>Ga0307374_10004509_pt1 | contig 23145 bp, 3 predicted proteins | sample OX3MG_FD_202532 | JGI IMG/M metagenome (GOLD analysis project Ga0307374, IMG submission 202532) | Soil microbial communities from Risofladan, Vaasa, Finland - OX-3 | ecosystem: Environmental > Terrestrial > Soil > Coastal area > Acid sulfate soil | place: Finland: Risofladan, Vaasa | collected... | reverse complement strand
GAAATTTTATTCAGATAAGATTGCTCCATTGCTCAATTGTTCAATTGCTAACAATGCAACAATGCAACAATGCAACAATAAACCATCTGTTATCTTTCAGGAACAGCGTCAATGGCAGATTGCGTCTGATGATGTCGGCGTTGAGTGGCTACAAGATACGACCGGCTCATCCTATAACGGCTACAGCTGGCAGTATCGAAAAAAACTAACGATTGATCATACCAAAGTTGCCGGTACCTCCACTGCTACTCCCACATTTATGAGTGATGGAGGAGATGGAACTGGGGATGTAAATATATGGCAGGGAGTTTCGGTAAATCTTGGAGATTCGATCGACTCGACAATTCATCATACAGGGCCGGATGCTATTACGATAACCAACAATTTCATCACCGGTAACATCGGCGCACCTGCAGGTAGCTTAAACGCCAGTGCGGGAAGACTCAGCTTTTATGTCTATATGGGTTCATTACCCGGGGCCTCTACGTTAAGTATTTTAACATTTACAGATTCCAGTGGTAATAATGCAATAGGCGCTCTTAGTGTTGTCAACAACAAGCTGCAGTGCGGTGACGGTAGCACCACCGGATCAACGACTCTTTCTGCAGCTACGTGGACCAGGATATCACTTGGATATTCAGTCTCAGGGAGCAACATCTCTTACAAGGTCTATCTCAACGGTAACTTAGAAGTAAGTTGTCCAAGTACAGCATTAGTTGCTTCACCAATAAGTACTTTTGAATTTACCAGTGATATAAGTGGGTATGGTTTCGATATTGATGATATCTATGCAGATAGTGGATCGGATAGCTCGGACACCGGAGACGTTAGAATAACCTCAAAAATACCAATCGCAAAAGGAGCTTCAAACGATGCTTATACAGTCAATGGTTCAGCTGCAGGCACAGCTTGTACAACTGGTACTCATTGTCAGTATGTCAATGAAATACCTGAGAACGCGAATAATTATTTAAGTACTGCCGCGAGTAGCACACGAGAGAATTTCACTATTCAAAGCACATCAGCTGGCCAAGTTAATATCTCAAGTGATGCGATCATTGGAGATATGGCTTGGATATATGGGACATTATCAACAAGTAGCTGCAGTACGGCAAAAATTACCAATAATGGATCAGATAACACTATTACATTAAATACATCCTCTACCTATTATTATAATTTTGCTTCTACATCTACCTATCCTTCCGGCACGCAAGCCGTAGGTATCCAGTCTTGTAGTTCAAGTCCAGGGACAACCAAATTTTTTGAAGGAGGTATGATGATAGCGTTTATGACCAGTGCGCCTTCAACTTCGCTTTCTAATTTCCCCACGCTAGTCAGTGTCACCGATACCGATTTGAAAAACAATGCACAATCAAGCGGCAACGATATCGTATTCACTGATTCGACAGGGAGGACGAAGCTAAACCACGAGATTGAGAATTATAATTCCAGTACAGGCGCGTTGACTGCCTGGGTGCAGGTCCCGTCGCTTTCTTCAAGTACCGATACGATTATTTATATGTATTATGGCAACCCTTCCGCATCCGATCAGCAGAATGCAACGAGTGTATGGCCTACGTATGGTGCAGTCTATCATATGCAGCAGGATCCTGGCTTAAATGGTCTCGGCAACGTGTCTTTTGATGCAACAGCATTTAATAAGGGTACAGCACTGGCGACTCAGCTCACGTGGAACCAAACCGTATCAAGTTCCTGCGCAAATCCTCTGTTGATCGTCGGTACTTCAACGGATAGCGCCGGGAATACCAATACCAACGTAACATATAATGGCGTAGGTTTAACCAAGTTAACGACTAAGGCTGGCGGTTCTTCAGAAACAGAGTTGTGGTATATGGTAAATCCGCCGACGGGAGCAAACGATCAAATCAAAGTTACCTTCCCGAGTGGTTCACGTGATGAGGTTGGTGGATCAGCATCATATTGTAACGTCAATCAATCCAGTCCGTTCGGCACTGCAGTGACTGCGTCGGGAACGACGACGCCAATTACAGCCACTGCTACCACTACCAGCTCACACCAGATGGTATTTGCGGTTGCTTCGGGTAATGGTAGCGGAAGTGCATTTACTCCAAATGGTACTTCTTTATGGAATGATAATACTTTTGCTGGCGGCTTTGGACAATATACCTCGGGAACAAATGGGACAGTACAATTGAAATGGACTTTCTCATGCGGTTGTAGTATCGGGTGGGCTGAGATTGCTGTTCCAATTGATGCAGCAGCCGGGAATTCGATTCTTGACAGCACCAGTAATGCCAATACCGGCTCGCCCTACAATATGTCATCAACAACTGGTGAGATTTATAACGGGTTGAGTTATAACGGAACCGATGGACAAATCCAGGTAACACCGGCGACATCTCTTGACCCCAGTGGATCAAATAATTTTACTTTTGAGACGTGGTATAAAACCACAAGCAGTTCAACGCAACAGGTCTTATACTATACTGCTAATGGAACAACCAATGGTTTGCGAGTTGCTCTCTTAGGGGGCGGTTGTACAGGATTTAGATTAGAAAAAGAGACAGGTTCTGCGGTTGATGACTGTATTGGGACAATACCTGCGGATACTAGCTGGCATCATCTTGTGATTGTTTCCAATGGATCAGGAGCATTTGCATATGTTGATGGTGCGCAGAGTCCCTCAACCAGTACTGATACGACAAACTACGTTACTGCAAATCCAAATCATTTTTATATAGGTTCAGGTCCTGCTGCTACTTATTTGTCCGGCGCAATGGATGAAACACGTGTCTCACTCAGCGCAGATACTCCAGGGTGGATATCTACAGAATATAATAACGAAAATTCACCATCGACATTTGTTACGGATACAGCTTCTCCTGAAACCAAACTCTACGCGCCGACCCTTGATAAGCTGATGAAGCATGGTGAGTGGTTTGACTCTACAGGGACCAAACAGCCGTTTGTCTTTTAGATTCTAATTAAAATAGAGACTCATAAGTATCATTTCCGGAAAGATGGAAAAACCGGGACATTAGCCACTAATTTATTCTATTATAGGGTATTTATTTCAGCAAATTTAATAAATATAGTTACCTATAGTAAATGAGCATTTATACTGCATGACACGGTTTGATGATAGTGATATGATAACGGTATATGGATTCTCTCACACGTACCGATAAGTCGACTTCCCGAAGAATACTTCTTGAAAGTAAAAGAACAATCGAACCAAAGAAGAAAAGATTTTCCTCTTTCAAACAGGTACTCCGTTTCTTCACAATTTTTGACGTACGTCGTCTTTTCCCGCGGAAACTTTTTCGGTCGAAAAAACGGACAGCATTTACAATTGGCATAACCGTTCTCTTGATCACTCTCGGTGCTGCTTTTGCCGGATATGAATATATTCTCCAGAATAATCCGAGTATTGTTTATTCCAGAAAGATCAACACAATGACATCACAAGTCAGTAAATATGTGCCGGTACCGCAAGACGAACAACCAGTCGTTGCAACTGTAACCGATACGGCAAAATTACCCCATGAGACATTTTTCAGCTATGCCAAAAATGGAGACAAGATCTTAATGTATAAAAAGAATAAAAAAGCTATCTTATTCCGTCCATCGACGGGACAGGTTATAACCGAAGCGACACTGGATTTCCGGAATGCCGCGCCGTCAAATCCCAATCAAACCGCAGTCGCTGGTGCATCCACTTCGGCGTCCTTCGGTACTGCTCAGGATAAAAGCTCAGTGCAGGGCACCTCTGCCCAACCGACTGGAAGTATCTCTCCTGCTCCTTCCAATGCAGTCACCGATAAGACGTTCCATCCTGACGGAAAAATTCTCATCGCCCCGCAGCAGTAATTTTGGATAGTTCCACAAAGAGTTCTCGCCTCGATCTTTTAGAATGGTTATCACAAAATCTCCGAAGGAGTAGTAGAAGGGATTGGGCAACTGCTCACTCGTTCTATTGTCAGCAAAAACAATAACTCTTCACTAAAGAGCATTTAGAAGAAAATTTTTTTTACTGTAAGCCATTTATGGTATTTTGGTTCTGATTTTTCACGCATTTTAGCAATTGAGGCTGTGTGAGCATATATGATATGAATACGATATGTTTTTTCAGCCTTGACAAAGCTGTGAAAATATGTCGTAATGAAAGTGATCTAACTATATCATCTTTGGACAAAAAGTTGGACGTAAATTGAGGCTAAATATCCATATTTAAGACTGCCCTATGAAACAAGACCTCTATACCATACAGGAAGTATCGACTCTGCTTGGCGTTTCTCCAAAGACGCTCCGTAGGTGGGAAGAAGCAGGATTAATAAAGCCCATCAGAACTGCTGGCAACCAGCGTCGCTACCGGGTAGAAGATATTAAAAGGCTTGAGCGTCGCCGACAGCTGCGAAGCATAAGACAAAGCGTGAAAAACGAGATAGTACCTCTGCCTGCAAGGACTTCGGAGAACGCAGCCTCAGTTTCAAGCAGAGTAGAGCCTGTCAGCCAACCAGTACCGCAGATAATCCCGCAGCAAATCCCATCAGATACTGTAATGGGAAAAGCTGATATCGAGCCTCGAATAGGTGAACTACAGGATAAAAAAGGCGCGTCATCAGCTGCTCACAGTGGTGAATCGAGAGTTACCTATTACCGAAAAAAATTCTTTTTTCCTGTACTTGGCGCCTTGTCATCGATTGTAATCTTAGCTTGCGCGTTAACTTTATGGCAGTTTGCAGGCTATCCCGGACTACATCGCGATGTCAAAGGAGTACGCACGTACAACGCTAGGCAAGCGGTACTTGCTGATACCTCAAGAACTCCGGTATATCAGCTTGATGTGAATATCCCAAGTCTTTTTGCCAAGCCAGCTACGTTCTTGAATAGCGTAGCTATCAAGAAAGGGCTAACTGTCAAAGGACTGTCGGTTCTGAATGGAGGGATAAAGACAAATAATGCCAATATCAATGCCGGAATAGGGAAACTTACCGCATCAAACGTACTCTATTCGATACATGCCGGTTCAAACATCACTATATCAGGTGACAGACAGAATCCAACGATCTCCGCAGGCGTATCGCTTACCGCAGGAAATGGTCTCAATATCTCAGGATCAACGATTTCGAATTCGGATTTGGGATCGGCACAGGACATCTTCAAGAAATTTACGATTGGATCAACAGATATCACAGCCGGCAGCAACAGTGACACGGTGACATTTGCCGCAGGATCAGGGATCAGTCTGAGTGGTAATGCAAGTACAAAAACAATCACCATTACCAGTTCTGGTAGCAGTTCCAGCAGTACTGCATCAGATACCTTCTGGCAGGATAATTCGGGATTTTTAGCACCGACGACGCTCACCGATAATTTGTTGCTCGGTAGCAAGACGGCAAGTACGGCGAATTTTGCGTTCATTAACAATGACACCGGGACGCCGACGATGACAATAGCAGCAACATCCGGAGGCAATACGGCATATCTCACAGGCACGGGCATTCTGGCGACTACCGGTTTGCAGGCATTACAGCTTGGGTCATCAACGACGGGGAATATCTCAGTCACGACTGGAGCAATTGCGAGTTCGAGTGGTACTATCAGTATCCAATCGGGCGATTCGTCAATAGCGTCAGCAGGAAATGTGTCGGTAGATACGGGAAGCTCAGTTGTGAGCGGAACGGTCATAGAAAATAGGACGTTTGAGAGCGGAATAGAGAATTTTGTAGACGGTTTTGGACATACCGATACACTGGCTCAATCATCAGCACAGGCGCATGGAGGATCAAATAGTTTGTCTATTACTACCGGGGGCGGGGGCTGGAGTATTGGACAATCAGCTCCTTATGGCACGGCAGCAACAGCAGGCCACACGTATGTTTTTTCTGCTTATGCCCGTGCAGATACCACCGGCAGCAATATTATTGCATCCGTTGATTTTTCTACTAATGGATTTGGTGGCGGTGGTTCTGTAGAGGTAGATCAATGGGGTACAGCAACAGATAATTCCAGCGGTTGGACGCATATAACAGGCACTTTGGTAGCACCTGCCGGCACCAATTTTATTGGCCTTTCATTTCAAGATGTAACGGCAGGCTCCGGTACTGTTCATTATCTTGACGACATCACAGTAACAGATTTGAATTCCGGAGCTACCACTGCAGCACTTAATCTCGGCGCCACAAATGCTCAGACAGTAACACTTGGTAATGCCGCTGAAATTGGAGCAACAAATATCTATGCCGGCGGCGGCGGGATTAATATCGCCAGCGGTTTAGGAACGATTGCTCTTACAAGCGGAGGGACTACCATAACCGCGGGCGGAGCAAGCAGCTTTACCACATCAAAAGGTGCACTTACCTTGACCGGGGCTGCTTCATCGACGTGGAAGGTCACCGCTGGGAATCTTACCCTTCAGCCAGGAGTAGAGACAGGGAGCAACAACGGTGGCAACCTGATCCTCAATGGCGGACTTGCATCCGGCACCGGTCAGGGAGGAAGCGTTATCGTGACGCCATTAACTGATACAAACACTGCTTTTCAGGTACAGAATGCTGCCGGATCAAGACTCTTTACTATTTCCTCTACAACGACAAGCGCGACAGCATCAATCTCGGCGAATACGGATTATGCCGGACTTGTCGTCAATCAGGCAGGAATTGGTGATATCCTCACTGCAAGTACGGGAGGTTTTGCAAAGTTCACCATCAAAAATGACGGATCACTAGTGAGCGGAAAATATATAGTAAATAATGGTTTGTTATATACCGATGGCAATGGATTATTCAATCAGTTGACTCCGGGATCAAATGGCGACTGTCTTGTAATGAACGGTGGAAATCTTGGCTGGGGAAGCTGTACAACGGGGCTGGGAAGCAACTTTTGGCAAGAGATCACCGGGACCTTGTCGCCAGCGAACATATCAGACGATCTGCTTCTTGGCGGGACGTCAACCAATTCTGCAAAGTTTGCATTCATCAATAATGCTCCTGGTTCGGGCACGCCAACGGCAAGCATATCAGGAAGCACAGCCGGCAGTGCATTGTATCTGACAGGAGACGGGACACTGGGGACAGTCAACAAAGGGACGCTGACGATCGGTTCGGCATCAACTGGAGATATTGTGTTGAACGGGTTTACCGGTGCCAACTCGGTACTCTACACGCAATCAGGTACAGGGGTGCTCAATGCAGCAGTGACAGGTACGCCATCTGAATGTTTGGTATCAGGAGCTGGTGGTCCGAGTTGGCAGTCATGTCCGACAGGATCGGGATCTTCAAATTGGACACAGGATCTATCAAGCGGCGTGCTGTATCCGAATTTATCACCGTTGGATGTGCTCTTCGGGGGGACAAGTACGGCATCAGCCAAATTTGCCTTTATCAACAATGCTCCTGGATCAGGTACACCGACAGCATCAATCTCAGCAATTACAACCAATAATGCATTGACCATAGATGCCAATGGCAACATCGGGACCACCAATCGACAGACATTGACACTGGGCACCCCAACCACCGGGGACATCAATCTCTTTAACTTCGGAGCTGGTGCATTGCAGACAGACGCAAATGGTAATATCAGTACCGGAACACTGGGTGTCGCAAACGGCGGGACAGGCAATAACTGGTCGGGCGTGCCACAGGGATCCATTCCATATTTCTCAGCAGCAGGAACCATGAGCACCTTTGGACCGGGTAGCTCGGGACAGATACTGCAGTCCAATGGTCCGGGTTCTGCTCCAGGCTGGATTTCAACCTCATCAATCAATTATTGGGGTTTGGCAGGAGGAGTCTTATCACCCCTTAACCTCACTAATGATCTCATTTTGGGCGGGTCAAGTACCTCCAGTGCGAAGTTTGGTTTCTTAAATAATGCCGGAGGCAGTCCCACAGCGAGTATTGCCGGCAATCTGTCTATAGTAAGTCCGACAGGAGTAAATCCAGCTGCAACGTTCAATGTCCTCAACGGCGGCAGCCTCAATTTCCAGACGTCACCGGGCGGTGATGCCGGGCTAGCATCACGTTTGTATGTCGCAAATAACGGAAGCATCGGAATCGGAACGACAAATCCAGCCTTCTTTACCTTACAGGTAGCAGGCAACGTCGGGCCTGATGCAAATAATACCTACAACCTCGGATCAACTTCTTCGGATTGGAGCAATGTATATGCTAGGCAAGGGAATTTTCGATCAGGGTTACAAGTTGGGAGTTTTGGTGCAACAGTTGGTACCGGTACAACGCCGTCTGCGACAATTGCAGCAAACACTGCATTTGCAGGTTTGATCGTCGACAACACGGGAACAGGTGATCTCTTCACTGCCAGCAAGAGCGGAGCAACAAAGTTTGTGATCGATAATGCAGGCAACGTAACGATCAATAATTTAATAACAAAAGGTGGCATATTGTATACAAATGGATCAGGAACAGTGACTCAGACCATACAAGGCAACTCAGGTCAGATATTGGAGTCAGCAGGCGTAAGCGGGACACCGACGTGGGTTGATGCGTCAACTGTCGGAGTAAATTATTGGCAGTCAAGCGCTGGTGCATTATCACCACTAAGCATCACGAATGATCTGCTTCTGGGTGGGACAAGTACCTCCAGTGCGAAGTTTGGTTTCTTAAATAACGCTGGTGGCAATCCGACAGCGAGTATGGCCGGCAATCTGTCTATAGTAAGTCCAACAGGCACAAATCCAGCCGAGACATTCAACATTCTCAACGGCGGCAGTCTCAACTTCCGGACGTCACCGGGCGGCGATGCCGGACTCAATTCGGCACTATATATTGCCAACAACGGGTATGTCGGTATCGGGACAACGAGTCCTCTCAATGTGCTTTCGGTGCAAGCAACATCAGGTGCGGCAATGAATCTTACAACTCCAGCAAATGCTCCGGGAGATGATTCAACCATACAATACAATAATCGGGCTATCATAGGCTACGAAGGAGACATCGCTGCTGCGGTTGTACGGGGCGAAAGTGGGAAAGGGGTAGCGCTGGAAGTAAATAACTCAATCAGTAGCATTCCTTTCTTTATTGACCAAAATCAGCATGTGATGATTGGACAGAACGCGGTTGAGAACGAGCTGACGAATAATATAGCACCATCTGCAAGCTTAACAGTCGGTGGTGATGCATCGATGGAAGGACAACTCGTATTCTATACAACACCGATAATTCAATCCTCAGATATGCAGACGTTGACGCTCGGCGGGGCAACAACCGGTGACATAAACTTCAAGCCAGCCGGCACTTCAAGACTCTATCTTGCCTCAAGCGGTAACGTCGGCATCGGGACAACACGTCCTGTCGCACCATTGCAGGTTAACGGTGCCTATGGCGGCAATGCGGCAGCAATCATCAATCAGCAAAATTCTGGTGACATCTTCACCGCATCGGCAAGCGGCACGACCCAGTTCACGATTGCACATAACGGGACGCTTACTCTAGCCAATTACAACAATTGCGGGGCGTTGACAACAACAGGGACCACACTAACCTGTGCTGGGACACCGTCCGGGACAAATTTCTGGAATCAGATCCTGGGAGCATTGACTCCGCAGATTGAGACGCAGGATCTGCTTATCGGCGGGACAGCAACAAATAGCGCGAAGTTTGCGGTGCTCAATATGGCCGCGGGCACCCCTCTCGCTTCCGTTGCCGGGAATCTCACAATATCTCCTTATACAAGCGGGAACACTCAACAAGGAGGCGTGTTTACTCTCAATGGGCAGCAAGGTGACAATCTGCAAATTCTCGAAACTGGTAATAATATGCGAATCTCAGCTTCATCAGGGATCTTTTTCCTCAATGCTGCCAATGGTCACTTAGTTGCAATTGGTGCAGCAACTGCGGTTGGTGGCTTAGATGCAGGGCTTACTACATACGGAAATGATACATTCACCAGAAATAATAATTCCACAAATTCATTCGTTATCAATAATAGTTCTGGGACTACGTTATTGCAGGCAGACACCCTTAATATGGGAATAGGCATAGGGACAAGCAATTTTGGGAATGATAGTCTTGTTGTTAATCAAGCAAACAGTTCGGGTGATATTTTCAGCGCATCTCAGGCGGGGAATACGAAGTTTGTGATCAACAATTCCGGTAATGTCGGCATTGGGACGACAAATCCTATAGCTAATTTGCAGATAGGCGCACAAGCATCGACTGCAACTCCTGCGTGGGTATTTGCAGCAGCAGCATCGAGCAATGTAAATGGCAATGCCCTGCTTGTCGGTAATTGGCAGTCAAATAATCTGTGGGGGTTTGGGCCCGGCACAAATATTGCGGGAGATAATACGGTACGATTGGGTATTACTTCTTCGAATGCATCAAACGTCTGGAATAATACACAAAATATCAGATTAGTCGTAAATGGAACACTTGGTAGTTCGGCATTGGCAGCTCTTGATGTTCATGCCGCAGATGCAACATCGCCTGTCGCTTCTTTTTCTGCTCAAACAACCAATGCAGCATTGGTTGTCGATAATTCAGGGACAGGAGATCTCTTTACTGCTTCCGCAGCCGGTGCGACGAAGTTTGTCATCAAGAACTCGGGAAGGGTCGGTATCGGTACAGCAACCCCTTTTGCTCAGTTGGAAATATTGGGTGATTTAGGAAACACCCCAGGTATTCTCTTTAATAATACATCCCGGGATATTGCGTACGATACAGGTGAGGCATTACGTATTGGAACATATAATGTAGCAAATGGAAACTGGACTGAAAAAGCGCAATTTGATGCTAATGGCAATCTCGGCATCGGGACAGCTGCTCCGGTGGCACCGCTTCATGTTAACGGAGCCTACGGCGGTAATGCGGCAGCAATCGTCAACCAGCAGAATTCAGGTGATATCTTTACGGCGTCGGCATCGGGCATAACCAAGTTCACAATAGCCAATAGCGGGACGCTTTCTCTTGCAAACTATAACAACTGTGGTGCCTTGACCACAACGGGGACGACACTTGTTTGTAGCGGTACACCGTCCGGGACAAATTTTTGGAATCAGATCCTGGGAGCATTGACTCCGCAGATCGAGACGCAGGATCTGCTTATCGGAGGGACAAGTACTGCTTCTGCAAAATTCGCAGTGATCAATGTGAACAGCGGTACGCCAACTGCTTCCATTTCCGGTGCCAGCAACAATGCACTCGCACTCACCGCAACCGGGACGATCAGCACGACCAACGGAGAGACCCTGACACTTGGTGCTGCCGGGACTGGCAATATTGTTCTTGCTCCCAATGGTACACCGGCACTGACAGCAACAGGAACCAATCTCGTCGCTGCCGGGACACTCACCGGTCTCACCGGACTGACATCAAGTGGCACCATTACCTTCTCCAACCTCGGTGGCACCGGCGTGGTTCAGAGCAACAGCTCAGGTATCCTTTCATCCGGTGCGCTCAATCTTGCCGGCGGCGCTTCCTATATCACCGGCATCCTCCCGGTTGCCAACGGCGGTGCACCATTCGAACAAAACAATGGTGCGATCAATGAGCGAATTGCCAACCAAGATCTGTTACTCGGTGGGACAGCGACTGCTTCTGCCAAATTCGGCTTCATTAACGTCAATTCGGGCACACCAACAGCAAGTATCTCAGCAGTCACCGGTACCAAAACAGCCTTGTCATTCGGAGCAGACGGCTCTATCCAGTCGGTCAACATGAACACCCTGACCCTCGGAGGTGCAACAACAGGCAATATCATCCTCAATCCAGCCAACGGCGCAGCAGGCGGGTATATCGCACCTGGGGTGGACAATGTCACCGATCTTGGGGCCTCATCCTCAGGGAGATTTAGGAATCTCTTCCTGGGACCGGGATCATTACATATCCAATGTAATTCAGGGACCTGTGGGCAAAGTGTAGACTACGCAATGGGAGTACTAACATCAGGAGCAGGGAAAAACAGTCTTTATATCAGTGCGAACGGGAACAGTAACGCACAGAATGCATTGTTCACAGTAACCCAAGGAGGGTACATCGGCATAGGGACAACCAATCCCGCACAAATGCTGCAACTGTATGGCGGAGCAGGGATCAATGCAGGACTAGAGATTAGTTCCAACAATGGGAACACCAATCAGATACTGAAAGTAATAGACGGAGCAAATAGCGGCTTGCAGATTCAAAACGGCAATGGGGTAGCAATACTACAATTTGATAATAATCATGCAGGTATTGCATTAGGAAGCTATGCTGGTGTTAACGCAGCACCTTCTAGCGGATTGATAGTTTCCGGTAATGTCGGTCTCGGGACAGCTGTTCCGGTCGCACCACTCCATGTTAATGGAGCATACGGCAGCAATGCGGCAGCAATCATCAATCAGCAGAATTCAGGAGATATATTCACTGCCTCACAGTCGGGGAATACCAAATTTACTATAGACAATAGTGGCAATGTAACAACCGTAGGCAACCTTGTTCTGAGTAACAATACAGCCACGACGCAGTTTGGTGGTCATACCTACACATGGCAAACAGCAGCACTTACAAATGGCTACGTTTTGCAGACAAATGGCACAGGCACGCTTACCTGGATTGATCCTGGGACGCTTCCTTCATCTAATTTCTTCCAACAAGTCAACGGTGTCATCACACCAAAGATTGAAACACAGGATCTGCTGCTTGGTGGGACAGCAACGAGTAGTGCAAAGTTTGCTGTTTTGAATATGAACGGCGGAACGCCAGTTGCATCTGTTGCCGGTAACTTCATCGTCATGCCGTATACAAGCGGTACGAGTGAGCTTGGTGGAAAGATGGGGATTGGGACAAATGCACCGACAAATACGCTTGATATCAATTCAGAGGGTTCAAGTAACGGCTTTAGACTTACCGGATCAACCTCAGATCTCTTCATGCAATTAAATAATACTTCCGGGAATGACTGGTATCTTGATTCCGGTGCGAATAACAGCTTAAACGGGCCTGGGTATTTTACAATTCAGCCGCTTCTCGGTTCTCCAATATTAAGTCTTGGTACCGCAGCCTCTTTTAACGGATCTGGAGGTGCTTTAGGCATCAATGTCCCCGGATTAGGAGCGAATGCACATATGCAAGCTACAATAGATATTCGGGCAGGAAATTCGACATTGGCTGTCGCATCAATATCCGGAGCAACAACCAATGCGGCAGAAATTGTTGACCAATCAGGGACTGGTGATATCTTCACCGCAAGTAAGTCCGGCGCGACGAAATTCACCGTCAAGAACAGCGGTACGGTGATCATCGGCAATACCACCAATGGTATACAATTTGACCCGACGGCAACAGCGACCTGTTCGGGAGGCAGTCTCTTCGCAGTATTCTGCGGCAACGCCCGGCCGACCAAACAGATTGTCCTGACTGCCGAGTATCCCGGAGCTGTCATCACTGCGTCCGGCTCTGCTCATACTACCGGATTTATGACATCGGATGCATCTCCGTCGGCCAGCGCGAACCAGTATAACTTTGAAAACTACTACATGTGGGATTCGACAGATAACACCAATCTCAATGATTATACGGTCGCTGTTGAGGTGACATTGCCCAAAGACTTCAGTGCATGGCCTTCCAGCGGAAATGCGATAACGATCGACTTTAATACAGGACTGACAACAAGTGCTCAGAACGCACTGGATGTCTATGTTTATAAGAAGGGAGTCAGCAACACCGGCATTCCTGTATACTTCAGCACGAATAATGTTTCGACTTCGGTAAAGACATGGAAACAGATAACGATAACAAAATCCCAGCTTGAAGGCACGACAACATGGAATCAGCCGGGAGATCAGGCGGTCATCTACCTAAAGATGAAAGCACGGGATAACACTGCGAATTATGTCCAGGTAGGAGATATCGATCTGAATTATCTGTCAGGATTCTAGGTTGGATTAGCGTCTAGGGGCTAGCATTTAGTTAAAATTATGAAACGGTACGAACGAGCAATCAGTATACTATTATTATTTATTATCAGCTTATCTCAAGTGGTGACACCTGCTGCATATGCTGCAGAGACGGGGAAGTTCCATGTGAAGCTGCCAATAGTCGGCACACAGAATAATTTTCCTGTGCCCCAAACAGATGTACCGCAGCCGGGGGAGGCAAGTGTGCTCGGTACGTCGACATCACTGCTCTCGATAGGCACGCAAGCAATTGATACGCAGCTGTCAGCTGCAAAAAGAATTCCGGTCAGGATGAAGCAGCTTTCCCAGAGAGTGTTCAAGACCGATGAACCGGTAAACCTTGCGGTGAGCAATCCGGACAATGTGTCATTCACGACAAGTGTGGTCGATTCAAACAACAATCCTGTATCCGCACCAGTAACACAGAATGACAACGGATCAACGACTGACGTACAGATCACACCTACCAATGAAATAAAGCCAGGGATCTATCATGTCACCGTCACTGATCAGGCAGGAAACACCAGTCAACAGGATTTTTCATGGGGAGTTCTAGCGCTCAATACCGACAAATCCATGTACTATCCGGGAGAAACAGGTGATATCGCAATGGCAGTATTGAATGATAAAGGAGATATGGTATGTGATGCCAATGTAGAATTGAGAATTAAAAATACACCTTTTGGGATTGATGATGTATTGACAATGAAAGCAACAGGAAGTGCACAAATCGTGGTCAACCCTCAATGTCAAAAGCATGATTTCTCCCTACAGCCGGATTACGAGGCACACTATACATTCAAGAAATCAGGGACGTATACGTTCCAATTAACTGCAACAACACAGAACGGCACAAAGAGCATTACCGACTCGGTTCAGGTGACCAATACTATACCCTTTGATGTACAACGGGTGAGTGCGACGCGTATTTATCCGCCCAATACCTATCCGGTGACGTTCAATATCACTGCACATCAGGATTTTTCAGGCACAGTGACGGAGACAGTACCACAGGATTTCACGATCACACCGGCGACTCAGTCTGCCAATCAGTCATATTCCAACATGCAGACGATGTATCTCAACGGCAATGATCCAACAGCGCAGCTTGCGCAAGCGGTTCTTGGGACTGGGACAAGCACCCTCGTGATGCCGTTTCATGGCAGTTATCCGATAACGCAAGGATTCGGGGTACAGCTGACGGATCCGGGACTGCAGGCATTTTACACGCATTACGGACTGGCAGGTCATGACGGGATAGACTTTGGCCTGCCGACCGGGACGCCGCTGTATACGGTGGATGACGGGAGTGTTGTCTGGGCAGGACCGGGCGATTATGGTATCACCATCATCATCCAGCATAGTTGGGGAAGAAGTTACTATGGCCATTTGAGCAACACCAGTGTATCAGTCGGTCAATCAGTAACAAAAGGACAGCAGATCGGATTTTCCGGCGCGTCTGGGGAGGCGACGGGGCCGCATTTGCATTTTGGTATGCGGCCCAATAATCCGGACATGAGTAATAGCTATTATGGCAAGATCGACCCGATGGCGTATCTGCCATTGGGACATGCGGCACTGGCAACAGATGCAATCGGACCACAGATCAGCCTGCCCAATACAGAAAATGCTGCCTCAAATTCGGCTCTTCGACAGGCTCAGGGGCTAACGACACCAACTCCCGCTACCACGTCAAACGCGGCTAGCGCAGGATTTGGAGTGCTTGGGACAGCAACGCAAGCATCAGGTTCGGCAGTTACCACGACGCCGACCCCGACTGCATCTGTCTCAGCATCTCCGGCACCGGTTTCGCCGACCCCGACTCCTGTGCCAAGCGTCTATTCGGCAACCACTATCGGACCTACCAATACGTACTCCAGTGTCCTCAATAAGGAGATCAAGATCAATGAACAGCTGACCAATAGTTCACAGACTGAGAAAGTGAAGATCATCACCTGGCATGTACATCTTAAAAAAGGTGAGCAGACGAGCCTCGGTTATGCATTCCTGGCGCCCAAAGTCAGTCCGCAGTTTTATCTCCTTGGTCCGCTGCGGTTCTATTCAGATAGATCAGATAGTGTTGTTTTCCAGGAGCAGCGTCAGTGGCAGATCGCATCCGACGATGTCGGCGTTGATTGGTACAGCAATACAACAGGCAGCACGTGGAACGGCTACAATTGGCAATACCGGAAGAAAATTGATATTAATAGCAGTCTTGTCTCAGTTGCGTCTCCCTCTGCAAGTTTGGGACCGACTGTTGATTTTATCGACAGCGGAGGGGATGCGACTTTTGGGGCAGACATGTATGATGTATCAACGACAAGCGGTGGCAGTACGGTTGCTGCAGATAGCAGCACCACAGAAACAGGACCCCGGTCGCTCAAATTTACCAGTGGTACTGCCGGTGCTGCTGCTTATGTTGTGAAACAAAATGTGGTTTCAGATGCAGGTGATCGTATATCAGCGTATACTAATATAGCAAATTATCCAACTGCAGGTAACAACGAGGCTTTTTTACGAACTACCACTTCAGGAGGACTAACTGTTCTCAGTCTTAGGTTTACAGATACCGGTATCCTGCAATTAACGAATAGTGCAGGAACACAACTTGGCTCTAATGGACCTGTGTTAGCTACAAGTACATGGTATAGAATAGCACTTTCTTACACTATTACAGATGTGACTCACTATAGCGCCAATGTCTATGTGAATGGAGTTTTAGTGATAACGACTTCATGTAGTGCTTGCGGTACATCATTGACTAATTCGCCCACGGCCTATCTACGTATCGGATGGATTGTTAATGGCGTCGGGAACAGTCTTGCACTTAATATGGATGATATCTATGTAGACAGCGGCACAGATCTCTCAGATCCTGGAGATATCCATGTCACAGCCAAACTTCCCGTTCAAGATGGTGATACCAATAGTTTTACTCCTGTTGGTTCGGCTGCCGGTACGGCATGCAATACAGCTGCAAGTACTACACATTGTCGATATGTTAATGAGCGGCCACTCAGTACAGCTAATTATCTTCAAGGTCCATCAAGTGCAAGCTTTGAATTTTTTACTGTCCAGTCAGCTGCGCAAGGCGATGTTGATATATCAAATGATAATTATGTGGCGCAACAATCGTGGGTATATATGAAAGAAGAAACAACTGGTTGTAATGCTACTGCTATGTATAATAATTTTAATGCAACCAACAACACCTTTACGACTTCATTTAAGATGTTTGCCAGTATTATCAACACTAATGTGCCTCCGCATAATTTTAATGCAGTCGGCACAGACACGTGTCAAGCTGGAGGACCTACCGTAGATCTTGCTGAAGCGGGTGTGCAAATTGCCTATACAACGCCTCCTGCCGGTGCTCTTGTGAATTTCCCAGTCCTTGTCAGTATAACGAGCGACACTGACCTTGGTGGCAAAGCACAAAGTGGTGGTGCGGATATAATATTTACTGATTCAACAGGGAGAAACTTATTGCCCTTCGAAATAGAGAATTATAGTGTAACTTCGGGAGCTGCCACTCTGACTGCCTGGGTAAATGTCAGTTCTTTATCTTCATCAAGCGATACCATTCTTTATATGTATTATGGCAATCCAGCAGCGTCAAGCCAGTCAAATGGGACAGGAACGTGGAATAGCAACTATGGTGCTGTTTACCATTTGGCAGATAATGCTGCAAATAAAACTGTGTCTCAATCAACGTCTAATTCAGGGTTGGGGGGCACCTCTGTTGCAAATACAGTTACCAACCATGTCACAGGAGAAATTGACGGAGCCCAGTCATTTAACGGAACAACCGATGATATCAGTATGACTAGCAATAGTATATTTAATCCGGGAACCAATCCTTTTACCGCAACAGCATGGGTAAATACGTCAACCAATACTGCTTATTATCCGTTAATTCAGCATTTAAACGCAAATGATACGACAGGATGGCAATTATATCTCAATTCAGGTGGCTGTTTCGAGTCCGGGAGTGGTGGGGATCTTTGTTTATGGGATGGTGCAAGTGATTTAGGTACATATGCTGGGACTACTGGAAATACTTGGCAACATGTAGCGTGGGTAAGATCAGGAACAACGATGATATTTTATCTGAATGGAAATGAAGTAGGGAGTCTTACTGCAGATAATGGTGATGGGGTACAAGCAACTTTTCCTTCATCCACAGCTTCAGAATTTATAGGAACAGATAACAACAATGGGTCATTTTATAGTGGGAATATTGATGAATTTGAATATTCATCAACAAATCTTACGCCTGGGTGGATCAAGACGGAATACAACAATCAAAGTTCACCCGGTACCTTTTATACTGTCGGCCCTGCGCAAGAGACCAAGATCTATGCACCGACATTGAGTACGATGTTACGTCATGGAGAATTCTTTAATACACAGGGGGCGATTCAGCCGTTTGTGAATTAGACTGAGGTCATTGTTAGATTGTTACATTGCTTCATTGTTAATAAGTTATGAAGGTCATATAGCAATGAAACAATAGAGCAATTGAGCAATGAATTACTATATGAAAAAGTACGAGCGAATTATCAGTTTTATAATGTTATTTATCGTCAGCTTATCACAGGTTTCAGCGCCTGTCGCATATGCGGCGGAATTGGGGAAGATCCATGTGAAGCTGCCGACAGATGGCACACAGAATAATCTTCCTCTTCCACAAACAGCTATTCCCCAGCCAGGGCAGGGAAGTGTCCTGGGAGTATCGACATCGCTTCTTGCGGTAGGGACGCAAGGAGTTGATACCCAACAATCGGCATCTCAGCGGATCCCGATCCGGATGGAGAAGATGAGCAAGAAAGTATTCCGTACCGATGAACCGGTGACCCTTGCAGTGAGTAATCCTGATAATGCATCTTTCACCACAACAGTTACCGACGCGGCAGGTGACGGTGTAGCGGTACCGGTAACCACAAGCAGTAATGGAGCAATAACTGACGTTCAGCTTACACCGACCAATGAAGTAAAGCCAGGGATCTTTCACGTAACAGTTACAGACCAATCGGGAGAGAACAGTACCCAGGATTTCTCATGGGGAGTACTAGCACTCAACACCGATAAATCACTCTATCATCCCGGAGAGACAGGGGATCTGGCGATGGCAGTGTTGAATGACAAAGGAGATATGGTATGTGATGCGCAAGTAACCCTCGTCATTGCGAGCGAAGCGAAGCAATCTCAAACTGATGGGATTGCCGCGTCGCAAGCTCCTCGCAATGACGATGTATTATCGACGAATAACGGGAAGATCACGGTCAATCCGCAGTGCCAAAAGCATGATTTCAGCCTGCAACCAGACTATGAAGCACACTATACCTTTGATAAAGCAGGGACCTACAATTTTCAGCTCACAGCAACAACAACCAACGGGACCAAAACCATAACAGACAGCATACAAGTTGAGGATCAGATACCCTTTGATGTACAACGAGTAAGTGCGACCCGTATTTATCCACCTAACAGCTACCCGATGACGTTCAATGTCACAGCGCACCAGGATTTCAACGGGATAGTGACGGAGACCGTTCCGCAGGATTTTACTGTTACTCCTTCGACAGAATCGGCTCAAACGACTCAGTCATACGCAAATATGCAGACGATGTATCTCAATGGAGGATCAGACCCGACGAAACAGCTGGCACAGGCGGTTCTCGGCACGGGGACAAGTACGCTCGTGATGCCGTTTCATGGAGAGTATCCGATCACGCAAGGATTTGGAATGCAGCTGACAGATCCAGTTTTACAGTCGTTTTATACGCATTACGGACTGAGTGGCCATGATGGAATTGACTTTGGTTTGCCCACCGGGACACCTCTCTATTCTGTAGATGACGGGAATGTCTTGTGGTCAGGGCCGGGAGATTATGGTATTACGGTGATCATCCAAAATAGTTGGGGCAAGAGTTATTACGGCCATTTGAGTAACACCAGTGTTGCTGTCGGTCAGCATGTCGGGAAAGGGCAGCTGATCGGGTATTCCGGTGCAACAGGGGAGGCGACCGGACCGCATTTGCATTTCGGGATGAAACCCAACAATCCGGATATGGTGAACGGGTATATGGGGAAGATCGATCCGATGGCGTATCTGCCACTTGGACATACGGCAGAAGACACAGCAACGATTGGTCCTGGTATCAGTTTGCCAAATGAGACAATTCCACAAAGCGGAGTTACGGTCCCGCCAAGTGTAACGCCGGTACTCGGAGCATCCACAGTGAATCTATCGCCAACTCCAACTCCAGCGACAAGTTCTGCAGAGACGATTTCTGTGACACCAACTTCAACAGCGACAGCCTCTGCGGATACTGTTTCGATCACACCGACTCCAGCGCCAACCGCAAGTGTTTATACGGCGACCCCTTCGTCACCATCAAACACAAATTTTTCGGTTCTTGATAAAGAGATTCAGGCAAATGAACAGCTTGCGAACAGTTCACAGGTGGAGAAAGTAAAAGTCATTACCTGGCAAGTATCACTCAAAAAAGGCCAGAGTACCTCACTGGGATATGCGTTCAAAGCACCAGCGAAGAGTCCGGAATTTTATTTATTGGGACCACTGAAATTTTATTCAGATAAGATTGCTCCATTGCTCAATTGTTCAATTGCTAACAATACAACAATACAACAATGCAACAATAAACCATCTGTTATCTTCCAAGAACAGCGTCAGTGGCAGATCGCGTCCGATGATGTCGGCGTTGAGTGGTTACAAGATACGACCGGATCAGCATATAACGGTTACAGCTGGCAGTATCGCAAGAAGCTGACGATTGATCATACAAAAGTCAATACTGGCTTATATACTACGCGGCCATCAGTATTATTTATGGATGGCGGCGGAGATGCATCAGGGGATACAACAACATTCATGTCCGGTCCCAACAATTGGGGAACAAATGCTGTGGATAGTAGCGTACACAACACGGGACCTGATTCATATAAAATAACGTATAATGCGGGTGTTCCTGGAGATAGTCTGAGCGCTCCTCAAGGAGATATGAGCTCGACTGCTGGAAGGGTTTCTTTCTATGTTTATTTAGATACGGCGCCTACAGCATTGGATGATTTATTTAACTTTTATACCGGCACTACCTATTCTGCAACACCGGTAATGATTTCCGGGGTTGATCACTTAATGTGTAATGATGGAACCACCCATGGTACGACAACGCTTAAAGCAACTACTTGGTACCGTGTTGCCATAGGGTATACGATATCAGGAACAACTCTTAACTACAAAATCTATCTCAATGGACGACTTGAGGTTACCTGCAACAGCATGACATTGGCTTCCGCAAGTCCCAATGATTTCAGTTTTGGCGCAGATACGACGGGTCAATCGATTCATATCGATGATATTTATGTCGATAGCGGGTCTGATAAATCCGACCCGGGAGATATCCATGTGACAGCCAAACGGCCGTTTGCTAACGGCACAACGGATGCATTTACAACTAAGAATGGTACAGTATCAGGTCCCTACGGAAGCGGAGATGCAATCTATGTGAATCAACGACCACGAAGCGTTACCCAAAATGTGGAAAGCAGTGCAAGTACTCAAACAGAGACGTTTACGCTTGAAGATGCCACTACCGGAGATGTTGATATTTCTACTGCTACTATTCTTGCAGATGAGGCATGGGTATATGCGGATAATAATACTGGTTCTTGTACTGCGACTCTGTATAATGGCAGCTCAGCAAATAGTACAAGTATTACTTTGCAAGCTGCCTCGTATGCAGTATTTACTTATAGTCTTAATTCAAACTCCTATCCGTCAGGAGGATATGGAGTCGGATTAAGTTCTTGTTCGAGCGGGAATACTTTTTTGGCGGAAGCGGGCATGCAGATCGCCTACATCCCTTCAACATCGGCAACGTATGAAAGTGTAACGCCGACATTTATGGATCCTGGCGGAGACGCGACAGAAGATACAAATCTCTATTCTTCTTCACTTAATTCACCAACTGCAGACTGTAACGATGGTAGTGTTCCGGCTGAGACTGGCCCATGTTCATATAAATTTAGTACAGGTGGTACAGGTGTCCAAACGGATTTTGGTGTAGATGGCATACTCAGTGATAGTGGTACACGGATTTCTATGTATATCAGGTTTTCAGCATTTCCGTCTAGCGGAAAGGATGGCCTTATTGCAGCATTTGGGAGCGGCGGTAGCGGTTTTAAAACTGACTTAGCTAATATCAATTCATCGGGTAATTTGTGTGTTACTGGCTCAGCTTCACCATGCGGAACGACGACACTTTCTACAAATACCTGGTATCATCTGAGTGTCTCTTATACTTGTACAACTTCAGCTACAAATCAGATAAAATTATATCTCAATGGGTCACTTGAGGTAAATGCGTCTAATACGACATGGGGAGGGTGTAGTACATCGTTCTTTGAATTTGGATCGCTTGATTCAACAGCATCAGGAAACGGAACAAATAATAATATCAATCTCTATGTCGATGACATTTATGTTGACCAAGGGACCGATCTCTCCGATCCGGGTGATATTCATGTAACTGCTAAATTACCGATAGCAAATGGGATAAATAATGATTATACGGTTCATGGATCGGCTGCCGGAACCACGTGTACTTCAGGTACCCATTGCGCATACATTAACGAACGTCCGAGTAGTACTTCAAATAATCTGACCACAAGTTCTGGATCTATTGATCAAGAGAATTTTAATGTCCAGGGCGCATCGCAAGGAGATGAGGATATCTCAAGCGCTGGTATCATCGCCAATGAGACATGGATATACGCAAAAGATTCAACGAATGGGGCTACAGGAAATATTATGAATAATGGTCAGGAAACTGCTGTTACCTTTACTACGACTGATGCAATGTATACCTCAATTGCAACAAATGCCAATTTCTTTGCAAACAGCGCCGGGACAGGCGTGACAGATACGAATGGAAGCGGCACGTTAACCCTGGAAGAAGCCGGAATGATGATTGCCTATACCAATAACAATCCCGCCAACACGCTGACGAATTATCCAACGCTCGTGAACATCACTGATACCGATCTGAAAAACAATGCACAATCAAGCGGCAATGATATCGTCTTTACCGACTCAACGGGAAGAACCAAGCTCAAGCATGAGATTGAAAATTATAATTCCAGTACAGGCGCGTTGACTGCCTGGGTGCAGGTCCCGTCGCTTTCTTCAAGTACCGATACGATTATTTATATGTATTATGGCAACCCTTCCG
>Ga0307374_10004506_pt1 | contig 23151 bp, 36 predicted proteins | sample OX3MG_FD_202532 | JGI IMG/M metagenome (GOLD analysis project Ga0307374, IMG submission 202532) | Soil microbial communities from Risofladan, Vaasa, Finland - OX-3 | ecosystem: Environmental > Terrestrial > Soil > Coastal area > Acid sulfate soil | place: Finland: Risofladan, Vaasa | collected... | reverse complement strand
CGGTGCGGCCGGGAGCCGGCCGTGTCTGGCGGGTGGTGGCCGCCCGGGTGGACAGCTGGCCCGGCGGTGGGTAACCGACCTCCTCCAGGCACAGGCCGTGCGGCGCGACCACCGGCACGCCGGGGTCGCGTCCCCCGGCGGCGAGCACCTGGGCGGGCCATGCCACCGGCTTTGTCCCCGCGCCGACCCGGAGCAGCGCGCCGACCAGCGCACGCACCATGTTGTGGCAGAACGCATCCGCCACCACGGTCGCCATCGCCAGCGAGGGGGAAGGCCGCGACCACTCCAGCCGGAGCAGTTCCCTGACCGTGCTCGCGCCCTCGCGGCGGCGGCAGAACGCGGCGAAGTCGTGCTCGCCCAGGCACGCCCGGGCCGCCTCGTTCATGGCGTCGATGGCGAGCCGGCGGGGGTACCAGAGGGTCTCGTGCCGCCGCAGCGGGTCTGCCCCGGCCGGCTCGTCACAGACCCGGTAGGCGTAGCGACGCCAGAGGGCGGAGAAGCGGGCATCGAAACCCGCCGGGGCCTCGGCGATCCGGCTCACCCGGACGTCGGGCGGGAGGATCCCGGACAGCCGCCGCTGGACGGTGTCCGCGGCCGCCGCCCAGCACTGGGCCGTCAGGTCACAGTGGGCGACCTGGCCACGGGCGTGGACACCGGCATCGGTCCGCCCGGCCACGGTCAGCTGCGGCGGCTCCGGGAGGCGCAGCACCCGGCCGAGGGCGTCCTCCAGCGTCTGCTGGACGGTCCGCCGGCCCGGCTGGCGCGCCCATCCCGAGAAGCCGGATCCGTCGTACCGGATATCGATCCGGACCCGGATCATCCCAGGTCACCCTTCTGGGGAAGAAAACAGCCCGGCAGGTGCGAGCCGGCCGGGCACACGAACCGCGCGGGAGCGAGAGCAGGCTGGGCAGGAGGGCTGCCCGCCCTCCTGCCCAGCGCCGTCTCAGGCGCCGTCCTCCGCGTCCTTGGCCTCAGCGGAGTCCTCGGCCTCAGCAGCGTCGTCCACCTCGGCCGCGTCCTCCGCCTGGACCGTGTCCTCGGCGTCCTGCGCACCCGTGTCCTGCGCGACCGTGTCCTGCGCCGGAGCCGGCGCAGCCGCCTTGGCGGGTGCCGCCGCTGGCTGTGCCCGCCGGGCCCGCCGCCGCCGGGGCGAGGACGTGGCTTCCTCGCGGACAAGCTCGATCACCGCGAGCGGGGCGTTGTCGCCCTTGCGCGGCCCGACCTTGGTGATCCGCGTGTATCCGCCGTCGCGGGCCGCGAAACTCGGCCCGATCTCGGTGAACAGTGTGTGCACGACACCCTTGTCGGTGACCACCGTGAGCACCTCGCGCCGCGCGTGCAGGTCACCGCGCTTGGCGAAGGTGATCAGGCGCTCGGCGAACGGCCGCAGCCGCCGCGCCTTGGCCTCGGTCGTGGTGATCTTGCCGTGTTCGAACAGGGCGGTAGCAAGATTCGCCAGGATGTGCCGCTGATGGGCCGAACTGCCACCCAGCCGCGGGCCCTTGGTGGGCGTGGGCATCGAAACGTTCTCCTCGGTTCGCTACCTCGGGGCCGGAGCCGGCCCGTCAGTGCTGCTCGGTTCAGTACTGCTCGGTCTCGACGTAGCTCTCGTCGTCGTCCGCGCTGTAGGAATCCACCGCGCTGCCCGGATCGAACCCGGGCGGGGAGTCCTTGAGCGCGAGCCCCATGTCCGTCAGCTTCTGCTTGACCTCTTCGATCGACTTGGCGCCGAAGTTGCGGATGTCCAGCAGGTCCTGCTCGCTGCGGGCGACCAGCTCGCCGACAGTGTGGATGCCTTCGCGCTTGAGGCAGTTGTAGGAGCGGACGGTGAGCGTCAGCTCCTCGATCGGCAGCGCCAGGTCCGCCGCGAGCGCCGCGTCGGTCGGCGATGGGCCGATGTCGATGCCCTCGGCTTCCACGTTCAGCTCCCTGGCCAGGCCGAACAGCTCGACCAGGGTCTTGCCGGCGCTGGCCACCGCGTCCCGCGGCCGCATCGACGGCTTGGTCTCGACGTCCAGGATGAGCTTGTCGAAGTCGGTCCGCTGCTCGACCCGGGTGGCCTCGACCTTGTAGGTGACCCGCATGACCGGCGAGTAGATCGAGTCGATCGGGACCCGGCCGATCTCCTGCCCGGGCTGCTTGTTCTGGGCGGCCGACACGTAGCCGCGGCCGCGCTCGACCGTCAGCTCCATCTCCAGCTTGCCCTTGCTGTTGAGAGTGGCGATGTGCAGGCCCGGGTTGTGCACCTCGACCCCGGCCGGCGGGGCGATGTCGGCAGCCGTGACCTCGCCGGGGCCCTGCTTGCGCAGGTACATGACGACAGGTTCGTCCTGCTCGGAGGAGACCACCAGCTCCTTGAGGTTCAAGATGATGTCGGTGACATCTTCCTTGACCCCCGCCACGGTGGAGAACTCGTGCAGCACGCCTTCGATCCGGATGCTGGTCACTGCCGCGCCGGGGATCGACGACAGCAGGGTGCGCCGGAGCGAGTTACCGATCGTGTAGCCGAACCCCGGCTCCAGCGGCTCGATGACGAACCTGGACCGGAAGTCGTCGACCGGCTCTTCTGTGAGCGTCGGACGCTGGGCGATGAGCATGTCCTACCCCTTTCCGCGGCGCCCGCTATTTGACGCCGCGATCTGGCCTGACGGCTAAGGGCCGTCCCCGCCCGTACCCGCCCCTTCCGGCGGGCCCGGGCAAGCTCTGGTTACTTCGAATACAGCTCAACGATGAGCTGCTCCTGCACCTGGGTATCGATCTGTGCCCGGACAGGCAGGGTGTGGACGAGAACCCGCATCTTGCCCGGGATGACCTCGACCCAGGCGGGAGCGGGCCGCTCGCCAGCCTCGGCCTTGGCCACCACGAACGGGGTCATCTCCAGCGACTTGGGAGCCACCTCGATGATGTCGCTGCTGCTCACCCGGTAGGAGGGGATGTCCACCTTCTTGCCGTTGACCAGGAAGTGCCCATGCGTCACCAGCTGGCGTGCCATGTCCCGGCTCTTGGCGAACCCGGCCCGGAAGACCACGTTGTCGAGGCGGCTCTCCAGGATCTGGAGCAGGTTCTCACCGGTCTTGCCGCGCTTGCGGGTGGCTTCCTCGTAGTAGCCGTGGAACTGCCGCTCCAGGATGCCGTAGATCCGGCGCGCCTTCTGCTTCTCCCGGATCTGGAGCAGGTACTCGCTCTCCTTCGGCCGGTTGCGCCCGTGCTCACCGGGCGGGTAGGGCCGGATCTCGATCGGGCACTTGGGCGAGTCGCACTTGGCGCCCTTCAGGAACAGCTTCATCTTCTCGCGGCGGCACAGCTTGCAGTCGGCGCCGGTGTATCGAGCCATCTGTCGTTACTCCTCAGACCCGGCGGCGCTTCGGCGGCCGGCAGCCGTTGTGCGGAACGGGGGTCACGTCCTGGATCGAGCCGACCTCCAGGCCGGTCGCCTGCAGGGACCGGATGGCGGTCTCCCGGCCCGATCCGGGGCCCTTGACGAACACGTCTACCTTGCGCATCCCGTGCTCCATGGCCCGCCGTGCCGCCGCCTCGGCCGCCATCTGGGCGGCGAAGGGGGTGGACTTGCGGGAGCCCTTGAAGCCGACCTGGCCCGAGGACGCCCAGGAGATGACGTTCCCGATCGGGTCGGTGATGGAGACGATGGTGTTGTTGAACGTGCTCCTGATGTGGGCGTGCCCGTGGGCTACGTTCTTGCGTTCCTTGCGGCGCACCTTCTTGGCGGCGCCGGTGCGGCTCTTCGGCGGCATCTGCTTCCTGTTCGCTGGAGGTCGTCGGTTCGCGGGTGAGCGCGAACTACTTCTTCCCGGCCTTCTTCTTGCCGGCCACGGTCTTCTTCCGGCCCTTGCGGGTACGGGCGTTGGTCTGTGTGCGCTGGCCGTGCACGGGCAGCCCGCGCCGGTGGCGGATGCCCTGGTAGCAGCCGATCTCCACCTTGCGCCGGATGTCGGCCTGCACCTCGCGGCGCAGGTCACCTTCGACCTTATAGGTAGCCTCGATCCAGTCACGGAGCCTGACGAGGTCGTCATCGCCGAGATCGTGGACCCGGGTGTCGCCGCTGACGCCAGTGGCCTTCAGCGTCTGGAGCGCGCGGGTGCGCCCGATCCCGTAGACATACGTAAGGGCGACCTCAAGGCGCTTGTCGCGCGGGAGGTCAACGCCAACCAAACGTGCCATCTGAGGGCAGTTCTCCTTCATGCCGGGGAGGTCTGGCACACCGCGTCCCCGCCCCTGCCCGGGCGGGCCCCGGCCTCCTTCCGGGGGTGGCCCTTACCAGGCTTAGCTGGTAAGGGCTGCGGTGCGCGTCGGGTTGCGCCGTCAGCCCTGGCGCTGCTTGTGCCGTGGATCGGTGCAGATGACCATGACGCGGCCGTGCCGGCGGATGATCCGGCACTTGCTGCAGATCTTCTTCACACTCGGCTTGACCTTCATCGTGGTTTCTCCTTCGCCGCCCGGGCCGTGGCCCGGGCGGAAACTGCTGGTGTTCGTCGGGGGATCGCGGCGTGCCCGCCCCGGTCCCTTACTTGTAGCGGTAGACGATGCGCCCACGGGACAGGTCGTAGGGGCTCAGCTCCACGACCACCCGGTCGTCGGGCAGGATCCGGATGTAGTGCATCCGCATCTTCCCGCTGATATGGGCCAGGACCTTGTGCCCGTTGTCCAGCTCCACGCGGAAGAAGGCATTCGGAAGTGACTCGACGATCGTGCCTTCGATCTCGATGGCGCCATCCTTTTTGGGCATGTCCTCCGCGCTTCGCTCTCGTTCCGCCAGTGGCCGGCCGGAACCGGTCACTCGCAGGGGTTTCGTGTTCCATGGCCGCGCCCTGGTGCCCGCGGCCACCTGACTGACCTCATGCCCACGTAGTCTCGTGACCTCACGGATGCGGGGCAGGCCCAGCAGAAGGCTGTCCCATGCCTGGCATGCAAACCAGCCAGGGACAGCTCACGAGCCGCAACGAAGTCTACGCGACATGAGCTGACAATGCGAACCAGTGCCAGGCCGTCAGAATTCCCGCTGGCGCCGGGTTCCCGGTGGCGCCTGGTCAGGATACCCCACGGCCGCGGCGGCGCCGGTCCCGGTGCGGATGGCTGCCGCTGACCCACCGCCCCAGCAGGATCAGCCCCCACGGGCCGACCGCCCACAGGAACCACAGGTTGTCTGGATGCCCGGTGAGCAGCCAGACGAAGAAGGTGATCAGGCTCACCGAGAGCCACGATCCCCAGGCCCCCCGCCAGGCCGGGGACAGACGGCTGATCGCCCCCGGTGCCATCAGCCACGGCAGCGGCGGGCCGCCCGGGCCGCGCCGGTTGCCCCGCTGAAGCGAGGCGTCGGGCAGCTGGTAGAGGTCGATGCCCGGCAGGTCCGCCAGCAGCTCGTCCAGGTCGCCCAGGGTCTTGGCCGCGTAGGTCTTGTCGAGGCGCTCGTTGAACTCCTCGGCCGTCAGCCGGCCCGCCGCGTGGTGCTCGCGCAGCAGCGCCGCGGTCCGGTCCCGGTCCGCGTCGCTCGCGCGGATCCTGGGGTCGCTCGCCATCGGCGTCCTCCTCAGCTGGTCGGCCGGGCCAGTTCGCGGGCGGGCCGTTCACCGGCTGGCTGGCCAGCCAGCCGGGCGAAGCCATCCGCGCCGCCATCGGCCGCTGTGAGCACCCACGGCCCGGTGGCCGTGATCGCCACCGTGTGCTCGAAGTGCGCGGACGGGCTGCCGTCCTCGCTCACGACCGTCCAGCCATCGTCCAGCAGCCGGGTGCCGGGGCCGCCGAGCACCAGCAGCGGCTCGATGGCCAGGGCCATCCCCTCCACGAGCACCGGCCCGCGGCCTGGCCGGCCCAGGTTGGGCACTGGCGGATCCATGTGCATCTCGCTCCCGATGCCATGCCCCACGTAGTCCTCGACGATCCCGTACTCCCCCGCCGAGCGCACGTGCGTCTGGACCGCGTGCGAGATGTCACCGACCCGGGCACCTGCCCGGGCGGCGGCCAGCCCGTGCCACAGTGCCTGCTCACAGGCGGCCATCAGCCGGGCGAGCTCGGCGCTCGCCGTGCCCACCGGCACGGTGAGCGCGGCGTCGGCGTGCCAGCCGCCGACGATGGCGCCACAGTCGATGGACACCACGTCGCCCGCCCGCAGCCGCCGGGCCTGGTCGGGGATCCCGTGCACGATCTCGTCGTTGACACAGACGCAGATCGTGGCCGGGAACCCGTGGTAGCCCAGGAACGAGGGGGCCGCGCCGGCCGCCCGGATCTCACCGGCTGCGATCGCGTCGAGGTCGGCGGTGCTGGCCCCGGGCGCCGCCGCGGCCGCGGCAGCACGCAGCGCCCGGGCAACCACCTGCCCCGCTTCGGCCATGGCGGCCAGCTGGGCCGCCGTCTTGACCTGAATGCCAGGCTTCCGCCTCATCCGCATCGCGCTCCGCCACCCTGTCGCCGACCGTCCCGGTCGCCAGATCCCCCTTAACGGTACCCGCCGCGGTATCAGCGGATGAACCGGCGCAGGGCGCTCAGCGCACGCTCGGTGATCTCGTCCACCGGCCCGGTGGCGTCGATGCCGAGCAGGATGCCCTCGTCGGCGTAGAACGAGACCAGCGGCGCGGTCTGCTGCTGGTACACCTCGAGCCGGTGCCTGATCGTCTCCTCGCGGTCATCGTCGCGCTGGAACAGCTCGCCGCCGCAGTCGTCGCAGATGCCCAGCCGGGCCGGCGGGTCGAAGGTGGCGTGCCAGACCCGCCCGCACCGCCGGCATGTGCGCCGGCCCGACAGGCGGCGGACCACCTCGTCGTCGTCCACCACCAGCTCCAGCACCACCTCCAGCCTGGTGTCCCAGGCCGAGAGCATCTTCTTGAGCGTCTCGGCCTGCGGCACGTTGCGCGGGAAGCCGTCCAGCAGGAACCCGGCGCCGGTGTCGTCGTCGGCCAGCCGGTCGGTGACCATGGCGATGGTGACCTCGTCGGGAACCAGATCGCCCCGCTCCATGTACGCCTGCGCCCGGCGGCCCAGCGCCGTCCCGGTGCTGACGTTGTCACGGAAGATGTCACCTGTCGAGATCTTCGGGATGGACAGGTGCGACGAGATGAACTGGGCCTGTGTCCCCTTGCCCGCGCCGGGGGGGCCCACGAGGACGAGACGCACTACCGCAGGAAACCCTCGTAATTACGCTGCTGGAGCTGGCTCTCGATCTGCTTCACCGTGTCCAGCCCGACACCCACCGCGATCAGGATGCTGGTGCCACCGAACGGGAAGTTCTGGGTGGCGCCGACCAGTGCCAGCGCGATCATGGGGATGAGCGCGATGACACCGAGGTAGACCGAGCCTGGCGCGGTGAGCCGGGTGAGCACGTAGTTGAGGTATTCGGCGGTTGGCCGGCCAGGACGGATGCCGGGGATGAAACCGCCGTACTTCTTCATGTTGTCGGCGACTTCGGTCGGGTTGAAGGTGATCGCCACGTAGAAGTAGGTGAAGAACAGGATGAGCACGAAGAACGTGAGCATGTAGATCGGCGAGTCACCCCTGACCAGGTAGGTGTTGATCCAGATGTACCAGCCCTGAGGGTGCGTCTGGTTCCCGAAGATGGTGCTGGCCAGTTGCGGTATGTAGAGCAGCGATGAGGCGAAGATGACCGGGATGACACCGGCCTGGTTGACCTTCAGCGGGATGTAGGTCGACGTCCCGCCGTACATCTTCCGCCCGACCATTCGTTTGGCGTACTGGACGGGGATGCGGCGCTGGGCCTGTTCCATGAAGACCACGAAGGCCACGATCGCGACACCCACCAGCAGCACGATCCCGAACGTGAAAGCGTGCTTGCTCCGGTAGATGTTGAGCATCTCACCGGGGATGACGGCGATGACCTGGGTGAAGATCAGGATCGACATGCCGTTGCCGACACCGCGGTCGGTGATCAGCTCGCCCAGCCACATGATCACCGCGGTACCCGCGGTCATGCAGATCACCATCGTGCTGATGGTGAAGATCGAGTCGTTGGGGATCAGCGACTCCGTGCAGGTGCTGCCGAACAGGTTGCCGGACCTGGCGAGGGCCACGATCCCGGCGGACTGCAAGATGGCCAGCCCCACGGTCAGGTACCGGGTGTACTGCGTGATCCTGTTCTGGCCGGCCTGGCCCTCCTGCCGCAGCGTCTCCAGCTTGGGGATGACGACCGCCAGCAGCTGCAGGATGATGCTCGCCGTGATGTAGGGCATGATGCCGAGCGCGAACACCGACAGCTTGAACAGCGCACCGCCGCTGAACAGGTTGACCAGGGCGAAGACGTTGTTTCCCGCCTTGCTCGCCAGCCCGATGCAGGTATGGACCGCCTTCTCTGAGATGCCGGGGGTAGGCAGCGCCGCGCCCAGCCGGAAGATGGCGATGACGAAGATGGTGAAGAGCAGCTTCCGGCGCAGGTCTGGCGTCCGGAACGCCCGGAGGAACGCGGTCAGCATGCGCCGTCCTCAGCTCGATGGGTCAACGTCGGGGCGCGGCGTCCGCCAGGCGGGAAGCCGCCGCGGGATGACCGCCGCAGTGTAACGCGCTCGCTGCACTGTAACAGCCAGCCAGCGGCGGCGGCGCCAGCGCAGCCGACCCGGGGAGCCAGGTCAGGCTTCCCGGGAGCGGCGCGGAGGCCGGTATGGCCTGTGATCACTTCGGCCCATTCCTCACAGCTGCGTGACGGTTCCCCCGGCAGCGGTGATCTTGTCCCGCGCGGAGGCAGAGAAGGCGTGCGCGCTCACCCGGAGCGCCGCTCCTGCCTCACCGTTGCCGAGCACCTTGACCAGCTCGCCAGCGCGGATCGCGCCGCGGGCCGCCAGGGTCTCGGGGGTGACCTCGCCGCCCTCCGGGAACAGCTCGGTGAGCCGCCCGGTGTTGACGACCTGGTAGCTGGTCTTGAACCGCAGGTTGGAGAAGCCCTTCAGCTTCGGCACCCGCCGGTGCAGTGGCATCTGGCCACCCTCGAAGCCCGCCGCCACCTGGCCCCGGGCCTTGGTGCCCTTGGTGCCGCGGCCGGCCGTCTTGCCCTTGGAGGCCTCGCCACGGCCCACCCTGGTCGCCGGCTTGTGCGCGCCGGGGGCGGGACGGAGGTGGTGGATCTTGAGGCCGGCCCGGCCGCCTGGAACCGCCGTGCTGGCGGCCGCCTTGCCGCTGGCAGCGGCCTTGCCGCCAGCCGCAGCCTTGCCGCCAGCCGCGGCCTTGCCACCGCCTGCGCTGCCGCGGCCCTTGCCCGCGCCTGCCATGATCAGTCCACCTCCTCGACGGCCACCAGATGGCGCACCGCCTGGATCATGCCCCGGAACTCGGGCCGGTCGTCCTTGATGACCACGTCACCGATCCGCTTCAGCCCGAGCGAGCGGAGCGAGGCCCGCTGCTGGGCAGTGCCGCCGATCCGCGACTTGGTCTGGGTTACTTTCAACTGTGCCATCGAAGCGCTCCCGGTCAGCTGTTGCCCGTTGCGGCAGCGGCTGCCGCCGCGCGAGCGCGCAGCATCGCCGCAGGCGCCACGTCCTCGATCGGCAGGCCACGCCGGGCCGCGATCTCCTCCGGGCGGTTGAGGCTCTTCAGCGCGGCCACGGTCGCGTGCACCACGTTGATCGGGTTTGACGATCCCAGCGACCTCGACAGCACGTCGTGGACGCCGGCGCACTCCAGCACGGCGCGCACCGGCCCGCCCGCGATGACCCCGGTCCCGGGGCTGGCGGGCTTGAGCAGGACCACTCCGGCCGCCTCCTCCCCCTGCACCGTGTGCGGGATGGTGCCGCCGATCCGGGGCACCCGGAAGAAGTGCTTCTTGGCCGCCTCGACGCCCTTGGCGATCGCCGCCGGCACCTCCTTGGCCTTGCCGTAGCCCACGCCGACCATGCCGTTGCCGTCGCCCACCACGACCAGCGCGGTGAAGCTGAACCGCCGCCCGCCCTGCACGACCTTGGCCACACGGTTGATGGTCACCACCCGCTCGAGGTAGGCGGTGCCCTTGTCGGCTCCGCCCCGGCGGTCGTCACGGCGCTCCCGCCGTTCGCCACCGCCGCTGCCGCGCCGCGGAGTTGCTGCCATCAGATGTTCCTTCCAGTGTTGGCCCAGGAGAGCACGCTCACAGCGTCAGCCCGCCTTCCCTGGCGCCGTCGGCGAGCGCCGCGACGCGGCCGTGGTAGGCGTAACCACCACGGTCGAAGACCGCGGCGCTGACCCCGGCCTCCTCGGCGCGGCGGGCCAGCAGCCCGCCCACCTGGCGTGCCTTGGCCGTCTTGTCCCCGCTGGCGTCCCGGATGCCCGAATCCAGGGTAGACGCTGCCGCGAGTGTGCTGCCCGCGGCGTCGTCCACCAGCTGGGCGAAGATGTGCCGGGCCGACCGCTTGACCACCAGCCGGGGCCGGCCCGCGGTGCCGGTGACCTTCTTACGGACCCGCAGATGCCGCCGTGTGCGCAAGGCTGTCCGGGCGGTGGTGTGCCCATGGCCCTTCGTCCTGGTAGCAGACATGTCTTACTTCCCAGCCTTCCCGACCTTGCGGCGGATCTGCTCGCCCTGGTACCGCACGCCCTTGCCCTTGTACGGGTCGGGCTTGCGGAGCTTGCGTATGTTCGCGGCCACCTCGCCGACCTGCTGCTTGTCGATGCCCTCGACCACCAGCCTGGTGGGGGTCTCCACCCGCAGCGTGATCCCCTCCGGCGGGCTCACGGTGACCGGGTGGCTGTAGCCGAGCGAGAACTCCAGGCTCTCGCCCCTGGCCTGCACCCGGTAGCCGACCCCGACGATCTCCAGGGTCTTGCGGTACCCCTCGGTCACCCCGGTCACCATGTTGGCCACCAGGGTGCGGGACAGGCCGTGCAGCGCCCTGACCTTGCCCTCGTCGTTGGGCCGGGTGACGGTGATGACGCCGTCGTTCTGCGACACCTCGATGGGCTCGGCCACCTCAAGCGAGAGCCGTCCCTTGGGCCCGCTGACGGTGACCTCGCGGCCCGCGATGGTGACATCCACGCCGCTGGGGACGGGGAGTGGCATCCTTCCGATACGTGACATGGCCGTCTCCTCACCAGACGAAGGCGAGGACTTCCCCGCCCACGCCACGCTTGACCGCCTGCCTGTCGGTCATCAGGCCACCCGAGGTGGAGATGATGGCGATGCCCAGCCCGCCGAGTACCCGCGGCAGGCCGTCCTTCTTCGCGTACACCCGCAGGCCCGGCTTGGACACCCGCTTGAGGCCGGCGATCGACCGCTCCCGGGTCGGCCCGTACTTGAGCGTGATGATGAGGTTCTTGCCGACTTCGGCATCCTCCACCCGCCAGCTGGCGATGTAGCCCTGCTGCTGGAGGATCTCCGCGATGTGGACCTTGATCGTGGAGTTGGGCATGCCCACGGTGTCGTGGTATGCCGCGTTGGCGTTGCGCAGACGGGTCAGCATGTCTGCGATCGGGTCGGTCATCGTCATGGCCTGGTGGCCCTCCTCACCGTGGTTTCCCTGCGGACCTGCGGTGTGGTCGGTGGGCGCCGGTGGCGCCCAGGTCGGTCGTTGCCCGGGTGATCACCCGGGCGGGTTGTGCTGGTGCCGGGAGGCCCGTCACCAGCTGGACTTGGTGATGCCGGGCAGCTCGCCCCGGTGGGCCATGGACCGGAAACAGATCCGGCACAGCCCGAACCGGCGGTACACCGCTCGCGGGCGCCCGCACCGCGAGCACCGGGTGTACCCGCGCACCTTGAACTTCGGCGTGCGGTTCGCCTTGACGACGAGTCCCTTTTTCGCCACTTGTTCAGCTCTCCTTGAACGGGAATCCGAGCCGGCGCAGCAGCGAACGGCCCTCGGCGTCGGTGGTGGCGGTGGTGACCACGGTCACGTCCATGCCGCGCTGGCGGTCCACCTGGTCTGGGTTGATCTCGTGGAACATGAGCTGCTCGGTGAGGCCGAAGGTGTAGTTCCCGCGGCCGTCGAACTGCCGGTCGGACAGCCCACGGAAGTCACGGATCCGGGGCAGCGCCAGCGTGAGCAGCCGGTCGAGGAACTCCCACATCCGGTCCCCGCGCAGCGTCACGTGCGCGCCGATCGGCATGCCCTCGCGGAGCTTGAACTGGGCGATCGACTTCCTCGCCCGGGCCACGGCCGGCTTCTGGCCGGTGATGATGGCCAGGTCCTTGACCGCGCCCTCGATGAGCTTGGAGTCCCGTGCCGCCTCACCGACGCCCATGTTCACCGCGATCTTGGCCAGACCGGGGATCTGCATGACGTTGGCGTAGCCGAACTCCTCGCGCAGCGCAGGCGCGATCTCCGCCAGGTAGCGCTCCTTCAGGCGGGGCCTGGCGTGCTCGGCCGGTGCCCGGTCCTGTGTCGTAGCTGTCATCAGATGTCCTTACCACCCGGGCGCGCGATCCGGATCTTCTTGTCGTCCTCGTCGAACCGGTAGCCGGCCCGGGCGGGCTTCTTGGAGTCCGGGTCGATCAGCGCGACGTTGCTCACGTGGATGGCCGCTTCCTGGGTCACGATGCCGCCCTCCTTGGCCCCGCGGGCGCCCTGGAAGTTGACCTTCGTGTTCTTCCTGATGACGTTCACGCCCTGCACCAGCACCCGCTGCCGGTCCGGGTAGGCGGCGATCACCTTGCCCTCGCGGCCGCGGTCCCGGCCAGCCAGGATCACCACCGTGTCGCCCTTTTTGATCTTCATGGCGGCCGGCTTGCGGCTCGTCAGTGGCTTCTTGGCCATCACAGCACCTCCGGCGCGAGCGAGATGATCCGCATGAACCGCTTCTCGCGCAGCTCACGCCCGACGGGGCCGAAGATGCGGGTCCCGCGCGGGTCGCCGCCGTCACGGATGAGCACGGCCGCGTTCTCGTCGAAGCGGATATAGGACCCGTCGCCGCGGCGGCGTTCCTTGCGGGTGCGCACCACCACCGCCTTGACCACGTCGCCCTTGCGCACCCCGGCACCGGGAAGGGCGTCCTTCACAGTGGCGACGATGACATCGCCAATGCCCGCATATCGCCGACCGGAGCCGCCGAGCACCCGGATGCACAAGAGCTCCTTGGCTCCGGTGTTGTCGGCGACCTTGAGCCGCGACTCCTGCTGGATCACGTCAACTCCTGCTTCCTGACGCCGGCCTGCGCGCGGGCCAGGCCGGTCGTGGGTGGTTCTGGTGGGGGGTCCTCGTGCTTACTTGGCCTTTTCCAGTATCTCGGCGACCCGCCAGCGCTTGGTCGCCGACAGCGGCCGGGTCTCCACGAGCCGGACGCGGTCGCCGACGCCACAGGCGTTCTCGCCGTCGTGCGCCTTGTACTTCTTGGTGCGGCGGATGACCTTGCCGTACTTGGGGTGCTTCACGCGGTCCTCGACCTCGACCACAACGGTCTTGTCCATCTTGTCGCTGACCACGTAGCCTTCGCGGACCTTGCGGTAGCCGCGGGTGACGGTCTGTGCCTGCTGCTCACTCACTGTCTTCCGCCTCTTCCGCCACGGTCACGATTCCCAGCTCACGCTCGCGCTTCACCGTGTAGATGCGGGCGATCTCCTTGCGGACGGCGCGCAGCCGCCCGTGGCTCTCCAGCTGGCCGGTGGCGGCCTGGAACCGGAGGTTGAACAGCTCGGTCTTCGCCTCCGCCAGCTTGCTGTCGAGCTCTTCCTCGGTGGAACTGCGCAGGTCGGCGGCAACCAGGCCCTGAGCCATCACGCCTCACCAACCTCTCGCTTGACGAACTTGCACTTCATTGGCAGCTTGTGCATGGCCCGGCGCAGCGCCTCCCTGGCCACCGGCTCGGCCACGCCCGACAGCTCGAACATGACGCGGCCCGGCTTCACGTTGGCGATCCACCACTCCGGTGAGCCCTTGCCCGAGCCCATCCGGGTCTCGGCCGGCTTCTTGGTCAGCGGGCGGTCCGGGTAAATGGTGATCCAGACCTTCCCGCCACGGCGGATGTGCCTGGTCATGGCGATACGTGCGGCCTCGATCTGGCGGTTGGTCACGTAGGCGTGCTCAAGAGCCTGGATGCCGTACTCGCCGAACGCCACCCTGGTGCCGCCCTTGGCCGCACCGTGCCGGTCCGGCCGGTGCTGCTTGCGGTGCGCTGTCCTGCGCGGGATGAGCATTGTCCTCAGCCCTCCTCGCTCACGGTGACGACCGCCTCGGCGGAACCGGCACCGCGTGCTGTCTCTTCCGGCCCGGCTCCCTCGCCGGGGCCGCCACGGCGCCTGCGGACGGGCGGCCGGTCCCGGTCGCGCCGCTGGCCGGCCCGCAGCGCCGCCGCGAGCGCCTCCCGCTCGGCGCGGGTGGACGGGGCTTCGCCACGGTAGATCCAGACCTTCACCCCGATCCGGCCGAACGTGGTGCGCGCTTCGTAGAAGCCGTAGTCGATGTCGGCGCGCAGCGTGTGCAGCGGCACCCGGCCCTCGCGGTAGAACTCCGACCGCGACATCTCAGCACCACCGAGCCGGCCCGAGCACTGCACCCGGATACCGCGCGCACCGCCCTTCATGGCCGTCTGCATGGCCTTGCGCATCGCGCGCCGGAACGAGACCCGGCTGGACAGCTGCTCGGCCACGCCCTGGGCAACCAGCTGGGCGTCAATCTCGGGGTTCTTCACCTCAAGGATGTTGAGCTGGATCTGCTTGCTGGTGAGCTTCTCCAGGTCGCCACGGATGCGGTCGGCCTCGGCCCCCCGGCGCCCGATGACGATGCCGGGCCGCGCCGTGTGGATATCCACCCGGACCCGGTCCCTGGTGCGCTCGATCTCCACCTTGGAGATCCCCGCCCGCTCCATGCCGCGCTGCAGCATCCGGCGGATGGCGACATCCTCGGCGACGTAATCCTTGTACAGCTTGTCCGCATACCACCGGCTCTTGAAGTCGGTGGTGATGCCGAGCCGGAACCCGTGCGGGTTCACTTTCTGCCCCACTAGCGGGTCCTCCTCTTGGTCTCGTCCGAGACGATGACGGTGATGTGGCTGGTCCGCTTGTTGATCCGGTAGCCACGGCCCTGGGCGCGGGGCCGGAACCGCTTGAGGGTGGGCCCTTCGTCCACCCATGCCCGGCTGACCACCAGCGCGCCCGCGTCGAGCTGCTGGTGCTGGCCCGCGTTCGCGATGGCGCTCGCCAGCACCTTGCCGACCGGGTCACTCGCCGACTGAGGTGCGAACGCAAGGACCGCCTGCGCCTCGGCCGCGGGCATGCCGCGGATGAGGTCGACGACCCGGCGGGCCTTGCGCGGGGTGACGCGGACGTACCGCGCCATTGCCCTAGCCTCCATCACTTCTTCTCCGTCTCTGTCCGTCTGTCTGCGCGCGTGCCCGGCCTACCGCCGGCTGCGGCGGTCGTCCCTGACATGGCTGCGGAACGTCCGGGTGGGTGCGAACTCCCCGAGCTTGTGGCCGACCATCGCCTCGGTGATGAACACCGGGACATGCTTGCGGCCGTCGTGGACCGCGATGGTGTGGCCGAGCATCGCCGGGACGATCATCGAGCGGCGTGACCACGTCTTGATCACGTTCCGGGTGCCCTTGTCGTTCTGGACGTCCACCTTTTTGATCAGGTGGTCGTCGACGAAGGGGCCTTTCTTCAGACTACGAGGCATCGTGAGGTGCTCCTACCGCTTCTTCTTGCTGCGCCTGCGGGTGATCAGCCGGTCGCTCGGCTTGTGTGCCTTGCGTGTGCGCCCTTCCGGCTTGCCCCACGGGCTGACCGGGTGCCGGCCACCGGAACTCTTGCCCTCGCCACCGCCGAGCGGGTGGTCGACCGGGTTCATCGCCACCCCGCGCACCGACGGACGGCGTCCCTTCCAGCGGTTGCGGCCCGCCTTGCCGAGCTTGATGTTGCCCTGCTCCGCGTTGCCGACCTCACCCACGGTGGCCCGGCAGGCCGCGTCCACCCGCCGGATCTCGCCCGAGGGCATGCGCAGCTGCGCGAACCCGCTCTCCTTGGCCAGCAGCTGGACGCCCGAGCCGGCCGAGCGGGCGATCTTGGCGCCGCCGCCGGGCCGCAGCTCGATCGCGTGCACCACGGTGCCGGTCGGGATGTTGCGCAGCGGGAGGCAGTTGCCGGGGCGGATGTCCGCGCCGGGTCCGTTCTCGATCCGGTCCCCCTGGGCCAGGCCCTGCGGAGCGAGGATGTAGCGCTTCTCGCCGTCGGCGTAGTGCAGCAGCGCGATCCGGGAGGTGCGGTTCGGGTCGTACTCCAGATGCGCGACCTTCGCTGGCACCCCGTCCTTGTCCGCCCGGCGGAAGTCGATGAGCCGGTAGGCGCGCTTGTGGCCGCCGCCCTGGTGCCGCGCGGTGATCCGGCCGTGCACATTCCTGCCACCGCGTGAGTGCAGGGGGCGGACGAGTGACTTCTCAGGCTCGCCGCGCGTGATCTCGGCGAAGTCTGCGCCACTCGCGCCACGCCGGCCCGGGGTGGTCGGCTTGTACTTGCGGATACCCATGTGTGCTCAAGCTCCTGTCGATCTGGCCAGCCGCTAGCTGACCGGTCCGCCGAAGACGTCGATGCGTTCCCCTTCGGCGAGGCTGACGATGGCGCGCTTGGTGTCGGGCCGCTTGCCGAAGCCGAACCGCGTCCGCCGCCGCTTACCCGGCCGGTTGAGCGTGTTGACGCCGGTCACCCGGACGCCGAAGACCGCCTCGACCGCCTGCCGGATCTGGGTCCGGTTGGCGTGCGGGGCGACCACGAAGGTGTATTTGCCGTCGTCGGCCAGCCGGTAGCTCTTCTCCGAGATCACCGGCCGCAGCAGGATGTCCCGCGGGTTGGCGCTCTTGCTCACTGCTGCTCCTCCTCCGGCTCAGCGCTGGCGGCCGGCTCGGCCTTGGCCGTGCTGGCCTCGGCCGGCGCGTCCTCAGCCGGTGCGTCCTTGGCCGGGCTGGCCTCAGCCGGCGCGTCCTCAGCCGGCGCGTCCTTGGCCGGGCTGTCCTTGGCCGGGCTGGCCGTGGCTGGCGCCTTCCTGGCCGGTGCGGCCGCCTTGGCAGCAGGTGCCTCTTCCACGTCACCGCTGCCGGTGAGCTCCGCCAGAGCGGCCTGGGTGAACACGACGTGGTCGCTCACCAGGACGTCGTAGGTGTTGAGCTGCCCGGTCACGAGCAGCCGCACGTGGGCGGCGTTGCGCAGGCTCTTGCGGGCCAGTTCGTCGGCGGCGGTCACGACGACGAGCACCTGGCGGGTCAGCCGGGCGCCGGCTTCACCGATCGCGGCCCGCAGCACGGCGAGCGCGCCGGAGGTGCTCGGCTCCTCCCCCTCGACGAAGGTGCTGACGACCGACACCCGGCCGTGGCCGGCCCGGTCCGTCAGTGCCCCGCGCAGCGCGGCGGCCTTCATCTTCTTGGGGGTGCGCTGGACGTAGGAACGTGGCACCGGGCCGTGGACAACGCCGCCGCCGGTGTACTGCGGCGCGCGGAGCGAGCCCTGGCGGGCGCGGCCGGTGCCCTTCTGCCGGTACGGCTTCCTGCCACCGCCCCGGACCGCACCCCTGGTCTTGGTGGCGTGGGTGCCCTGCCGGGCCGCCGCCTCCTGCGCCACCACCACCTGGTGCATCAGCGGGATGTTGACCTTGGCGCCGAAGATCTCGGCCGGCAGCTCGACGTCCTTGCCGCCCTTGCCGGACGGGGTAACGACACTGACCGTGGTGCTCACCGGGCCTCCTTCACCGCTGGCTGCTTGGCGGCGCTGCGGACCAGGACCAGGCTGCCCCGCGGGCCGGGAACGGCGCCGCGGATGAGCAGCAGGCCGCGCTCGGCGTCCACCGCGTGGACGGTCAGGCGCGGCACCGTGGTCCGGACGTTGCCCATCCGGCCGGCCATCCGCATGCCCTTGAAGACCCGCCCTGGCGTGGCACAGCCGCCGATCGAGCCGGGCGCGCGGTGCTTGCGCTGGGTGCCGTGCGAGGCCCCGAGCCCGTGGAAGCCGTGGCGCTTCATCACGCCGGCGGTGCCTTTGCCCTTGGTCTTGCCGGTGACGTCCACCAGCTCGCCGGCCCCGAACGTCTCCGCCGTCACCTCCTGGCCGAGGGTGTACTGCGAGGCGTTGTCGGTGCGCAGCTCGACCAGGTAGCGGCGGGGTGTGACGCCGGCCTTGGCGAAGTGCCCGGCGACCGGCTTGTTCACCCGGCGCGGGTCGATCTCGCCGAAGGCGAGCTGGACCGCGGAGTAACCGTCGGCGTCCGGGGTGCGGACCGCGGTCACGACGCACGGACCAGCCTCCACCACGGTGACCGGGACGATCTTCCCGTCATCGCCGAAGACCTGGGTCATGCCGAGCTTGGTGCCCAGAACGCCCTTGATGTCCTTGCTCATTTCGCTGCGGTCCTCAGAGCTTGATCTCGATGTCGACACCGGCCGGCAGGTCCAGCCGCATCAGCGAGTCGACGGTCTTGGGGGTGGGATCGATGATGTCGATCAGGCGCTTGTGGGTGCGCATCTCGAAGTGCTCGCGCGAGTCCTTGTACTTGTGCGGCGACCGGATGACGCAGTACACGTTCTTCTCCGTGGGCAGCGGGACAGGCCCGGCCACCCGCGCGCCGGTTCGCGTCACCGTGTCAACGATCTTCCGCGCCGAGCTGTCGATGACCTCATGGTCATACGCCTTCAGCCGGATACGGATCTTCTGTCCCGCCATGTGGCTTCCCACGTCCTTCGGATGCACTGTCTTCGGGTCGTACTGCTTCGCCTGCGTTCACTGCCCGGCCAGTCCCGCTGCCGCGCAGTGATGCGGGGGGCCTGGGGCCCCCCGCATCGGTGCTACTTGATGATCTTTATGACCCGGCCGGCGCCGACGGTACGGCCGCCTTCGCGGATCGCGAAGCGCAGGCCTTCCTCCATGGCGATCGGCTGGATCAGCTCGACCTTCATCTCAGTGTTGTCACCGGGCATGACCATCTCGGTGCCCTCCGGCAGGTGGACCACGCCGGTCACGTCGGTGGTGCGGAAGTAGAACTGCGGCCGGTAGTTGTTGAAGAACGGCGTGTGCCGCCCGCCCTCGTCCTTGGACAGGATGTAGACCTGGCCCTCGAACTCGGTGTGCGGGGTGTTGGTGCCCGGCTTGATCACGACCTGGCCGCGCTCCACCTCCTCGCGCTTGATACCGCGCAGCAGCAGGCCGACATTGTCGCCCGCCTGGCCGTCGTCGAGGATCTTGCGGAACATCTCGACGCCGGTGACGGTGGACTTCTGGGCCTTCTCCTTGATCCCGATGATCTCGATCTCCTCACCGGTGTGGATGGTGCCGCGCTCGATCCGGCCGGTCACGACGGTGCCGCGGCCGGTGATCGAGAACACGTCCTCGACCGGCATCAGGAACGGCTTGTCCACCTCGCGGGCGGGCTCGGGAATCGAGTCGTCGCAGGCGGCGAGCAGCTCGATGATCTTCTCGCCCCACTCGCTGTCGCCCTCGAGCGCCTTGAGCGCGGAGACCCGGATCACCGGCAGATCGTCGCCGGGGAACTCGTACTGGCTGAGCAGCTCGCGGACCTCCAGCTCGACCAGCTCGAGGATCTCCTCGTCGTCGACCATGTCGGCCTTGTTCAGCGCGACCACGATGTAGGGCACGCCGACCTGCCGGGCGAGCAGCACGTGCTCGCGGGTCTGCGGCATCGGCCCGTCAGTGGCCGCGACCACCAGGATCGCGCCGTCCATCTGCGCGGCACCGGTGATCATGTTCTTGATGTAGTCCGCGTGACCCGGGCAGTCCACGTGCGCGTAGTGGCGCTTCTCGGTCTGGTACTCCACGTGCGAGATCGAGATGGTGATCCCGCGCTCCTTCTCTTCCTTCGCGTTGTCGATCTGGTCGAAGGGCGTGAAGGGGTTCACATCCGGGTACTTGTCGTGCAGCACCTTGGTGATCGCCGCGGTCAGCGTGGTCTTACCGTGGTCGATGTGCCCGATGGTGCCGATGTTCACGTGCGGCTTGGTCCGCTCGAACTTGGCCTTCGCCACTGGAATCTCCTCTTACGATTCCCCCACCGAGGTGGGGCCAGGCTCCCTGCGGGTGCCCTTTCTCCTGACGTATGGACTGCTGCTACTCGCCTCGGGCCTTCGCGATGATCTCCTTGGCAATGCTCGGCGGGACCTCGGCATACGAATCGAACTGCATGCTGTAGTCCGCCCGCCCCTGGGTCCGGCTGCGCAGGTCCCCGACGTAGCCGAACATCTCCGACAGCGGCACCAGTGCCTTCACGACCCGGACCCCGGAACGTTCCTCCATGGCCTGGATCTGGCCCCGGCGGCTGTTCAGGTCACCGATGACGTCACCCATGTAGTCATCGGGGGTCCTGACCTCGACGGCCATCATGGGCTCGAGCAGCACCGGGTCGGCCCGCCCCGCCGCCTTCTTGAAGGCCATCGATCCGGCGATCTTGAAGGCGAGCTCGGAGGAGTCCACCTCATGGTAGGCGCCATCGGTCAGGGTGACCCGCACATCCACCATCGGGTACCCCGCCAGCACACCGAACTCCGCCGCCTCCTGGCAGCCAGTGTCGACCGACGGGATGTACTCACGCGGGATGCGCCCACCGGTGATCTTGTTCTCGAACTCGTAACCGCCGCCGTCGCCGCCGGTCGGCTCCAGGTTGATGACCACCCGGCCGTACTGGCCGGCCCCGCCGGTCTGCTTCTTGTGCGTGTACTCGACCTTCTCCACCTTCCGGCGGATGGTCTCGCGGTAGGCGACCTGGGGGCGGCCGATGTTGGCCTCCACCCGGAACTCCCGCCGCATCCGGTCCACCAGCACCTCGAGATGGAGCTCGCCCATCCCGGCGATGATGGTCTGGCCGGTCTCCTCGTCGGTGCGGACCTGGAAGGTCGGGTCCTCCTCGGCGAGGCGCTGGATGGCCGTGCCAAGCTTGTCCTGGTCGGCCTTGGTCTTCGGCTCGATGGCGACGTTGATGACCGGCGCGGGGAACGTCATCGACTCCAGGATCACCTGGGCCGAGGTGTCACACAGGGTGTCACCGGTGCTGGTGTCCTTGAGCCCCATGACCGCCACGATCTGCCCGGCCACCGCGGACGGGCGCTCCTCGCGCTTGTTCGCGTGCATCTGGTAGATCTTGCCGATCCGCTCCTTGCGGCCCTTGGTGGAGTTCAGCACCTGCGTGCCGGCCTCCAGCGTGCCGGAGTAGATCCGGATGTAGGTCAGCTTGCCCAGGTGCTGGTCCGACATGATCTTGAAGGCCAGCGCGGCGAACGGCTCCGCCGGGTCGGCGTGCCGCTCGATCGCGGCCTGCTCATCGCCCACCTGGTGGCCCTTGATCGCCGGGATGTCCACCGGGCTCGGCAGGAAGTCCACGATCGCGTCCAGCATCGGCTGGACACCCTTGTTCTTGAACGCGCTCCCGCACAGCACGGGGGTGACCCCGCGGGTGATGGTGGCGCGGCGGATCGCGGCGACGAGCTGCTCCTGGTTGGGCTCGCTGCCCTCCAGGTAGAGCTCCATCATCTCCTCGTCGTTCTCGGAGATGGTCTCGATCAGCCGGTCCCGCCACTCACGGGCCGCCTCCACGTGGTCGTCCGGGATGGCCACCACGTCGTACTTGTCACCCTTGCCCTCGGTCTGCCAGAGCATCCCGCGCATGTGAACGAGGTCGATGACACCCCGGAAGTCGGACTCGACCCCCCAGGGCAGCTGGACGACCAGCGGGGTGGCGCCGAGCCGGTCGCTGATCATGTCCACGCAGCGGTGGAACTCCGCGCCAACCCGGTCCATCTTGTTGACGAAGCAGATCCGCGGCACGCTGTAGCGGTCCGCCTGCCGCCAGACGGTCTCGGACTGGGGTTCGACCCCGGCGACACCGTCGAACACAGCCACCGCCCCGTCCAGCACCCGCAGCGAGCGCTCCACCTCGACGGTGAAGTCGACGTGCCCGGGGGTGTCGATCAGGTTGATGGTGTGGTCACGCCAGATGCAGGTGGTCGCGGCTGAGGTGATGGTGATGCCGCGCTCCTGCTCCTGCTCCATCCAGTCCATGGTGGCTGCGCCCTCATGGACCTCACCGATCTTGTAGGTGATACCGGTGTAGAACAGGATCCGTTCAGTGGTGGTCGTCTTGCCCGCGTCGATATGCGCCATGATCCCGATGTTGCGGACCTTGGCGAGGTCTACGGCGGTCTGAGTGGCCACGTGCTTGCTTTCCTCGTTCTCGTCGTGTGGTTACCAGCGGTAGTGAGCGAAGGCCTTGTTCGACTCGGCCATCTTGTGGGTGTCCTCGCGGCGCTTCACGCTCGCCCCGAGCCCGTTGCTCGCGTCCAGCAGCTCGTTCATGAGCCGCTCGGTCATGGTCTTCTCACGGCGCTGGCGGGAGTACGTCACGATCCAGCGCAGCGCCAGGGTGGTGCTGCGGGAGGCCCGCACCTCCACCGGGACCTGGTAGGTGGCGCCGCCGACCCGGCGGCTGCGGACCTCCAGCGTGGGCTTGACGTTGTCGAGCGCGCGCTTGAGTGTCACCACCGGGTCATTGCCGGACTTGTCCTTGCAGCCTTCCAGCGCGCCGTACACGATCCGCTCGGCAAGCGAGCGCTTGCCGCTCCGCAGCACCTTGTTGACCAGTGCGGTCACCAGTGGCGAGCCGTAGACGGGATCGGTGACGAGCTGTCGTCTGGTCGCGGGGCCCTTGCGCGGCATGTCAGCTCTTCTCCTTCTTCGCTCCGTAACGGCTGCGCGCCTGCTTACGGTTGCGCACCCCCTGGGTGTCGAGGGAGCCGCGGATGACCTTGTAGCGGACGCCAGGCAGGTCGCGCACCCGGCCGCCACGCACCAGCACGATGGAGTGCTCCTGCAGGTTGTGCCCGACGCCCGGGATGTAGGCCGTGACCTCGATCTGGCTGGTGAGCCGGACCCGGGCCACCTTGCGGAGGGCCGAGTTCGGCTTCTTGGGCGTGGTGGTATAGACGCGCGTGCAAACCCCGCGGCGCTGGGGGCTTCCCTTGAGCGCCGGGGTCGTGGTCTTGGCTACCTTGTCCTGGCGGCCCTTGCGGACCAGCTGCTGGATCGTGGGCACCGCGTCTCCGTCTTCTCCTGTGCGCGCCGGGTGGCGCGCGGTCTTACTGGTCTTCAGGCGCGTATTACACGCTCCTGACCTGCTGGTTTTCCCGCATCTCCGACCCCCGTGGTCGGGCGTGTCGCTGTCGCCACGGCGCACCGGCCCACAAGGGGCCGGACATCGAAGAGGGGAAGTCCTACGCGCGCGGGCCGTTCACCGATCCCGGCTGGGATCGCAGCCC
>Ga0307374_10004503_pt1 | contig 23158 bp, 20 predicted proteins | sample OX3MG_FD_202532 | JGI IMG/M metagenome (GOLD analysis project Ga0307374, IMG submission 202532) | Soil microbial communities from Risofladan, Vaasa, Finland - OX-3 | ecosystem: Environmental > Terrestrial > Soil > Coastal area > Acid sulfate soil | place: Finland: Risofladan, Vaasa | collected... | reverse complement strand
ATCGTTCTGGATCATTCACTGGCCGCAAGGCTGGCGCTGGATCATTTATTCGCGCTTGGGCATCGCAAGATCGCATTCATCAAAGGGCAGGCGTTCAGCTCGGACACGGAACCGCGATGGAACGCGACGAAGGAGGCCGCGGGCGCGCTCGGGCTTTGCGTCAATCCAAAATTGACGGCGCAACTCGAGGGAGATTCTTCCTCGCCCGCGCTGGGATACGGAGTTTCAAAAAAGCTGCTCGAGGATGGCGGCGATTTTACCGCTCTTTTCGCGTTCAATGATGTGTCCGCCATCGGCGCGATTCGCGCCATCCGCGAAGCTGGCCGCGCTGTTCCCGCGGATGTTTCCGTGGTTGGATTCGACGATATCCAGAGCGCGGCGTTCCAGAATCCGGGCCTTACGACGGTACGGCAACCGCTGAGCAGCATGGGAGAAATCGCCGCTCGAACGCTTCTGCAAAGAATCAGCAAAAAGGATTCGCAGCCTTCCAGATCCATCACCGTGGAACCGGAACTGATCATCCGCGAGTCCACGGCGCCAGTTCCCCGCTAGGCGCGGATTAGAGACTCCATGAGCATTTCCTTGCGGATGAATACTCCTGACGCTGTCGCGCTGCTTCGCGATTCATAAAATGTCAGCATCAAGTGTGATTTCGAACCGCAAAACGGCGCATGCGTCGCATCGTTGGCTATTGTTCCGGGGTTTCATGCTCACGGGAATGATCACCACGCTGCTCGGCCCCATTCTGCCGTTCCTTGCTTCGCGCTGGAGGCTGGACGATTCGCGTTCCGGATTGCTTTTTACGCTGCAATTTGGAGCGTCGATGGCCGGGGTGCTGTTGTCGGGCTATATTCTTGGGCGGCGCGGCCCGCGAATTTGTCTGGTGGTTGGGTATGCGTGTATCGGCGTGGGCGTCACCGCGCTGGCGGCTAGTTCGTGGACTGCAGGCATGTTTTTTATTGCGTGTTACGGTTTCGGACTTGGCTGGAGCATTCCCACAACGAACTTGCTTATCGCGGAACTGAATCCGGATCGCCGCGCGGCCGCGCTCAACACGTTGAATCTGGCCTGGGGACTGGGAGCGGTCGCGCTGCCGGTGGTCGCCACAGGATTCCTGAAAGTCGAGCGCGTTCCCGCGATGCTTTTCGGGCTCGGCGCCACGTCGCTGCTGATCTGCGCGATGTTTACGCGAGTACCTGCGTGGAATTGGAAAAGCCTTGCTGCGAAGTTGCCCGCGCATGACGGAGTGCGGCAGGTGTCGTCTCAAACGAGTTCGCTTGTAATCTTAGGTATGTTGTTTTTTCTCTACGTGGGCACGGAGAATTCCTTCGGCGGCTGGACGGCGTCGTTCGCGCGGCGCATTCATGCAGGAACGCAGGCGGATTGGGCACTGGTGCCGTCGTTTTTCTGGGCCGCGCTGCTTCTCGGGCGTGCGGTGGCACCGTTCGTCCTGCGGCGCATGCACGAGATTGTGCTGGCGCGGACTGGATTGTTTCTGACTGTCGCGGGAGCGATCGTGGTTTTGAGTTCGAGCCGGTACGCTTCGCTAACTGCCGGAGTTGCACTGGCGGGATTCGGCCTGTCCTCCATTTTTCCGATTACGATCTCACAATTCTCGTACCGCTTCGGACAATCGGCTTCGCGATTCGTCGGCGGGATGTTCGCGCTCGCAGGACTGGGAGGCGCAACGCTGCCGTGGCTCGTCGGGTTCACCTCGCACCGCTTGGGTAGTTTGCGGATGGGCCTGTGGATACCAGCGTTGAGCGCATTCGTAATGTGGATTGCATATCTCTGCTGGGGGGAGCGCCACGAAATCAAAGGTGTCTGAAATGCCAGGCCGAAGCATCTTAATACAGACGGGATCGAGCGAGAGAAGGAGCAGGCTCGGCATGAGAACCATGGAGATCTTCGCAAGACAGTGCTTGAGCGTGTCCCTGCTGGGAACGATGTCCATTGCGGCGCTTCCCGTGGTTCTGTCCTACCGTTCCCTCCCCAACCCGCCCGAAACCAGCGCCAAAGGAACGGCAACCGCTAGAAGACTTAATTCTTCGGGCCTGGATACGAGCAATACAACCGAGCTCTTTTCCAAGCTAACCGCGCGGCACCATTGGCAACAATCCCATCTGGATCGCTTCTCGGTGGTGCGTACGTACAAGATGGAGAATGACAAAAGTAAATTGCTCGCTGAAGAAGTAGTGGACATGAAGTACAAAGCGCCAACAACGGAAACCTTCACAAGCACGTCTGGAAAAGGATCGGGATTTATTCGCAACCACGTGTTCCTGCGAATCATGAAGGACGAAGAACACAGAGTACGAGCCAACAAAAATCCAGACAGCTTAATCACTCCGAAGAACTACACACTTAGAGTAATCGGGGAGGCCAAAATTGGCGGCTCCGACTGCTGGGTTATTTCCGCCCTTCCGAAGCGGAGGGAAATAGACCTCTTCGAAGGGACGATCTGGGTGGATAACCAGGATTATGCGATTGTGAAGATCGCCGGCCATCTTGCCAAAAGCCCGTCATTCTGGATCAAGCGAGTGGATTTTGTACGCGACTATCAGAAGATCGGCGGATTCTGGCTTCTGTCCAGAGAAGAGGCTGCTTCCATCGTCAGGCTAGTCGGCAAGGAGACGCTGACTGTCGATTATCGAGACTACAACGTGAATGGCAGCGGAACAGTCCAGTCTGTCGTTACGAATGTGAGGTGCGACCGCACCGCAATAACGCGGGGCGGAATACGGCGCGATAAATTCGCGCCGAAGGCTTCCGCGCAGTGCTCTCAGTGAGAAGGCTGTTCGACCGCGTCTCGCGACAACCGCTCCCGTCCTTCGATGCGAATTCCCGCACCGTGAATGGCCAGGTTGTGCTCTTTTGTACAGTTTCGCGCGAGCGCTTGTTGTTACGATGGAGATGGCCGCCGAACGGCCACACCCAGAAGGTGTTTCGACCTGAAAATATGATTGCCAATAAAAACGAGAGCATTCGAAGTGTAAGCCCTCTCCCTCCAGCCGTTTTGATCGAAGCCGGCGAAGCGGCGAAAAGGGCCGTTGAGTACGTTTTGCGCGCCGGGGACTCACAGGAAATCGAATGTCGCTGCGGAAAATGATGCCTCTCGGGGAAACCATCGCGCTGATGGACGGGCCGTCTCTCGTATTGGGAGAAAAAATTGCGATGCGCACGCCCGTAGCCCCATCTGCGGCGCTTCCCGGACGAGTTGCCGTTGTAGGGAATTACCTTCCGCGGCGTTGTGGGATTGCGACGTTCACGACGGACCTGTGCGACGCAATACACGCGGAATATGGCTCGACGGAACTGCTGGCGCTCCCGGTCAACGATACCGACGAGGGTTACGAGTATCCCGACAGGGTGCGCTTCGAGCTATCCGAAGATAATGTGGCTTCGTACCGCGAAGCCGCGGATTTTTTGAATTTCAGCAACGTCGATCTCGTCTGTCTCCAGCACGAGTATGGAATTTATGGAGGCCGTGCCGGCGGGCATATTTTAGAGTTGCTGCGACGATTGCAGATGCCCTTCATCACCACGCTGCACACGGTGCTTCGCGACCCCGATCCCGACCAGCGCGCTGTGCTGAACGAAATCGCGGCGCTTTCGGATCGCCTGGTGGTCATGAGCCGGAATTCCGCCGACATCCTGCAGGAAGTTTTCAACGTATCGCGCAATAAGATCGATCTGATTCCCCACGGCATTCCCGATCTGCCGTTCACGGATCCGAATTCCCACAAGGATAGCTTTGGAGCGGAGGGAAAGAGTGTTTTACTTACCTTCGGCCTGCTGTCGCCGAATAAGGGCTTGGAGAATGTGATTCAAGCCCTGCCGGGGATTTTGTCGCGGCACAAGAATGTGGTGTACATGATTTCCGGCGTGACTCATCCGCATATTCTGCGGCGCGAGGGTGACAAGTACCGGAATTCCTTGCAAGACCTGGCGAAGGAACTGCGAGTTGAGGATCATGTGATCTTTCGCAACCGGTTTGAAAGCCCCGAGGATTTGGTTAAATTAATCGGAGCGGCGGATATTTACATCACGCCGTACAAACAAAAGGCACAAGTCGTTTCGGGTACGCTCGCGTATGCCTTCAGCGCCGGAAAAGCGATTATTTCGACGCCGTACCTGCATGCGACCGAGCTGCTGGAGAATGAGCGTGGCGCGCTTGTTCCGTTTGACAATCCGCAGGCCATCGCGGCAGAAACGATTGCGCTTTTGGACGACGACGCGGGAAGACATGCCATGCGCAGACGCGCGTATTTGTACGCGAGAGACATGGTATGGACGCGCGTTGCACAAAAATATATGAAGAGTTTTGAAAACATCAATAACGAGCGCCTGCGAAATCCGCGCGCCGCGTTTTCCGCCCGGAACACGGTGAAAGTTCTCAACCGACTGCCCGCCGTAAAGCTAGATCACCTGTTTCGCATGACCGACCAGACAGGAATGGTGGAGCATGCGGTTTTCGTGGTGCCAAACTATCCGGAAGGTTATACGTCAGATGACAACGCCCGCGCGCTGATCGTAACCACGCTGCTGGAATCCCAGGGAATCCGCTTGCCCGCAGGCGCGCCTGACCTGGCGTCGCGGTATCTGGCCTTTCTGTGGCACGCTTTCGATCCAGCGACCAAGCAGTTCAAAAACTGTCTGAGCTATGAGCGGCAATGGCAGGAGCCAGAAAGCTGGGAAGACAGCCATGGCCGAGCCATTTGGGGTTTGGGAACAGTTCTGGGCAGATCCAAGATCGCCGGATTGCGGGGGGCTGCGGGGCGTTTGTTTGAACTTGCCGTGCCTGTGGCTGTTGAATTCCAGAGCCCGCGCGCGTGCGCGTTTGCGTTGCTGGGACTGCAGGAATATCTCGAATCGTTCCCGGGAGATCGCGCCGCGCTCACGGCGTCCGAAGCGCTGGCAAATCGATTGCTGAATTCGTATCGCGCCAATCGTTCGGTGGACTGGAATTGGTTTGAGAGTGTTCTGGCATACTCGAATGCACGCTTGCCGCAGTCCCTGATTCGGGCGGGAATGCGCGCTGGGAACAATGAAATGGTCTCGGTGGGACTCGAAGCGCTGAATTGGCTGATGACAATTCAGCGCTGCAAGATCGAGGGCCATTTCGTGCCCATCGGGTCGCACGGCTTCTATTCCAGGGACACGGAAAGGGCCCGATTCGATCAGCAACCCGTCGAAGCATGCGGGGCCGTTTCGGCGTGCCTGCAGGCATATCGCGCCACAGGACAGCAACGCTGGCGCAAAGAGGCTTGGTGCGCGTTCAATTGGTTCCTGGGAGACAACGACCTCCAGATTGCACTCTACGATCCAACTAGCGGCGGCTGTCGAGACGGGTTGCACCCGGACCGCGCAAATGAAAACCAGGGGGCTGAATCGACTTTGTCGTTTCTGATGGCCCTGCTGGAAATGCGCGAATTCGACGAAGCGGCCGACGGCGAGAAGAAACTTTGAAAACAGCAGCGGTCATTTTGCAGGCTAAGCAAAGCCTTGCGAAACCCCTTCCGTCAGTGCAGTGAAATTCTCCATGAAGGCGACCATGACACAATACGAAACTCTGTTTCTGCGGCACCCTGGCAATCCCATTCTGACGGGAAAGGATTGGCCGTACTCCATCAACAGCGTTTTCAACGCCGGCGCGACACTTTTGCAGGACGGCACCACGCTGCTGCTTTGCCGCGTGGAAGACCGCCGCGGACTGTCGCACCTATGCGCGGCGCGTTCAGCGAATGGCGTTGATCATTGGCAAATTGACCGAGAACCCACGCTCCTACCCAGCCCGGATAAATATCCCGAGGAGGTTTGGGGCATTGAAGATCCGCGCATTACGTACATGCCGGAACTCAAGAAATTTGCCATCGCGTACACGTCCTACTCTCGCGGTGGCCCCGGAGTGTCTCTCGCGCTCACCGAGGATTTTCGGCGCTTCGAGAGGTTCGGCGTTGTGATGCCGCCCGACGACAAGGACGCGGCTCTGCTGCCCCGGCGCATCGGTAAATTCTGGGCATTGATTCACCGGCCGATGACGCCGCTCGGCGCGCACGTCTGGATCTGCTATTCACCGGACCTACGCCACTGGGGAAGTCATAAGCTCATGCTCGAAGCCCGCCGCGGCGCGTGGTGGGACGCAAACAAAATTGGCATGTCGCCTCCGCCGATTGAGACTGCGCGAGGCTGGCTGATGATTTACCACGGCGTGCGGCAAACGCCTTCGAGTTCCATCTATCGGCTCGGCCTGGCTCTTTTCGATCTGGAGCAGCCGGAAAGATGCCTGATTCGAGGCGATTCGTGGATGTTTGCGCCGGAGACGGAATACGAACGCCAGGGCGACGTCCAAGATGTGGTATTTCCGTGCGGCTATACGCTGGGGGCGGATGGCGACGCGATCAATCTGTATTACGGCGCCGCCGATTCCAGCATCGCCCTGGCGCGCGGCAGCATTCGCTCCCTGCTGAGCTGGCTGGACGCCAATGGCCATTCGGAGCACAGCGGCGACCGGCGTCATAAATAATTGCAGTATCAGGTATTCGCCGCGTCGAGTAATTTTGGAAACTTAGTTTTCATGGCGCTGTCTTATCCGCAAGCGACCTCAGATAGGCAATGATCGCGTCCGCGTCGGCATGTTTCAAATGGTAGATGTGCTCGGCGAACGAATCGGCGCGCCGTTTGGGCCCACGCCACGCTCGAGCACTTGTTCCGCTTGCGCGTCGCTGAACCCCGGAAGCCCAGCGAGGCGCGGCGCCCATTCCGCCCAGTTCTGCGTGGGATGTACTGGCCTGATCCAGATCGTGGCTCCTTGCAGCCAGCGAGCCGAATCCAAGTTGCCATTTTCATCGCGCGGCGTGTGGCACTCGCCGCACTTTGCTACTTCCTCAACTAAGTAACGCCCGCGAGAGATTTGGGCCTGCCTTGTGACGTTCGTCTGGCTTTTTTGCGCGACGATCTTCTTTTGTTGCGCCCCGATAGTTAACGTCTGGCTGCAAAAGACGAGGAAAAGTAGCGCAATCAAACCGACTGGATGTTCTGGCCGCATAGGCTTTCGTTTTTCCGCCAAACGCTATTGTTTCTGCTGCACCGAAATCGCCGGGCCCCAGCCCGCTGGAATCGGCGACCATGATCGCGTGAACACATCCGACGCCGTGAGCACGATCAGGATCGTCAGCCACAGCAGGCCCGCGATAATCACGATGCGCGTGATTCCCCTGTCGTAGCGCAGATGCATGAAAAACAGAATCACGAGCAGCATCTTGGCCACCGCGATGGTGAGCGCCGCAACGGTATTCCAAATTCCCATGTGCACGTACGCAAGACCGGTCGTCAACGCGGCGAGCGCGATTAAGCCCACAAACGTGCCGGCGTAGACCTTCACGGGAACAATTGTTTGCGCTTTCACTATCGTCCCCCGATCAAATACAAAAGCGGGAACAGAAAAATCCACACGATATCCACGAAATGCCAGTAAAGGGCGGCCACTTCGAGCGGCGAGTAATACTGATCCGAAAATCGTCCCCGCCATGTGAGCACCGCGAGAACCGCCAGAATCCCAATGCCGATAATCAAATGGAGCGCGTGAAGCGCCGTCGTGAAAAAATAAAAGCAGAAAAAAAGCTGGACGTGCGCGGCACAGGGACCCGCATAGGCGAAATTGATTCCGGGAACCAAATGCTGGGCGTAGTCGTGGCGCCACTCGAGCAGAAATTTAATCGCCAGAAACGCGGTACCGAGCAGCATTGTAATGCCAAGCAAGCCGATGGTTATGACCTTGCGCGCGGCGACCTGCGCGGAACGAACGGCGAGCGCCATCGTCAAGCTGCTCAAGATCAATACTCCGGTGTTGAGCGCTCCCCATTTCACTTCGAGCAGATGGCTTCCCTGCTCGAAACCGGGAAGGTAAAGCTCGCGGTAGAGCGTATAGGTCATGAACAAGCCGCCGAAGAACATGACTTCGGTGGCGAGAAAAATCCACATGCCAAGCTTCCGCGCGTCGTGTTGCGCATCGAGGCTCTCGAACTGCTGCTCGAGCGCCCGCGGGCGCGCTTCCGTTGCCGTCATTTCAGGCACGAGGACGCCCCGGCGGACTGGTGGCATACGCATAGGCTTCCTCGGTCACGATGGGAGTTTCGTCAAAATTCTCCCTCGGCGGCGGCGACGGCGTTTGCCATTCCAGTCCTTTGGCGCGCCAGGGATTCGGCCCAGCCGCTGGGCCGTAGCGTATGGACCAAATTAAATAAATCAGCGGAATCATGTAGCCGATGCCGAGGATTGTCGCGCCCGCTGTGGACATCACGTTGAGCACTTGAAATTGCGCGGGGTAGACGGCGTAACGCCGGGGCATGCCCAGGTAGCCAAGAATGAATTGCGGGAAAAACGTCAGATTAAACCCCGCGAAAATGATCAGCGCCGCCAGCCGCGCCCATTTGTCGGGATACAGCCGGCCTGTAATTTTCGGCCACCAGAAGTGGATTCCTCCCATGAATCCCATGACAGCGCCGCCGACCATGATGTAATGGAAATGCGCGACGATGAAGTACGTTCCGTTCAAGTGCACGTCGGTCGCGAGCGACGCCAGAAACAATCCCGTCAGTCCTCCCATGGTGAACAAACCGATGAAGCCGAGGGCATACAACATTGGCGCATCGTAGGAAATCGAGCCTTTGTAAAGGGTCGCCGTCCAGTTGAACACTTTGATGGCCGACGGAATCGCGACCAGGAAGCTCATGAATGAAAACACAAGTCCGGCATAAATCGACTGTCCCGACACGAACATATGATGTCCCCATACGAGGAAACTGATGAACGCGATGGACAGACTCGAAAACGCGACGAACGAATATCCGTAAATCCTTTTGCGTGAAAAGGCCGCGATCAGTTCGCTGACTACGCCCATCGCGGGCAACACCATGATGTAGACAGCCGGATGCGAATAAAACCAGAACAGGTCCTGGAAGAGCAACGGATCGCCGCCTAGCGCGGGATCGAAAATGCCCACGTGCAACACGCGCTCCAGCGTCAAAAGAACAAGCGTGATTGCCAGCACCGGCGTGCCCAAAACAAAAATCACGCTGGTCGCGTAGATCGACCAAATAAACAGCGGCAGCCGGAACCAGGTCATCCCCGGCGCGCGCATTCTGTGGATCGTGACGATGAAATTCAGTCCCGTGAGGATGCTGGAAAAGCCGGTAATGAAGATTCCGAGCGCCGCGGCAAGGACGTGCGTATTGGAATACGTGCTGCTGAATGGCGTGTAGAATGTCCAGCCCGTGTCCACGCCCCCAAAAATCACGCAATAGAGAGTGAACAGCGATCCGAGCATGTAAATGTACCAGCTCAGCAGATTCAGTTTCGGGAAGGCGACGTCGCGCGCTCCAATCATCATCGGCACAAGGAAATTGCCGAGCACAGCGGGTATCGACGGAATCAGGAAAAAGAAAACCATGATGATGCCGTGGATGGAGAAGAGCTTGTTATACGTTTCCGGCTGAACAATCGCGCCATTCGGCTCGAGCAACTGAATGCGCATCAGGGCCGCGGCCGCCGCGCCTACCAAAAACATGAACGTGATGGAGACGAGATAGAGGAGCGCGATCCGTTTGTGGTCGGTCGTCAGCAGCCATGACTTCACGCCATAACTCTCGTTTAAATAATGAACGCGAGAACGAGAAGACAGTTCCGCAACATCGGCGCTCATTGTGCGTTCGCCTGACTTTCTTCACCACCAAGTGACTTGATGTATGCGATCAAATCGAGGAGCTGCTCTTCGCTGATTTGTCCTTGAAACGAAGGCATGGACGGCGCGTATCCCGCGATAGGCTCGGAGCCAGGATTTGCAATCGCGTTGCGGATGTACGCGTCATCCGCGACTACCGTGCGGCCGTCGCGCAGCTTCACCGGATGTCCGTAAACGCCGGCGAGCGCGGGATACTTGCCGCCGCTCGGCGCTACGTGGCAAGTAGCGCAGCCGAGCTGCGCGAACAGACGTTCCCCCGCCTGCGCCATCGAAACTCCATTCGATTGCTCCGCGAGCCACCTCGCGTAATCCGCCTGCTTCATTACGAATACTTTTCCCAGCATCGCCGAGTGCTCCGCGCCGCAATACTGCGCGCAGTAAAAATTGTATTCACCCACCTTGGTCGCCTGAAACCAGATCGAGGAGTAGCGCCCTGGCAGAACGTCTTTCTTTATACGAAACGCGGGAATATAAAAATCGTGAATCACGTCCTGCGAAGTCATGGTCAGCTTGATCGGCACGCCCACGGGTACGTGAAGCTGATCGATTTCGCGCGGTCCTTCCGGATGCTGCAATTGCCACATCCATTGTTTGCCCACAACAAAGATTTCCGTTGAGCCAATGGGAGGCCGAGAATCCTTGAAATACAGGCTGGAAGCCCAGATAAACAGCCCGGCGCAAATCAGCGTAGGAATCAGGGTCCAAGTAATCTCGAGCGCCGTCGACGTCTTCACTTCCTGAGGGATTTCATCTTCCGAGCGGCGCCGGTATTTGATCATGAAATAGAAAATACAAGCGAAAATCAGGAACGTAAAAAACAGCGTCACGCCCGTCAAGGCAAAATATAGATGATCGACGCTGCGAGCGATGGTCGAGGCAACTGGCGGACGCAGCGGAAAGAGCGCCACCGAAAGTGAATGCGCGGAGTCGCGGATAGCCGCTTCGTTCATGCGCGTTTCTCCGGCAGGGAATAATGTTCCTGACGCCGCAGGACGAAAATCAGCAGAAATATTCCCAGTATCGTAATCACGCCGGCGGCGCGCAGGATTCGCGAAATCATCACGCCGTATTTTCCCGTATTCGGATCGTAGTGATAGCAATAGAGCAGAATCGCATTCATTACCGGCGAGCCGATGCGGCCATGCGACGCCTCCACCAAGCCAAGCCGCACGTCCTGCGACGGAAATGAAATACCGTAAAAATAGCGCGACACTTTCCCGCCCGGCGTGAGCACCATGATGACGCTCGGATGCGCATATTGCCCCGATACTGAATCACAGGCGTAACGAAAACCGACGGCGTCGGCGAGCTGATGAATTTCCAAATCATTTCCCGTAAGAAAATGCCAGCCGGAGGCGAGGCCGGTACTTCCGTAGAGCGATGTGTACATCAGCTGCTTGGCCTGCGCTTCCACGGGGCGGTCGCGCGGGTCAATGCTCACGGTAACGATCTGGAAATCTTTCCCCAATCGAAGAGGAACTTCCTTGATCGTCTGGAGCACTCCGTCGAGCACCTGCGTGCACAGCATGGGACACTGGTAATAGACGAGCGTGAGAATCACCGGCTTCGAGCCGAAATATTTGCCGAGCGTGACGGCATTGCCTCGCTCATCGCGGAATTGGAGATTCAGAGGCACCTGATTGTTGAGCTTCTGGTCAACGCCCACGTCCCGCAGAAGCTGCGGTCGAATACCGATGGTCTGAACCTGGGCACGGGCGCACGGCAGCACGGTTAGCGCGACGACCGCTGCCGCGACGGTGAGAGCGAATCGAACATTCCGCGCCCGCAGGCGGCATGGTTGCAAGTCGCGCGGTTGTAGGTTGCGAACGAGCATAAACTCCTCTCCTTACTGCCCTTCCCTTCCCCATCTCACTTCCGGACTGTTTCTCGCGTCGGGACATTTCGCTCGCTGAGGCGTGGCACCTTTGCGCGCGCGCTTTCACGCGACCCGCCGGCGGGTTTCGCGGGGCGTTGCACCGGGAATCCCTGCTTCAGCAATATGCGCATCGCGCGTTTGACGGGAATTCGCACGACACCGTTCTGGCGATCCACCCAACCGTACGTCGTAAATTCATGCTTTTGCGCGGCCATGTAATTTTCAAGGTCGCGTCGCGGATTGGGCTGAAGCCGCGGTTCCGGCGGCAGCACGCGCGCATTGGCGAACGGCGTTTCCCGCGTGCCGAGCGACTGTTCCTTTGCAAAATGAAAAAAGAGAAACCTCATCCCGATAAGCACTCCCGCGATGGTCAGAAACAATACCCCGCCAAATATTGCGATCGCCCGAAGATTCGCGTCGCGCTTTTCATGCCGCACGGCTCCCCGCTCGCCTGCGGAATTAGTCGCCATGGGCAAACACCTCCGCGAAACCTGGATCGTGGAGCGGCAGAAGCGCGCGGCTCCGCAGTTCACGAAAGAATGCCGCCAGCCAGATTCCGCCGATTCCGATTGGCGCGAGAAAATCCAGCACGTGCAGTCGCGGACCCGATGGTTCAAACGCGGGTACAACCAGCCAGTACACATCCACGAGGCTGACGAACAATAGACCCGCCGAAACAGCCGCAAGCATTTTCATCCGGCGCTTGACGTTGCGCGAAAGCAGCAACAGAAACGGCACGAAAAAATGAAACACGATCAGAAATACCGCCAGCGCCGCCCACACGCCGCGTGCGCGGCTCTCGAACCACGGAATTTCCTCCTTCAAATTGCCCGACCAGATAATCAGGAATTGTGAAAACGCGAGGTAAGCCCAAAGCATCACGAACGTGAGCAATAAATTACCGAGGTCTTGAAACTGCTGGGGGTTCACATACGACGACAGCGGTTCTGATTGCGCGAGCCTCCGCGCCACGCAAATCGCGAAAGCAAGCGCCACCAGGACCTGCACGACCATAAACAGCAGGCCGTAAATCGTCGAGTACCATTTTCCGTCGATGGACATCGCCCAATCGATGCTCGCAAACGTGATCGTCAGGCCGTAAATCACCAGGCCGGGCCCGCTGAAAGATTCGAGCCGGTTCGCGATGCGCGGATCGCCGGTCTCATCTTGGCGGGCAGACCATCGGTTCAGCAAATAGGCCCACAGAATCCAAGCCGCAAAATAAACAATCGTTCGCGCGATAAAAAACCAATCGTTCAGATACGGATGCTTATACTTCAAAATCGGATCGGCGGCGACCGCCGCTGGCTGCGCCCAGCGGTACAGCCTCGGCAGTCCCAATAAAATAGGAATGAAAAGCGCGGCCATCAGAGGGAGCGTCCGCGAAGCCGCTTCCAGCGTGCGCCGAATCGGCAAGCCCCATTGCCCACCCGTCAAATGGTGCAGCATCACGATGGCCATGCCGCCAAGCGGAAATCCAATCCAGAAAATGTACGCGAACAGATACGAACGGAAAAACTGCGTGGGAGCGAAAATCGCGCCGATGACGCAAATCACGAGAGCGGCGACTCCGACGATCAGCGTCAGCCGCTGGTAGCGGGCGAGATCTGTCGCGAGTTGATCGCTCGTGGTCATTGACCCTTCCCCGCCAGATGATTTTGCTGATCCGCGGGCACATCGGCGAGGGTCGCGTGCTCGCTCAGTTGAAGCGCCCGGATATACGCGGCGATGCGCCAGCGATCTCGCGGGGAGACGCGCGACGCATAGCTGTACATCCCGCCAAATCCGTCGGTGATTACTTCGAAAAAGTGCCCCACGGGCGCCTGGCGCAGACGGTCAATGTCATAGGACGGAGGCGCTTGAAATCCGCGCAGCACAATCATTCCGCGGCCCGTGCCTGCATAGTCATGGCAAGGCGAGCAATAAATATCGTAACGCTGCTGGCCACGTGCGAGATCCTTACGCGTGATCGGGAACGGGAACACGTCCGAAGGCTTTCCATCAACTAGCCCCGTGTAAAGCAATTGATCGCCGTGAAATTCACCGCGTGCGACAGTCCCAGCAACGTGAGGCCTTTCCGAACGCCCATCAGCGAAGAACGATGTGGGCTTATCCGTCGTGTATTTCGGCTGGACGTGCATATCGAGGCGGCATCCCGAGAGAACGAATGCCGCAATGGCGATCACGCCCCATGCGCAGCACGGGCGCCATCGCGTTCCAAGTTCGACGAGCGACGATTTTCTACGCTTCAATCTCATACACGCCGACGGGGAGCAAGCCCTCCAGAAATTTGCGCGTATGCGCCAAATCAAACTTTCTGTCTCGCGATTTGACGCACAGGAAAAACCGATCGCGCGAAGCCAGCGCAAATCGCGGCACATTGAAAACCGGATGATACGGCGACGGCAAGCCATTCAGCGCGAGCATTCCTACGACGCACGCAATCGCAGCGCCCAGGACGGTCATCTCAAAGGTGATGGGAATGAACGCGGGCCAGCTATTGTATGGGCGTCCGCCGATATTCAGCGGATAGCTGATAACGCTCGCATAATATTGAAGGCCGAAACCGCCCAGGCAGCCCACTATTCCTCCGCATAGCGTGATGGACGCGACTTTCGTCTGGTGAAAGCCGCAAGCCTCCGCGAGGTCTGCGATTGGCATGGGGCTGAATGCATCGATCCTTCTGTATCCAGCGTCATGCGCTTTCCGAGTGGCCGCCAATAATTCATCGGGCTTTTCGAATTCCGCCAACAAACCGTAAATGGGCTTCGTTCTCATTTCAATGGTTCAATCCGCATCCGTCGCGGGAACTTCTGGAACTCCTTGCGGCATGTTGGGATTCGGATTGCGCAGCTTCGCGAGATATGTCGTTCGCGGCCTCGTGTTCAAGGATGCCAGCAGCGTGTAATTTCGCGGTTCCGCTTTCCATTGCGCCACACGGCTCGATTTGTCATTGATATTCCCGAAGACAATCGCCTGCGCCGGGCACGCCTGCTGACAGGCGGTGACGATCTCTCCGTCGCGCACAAGGCGGTTTTGTTCCTCGGACTTGATTTTCACTGCGTTGATCCGCTGCACGCAGTAGGTGCATTTCTCCATCACGCCGCGGCTACGCACCGTGACGTCCGGATTGCGCATGCCGTAAAGGCTTTGCGTCGTCCAGTCGGAGTAAAGCAGAAAATTGAACCGCCGCACTTTGTACGGGCAATTGTTCGAGCAATAGCGCGTGCCGACGCAGCGGTTATACACCATCACGTTCAGCCCTTCCGGACTGTGATTGGTCGCTCCCACGGGACACACCACTTCGCACGGCGCGTTCTCGCATTGCATGCAAGGGACCGGCTCGACGTACATCTCGGGGTTGTCGATTTCGCCGCGGAAGTAAGTGTCCACGCGAATCCATTGCATTTCGCGCCCGCGAAGAACCTGCTCCTTGCCCACCACCGCGATATTATTTTCCGACTGGCACGCGACGACGCACGCGTTGCAGCCAATGCAGCGGTTGAGGTCGATGGCCATGCCCCAGGCGTACCCGGTGTACGCGTATCCCGGATAAAGCGACAGCGCATTGGTGTTCTCGGTATTTTCGCCACCGCCGCGCGCGAAGCCAGGATTCTTGCGAAACTCATCGAGCGTCGCGACCTGCACCAGGTCCCGCGCGAACGCTTGCGCGCTTTCTTCTTCGATTTGTTCGCCGTTATTTTCAATTAGATGATGATGCTGCGTGGTTGCCAGCCAATACTTCTGATCCGTTTTCTGGATTTGCAGGCCGCGCGCAATCCATGGCTCGTGCGAGTTGCGGAGGTCGTAGGCATTGACTCCTGTAAACGTGCCGATCCTGCCCGCTTTCGACCGTCCGTATCCCAGATGAAGCGTTACGGATTCGTCCGCATTCCCCGGCACGATCCACACCGGCGCGCCCAGTTTCCATCCGTCAAGATTCAGATTGACGTAATCGCCGTTTTGTAAATTCAGCCGTTGCGCGGTTGCCGGGCTGAACATCGCGGCGTTATCCCACGTTAAATGCGTGATCGGCTTGGGCAATTCCTGTAGCCAGCCGTTATTCGCAAAGCGGCCGTCGCCGACCGTCGGATCGGGGCGAAAAACGATTTCCAGGCTTTCCGCGGAATGCGCCGCAGAAACATTATCGGCGGAATGCGTGGCGGATTCGTTGGACAAGGTCACATTCGCCGTCACTTGTTTTTCCGCGAGCGCCGTTCCCGCCATCACGCCATCGTTGAGAGTCTTCTCCCACCAATCCTCGAATTCCTGGCCCGCACTATGCGGCGGGAGGTGGCCCCGCCAGTAATTCCGCACAACGCTGTGACCGGACTGCCCCGCTCGGCCATTGAGCGCGGCGAGAACTTCGTATGCCGATTTCCCCTGATACAACGGCGCTATGAGCGGCTGGATAATGCCAATCGTCCCGTCGTACGCGCGCGTCTCGCCCCAAGCTTCCAAAAAATGCGCTTCGGGAACGTGCCACTGCGAAAGCTCGGCGGTCTCGTCGTAGTAAAGACCGGTGTGAACGCGCTGCGGGACTTTTAGATACGCGTGAATGAAATCGAAATCGGCCGGAGCCGTGTACGCAGGATTCGCACCGAGAACGATCAGCGTCGCCACCTTCCCCGCGTTTATATCGTTGACCAGACCGCGCATCGATTCGAGTTCATTGGTAGGCTCGTCTTCGAGGGGATCCGTGTAAAACACAGTTTTTCCTTGATTTCCGAGCGCCGCGTTCATCGCGTGAGCCAGGGCGTGAACAGCGGGAGGTTGTTGCTCGCCAGCGATCACCAGGCACGCGCCACGGTGCGTCGTCAGATCGCGCGCCAGTGCGGCGACCCATTCCTTTACTGCGTTGCTTAAACGTCCTGCCGATTGATGCGCTGAAGATAATTTCGCAGATGCTCCGGAAGACGCACCGACGGATGCCGCCAGCGCACGGGACAGCGCCTCCACATCACCGGAGCGGATCGGCAAACGATGATCGGCCATCGCTCCCGTAATTGTTGGCGTGCTTTCGATGACGTAAAGCCGATTCATCGGGCCGTTCGGGGAATCGGGACTGCGCCTCGCGGCAAATTCGCGCGCGTAGCGCACGTGGCCGGGCCCAACGCCCAAGAAATTCGCATCGAGGGAAACAATCACGTCGGCGCGACTGATGTTGTAGATCGTATTCACATACTGGCCGAACGCGATCCGCGCGCCTTCTCGCGCCGAGTCGCGCCCGCACGGCTCGTATTGGTGCCACTTCGCTGCCGGAAATTGCACACGAAACGCTCGAATTTGCCCGGCCAGCGTGGGGGAAATGACCGTCTCCGTAAGCAGCCGCATTCCCGCGCCCTTCGACGTCTGCCAATCGAGTCGCGCGTTTGAAATCGCAGCCACGAAACTGGCCCACTCGCTAATCTGTCCGTCGTGCATCACCGTCTGCGAACGGTCGGGATCGTAGAGACCAAGTATTGAGGCCTGCGTAAAAATATCCGTTCCCCCCAGGCTGCCGGGATGCTCCGGATTGCCTTCGACTTTCGTCGGCCGCCCCATGTGGCTTTCGACGAGCAAGCCGATGCCTTCGCCTCCGAGCGGCATCGAAGTCGCGTAGAACAGTGGCTTGCCGGGGACAATGTCCTCGGGCCGCCGAACGTACGGGACAATTTTTTCCGTCGGTAGCTTGGTGCAGGCGCTCAGTCCGGCGAGCGCCGCCGAAGCGGCCATGTATTTCAGGATGTCGCGGCGGCGAATACCAGAGCGTTTTTGCGGTTCGTACGGGAATTCATTCTCGAGGAATGCGCGCGCCTCGGGCGTTCCGGCCAAATCTTCCAGGCCGCGCCAGAAATGTTTCTCCTGTGCCGCGGCTCGCGCGCGAATTTCGCCGAAGTCGACAGGTTCGTTTTGGCGATCGTCCATGCTCATGGAAACAGATGACTCCCCGTCTTCACCGGTGACACGTATCGCAGCTCGTCAGACTTTGAATTTTATATTCGCGGACGAGCTTCCGTCCCAGCGCCATCTGGTTCGGCGGCGGGCGATAATTGATGTTAAAAACCTGATCGCGCGGCCGCACATACTTTTCCGGCTCGCGATGGCAACCCAAGCACCAGCTCATTTGCATCGTGGTAGCTTGCCACGTGAGCGTCATAGTGCCGATGGCTCCATGGCATGTGGTGCAGCCAATTCCCTTCGCCACGTGGATACTGTGATTGAAGTACGCAAAGTCCGGGAGCGCATTCACGCGCGTCCACGAAATCGAGCGTCCGGTTTCGTAACTGTCGCGCACCGGCTTCAGCATCGGGCTGTTCGTCCAAATCTGCGAATGACACGTCATGCAGGTCTGCGTCGACGGAATGCCGGCAAATGCCGAAGTCTCGACGGTATCGTGGCAGTAGCGGCAGTCAATACCGAGTTCGGCGGCATGGTGACGATGGCTGAACGGAACAGGCTGCGGCTGCGGCAAATTTTGCCGCGTGTAGTAAGGCGACTGGCCAATTTCGTACAGCGCGAAGCTCAACACGGCAACGATGATTGCGCAGCCGTAAATGCTGAACCGCGAAATGGTGTTCGCGCTCGGATGAAAGATTTGCGGCATGATTTTAATCGCTTCGCAGTAATCCGATCCCGGAGCTAGAGCGCCTAAATCTCCTTTTTTTCTTCCGCCAGTTCGTGACGCATTTCAAATATCGAAATTGCCGGTAAATAGCGAATGAACAGGTAGAAAAGCGATGCAAAAAGTCCGAACGAACCGGCGAGAATCGCCCAATCCCATCGCGTCGGCATGTACATACCCCAGGCGGAAGGCGTGAAATCGCGGCTCAGGCTCACCACCACGATCATGAATCGCTCGAGCCACATCCCTATATTGATTATGAGTGACAGCGCAAATAGGCCGTATATATTCCGGCGTACGCGGCGCGACCACAGCGCCTGTGGCAACAGCACATTGCAGAGAATCACGGCGCTGTACACCCACCAATACGGGCCGAACATGCGATTCAAGATCATGTATTTGTCAAACACGTTGCCGCTGTAAAACGCCATGAACGTCTCCATCACGTATCCGTACGCGACAATCATTCCCGTCGCCAGCATCACTTTGGCGCAATTCTCCAGATGCTTCGGCGTGATGAATTCTTCCAAGTGATAGAATTTGCGCAGCGGGATAGCCAGCGTCAGAACCATCGCAAATCCCGAATACACCGCTCCCGCGACGAAGTATGGTGGAAAAATCGTGCTGTGCCATCCGGGCAGGATGGCGATCGTGAAGTCGTAGCTCACAATTGTGTGCACCGATATCACCAAGGGCGTTGCCAGTCCAGCCAGCAACAGGGATGCTATTTCGTATCGCGACCAGTGAATCGCCGAACCGCGCCAGCCCATCGCCATAATTCCATAGATAATCTGCTTCGTGCGCGATTTCGCGCGGTCCCGCAGCGTCGCCAGGTCCGGGATCAATCCCACATACCAGAAAAGCAGCGAAACGGTGGCGTAGGTCGAAACAGCAAACACGTCCCAGACCAGTGGGCTGCGAAATTGCGGCCATACCTTCATGTAATTGGGGTAGTAGGGGAACAGCCAGTAAAACAGCCACGGACGTCCTAGATGCAGCACTGGGAAAAGGGCCGCGCACGATACGGCGAATAGCGTCATCGCTTCCGCAAAACGGTTAATCGACGTGCGCCAGCGCTGGTGCAGCAGCAGCAGAATCGCGGAAATCAGCGTGCCTGCGTGGCCAATTCCAATCCACCACACGAAATTGACGATCGCAAATCCCCATGCGATGGGGATATTCACTCCCCAAATTCCCACACCCTTCACAAACAAGTACGAAATCGATGCGAAAAGCAGCAGGACCAGCAGGAAGGAAAACGCGAAACCGATGAACCAGCCCGGACGGCGGCGCTGCCCGAGAACAATCGAGCTAATTGTGTCGCTTACAGTAGCGTACGTCGAGCCCGGTGGAAGAGGCGGGATGGGCGAATCGGCTTCCGCGATTTTTTGCACACCCTCGGGAGTCACAAGCAAATTCCCAGGCCGGGCTGGGACTAGGGAATCTCAGTCCAATACGATAGCGATAGCGGCTATATCTTTACGAGAGACAATCGCGGCTGTCAAGCGAAGATCGCTCGCACGAAATGGACTTATTATTCCGTGCCGGCGTCACGTCGAAATCGCGTGCAGCATCTTCGATTGTACAGGTTACGGTCCGCGCGGAAGCAAATCGCGACCACCAAAAATTGAGGAAGCTATCGTGGCGTATCTTGCTGCGGTGTTCCGCGGCGGGTTACTCTACAGCACGCGTTCTGCGCTGAATGGGCTGAGTCTCCGCGTCGCAACCGGAAGCCATCACATCATCCAAGTGGCTTTTCAAGCGGTAAAAAGGAAACAACCAGAAACGGCTGGCCGGCGAAATCGTAGCAAGGAATTTGCCGAACAATCTTCTTCCCAACGATTCGAGCCTGATTTCCCGCCCGTTGCGATATAGAAATTCAACTTTGCCGCGAAACTCTCGAGCGGAGATTGGTTCATCAGCATCGGCCACGGCGTCGCCCTTCGTAATCGCGGACAAGCTGCCCGATTCTCTATCGCCGGAAATGCGCAGTGAAAGTACGCGGTGCATGCACAAACAGCCATTCCGCTCGAACACGACCACGTCACCGCAAGATAGCGATTTGAAATCCGCGCGACGAACGAAAACAACGTCCCCGGGACGGAACCACGGAAACATGCTCTTGCCCGCGACTTTCAAGAATGCGCGGCTCTTGGACTGCAGAATTCCCGCAATGGCGGAAGCGCCGATTTTGGTGGAGTAGCGCGGCGCGGCTCCATCCTGAAATGCTCCGGGAGCGATGAAATCCGAAACAACGAGCGCCGATTTCCCCTGAGTCCCCACGCAATTCCTTTCTTATACTCCGTGCTCCGCGCACGTTACACGCGCACTTGCCTTTTCGCGCAAGGTTGCTTCCGGAATATGCAGGCGGAGGGGATTTCCCCAATCGAAATATTCAATTCCCCGCTTAACGCCAACCCAAAGCCCCCGAATCCCTGCAGTGCGCGGACCGACAACCTAAACTCGCCTCCATCTTGACCCCTGAAGAAAATGAATCAACCGGTAGATTCGGCGATGTTGCGAAAGGGAAACTAGCGCCGCGATTCGCCGATGCGACCAAAGTCTTCGACTCCGGAATGCCCCTACTGCGCTTATCGCTTGCGTGGCGCGCGCTGCCGGTACTCTTTCCACAGTCTGAATGGCCGCAGGACGGCGTAAGATTTCGAGATCCGCGCAGGAAGTTCCGCCATCGCCCAATCTTCTTCGGCCGGAGCGGTCGTAAGCCTCCCCCAGTAGCGCAATCCATCCCAAACTCCCTCCGTCATGCGTATGCGATACACCGAACGCGAAAAAAGTCCGTCAGGAAGCGGATCGCCATTCAAAAGCCACCCGCCGAGCTGGCGTGTTAGCCTCTTCACAGCCGCATCAGCTTGCATTCGGCTCGCGATCTCCGGAGGCAGCGCCAATCCCGCGATTTCGTGCGCCAGCGACAAACCAAGATTCAGCATGCGCGTGACTTTCATTTTGTTCGCCGCAATGAGCAGACTCTCCCAATCGAGATTCGCCGATTGCTTCACAATTTCCGCGACGTCCGCTACCCAAACGAGCCGCGTCCAAAAATCCTTGGCGCCGTGAACAGCAAGCATTAGCAGCAAATCTTCCGCGGCAAACGCCGGCACTTCCTTGCCATCCACGGAAACCATGAGCGAGCGAGAAAACATTTGCTCCAAATCTGGCGGAACAGGAAAGTGCCGTAGCGTCAATTCAGTATGGATTTCGACCATTGCGCGATTTATCTGATGGACGAAAACGTATTCGCCCGGAACCGCGCTGGGCGCGGTAGCCAGAAATCGCTCGCGGGGAAGCCGAGCCTGATAGCCCAGCGAAGCCATGGCCTCATACACGAGCGGCATGGATTTCTGCAGCGTCACGATGTCCAAATCGTCGAACTGGCGCAGCGATGGGTTGCCGTATGCTCGAGAGGCAAGCACCGGGCCTTTATACGGAAGCGCGAAAATGTGGCTTCGGTGAAACTGATCGAGGATGCGAAACAGTTCCGCCGTCAGGAAAAGCGCGCGAAGCGCACTCTGGCGGCCGCGCGCCTGAAGTTCGGACAACACTTGCGGCGGGATCGTCGTTGGTCCAACTTCCCGAAGGAGGTGATGGTGGAGCAGCGGCAGCAAGCCATTCTCGTCCGCCAAACGCAGCAGCAGTATCCAATCCAGTGAAGTCCCGGCGAGATGTACGGCGCGGCTTGTCTCCGCGCCAAGATTCCTGCGGGCGCACAGCACAAGTAGTTCGATCTCCGCGGACTTCCCGCTGTCGCGTTCGGACACGCCTGCGCTGCTCCTTCGCCGTTACAAGAGTTCACGAGAGAAGTGCAGCGAGGATTTTACTCTGAAAGGGATAACGACGCGGCACATTCCGACAGCGGCGAAAATGAGTAAAACCACAAGCTCAGCGTAAATCACGCAGCGCCGTACGCGTTACAGCGTGTTTAGGCCGCCCACTGGCCGATCGCTGGCAATATCGGCGAACGGAGCCGGAGACGGCAAAGTCGCGCCTGAAAACTGCTGGCCTCGATTCCCGCTCCCGCGCAAACCCTCGCAAAATCGGCGTGACTGTGAAAAAGGAATTTCTCCGCATCGCGCCGCGCCGAAATTCGGTCCGAGCGCCAGTCCTCGACTGCCTGCAAAAGCACGGCGACCCACAGCCTTTTTTCCCCGATTGGCCCTTCGATTTCGTTTGTCCGGCAGATCAACGTGTTGTGCACGCTTCGCATGTCCCTGTCCCCCGTCGGCTCGGCATTCGAGCCTGTCGCCCAATCAAACTGCTCTCCCAGAAGGGTGCAACGGGATGGCCAAACGCGCTGCTGTTGCGGTTTTGCCGAACGAAATCACCAAGGGACTGACCCGTAACGGGATCAGATGGCAATCGAGCACCACATGTCTTCGCCGAGGCGCGCTCAAATCGCGCGAGCATGCCCCTATTGCGCGGGTATGTTCCAGCGCGACACAGCAGTTGCAATGCGGCGATCGTTGCAGAGTGCCGTGCGCTACACGTTCGTCAGAGCCTGCTGCAGGTCAGCCTTCAGATCCTCAAAATCCTCGATTCCGGCGGACAGGCGCACCAGGTTGTCGCTTATGCCCAATTTCTGGCGCTGCTTCGGCGAAAGATCGCGGTGCGACGAAATTGCTGGGTACAACACCAAACTCTGTACGTCTCCCAGCGAAGTGGCCTTCAAAAACAGCTCGAGCGAATCGACAAAACGAAACACCTCATCGCGACCCGCATCGCGAATCTTCAGTGACAGCACCCCTCCCGCACCCGCGCCGCCAAACAAAGTTCTCGCCCGCTCGTGGTCGGGATGCGAATCGAGGCCGGCGTAATACACATTTTCAACACGCGGATGGGCAGCCAACCATTCGGCGAGGCGTTGCGCATTTTCGCAATGGCGCGCAAAACGCAACGGCAGCGTCTTCAGCCCGCGAAGCGT
>Ga0307374_10004502_pt1 | contig 23158 bp, 22 predicted proteins | sample OX3MG_FD_202532 | JGI IMG/M metagenome (GOLD analysis project Ga0307374, IMG submission 202532) | Soil microbial communities from Risofladan, Vaasa, Finland - OX-3 | ecosystem: Environmental > Terrestrial > Soil > Coastal area > Acid sulfate soil | place: Finland: Risofladan, Vaasa | collected... | reverse complement strand
TCCTTTTCGGTCGGCTACCTCCTTCTATTCCGTCACCTCTCCCTCTGCCATGAAGGACACCCGTCCTGATGGTGCCGCTGGTTTGGCTCCCGCTCTGTTCTCTCCGACAAGCTGCTAGGGCTCCTGGTGATGAGCATCATTGCACTCACTGCCAGGGGACTGCGCATCTGGGGCCTTGTCGGTGTTGTCTACGCCGTCATCCTGCTGATCTTTGGCGAATCTCAATCCAACATACTCGCCGGTCATCTGCACTGGCTGATTCAGGCGCTGCATACGCTGATTGGCATCGGCGCTATCGTGCTGACGGGCTTTCTCGGCGCGCGCTACAGGATGCGGAAGCGTGGCGAGGCGAAGCCCGAAGCTTCATCTCAAGCGCTGCACTGAGGAGGGAAGAGATGCGTATTTCCCGCGAGGGTCATCTGGTGACAGTGATCAATGTCTTTGAGACGAAACCTGAACAGCAGCAGGAACTAATCGATCAGTGGATTCGCTTCGTCGAGGAGGTCGCGGGTGAGCCCGGCATGATCGGGACGGCACTCCACAGAAGCACAGACGGGACCCGCGTCGTCAACTATGCTCAGTGGAGATCGAAGGAGGACTTTGATAGCTTTGTGAAGAAGTACCACGAGCAAATGGAGGCCCGTCGCCCACTCGCCCAGCGCGTCGACCCCCATCTGTACGAAGTCGTCTACCTCTTTGAGCGCAGAGGCAGTTGATTGCCTGCGCGCGCGAGAGAGTGTGTCCTCCCCTGTTCCCGCGCGTATCAAGCCGATGGAGGGCAGGACGGGCCAAAGGAGCAAGGATCGTATGGCAAAGTCTTATCGCGTCAATACTTTCGCGCGCATCAACAACATCATGATTTCATCATTGTTGCGCCTGGGTATCAAGGTGTGGAGTTTCTCACTGCTCACGGTTCGCGGGCGGAAAAGTGGCAAGCCCATTGTGACTCCCATCGCCGTTTTTGTTCAGGATCAGAAACGCTACCTGGTGGCCCCGTATGGAGTCGTGAACTGGGTACGCAACCTCCGAGCGGCTGGAGGAGAGGCGACACTTACCTGGAGACGGCACAGCGAAAGGATTCATGCCATCGAGCTTTCGCCAGAGGCTGCGGCCCCCATTTTTCGAGCAGCCCTGCGTTCTGGCCCTCCCGGCATTCCCACTGTGATCTTTCGCCTGTACCGCTCTCTCTGGGTCCTCCCTTACCTCAACGTCACCGAGCATTCTTCACTTGAGGAATTTGAGCGCGAAGTGCTGACCCACCCAGTTTTTCTTGTCCAATCGGCTTTGGAGCAGGCCGACGAGCAAGCAGGGGAAGCGTCGCCGTGAACTGCTGCGGTGTGTTCCTGGAACCTACCGGGTTTGACAGAGCTCAACCGCACCTGGTCCCCCATGGAATGAGGGCCTTTTGATCACTCTTCAGAAGGATTTGGCATCAAAGGATCACCTGGGTCTTGTGGAAATGCTCAGGCAAGAGCCACGCAGTCACACCGCTGGAGAGCGCGCGCCAGGGAAACAAAGCATCATTTCTGTGCGCTCCGGACGTTTTCGAGTCTTTTGGGCCGGGTGAAACGAGAGGAGAAGAAGACATGGCACGAGTGACCCATGCAGCCCCCCATCTGCCGATTGCAGAAGTGAAAAACCGGATGAGGACCGATCCCCGCGCCGACTGGCGACAACGCTGGCTCATTATCTACAACGCCCTGGTCGAGCCACGGTCCGCTGAGGAGATTGCGCGGCACTGTGGCGTGTCTAAAGCGACCGTTCATGCAGTGATCTCCCGCTACAAACGTCTCGGCGTCGCGGCGATTGAAACGCCAGGAAAAGGGGGGCGGCGACGGCAATATCTCACGCTGGAAGAAGAGAAGGAATTCCTCGCTCCTTTTTTCGCGCAAGCCGAGCGTGGGGAGATCGCTACGGTGGGGCAGATCTAGCACGCCTTTGAACAACGCATCGGGCACGAAGTCGATGACAGTACGATTTATCGGTTGCTTCATCGCCACGGCTGGCGCAAGGTGATGCCTCGTCCCAGGCATCCGAAAAGTGATTTGGAGACGCAAGAGCAGTTTAAAAAAACTTTCCAACGCTGGTGGAAGCGGCAGTTGCCACGAAAGAGGCGGGCGATGAACGCCCCGTTCTCATTCTGGCACAGGATGAAGGGTGTTTTGGCCGGATCAGTCAGGTGAAACGCGCCTGGGCACCTCCTGGTATGCGTCCGCATGTTCCGGTCCAGGTGATCCGAGAATATATGTATGTCTACGCTGCTGTCGCACCCGCGCAGGGTCAAATGGTTTCGTTGATTTTGCCGGAGACCTCTACGGCGATGATGAACCTCTTCCTGGAGTACGTCAGCCGCAGCTTCCCAGAACATTTCATTGTGATGCAAGTTGATCAGGCGGGGTGGCATCGCTCCCAGGAGTTATTCATCCCAGCGAATATCCGTTTGATCCCACAGCCTGCCTACAGTCCCGAAGTTAACCCCGTCGAACATGTCTGGGATGAACTGCGTGAAAAATACTTTCATAACCGCATTTTTCCCTCGCTCGATGGGTTAATTGAGGCGCTTTGTCAGGGGCTCATTGCTCTTGCTGATGATCCTCAACGCCGGGTGTATGAATTAGTTGTAGGCAAGCAAACAAAAAGGCGGTATCCTCATCTGTAATGAAAACACCAAACAGAGAGGAACCCCTACACATGGAAACGAACGAAAAGCTCAAAACAGCCCTGCTCCAAGAGACGGAAAAAGCGATGCTCGAGATGATTGAGCAAGTGCAAACGGTAAGAGAAGGAGATTTGCAAACACTGGAACAAAGGGTGTTGACGGCATGTATCTCATTGGGGAGAAGCGTGATGGAACAAGTCTTAAACCATGCAGGAGAAGAGGCAGAGAGAAAGGCCCGCAGGGATGGAGAATGTGGACATCGACAACGTCTGGTAGGAATGCGCCCCAAGCAACTGCACACCCTGATGGGAAAAGTGACCATGAAGCGTGCCTACTACCAATGTTTGACGAAAGAAGAGGCAGAAAGCACAAAGTGCAGTCATGGGCAAGCGCCATACGACTCGGTGTGGGGACCATTCACAGGACGGACAAGTCCAGGAGTGCAAAGACTGTTGGGGAAACTGGTAGCTCGGATGACGCTCTCGGAGGCAGTGGAGACCTTCAGTTCGATCTTGCCGCTCCCCATGTCAGAGAGACAAGCGCTCAACCTGATCCAACCAGTGGGAGAGGCATTGAGAGAGCGGGAAGATGAGCAGGTTCAGGTCCTCTTCGAGCAAGCGGGCAAAAAAGAGACGCAACCGTCTGAACAAAGCGCTGCCCTTGGTCTACCCATCAGGCGCTTGTACATTGAGACCGATGGAGTCACCGCACGCATACGTCGAGGAAGTGTCCCAATGGAAGAGACCGAAACCAAGCGCAAAGGAGACGTCTACCGAGAGATCAAAGTAGGAGCGGTCTTCGAAGGCATACCTGGCCGTGAACGCTCGGAATTAGTGCCTGGTGTTTTTCTCGATGAACCTGGACCCATCAAGTATATCGCACGACGCATGAGCGCAGAAGAGTTCGGTCCCTTCCTGTATGCTTTGGCTCAACGCTGTGGAGTGGACCGAGCCCTCGAAGTGGTGATCTTGGGAGATGGGGCCCGCTGGATTCGACGTTTGGTTGAGGTGCACTTCCCTCAAGCGGTGCATATTGTCGATCTCTACCATGCACGAGAACATGTCTGGAAGGTTACCAATGCCGTTCACGGACCTGGAACCAGAGAAGGAGCCGCTTGGGCCAACCAGGCCGATGAACTCCTCTCTCATGGCAAGATTGAAGAGCTTGTCCAGATGATCGAGAAACTCCCTGCCATCCCTGCCGAACCCGATGCTTCTCGCTCCATCCCAGAAATTGAAGCGGACTATTTTCGTTCCAATGCCGAGCGTATGCGTTATCCTGGCTTTCGGGCACAAGGCATGCATATTGGCAGCGGCATTGCCGAGGCGGCTTGCAAAACCGTTGTCTCTACTCGTGCCAAACGATCCGGCATGCGATGGACTCCCGATGGCTTGGATGTGGTCCTGGCTTTACGCACTTCTGTTCTCAACCTGTCCTATGATCCTTTCTGGGATCAATCTGATCAACTTCTCGCTGCTTGATTGCCTACAACTAATTCATACACCCAGACGCGCTGTAATAACAGGGCATCGGCGCTTCCGCTTGTGCGTAGGCATAACACCCCCTTATCGTGGTGTTTGCTCTCCTGACTCTCTGTTGGGTTGTACTGACAAGAATACCGCCTCCCTCTTTAGCGGTCAAGAAATAGCCAAGATTCCTATTCCAATTTTCGAATGGTCGGCGGAGAGATCACTCTCTCCACCGCCAATCCCAAACCGTGCATGAAAGTTTCCCTTCACACGGCTTTTCAGTGTATGGTCATGGGTGATTGATACCTGCGCTTGCCAGTTGCTTGCGTAGCCTTTCGGTTTCCGCAACTCTGGTGTGACGCTCATCGTGGCAATGGAGATGGAGCAGCCATTTGTTGTCTATCCTGTCGGTACCGCCTTCGCTTTTCGGCTGGATATGATCGATTTCCATGAGGTCTCCATCTTTGAAGATCAGTTCACACCAGCGACATTTCCCACGCTGTTTCTGGAGGAGGCGAGCCTTTGTCTCATGCATCATTGGATGGGATTTCAGGCGTTGACTCCAATACAGCAAATTCCCATCATACGGACTCGCTGTTCCCTTGACTTTCGTATACCTCTGGATGGCGGTTTTGCTGTGCATTCGCAGTTCTGCGCCTGTCGGTGTCGCAAACACCCACTTGCGCTTTTCCACTTGATGCCAGTATCTTTTCGTCATCCAGTGGGTTCCCTTGTCGGGGTGTCTGGCCTTGGCCCAGCGGGCAAGTTGTTTCCACAGGACATCGTCGCATCGGCTGAAGACCGCTGATGCCACCGATGTTTTGTAGTAGGCCGCCCACCCCCAGATGATGGGGTTCAGTTCTTTGATCAGTTGCTCCTGCGAGGCTGATCGGAACTTGCGCAGCCGTTCTTTGATGGTGAGGGTATGTCGCTTGATCGCTTCCTTGCTCGGCTTGATGATGGTTTTGAAGCCCAGTGCCTTTCCCTTGGTTCCTTTTCCCGTATGAGTTTTCCCCACAGGGAACTGGCGGACGGTAAATCCCAGGAAATCGAAGCCCACTTGCCCTTGATAGGGGATGAGGGTATGCGTGGTGCGCGTTTTCGTTGGGCTCAGCTTCAGTCCCATCTGCTCTAACCATTGCGTTACCCGTTCGGCCACCTTCTGTAGCTCTTCTAACTCGGAATGGAACACCACGAAATCGTCGGCGTACCTCACCAGGAGCGGCTTTTCGACCGCATGGCTTTTCGAGTACCCCTCCGTCATCGCTTGTTCCATCCCGTGCAGCGCCACATTCATGAGCAAGGGCGAAATGACTCCTCCCTGTGGAGTTCCTACCTCCGTTGGAGAGAAGACACGCCCCTCCATGACCCCTGCTTTGAGCCAGCCCTTGATGGCTCTGCTCAACTGGGGAAAGGTGTGAAGCTTGTGAAGTAGCGCCTCCTGATCAATGTTGTCGAAGGCTCCTTTGATATCAGCATCAAACACATATTTCGGTTTGCTTCTGATCACATTGAAGATCGCTTCTCTGGCATCATGACAGGAGCGGCCTGGGCGAAAGCCGTAACTGTTGGGTTCAAATTTCGCTTCCCATTCCGGTTCCAGAGCCATCTTAGCTAGAGCCTGCTTGCACCGCTCAATCATCAGTGGAATGCCTAATGGCCTTTGCTCTGCTTTTCCTGGCTTGGGTATCCAGACCCGGCGAACCGGCTGAGGAGTTTGGTCTTTCCAGTGCTTGGGGTGAATGTCTGCTGCCATGACGAGATGGCCCTGGTTGTCTTGCGTCACCCGGCGCACTGCCAACAAGCGTGCCGCTTCTGACTTCATCAGGAGTTTTTGTAATGTGTGAACTGCTCGTGTGTTGCCACGCTGACTGGCTCGATAGATTCGCTTTTGGATGTGGAAACAATGTTTCTCTAGTTTGCGCCAGGGAAGTTGGTTCCAGGCCTCACTCGCAGGGTCGAGTTGCCTCGTTTCCCTGGGTGCTTTGCTGTCTTGCATCTGACTTGTTCACTATCTTCCATACAGCAGTGCCTCCGTCTGCTTGCGCTTTTGAGGCAATCGTTCCATCGGTGGCATCCGGCCTGCTCGCCTGCTCATCGTATCGGCCGCCGATGAGAGCCATGTGATGGTTATCCCGTTCCGATGTCTGTTTTGCGCTCCCGTAGATGGGTGCTATCCACCGGAGACCTTCCTGGATGGGATGAGCAGAAGAACAAGGACTGCTCACAGTCGTGCCTCAACGATCCGTTGGGGCACTGCGGCCTCTTTCCCGTTTTGGGCAAGCCTGTTATCCTGTGTAGGCTTGTGCACAGTCACGATGGGTCCATCGCACCTTCGACCACTGGCCGTGTTCGGCCAGCAACTCATCATAGGAGCTGGCTTGCAGCTTTCCCATCTCAGGATGATGGGTGGGCCGCTTTCTTTCCCGCTTCACGGATTGATGACCGGTCTCTACCGTGGGGAAAGTGCTGTCTGCCTTCCATCTGGCAGGAGAGGAATTCCGCCTCTCATCAGAGCATCAGTTGTCAAATTCCTTTGCCACGCATCCCCCGTGTTTCCACGGTTTCGCGTGAACGGGTCGCACCTGTTCCAACCATGGGCAACCCCCTAACAGGGCAAAGTTGGCGAGCACCTTCTTCGGATCGGTCGCATACGCATCTTCCAATGATCCCATCTGGTAGGTTTGTGCAAATGAAGGTTGCTGCAAAAACGAACCCTCTGACCAACTGTACGGTATGCTAGCATTTGGAAGGTATCTTCGCGGTGGATTCCATCAGGCAAGAGAAGTATGTTTGCCGCATGGCACAGCTGCCAACAATGACAACGCAGCAATTTTCAGAAAAGCTCAACGCAGCGTTCTCGTTTCGTGTGCGGCTGCGCTAAAAGGTCTCGCATTCGCCAGAGTGCGAATGTGTGGGTACGCTTGCTCATTTCCCCGATCAGTCGCGGCTGCTGGATGAGGGTTTATCAGTCATGAACCCCGCATGAATGCCGGGGGCTTGTAGCTATCCCTTGACCGAACTGCCGATTATTCCGGCAGTTCTCAGGTGTGGTTGGTCCATGCCCGGAAGGGTGTTGTTCAGGATTTCCGTGCCAGAGAACGTTCACCCACTGCACGCACCTCCTCGACGATGGCCTCCACGTCGTCTTTGGTCAGCGCGTAGTGCAGCGCGCAGGAGCGCAACACAAAACGGCCATGGACCAGCGTCCCGTTCACAAAGGCTTTCCCGCCGACCTGTAGCTCCTCCATAATACGCTTGTTGAAGGCGTCTAGTTGTTCTTCTTCACCACGCAGTCGCTCCGGCACGTAGCGGAAACAGACGATGGACAACTCTACAGGAGCCACGCGCTCCAGGTCTGGCGCTGCATCGATGAGGGAGGTCATGTACTGCGCGAGCGTATTGTGCCGCGTCACGTGCGCGACCAGGCCGCTGCGACCGGCCTGCTGGATCACCCACAGCAGCTTGAGGGCATTGAAGCGCCGCGTCTGCTGAAAGCCATACTCCGCAAACCAGGGCATTCCGCCAAAGCCCTTGTCCGGCTCAGTGCGCAGGTAGGGTGGCACCAGGCTGAACGTCTCGCGCAATAACTCCCCCTCTCGCAAGATGGCGCAACTGCACTCAATGGGCGTCGCTAGCCACTTGTGCGGGTCGAGCGCCAGAGAGTCAGCGCGTTCCAGCCCTGAGAAGAGATGCGAGACCTGCGGATCGAGCATGCCGAAGGCGCCATACGCTCCATCCACATGCAGCCACAAGCCCTGCTCGTGGCAGAAATCCGCCAGGTCGTCGAGCGGGTCCACCGCGCCGGTATTGACCGTCCCCGCGCTTGCTGCCACACAGAACGGCAGCAAGCCCTCGGCACGGTCTTTAGCCACCATCATTTCCAGCGCCGAGCGATCCATCTTGAAGCTGGCCTCGACCGGGACGCGGCGCGGCTCGCCCAATCCCAGCAGGTGCGAAGCTTTGCGCAGGCAGCTATGCCCCTCCTCTGAAATGTAGAGTACCAGCCTCGGACGCTGGCCCTGCAAGCCCTCTTCGCGCACGTTCCAGCCGTGCCGTGCCGCTGCCCAGTGGCGCGCCACCGCCAGGCAGTAGAGCGAGGCTACCGAGCCACCACCTACCAGCAGCCCGGCGCTGCCCTCGGTAGGGTAGCCGATCAGTTCCATCAACCAGCGCACCACGCAATGTTCCAGGTAGATGGCAGCGTGGTCGCCACCGGCAGCGCTCGGGTTCATGACGGCTGCCAGGAATTCGGCCAGCATGCCGATGGGCGCTGCCGCCGGATTGACCCAGGCGGCGAAACGCGGGTGCTGGTTGCCCATGGCGTGGGGCAGGATGTGCTGCTCGAAGAAATCGAGCAGCACCTCAGGCGAGCGCCCAAACTCCGGCATGGACTGGTGGAGCAGCATCTGGCGTTCAGAGGGCGTCATGGGACGATAGACCGGCTTGTCCGGCAATCCTTCGAGATACTCCGTCGCCAGTTCCACGGTGAGCTTGCCCAGGTGATAAAACGTCTCCGCATCCATATGGAGTGGCGAAGGGTCTTGTGTCGCAGAGAGCGCGTCGAACGGGAATGCGTGGAAAGATGTGTCGTGGGTTGTCATTGGTTGTGTTGTCCTTTCTTCTTCAACAGAGAGCGCGACCGTCGCGCTGCTCTGCCAGCAGCGTATCTTCTCGATCTCCTTCGTTCTACGCAGGTCTGGTGAGCGGGTAGGAGGGCGGGATAGCGCCACCCAGCGTATCTCCGCGCAGGGCCGAGATCACGTTCCTGGCTACCTCTATCCCTACCCGCTCCTGCGCCTCTTGCGTCGAGGCACCCAGGTGCGGAGTGGCTAGCACGCGCTCGTGCTCCAGCAGGTGTCGTAGCACCGTATCGTCTCCGATGGGTTCCTGACTGAAGACATCCAGCGCCACCCCTGCCAGGCGGCCTTGCTTGAGCGCCTCCAGCACAGCAGCCTCATCGATCAAGCCACCGCGCGCGCAGTTCACCAGATAGGCGCCCAGCTTGAGCAGCGCCAGCTCCTGCTTCCCAATGAGCGGGCGTATGGCGCTCAAACCACCAGGAAGCCCGACGTGAATGGTCACCATTTCCGCCTGTCGCAGGACTTCCTCTTTGCCAAGCAGCGTGACTCCCATGCGCAGCGCCTGCGCTGCTGAAACAAGAGGATCAGCAGCCACCACCAGCATGGAAAATGCCTGCGCGCGCAGGGCCACCTCGCGGCCAATCTTCCCAAGACCCAGGATACCCAGCGTTTTATGAGCGAGTTCTGCCCCGACAAGGCGGCGTTTCTCCCACCGGCCTGCCTTGAGGCTCACATTGGCCGCGGGCAGATGGCGCACGAGCGCAAGCAGGAGCGCCATGGTGTGTTCCGCCACGGCCACAGTATTGCCTCGGGGAGCGTACACGACGAGCACACCCCGGCGGAAAGCTGCGTCCAGATCGATGTTATCGACGCCTGATCCGGCGCGTCCAATCACTTTCAGACGACGCGCCGCTGCGAGCAGGTCGTCAGTCACACGGGTCTCACTCCTGATAAGGAGCGCGCTATACTCTCCGATCAGTGCGCGCAACTGGGCTGGTTCCAGCCCGAAGCGTTCGTCGATGCGCGCCCCCGGCAACTCATGGCGCAACAGCTCGACCCCTGCCGGGGCAATGGGTTCGGTAATCAGAATGCGCTCCTTCTCGTGCGCCTCTGCAAATACGACAGCCATCGTCGTGTCCTTTCTTTCAACTTTCATCAATCGATTACCATGCCGGTCGGGTCCGGCGGTACAATACTGGATGAGCGATGTACCTGCTCGCGCTTGTCGTTGCCTGGTGAGGACTTTTTGTGTGGCGCACCATTGGAACGAGCGCGGCAATCACTCCTCCGACCATCAGCACAGTGAGGAAACTTACACCTACGCTGACCAGCACCGGATCGACGCTTCCGCGCATATCAATCAACCAGCCAAGCAGCGGCGTGAGGACAGCCACCAGCACACCCTCAATGGGAGCCAGCAGGCGGTTGACCTGCATCTCACACGCGCTGGCATGCGCCAGTTGCAGCGCGGTTGGGAGCGCCTTCCCCTGCCCAAGCCACAGGTGGCGCTCTGCCTGGGCCTGTGTAGCAAACGCGGGACGCACTCTGGGAAGTAGCAGACCCCAGACCGCGCTGGAAAGCGTATACACGGCCAGGCTCACGGCGAGCCACCAGGGAGCCTGAAGAGACGGCAGGCCCAACGCTACCAGACCTGCTGCCATGCCAGGCGTGGCGACTCCCGCAAGAAAACGCGCGCGAACCTGCCAGGAGGGTGGCACCAGTCGATCAGGAAAGCCGATCACCCCTCGCGCTACGAAGAGCAGCAGGCACGCGCCGAGGAGAACGACGACGAACTGCCCACCGAGCAGCCAGCCCAGCTTCTCCAGGCTGTGCGTGGTCGCCAACCCCGCCGCGAAAGGCGTTGGCACCGCTCCCCAGACGCTTCCCAGGACGACCGCGACACTGCTTGCCAGCAGACTCAAAGACAGATACCCCCTGGACGACTGCGAGCGTTCTGCGAGCCATTCTCGCCACCAGCCTCTCGGCAACGCCCGTTGTTCCAGTTGCAAGGGCCGCTGTTCCACCCGCCAGTATCTGCGCATCCAGGCAGCAGCTATGCCTCCCTGGTTAGGCAGTGGAGCGCGACCGGAAGAGCAGGCATCGAGGGTCAGGAGCGGGACACAGCAGGCAAGCCCAAGGAGACCGGCCCACATGGGTAGCAGCCACACCACGACAAGACCAACGGTCAGCCCCAGCAGGTTCCGCACGAGTGTCGTATGCTCACCTGCCGATGGCCAGTCCCGCTGCTGCGTAAGCCAGGCGCTGCTGCTGGCTCCCAGGAACGCCGCCACCAGCCCCAACGCGAGACTATTCACCCACACACCACCAGGGATACTGCTGGGAGGTAGATGCCATGACACAACAGACGGGCCCCCCCACCAGAGCAGCGCACTGGCGAGCAGAGTGAAACCCCACATGCGCGGGGAATTTGGCAGGCGCAGTCCAACGAGCGTGCCAAGCGTCCAGAGGCTCATCAGACAGGCAGATGCAAGCGCCAGGTGGCTGAGTTGCCAGGCCTGGGCAAGCAAACGCATCTGTAGCACAGAGATACCGAGGCTGGCGCTGAACCAGCACGCATTGAAGATGCGTCTTCCAACCATCACATCCATTACGTGCTGGCGACGAGCATAGAAAGTATGCATGATGAGGTACTCCTTTCTCCTCCATGGGTTAGACTGCTTCCCTGACAGGGTGTAGCAAGGTGGATGTTCGTTTGATTGGTCGTTGTGTCAAGGCAAGAGAGGTCTCAGTTTCACCCGTCGGAGTGATGCGGCTGGGAGACAGGCTAGCATCTCGAGTGCGCAGCCACTCCTGGATCTCAGCGCGCAGCGGCTCGATCTCAGCGCGCGGGATGGTGCTGTAGATGCGGCCGGCATCGACGAATGCCGTGAAAAGTCCCATGACCCAGTGGAGTTGCGTACTCCATTCGGGATGGAACTGGGTCGCCAGCCACCAGCGAGCAGGCGAGGTATCCTCAAAGGCCTCGAGCACCCCATCCGGGGCCGTCGCAGACACCACCAACCCTGGCGCGAGTGTCTCCACTGCCTGGTGATGCATCGACAACACTGCACTGAGCATGTGCCGACCTGCTTCACCTCTGCCTTTCACCGCTTGCGCCAACCGACTATCAGGTCGCGCAAGCTGGACAGGATGCGTGACCCAGTTGGAGGAGGAGACCCGCCCACGCGCGCGATGGCGCAGCAGTGCAGGGCGCTCTTTGGGCCACTGTGCGCGCAGGTCCTGGTACATCGTCCCACCCAGCGCCACATTCATGAGCTGCATGCCCCGGCAAATCCCCAGGGTGGGCAGGCAGAGCAGCCAGGACAGAAGCGCCAGATAATGCTCCCACATATCGCGCCAGAGATCAGGCGTCTCGCTCTGGGGATGAGTCTGCTGCCCATAGAAGCACGCGGAGAGATCGCCTCCACCGGAAAATACCAGCCCGTCCAGGTCGCGCACCACAGGCCAAAGAATCTCGAAGAACAGGGCGAAGGTGTGGTCGTCCTGCAACACTTGCAACGGGTCGTAGCCTTCCAGCAAAGGGAGTAGCGGGATGAGGCAGGGAAAGCCACCCGCCTCCATGATAGCCTGCGCGGTTGGCGCGTCAGCGCCATACACTGGCCAGCCCCCATCACGCAGCACGCTGCTGCTTGCCACGAGACCGATGCGTGGCCGGTCGCGCCTCGTACCATCACCTCGTTGCAACTGTTCGCCTACCCACTGCTCTACTAACTCGCTTACCGAGGTATCGCCCACAACGTGTATACCCATTTGTCCTGGGAAACTCATGTCATTACTCCTGCTAACTATCAAAATACCTACAACATACGTGATGCGCGTGGTTGCTGCTTCCCAGCTTCTTACCCCGCGCTCACTTTCCAGAGAGATCGCTCGTTCGCTGCGCGCATTTTTGCTGGACTTGAACCAGTGTACCTGATCTTTGCGCCAAAACTGCTGACTCCTGTACAGCATTTTCGGGGAACACTATCTGCATGTTCGCGATACATGCTCCTCAAAAACGCAGACTTTGTGACGGGAAAAGTCGGTCAGAAGATCACACCATAGGGAGAGAAAAATAGGTACACTTGTTCTAGTTGAACAGATGTAATTGCAATTTGTCTCTAGCATTGCTTCAAGAAATATCATCGAGCAAAAGAAAGGAGGAGCGTAAGGAGGTTCTTGCTATGGTTCTAGCTTACAGGTTGAGCCTGAGCAAGAGGTGAGGCAGCCGATAGGCACACTCATTGGCATTCAATAGAGAGGATACCTTGCAGGTTTATCACTTGCAGAATAAATCATAGGCACTGTACTGTGTTTCGTAACTTCGGAGTTGGTGCAAGACGAGGTGATTGTTTGGCTTCTCCTCGTCTTGCACCAGTTTAGTTTACTTGTCCCAGGTAGTTGAGAATAGTGCGAGCATAAATCTCGGTCACGCTCTGTAAGCTTGCCAGCCCTACCCATTCATCGGCCCCATGCACACCGCCGCACTCGACGCCATAGCCACAAATGGTCTCGATGCCGCGTGTACTAAACATCCACCCATCGCAAGCTGGCCCTGCGCCCTCTACCCTCGGCTTCATTCCTGTCACTTCCTCGATGGACTGAGCCAGCGTCTCCACAATCAAGGCGCTGCGAAGGGTTTCCACCGCGGGGACAAACCCCACCTCGTGCAATTCGTAGGCGAGACCCAGCGGGCCTAGACAGCGCTCGATCATGTGGCGTGCATCATTCGCTGAGATGCCTGGCATCAGCCGCAAATCACCGTACGCTTCGCATGATTCGGGCACCATGTTGACGCTGCTTCCTCCTTGAATGAGCGTTGGGAATGTGAGTACATTCTTTCTCCCTGGAAAGGCGTCCGACGGTGTGTGCGGAACTGGGCATGAGGAGAGCGCCTGGATGATGCGAGCCATGTCAACGGCTGCGTTATGTCCTCGGGTTTTGAATTCCCACTCTTTCAGCCCGGTATGCACGGATTCGCCCTGCGTCCGCATCTTGAAGCGGTAGACTCCTCTATGCCCTATCGCCACTTTACGATCTCCTGGTTCGCCGACAAGCACCGCATCGCCGCGCAGCAGCTCCTGTTCGAGTAAATAGCGTGTGCCAAAGGGCGAGCAGGCCCCGCTTTCCTCGTCGACGACAAAGGCGAGTGTGAGGTTCCCTGCCAGCTGCATGCCAGCCAGTTCCAGGGCGTGGGCAGCGTAGATAAACGCGGCAATCTGCGCTTTTGCATCGGCTGCCCCGACACCATAAAGCCGTCCATTCTCGATCTGCGCGCCCCAGGGGTCGCGTGTATAGGCCTGGCTCGCTGGCACGGTATCCATATGGATCGTCAGGATAAGCGTTCGCCCCGCGTCATCTGCACCCGGCAGCGTGCAGATGACGTTTGGCCGCTCGGACGAGACGCCATGCAGGGCGGGTCGCCACGCCAGCTGGCGCATCTTCTCAAGGATGAGAGCGGCTACCTCGGCTTCGACGGGCGCGTCAGGTGGGGATGTATCGGTAGTATAGGCGTTCACGCTGTTGGCGCGAACAAGCCGCTGGAGAAATTCGATCTCGCTCTCAAAGCGCTCATGAATGATATGCGAAAGGACTTGCTGTTGTTCCAATGTGGTATGCCTCTAATGGATTGCTGTCATTATCTCCTCTCATTGTATGATTTTTGCGACCCTGTCTGTCGCCGGAATGCAGCGATGGAACGCGCGATCTCCTCTTGCTCTTCCCAATCCCCCCACTCCTGACCGCGTTGTGAAAGCGTTTCAAACGTTGCGCGTGTCGTCTTGCCCACCGAGCCTGGGGGCATGAACTGCATGGGGGTACCGGGTAACGGCATAAAGGTGTGGCTGTGAATGCACACCTTTGGGCTGATGCGCGTCAGGCGCTCCATGAGTTGCTGGCTCATCGCTTCATCCTGGGCGGATTCCCCTGGTAGACCCGCGATGAAATCGACGTATACTTTCTTGAGCTTGCGGCAGTGGGTTATCAAGTACGACACCGCGCGCTCTACAGCGGCGACATCGTGTTCGCGGTGCATCTCTTCGAGCATGCGTTCGCTGCCCGATTGCGCCCCAATCGCCACATAGGCGGCGTCCGAATAGTGGTCGATCAGTTGCGCCAGTTCCGGCGTCACGTACTCTGGACGCATCTCGCTCGGAAATTCACCAAACTTGATCTTCGCCGCTCCTGCTGCCTCGCGCATAGCCCTGAGGGCTTCCTCCAGCTTCGCATAATCGGGATGCACGCCATCAATAGAGAGGTATGCCAGCGCATCCGGCGTCACAAAGCGAATGTCTTTGAAACCGGCTTCGACCAGCTGCTCGATATGCCAGAGCACATTTTCCAGCGGTCGATAGCGCATGTGCACTCCGTGCAAAAAAGGGGTTTGACAGAAACCGCAGGCATGGGGGCAGCCTCGCCCGATCTCGATGGCCCCTAACCGCCGGTGGCGCACGCCGATACTTGGGTAGCGCGCGTCGAGTTCGATTGGCGCTGTGCGGCCAGTGCGCATCACGCGCAGCTTTTCCTGCTGCCTGTCGAGTACGGCCAGCCCTCGGACATCCGAGAAATCCCGACGAGGCTCGGCTAATCGGCGCAAGAATTCCGTAAAGGAACGTTCACCTTCTCCAATGAAGGCCACATCAAAGCCCATGGCCAGCGTTCCGGCAGCATCGCCCGAGGCGTGGGGACCTCCCGCCACGAAGAGCATGCGTTCCCGGACATGGGCAAAGGATGCCTGCAGGTGCTCCAGCGTTTGCTGGGTGGTGAGCAGAGCGGAACTCATAAAGGAGAAGGCCACCACCACCGTCTCGGCTGTTGTCAGCAGCCGTTCTATCGCCGCCTGCGCATCGCGCGGATGTGGGAATGCGAGGGTGACTGGCAGTGTTTCGTCTTGTTCGATGGCACCGGTGAGAGCATTGATGCTGAAGCGGTTGACATCGCTTGCCAGGAACGCAACTGCCAGCCCCGCGTGTTTCAATCTGTACATCATGATCCTATTCTCCGAATGGCTGTGTCACGACCTGCGTGTGGCCGTGCCTGGTCATATCGACGAGTCCCGCAGTTTCAGCGTACCAGATGAGCCAGACCTCAGCGAGTTGGAGCGCCACCGGGCGCAGGCGATGACGAATAGCTTGATCCGGGTCCTTATGCATATGCCGCAGCAGCGCGAGCAAAAATTCACGGTCGATAGCGAAGATCTGCATGGCATGATCGGCAACGGCGCGGCGAATAGGGATATCGGGATCAGCGGCCAGGGCAAGAATGATGGACCGCGCCAGGGCGCGTACCGGGAGCGACGTTTCCTTGAGGCAGTGCAACAAAGCAGGGAGCGCCTTGGCCACGGGCCTGCGCACATTCTTTTGCGTCTGCGTGCGAAGGAGCAACTCATAGAGCTGTAATGCCTCGGCTGGTCTGACTGGCAGGATGCGTTCCAGATAGCGGACCGTGACCAGTTGGACCAGGGTCTCATGTGACTGTATCCCCTCCCGCAGGGAAATCAGTAGCGTATCTGGAGCTGGTAGCAGGTTATGCAGAGCCATGGAGAATTGCAAGCTCTCCTGCTCGGCACCCTCCCTGTCAACGAGTATCTGTCGCTGTACCCTGGCGATGTCTGGAAGCAGGCAGGCGATCTGCGCTTCGAGACCGGGCGTGGTCCTCCCCTCACCGTGCTCCAGCAGATATCTGGCTCCGACCTGCAGGTCTCCACAGACTTCCACGGTTGCCAGGGCCACGTAAATGTCGTCGTCAGGTCGTGGTTGGAGTAAGCGGACGATGGTCGCAAGCGACTGTGGCGCTAGCGCAAAAAGAGCTGGCAGTGCTTCAATCACGCGACGCCGAATATCTGGCCCGCGCCGCTCGTCAAGATCGGTACGCAGCGTCTCCATAAGGCGCTCCGTCCCTGCTCTGTCCAGACGACACAGAGCTGGCAGGGCTTCTGCGATGCGTCGCCGAATCTCCCAGGGGGTTCCATCGCGCAGCATATCCAGTGTCTGAACCACCAACTGCGGATGATAATGGGCAGCTGACACCTCACCAGACAAGAGATTGCCGAGAAGGTGGTCGATCGTGGACAGCGTATCTTCCGTCATATGCTGCGTGGCCTCATCCTTCTCGCTCCACCCCGCGCGCAGTTCTCCAACAATTTGCGCGATGCTCTCAAGATGAGCCTGGTCTGCAGAGATAGCATATGGCGCTTCTGGAAGCATGGCCCTGGAGGTCCTATCAAGATCGAGCAGCGATGCGCCCCCACTCAGGACGTACTTGTAACGAGCGTAGCCGAGCAGACAGCGCATCTCTTCCAGAAATGGAGAGTACAATTTCTCAGGCACGTCCTGCACCAGACGATACAATTGCTGCGTTAATCGGTTGATCTGGCCAGGCGCTTCTAGGGAGGGAGTCGGGAGGTGCCCGTTGGTTTCGTGGCCCTCACTATGAGAAGAGAGGAGTGCGTCTGGGGGCGGGAAGCCCGCGGCCGCGAAAAGTTCAGCTGTTTGTTCGCCCGACAAATGCAATGCCTGTGCCAGGCTAAAGACGACTTGATCGCTCGGACGCCGTGTGCCTGCCAGCAGACGCGACAGGTAGTTGTAGCTAATGCCAGCGACCGACGCCACGTGCGTGCGCTTGATGCCAGAGCCGTCCAAATGGCTTTGTAAGAGCTGCGCAAATTGCTTGTTCATGGCCTCTCTCTCTTCGCGACATATTTCCTCGCAGGGTGCATCGTTTTTGCCAGATGTCAACATCGGCGGTCACAACTTTCAGTGACAAGTTTTCTATGTGTTTGAAAGGGTAGATTACCTACAAGCATACCACAATCACCATAAAACTGTCAATGAAACAAATGACAAGCTTGTCTCATTTTCTATTGACTCTGAGTGTGAAAGTCATGTAAGCTTGAAGTGCGCTTCCGAGAGGTCAAACCAGATCGTCCAGCGCCGAGGGGGAGAAAGGCGACGAGCAAAAACGCTCCTAGCCTCACCTATTTCTCCTAAGCCGGTCGCCTATGCTTGCATTTGTGAGAGACGGCCTTTTACTGGATACGAAAGGAGGGACAGACCAGAAAACACAAAACGCTTGACACAGGTAGGCCAAGCGTTTCATGCGGTTCTCATTGCACTGGTGCGTACTGTCAGCCCTGGAAAGCACAAGCAGTACGCAACAGAAAACCACATCCTTTTTACCGTTGTTCACAGCGGTAGAGCGGCATAGTCCAACGCTCTGCCAGGACGGGTCAGACCTTGTGGTAATATGCCACAAACGCCTTGTCCTGTCAATTGAGAGGGAAAAATGCAAGGCATTACACTACCGCTTGACGAGTTTGCGTCGTTCTTGCGGCAAGACACCGATACGGCAACAACGCGTACCCTCGTACCCATTCTCTACATCCACTCCTTAAAGCATCCCTTTTGCGGCCATCACCTGTGCGCCTGCCGGCAGACGCACAAAAACGCTGCCCATCTGTTAGGCTTCATCAGTGAAGGTAGCCTCGTCGTTCAGGAAGCTGTAGCCTTTCTTGATGATGAGAGGGAGGAGAAGAAGCGATGAATCAAGACACACCAGCCGCCGCAAGTCACGCGACCACTCACATCCTATACGGCGTCCAACCCGTTCTGTGTCAACTCCTCGGGCATGAGTGGGCATTGACAGAACATGCCGAGGTGAAAATGTGCGCAGTATGCGACATACGTGGGTATTGCCCCGGATGTACACCTGTAGCTCCGCAAGGCGCACAACCATTTTGCTGCACTCACCATTCCCGACAACGCGAGGTGCAGTAATGGGGAATAGGCAACTACCGGAGCAACAGGCCTTTCGTTGCGATGAGCAGCCTCAAATGAGTCAGCGCATCATTCGTCCAGGTCAAGATCAGCGCCACCGCGAGCGAGCGCCATACCAGCAAAACCCGCCAGCCAACCCCCATCGGGCAGGGCACAATAGCGGCATCCATCCTGAAGATGCTCCCTATATGACAGGCGAGATGAGCGGTGAAGGGGAAGATGACTCGTACACCCCGCAGCGATCCCACACCAGCATCAGACGCTATGATTTGCCGGAAGCACCGAATCGGGGAAATATCCGCTATCAGGTTCACCCAGAAGTAGTAATACATACTACCGTACCACCTCGACGATCGGCGCAGGCAGCCACAAGAACACGAGCCAGGTACATCGATGAGGTAGATATACCTGAGACAAAACAATACAGGCAGCGGCACATGCTCCGCATCCATGCGCTGGTCTATCTGGGCATCGGTATGCTTGTTATGCTTGCCCTCTGGGTAGTGCTGCTCATGGTCTCGTCCTGGTGGCAGGTTCACCAGAACGACGCGACGTATGGACGTCCACGGACGTACCAGTTTGACGGAGTGTTCGGTCACAGCGACAGCGCGGCAAACCCGACCCACATTATCATTGTGAACCTCAACCGGCATATCATCGTGATTGAGCTCCCAGGTGGTGATCCGACCCACGCACGTATCTATTCCGGCCCGACTCTGTTCGGAGATGGGCAGGATTTAACGCCAGCCACAGGGAAGGCCATAGATGTCAACGGGGACGGAAAGCTCGATTTGGTGTTGTACATACAGGATCAGCGCATAGTGTTTATCAACGACGGCACACAGTTTCGGCCACTACACCAAGGGGAACACATCACCATACCAACGTAACAGGGGAGCAATCCCCCCATAGTGAGAAGGGAAAAGAGAATATGCATAGACAGTATGCACATGCAGTACCGGGCATTCTTGCGGAGTTAGAGCAAGGCTACGAGGGGGACGAGACAAGCATTTCTCAAGAGGAAGCGGGGGAAGCTGAGATTATGCATATCTATCCGGTGGAGGGCGGGGGTCTGCTCTTCATCAAAACCGAAATTCCCCAAGAGAAACTACGGCAACTCGTTGTTGAGAGTACGCCGCTACAGACGACCCTACGAGACCCGCGCCCTACACAGTTCAAAGCGTCGTTGTCTCTGCTGCATTTTCTGCTGCTGCTCTTGCTGTTTGTTGGGCTAGATAGCGCGGATACCGCCCTGACCGCGCTTTTTAGCCCAACAGCAACGATTATCATTCGTCCCCAACAACAAGCACTCACGACGACCGCCTCATTCCTCATTGGCACCGGCAAAAACGACATACGAGGCCGAGTCCTGCCTGCCCTCACCCTTTCCCAGACGCAGATCGTTCAGACCACGGGCAAAGGCCATCAGGACGCCCGGTCTGCAACCGGTACACTCACCTTCTTTAATGGCCAGCTACACAGTGTCACCATATCGGCGGGGACGGCTTTCAGCGGGGGAAATGGTGTTCAGATCGTGACAGATGCCACGACGCACATACCAGCCGCCGACCCGGCGACTACCCCGCCGACATTCGGACACGTCCCAGTTCCCGCGCACGCAGTTCAACCCGGCATGACGGGAAACATCCCCGCGTTTGACCTCAACGGCTCGTGCTGCGCCGCCTCTATCATCGTCAAAAACCTCGCTCCTTTTGCAAACGGGCATGATGCAAGAGATTTCTCTTATGTGACCAGAGGGGACATACAGAGGGCCATAAGTCCTCTGACGTCTCTGCTTCGACGAAGCGAGCAGGGAGCATTGAGCGCACAACTCCAACCAGGTGAGAATCTTACTCAACCAACCTGTATTAGAAGGAGCTCCAGTAATCTTCAAAGCGGAGAGGAAGCGATAAGCGTACAGGTTACGGTGTCAGAGTCATGTACAGCCATTATCATACATCAGCAATCGCTCCAGGCCAGAGCCTTACAACTGGTGCGTCTTAGACTTCCTGGCTTGAACGAACACTACCAGCTTGCCGGCGAATTTCGTATAGCCATTGACTCAATCACAACGCAAATCGGCAGGACGACCCTTACAGCAACCATCCATGGAACCTGGGTCTACCAGCTCAATGAGACGCATATTAAAACCCTTGTGGTCGGCCGAACGGGACTTCAAGCGATCCAGCTTCTTACAAAACTCCCTGGGATAGAGAGAGTATCCATTGCCAGTATTTCGGATAACCAACTGCTTCCCGATGACACCACACACATTCATTTGCATATCATCTACACTGCATTTTAGAAAGTAATGACCAGTACCAACCCATGGGAGAGCATGTGAAGAAGCAAAGCGCTTCTTCACATGCTCTCCAAAGCGAAGGAGTACCAAACCATGACCCACCGAAGCGATCGAACCGAAATCTACTCCAGAGTCACACCAGACGCACTAACTCGTACAACACTATCACTGATTGAGCTTGACAACGCGCTAGAATACCTAAAAGAGCGGATGATGTTCTATGAAGATATGGGAGTTACTGCAAGAAGGCCAATTACCGGGCACAGTGCATTGAGCACACTCTTACCCACCATCTTACAGGAAGAGAAGGTGCAGTATCCCATCAAGGCTATTTATACGTTCTCACAGAATAGGTTTTTCAAGGTTGCGAGGGCCATCGATCTTGCCTACTTTATCAAAGTGTGAGCAGATCAGAGAATACGGCTTTTAATCCCTACCATGACGTATGATTTTACTCTCCCGCGTGTCAAGCTGCGCTGTTTCGTTTTCAGTGCGTGCGAGCAACGCAGCTTGACACGCGGGAGAGACACACAGAAACCCGTAGAAGGGTAACGGCAACGCGGAGGGTTGACCAATGGCAGGTAGATTGAGTATAGTACGTGGTATAGGGTATCCTCAGAAACGGGTGAGTCACAAAACGGCTAACCCCCGCTCACCACGCCTCTTTACAAAACTACCACCATGCCAGAAATACGGCCATATCACTCAACGCCCACTTTGTCTTTTATGGCACTGCATTCTGCCAACCAAAAAACAAACTGTGACCTTCTTCTTCTCTACTTCATCGTTCCCTTATGCAACCAGAAAGAGGAAAAACGATGAAAGACATAGAAGAGGAAGTGCTGCGGAAGCTTCTCGTTGACCTTTTCCTGGCACCGCCAAGAAGAAGGACACACCTCCAACAGAAGAACGGACAGAAAGGAATGCACGAAAAGACGCCCACCACCACTCGTCGGGGAAGTAACAACCAGCCAGAGGAGAACCACAATGAAAAAGAAGTTAAGACGTGAATATGCAGTTGAGGAATTGTACAATCCACAGATTGATAGAAGCCGTGATGCTGTGACCTATGGCAGACAGTCATCAAAAGATCAGGTAGTAAAAAATATTCAGTCCCATATCTCACAAACAGTTTTACTTCTGGCCTACACCAAAGAGTTAGGCTTTCGAGACGATGGTTCAACGGGAAAGGTAACGCTCTTTGCCGAAAACCAGGTCGTTGATGCGGAAGGAAAGATCAGCATTAAAAACGCTTCGGGTACGTGGTCTATTGATCGCCGACCCGGGTTAAAAACCATCTGCGATCTGATAGAGAGCGGTAAAATAGGGGTAGTGGTTGCAGAGTTCGTAGATCGTCTATTCAGAGATGAAGACAGAATTGACAGCAATATCTTTATCAAAATATGCAAAGACAATGATTGCTATGTCCATATCTCAAGTAAGCGCATGACGTATAACTTTGCAAATGTGTCTCATGCAGAGCTATTTAGAATGGAAGTACAAATGGCTGCTGCCTACATCGAAAACCATGTGCGGGGAACGATGCTCAGACGCCGCTATATGGCAGCTGAGAGCGGGCAGTGGGCCGGGCTTGGCGCGATCCCTGTGAACTTCATCGTGGACAAACGGAAAGGTAGCACGAGCTATGGCAAGATGATCCCCTACGCCCCGCATGTCGCGGTTTCGCTCGCCTTATACGACCGGCTCATCGAGTTAGCGTTTGACGTAGAAGTCCTTTGCTTGGAGTTAGAGGGAAAGGAGTACATCTTTCCAGAGTTTGAGGAGTGGGTATTCAAGGGAGATTACACTATTCACATCGCATTGGATTTATGCCGTAGCGGGAAAGGCTACCTCATCACTCGCAGAGGGTTGGAGTATATGCTTTGTAACATTGTGAATATAGGAGCCATTAAGAGAAAAGGCAAGACCATCTTCAACCACCACCAGGCAATAATTGATGAGGATAGGTTCTGGCTCGTCTACGACAACCTCAAGATAACCCGACCAGATGGCACGCCCACAGGCAAACCTGTTTTTACCCGCTTCACACAACAGAGAAATTTACGCGCTGCATTGGTGCTAAAGCCTCTCCTGAAGCCAGAAACGACGCATGAAAACGGTGCAGTGTACTTTACCAGAAGCGGCTTGAGGGAGGAGGCTGCGCAATATGGCAGCTATACCATTTCTGTAAGGCGTGGGTTAGTCCATGATTGTCTCCTGTGTGTGAACGCACAGCAGTTAGAAGGTGCTGTGGTGAACAGGATGTTTGCACATTTACGAACAGCCAATTTAGGAGACTTGAAAGAAGCGCGTGTGCGACGGTCACAAGTAAAAGCGCAACGGTTGGAACAGATTAAGAGAGATGTAGGGGT
>Ga0307374_10004498_pt1 | contig 23180 bp, 30 predicted proteins | sample OX3MG_FD_202532 | JGI IMG/M metagenome (GOLD analysis project Ga0307374, IMG submission 202532) | Soil microbial communities from Risofladan, Vaasa, Finland - OX-3 | ecosystem: Environmental > Terrestrial > Soil > Coastal area > Acid sulfate soil | place: Finland: Risofladan, Vaasa | collected... | reverse complement strand
GCCGCCGCCTTCCGCCGGATCGAAGGGCATGGCTTCAGCCTTCCTGACGTCCTGAACCGCTGTCGCGGATATTGCCTCTCATAATGCGGACATGCGGGTCAAGCCGCGCGTGAGACGATCCGCCGCGTCCCGCGCACACAATTGAATTGCTCGGCCACCGCGGCTGAGGGAACGCATTTGCCGCTGTTTGACCTGGATCAAGGCGCGTCCCCCTGCCGCGCGGCGATGATCAAACCGAATTAGGGGGTGTCCGCCCATGCAAGCCGGAAACGTCCTCTATTTCCTCGTCTTGGCCGGCCTGTTCTTCCTCATGATGCGCTTCGGCTGCGGCGCGCACGTCATGGGCCACGGCCACCACCATGGCGGATCGCGGTCGGACGCCGGGCCGGACGACAATCTGCGCTGGGTGCCGCCCGCCAAGGCCGTCGATCCGGTCTGCGGCATGAGCGTCGAGACCGCGGGCGCGAAGTCGGCGGTCCACGAGGGACAAGTCTATTACTTCTGTGCGCAAAACTGCCGCGAGAAGTTCGAGGCCGCGCCGGCTTCCTTCGCGAAGCCGGCAGCCGCGACCGCGGCGCAAGGAGAGAAGCACCATGGCTGCTGAAAACATGCAGACTGGACGGCGCGCCGGCGTGCCATTGCCGACGGATACCGCGCGCACGATCCCCGTCTTTGCCCTCGGTTGGAGCTTGAGCCTGTTCCTCGCGATCTCTTACGTGCTGTGCGTCGGGTTCGACCTCCTGTTCCCAGGCCAGGCGATGTACCAAAGCTGGCTTCGTCTGCTGCCCGGCTTCACCTGGCTCACTTGGCCGAGCTTCCTGCTCGGCTTGGTCGAGAGCTTCGCCTACGGCTGGTACATCGCACTGATCTTCGGGCCGCTCTATAACGTCTTCGTGTCGCGCCGACGGTGAGCGGGCCGGCCGCGGGCCGTTGACCGGCGATGATTCCTGGCCATTACGTCTGGCTCACCTGGTCGAGCGCGTTTCTGGTGCCGTGGCTGGGACTGTTCCTCGGCTTCCGGCGTTATCGCAAGATCATGATCTGGACGAGCGTGGCGACGATGCCGTTCGGCCTGACCGAACCACTCTTCGTCCCGCGTTATTGGAACCCGCCCAGCCTCTTCGATCTTGCGCAGCGCACCGGCTTCGACATCGAGAGCCTGATGTTCTGCTTCGCCATCGGCGGCGTCGGCGTCGTACTTTACGACATCGTGACGAGCGCCACGCTGGTCCCGGTGGGGCGCACGGAGCGAGCGTGCCGGCGCCATCGTTTCCACCGAGCGGCGCTGCTGGCGCCGGTGGCAGCGTTCCCGATCCTGATGCTGCTGCCGTGGAACCCGATCTATCCGGCGATCATCGCGATGGCGCTTGGCGGCGTCGCAACGGCGCTCTGCCGGCCCGATCTCGCGTCAAAGAGCCTCATCGGCGGCGCCCTGTTCGCCGCCTACTACGCGACCTTCATGCTGCTGCTGGCGTGGTCGTCGCCCGGCTATATCGAACGGGTGTGGAATCTGGCCGCGCTATCCGGCTTCCGGATCGGCGACATTCCGGCAGAGGAGCTGCTGTTCGGTTTCGCTTTCGGCACCTACTGGAGCGGCATCTTCGAGCACCTGACGTGGCGGAGCCTCGTCCGCGCAGACGTCGCGGCGCTTCGTGCCTAGGGCCGGGACGCCGTCAGGTGGACGACTGCGATCGGCGCTCCGGCCAGTCGGCGAAAGCAAGAATCCAAAGCGCGATCAAATTCACCAGCGGGATGAACGCGACGATCGACCACAGCGGCGACAAGCCGATGCGGCCGAGGATGCGACCGATCGGGTAGACGACCACCGCGACGAACACGATGAATACGAACCAATGGCCGAACCCATATCCGACCATGTCGGGCCAATATCCCATCATCTTACGCCTCCATGCGCTGTGCAGTCCGCTCGGCAGCATGACGGCGCCCCGGCGTCCGGCATTGATCTATGTCAGGACGATCCGTAGCGCCGTCGCCACGAAACCGCGTCAGCCGCGCGCCGTCAGAAATCCGCTCGGCGTCTTCGCTAACCGTTCGGGCGCGCGGTGGCGACGAGCCAAGACGGGTCGATCCGCGTCATCGATAGCGTCTCGCCCGGCTGCAGGCAGGGATTGCGGCTCATCGTATGGATGTCGATCACCGTGATGCGGTCGCCATTCGATAGCGCGATGCCGTTGCGGCAGTGGCTCAAGCCTTGCGCATCGGGCGCACAGTTCGTGTCGCTGGTTACCACGCCGGATACCGCCGCGCCGTTCGGCACGCTGCCATCCGCGATCTGCAACAGATATCGCCCACCTTGACCGTTCTGGTCCCAGGACGCCAGGGAAGCCTCGCGCGGTATCGGCGGCTCGCCGGCTGCCGTGCGCGCCTGGTCGCGGAACGAAAATGCCACCACCAGCGTGCCGATGACGGTCACGGCAAGTATGCCGAGCAACCAATGACGTGGGCGACGGTGTCTGCCGTCGATTTTCGGATCGGGCCGCATTCTTGGACTCCTCTGAAGCACGATGTGCGGAGCGCGATTCGCTCGAAGCTTGCGCGAGTTTGGTGTTCCGCCAGCCGGACCTATTGATCCAGATCAAGTAAACCGGCGCTTTCGGGCGGCAGCGCGGTTTTATCGCATTCAAAGCGTCGCACCGGGACCGGTGCGCTAAAACGACGTGCCGTGACTAGCCGATCTCGCCGGCCGCCGGAAGCGCGAAGCGGCCGGACCGCGCTGACCGGCGCTACGGCACCCAGGAATCGACCTGCCAGTTGTCGATCGCCCGGGCGCTCAGAATCCACGGCGGCAGCGCCATGACGAAATAGGCCGCCAACGCGGCTGCATAAGGCTCGTACGTCGCCCGCAGCTTTTTCAGCTCCGGTTCCGCGATACGGTCGGATCGCAGCGGCGTCGGATTCGCGGCGATGACACCGCGGAGGCGCGAAAATTCCGCGCTCGGCAGGCGGTCATGCCGGTGACGTTGCGTCTCGGCGCGGAAGATCGAGGCCGTGTGCACCAAGGCGTGTCGTCCCGCCGCGAAGGTGAGTTCGGCCTGGCGTTTGATGCTGCCCTCGCCGGCCAACATCGCGAGCGCACTCACATCGACGATGGTGGTCAATGCCGCGAGCCAACACTGATTCGTGTGTTGGGAGCGGTAATAGGCCAGCATCGGATACGACAGATGACTTTGCAGCTGGTCCAGCGCCCACTCTTCCCAATCCGCGAGCCGCTCCTGCAGCGTTGCTGCATCGTCTCTCAGGCGAAGGATGAACTGTGCCGCCGACGGCGGCGACCCGGCGCGCGCATCCAGCAGCAGGATTCGCAGCTCGCGCGTGGAGAACGACTGGTAGAGGACGGGCAGATAGCCGATGACGAGACCGAGGAAGCTGAAGCCAAATCCGGCCTCGAGCACCATGAGGTAGCGCGATGCGACGTTCTGCGGCTCGCCCGCGCCCAAAGTGAAGAACGTCGCCGCGCTGAAATAGATGTCGTAGGCCAGGCGCGACGACGCACCGTCGCGTTGCAGCGGCATCGACCACTGGAGCACGCCAAAGGCGACGATCATGCCGACGGCCCAGATGCCCAAGAGCAGCAGCAGCGAAAGCGGACCGTAAATGCCCAGATATTTGTCGCGGCGCCGCTCGGAGCGAATGAGCCGAGCGCAAGCGGCGAAAGGCGTCCAGGTCAGCCGGTAGACGAGGCGAGTCAGGGCCGGCAGCGCATGGGCGTGCCGGGCCACGACCACGGTCTGGAAGGCGTCGGCCACCGTAATCGCCACTAGTGCCAGCCCAAGGATCACCGCGATCGCATGCATTTCCGTTCATCCGATCGAATGACGCCGATGGCTTCGCGTGGGGCGCGCCGCGCAGCCGACGGCGCGGCGTACCGGCGCGGGCCGGCGCGCATTCGACGGCCACACTCGCAGATGCGCCGCCAGTCTTTATTGACCTACATCAATGACATTGCGCCCGCCGTCATTCATCAAATCGGCGGTCATAAAGGAGGGCCACGCAATGCTTTCGCGCCGGGAATGGATCAGATGGCTTGTTATGCTGCCCGCGGCGGTCGGGCTCGCAAGACGCGGCATGGCACAGACCAGCGGCAAGATTCCGCAAGCCGCGGCGAAGTATCAGGACACGCCGAAGAACGGACAGCTGTGCGCCATGTGCAAGTTCTATATCGCGCCCGGCGGCAAGGCCGGCGAAGGCATGATGGGCGGCGGCGGCGGGCCGGGCATGATGACGCAAGCCGGCACATGCCAAGTCGTCGATGGATCCATCAGCCCGCGCGGCTGGTGCATGCTCTACCAGCCGCTCTCGAGCTGAGCGGCCGACCCGTACCGCCGCGGCTCAGCGCCGCAGCCGGCGCCAGAGCAGCATCGCGCCGACGATCAGCACGACGCCGAGCCACGACACATCGAACACGAAAGCGTCGCGCGCGATCGCGACGTGAACGGCCGGCGCGCGCAGGAAGGCGAGGAAGGATTCCACGTGCGATGGACTCCGGGAACGGCGGGTTCGGCCAAGCTACACGAAAAGGCGCGATCACCCAAGAATCGGCGTAGGATCGGCGCAAGGGAGGTTGGCGAATGGCGTCGATTCACAAAGAGGTTCTGCTCGAAGCCAGTGCGGCCAAGGTGTGGGCCGCCGTGCGCGACGTCGGCAATGCGCACCGGCTGTTCGATGGCGTTCTCACCGACTGTCGTCTCGACGGCGATTCTCGCGTCGTAACCTTCGTCAACGGCATGATCGCGCGCGAAAAAATCATCGACATCGACGATGCGCGGCGGCGCGTGGCCTACGCGGTCACCGGCGACCGCTTCACGCACCACAGCGCCTCGATGCAGGTCTTTCCGGAATCGGGCGAGCGCTCCCGATTCGTCTGGATCAGCGATTTTCTGCCGAACGACCTTAGCGCAATGGTCGCGCCGCTCGTCGATCAGGGCTGCGCGGCCGTGAAACGGGTGCTCGAGCGCACGCCGGCGCGGTGAGCGGAATCGGCCGCCGCGGTTCGGTCGTCATCCCAGCCGCATGAAAATCGGAAAGGTTTCGAGCAGCCAGAACGAGAGGCGCGAGAGCTCGCCCGTCATGATCGCGACGCCCATGACTACGACCACGGCGCCGGCAGCGATCTGCAAGACGCGGCCGACGGGCGCAATGCGACGGAGCGGGCCGAACATGCGATCGGCGAACAACGCGGTGAGCAGGAACGGAACGCCCAGGCCGAGCGAATAGGCGCCGAGCAGGACGACGCCCTGCGAGACCGTGGCAGAAACCGCGCTCATGGTGAGGATCGCGCCGAGTACGGGTCCGATACACGGCGTCCAGCCGAAGGCGAAAGCGAGACCGAGCACGAAGGCGGCGAGCGGTCGGCCCGCCGGCAGGTCGAAGCGCAAGCGCCAATCGCCTTGCAGGAAGGCGGGCGTGACGACGCCGATCATCAGGACGCCGAACAGGATGACGACCGCACCGGCGACCAGGTTGGCCTCGTAGCGGATCGCGAGCAGCAGCCGGCCAACGGCGGTGGCGCTTGCGCCGAGCGCAATGAAGATGGTCGAGAAGCCGCCGACGAAGAGCAGGCTCCGCCGCAAGGCGGCGACCCGGTCGCCCGTGCCGGCAGCGAGGCGATCGTAGGGCTGGCCGGCGACGTAGGAGATATAAGCCGGCACCAGCGGCAGCACGCACGGCGTGAGGAACGAGATCAGGCCGGCACCGAAGGCCGTCAGCAGGCCGAGCATCGACAGCTGCGCGATCATGGGTGCCCGCCGGAAACCGCTGCGTGCTGCCGGAGCAGGTCCCGGATCTGCGCCATCATCGCGGGGCTGTCCCATTCGGCCGCACCGAGCCGACGGGCAATCTCGTTGCCGGCGCGGTCGATCAGCAATGTCGTCGGCAAGCCCGGCGTGCCGATCGCGGTCATCGCGCGGAAGGACGGGTCGACGTAGATGCCGAGCGACTTGATGCCGAGCTGCCCATAGAACAGCTCGACGACCCCCACGCCTTCGCGATCGATCGACAGCGCGACGACTTGGAAATCCGGTCCGCCCATTTTCGCCTGCAAGCGATCGAGGGCGGGCATCTCCTTGCGGCAGGGAACGCACCATGTCGCCCAGAGGTTGAGCAGCACCGCGCCATGAAAATCGGCGAGCGTCATCGGCCGGTTGTCGCCGTTCATGAACGTCAGCAACGGCACCGGTCGCGGCGTCGTCAACGACACGAGTCGGGCGTCGTCGGCCGCGACCGCCGGCGCAGCGGGCGGCACCGGCTGCGCGGCGAGCGGCGCCGGCGACCGGCTCCACGCCTGCCAACCGACGATACCGGCCGCCGCGAGCGTCAGCACGCCAATCGCGCCGACGAGCGCCGAAACGTTGCGCGACGTTCGCCTCATCGTCGCAGCCTCATGCATCGCCTCCGCAGCCGTCCGAGAGATTCCACACCTCGGTGACCTGTCGGCCGGTGAAGCCATGATCGCGGATCAACAGCTTCGCGAGCCCGCCATAAGCCTGCCAACGCCAGCATTTGCAGCAGCACGGACCCTTTTCCGCCGAATGCCGCATCGCGAAGGCGTAGGCGGCTTGCTGCGTCCCGTGGAGCTTCACGTCGTAGGTCGCCATCATCTTCTGTGCGAGACCCGCCTCGATATCGTAGGGATCGGGTGGAATCTCCTTCACCTTGGCGTATTTCCTGAGGCCGTGGACCTGCCGGATATAGCGCTGCAGCGCCATCGGGCTACAGCACGAGCCTTGCAGGCGCGCGGAGGCCGGCATTTTGGCGATCGAGTTCATAAAGGACAGCGAGCACGAGGAATTGCCGTGCTTGCTCAAATAGGCGAAGCGGGCGGCAAGATCGCCCATCGTCGCGTCGTTCGCGGACGCGTCCGCCGCGGGCAGCCCCGTCGCTATGACCGCCAGCATGGCGAGCGTCTGGCGTCGTGACATCGGATTCATCGCATGGTCTCCCGATAGGGTTGGGTCACCGCATCATCCCGCGCATCATCGCCGGCATGCCGTCGCGGACGAAGCCGTTGAGCTCGCGCGCGTGCGCGCGAATCACCGCGACCATCGCCGGATCGTCGCTGGTCTCGGTCACGGCAATGCCTTTCGGCGTCGCCGCGAGCGTCCGCCGGTAATCGGCGCTGTGCGCGAACATCGCCGGCACGCTGCGGCTCATCGGATAGGGAAAGGCGCGCTTCGCGTCGAGCCGCTGGTACATGTCGCTCACATGCGCCTGGATGATGGCGGCGGTTTGCGGATCGTCCGACTCGGTGACCGCGTGGATGCCGCTCGGCAGCTCGGTCACGGTGCGGCGAATTTGGCTGTGGCGCGCGAACAGCGCCATGCCCGTGCGCATCGGACCGGCCATATTGCCGGAGCCCATCATGTCGTCCATCCCGCCGCCCATCATGTCGCTGGATGGCGGGTTCGCCGGCGCCGCCGCGGCTGTTTGCGTGCGAAGGCCGAAGAGACGTGCGACAGCCACCGCGACACCGCCCGCGACGGCACGAAGCAATGATCGACGTTGCATTGTTTTGCTCCACTGTCAGAAGGTCATGAACACAGTCGGCTTGCCGCGCTGCGGAACGGCGTAGACCGTCAGCGTCCCCTGCTTCGGTGTCGTCATACCGGGCGCGCCTGCCGGCATGCCGGGCAGCGTGATGCCTTTGAGCGGCGGCCGGTCCTTGAGCAGCTTCTCCACCGCGGCGACGGGTACCAGCCCGTCGACCGCATAGCCGCCGACAAAAGCGGTGTGACAGCCGGCGAGCTTCGGCGGAATGCCCGCCTTGCGGCTGATCGCGGCGAGCCTCTCCGCCCCGGCCGAGTTGACGGTCACGTCGAAGCCGTGCCGGCGCAGATAAGCGACGTAATCTTCGCAGCAGCCGCAACTGGGATCGCGATAGATCGTGACCCGCTCGGCGGCATCGGCGGCCGGGGACCACAGCGAGACGACCGTCGCGGCAAGCCCCGCACCAAGGACGGCGCGCCGTGACAGCAACGCATCAGACATCCACATTTTTCATCCACTCCCTGCGCCGGTCGCCGGCGAGCGATCGCCGAAGCCGGGCGCAATCGCGTTACGCTTCGAATGTGCGACACGCCGCTTCCGCCGACAGCGGATGCGACGTTCAGACGGAACGCGGGGAGCGCGGTGGGTGGGGTTCCGGGCGCAACGACAGGCCCGGCATCATGGCGTCCGGCAGGGCGGCGACGATCGCCGGCACGACGGGCTCGACGACGGCGGCGGTCGCGGGAATCGCCACCATGGTCCAACAGAAGCCGGCCGGGCAGGAGAGCGCCACCGCCGCAGGGCTGCTGGCGCACGCCGGACATCCATTCATCGGCGGCACGACGATGGCGGTCGCGGACGGTCCCGCGGCCGGCGTCGGCGCGATGCGCGCGCCAGCGACGGCCTGGCCGGCGAGGCCCATGCCGAGGACGACGAGAAGCGCAACCGCACGAACGCGGGCGAATTGGAACACCGCCATGGAACGACCATAGCATCGCCGCCCGGCGGCTCCAAGGCGGGCACCTTGCCGCATCACTCCTCGCCCTTTTTCCGCATCAGGAATTCGCGACCGATCTTGACCAGCGGCACGCCGTCGTACTCGACGATGTCGGCGGTGGCGTAGGTTTCGGTCCACGAATCCGGCAAGTAGGAACCCGTCCCCACGACGTCAATCGGCGCCTCGGCGATCGACATGGCGCGGCACTTGGCCGGCGTGAAGCCCGACGACGCCACGATCTTGACGCCCGAGAAGCCCGCGCCGTCGAGCCTTGTGCGCAAATGCCAGATCGCCGCCGCCGAGACGCCGGTGCCGATGAGATAGCGCAGCTCGACCTCGGTGCGGTAGCCGCGGATGGCATTGGGCGCATGCTTCTCGAGCACGGCGTAGGAACGCGCCACGTCGAGCTCCTCGATATAGCGGCCGCCGTGGGTGTCGAGCCGCACGGCGAGCTTGCCCTCGGCCGCGAGCTCGGGAAAGCGGCGGGCCACGGCGAGCGTGTCGGTGACCTCCTTGCCGAAATAATCGATCAGCACGGTCAGCGGCTCGTTCGGGAACGTTTCGCGGAACATCTCGGCAGCGCGCAATGTCGAGCCGGCGTAGCCGATGAGCGCGTGCGGCATGGTGCCCTTGCCGAGGGCCTCTCCGAAATAATGCGCGGTGGCGTCGGTGGCGTTGCCGACGAAGCCGACTGCGCCGGCCTCGCGCTTCGCGGCGGCCGAGCCGACCGACGCGGCATAAGCCATCATCTCGGCCATCTCGGCGCCGGCGCAATGCCGCGCGTCCATCGCCAGGAACGCGGCCTTCGGCAGGTCGGCGCACATCGCATAAGCGTTGTAGGCGGCGACGCAGCATGGGCCGAGCTTCTGGAGATAGAGCGTCTCGAGATCGACCAGGTGGAAGAACGAGCCGGAGATATAGACGATGGGCTCGCCCGCGCCGACCCACTCGCCTTCCTTATACTTGAGCTCGATGTCGAACTGGGTGTGGCGCGCCCGCGCGGTGCGCTCGAGGAACTCGACCATGAGGCGCGGCGTCGAGATCACCGGCCGGCGCATGAACACGGCGTAAGTGACGCGCTTGTCGCCGTAGCGGCGGACGATCTCCTTGGTCTTGTTGAAATAGGCGTCGGTGAGCCGCGTCACCGGATCGGCCGGCGGCGGCGGTTGCGTCGCGCGCCTGGGCGCGGTGCTCAGGATGCGGCTCGCGCGCGCGCGGCGGCGGTCAGGCCGGCGCGCTTTTTCTTCAGCTCTTCGGCGATCATGAAGGCGAGCTCGAGCGCCTGACCGGCGTTCAGGCGCGGATCGCAGTGGGTGTGGTAGCGATCGGCGAGATCGGCCTCGGCGACGGCGCGCGACAGCGCCGTGGCGCCGCCGATGCACTCGGTAACGTCCTGGCCGGTCATCTCGAAATGGACGCCGCCGGCATAGCTGCCCTCGCCTTCGTGCACGGCGAAGAAGCCGCGCACCTCGCGCAGCACGTTCTCGACCCGGCGGGTCTTGTAGCCGGTCTTGGAGACGATGGTGTTGCCGTGCATCGGGTCGCAGCACCACACCACCTTGCGGCCGGATTTTTTCACCGCGCGGACGAGCGGCGGCAATTTCTTCTCGACCTGGTCGGCGCCCATGCGCGCGATCAGCGTCAGCCGGCCGGGCTCGTCCTCGGGATTGAGGAGGTCGATGAGCTTCAGCAGGTCGTCGATCGGCAGCGACGGACCACATTTGAGGCCGATCGGATTCTTGACGCCGCGCAGGAACTCGACATGCGCGCCATCGGGCTGGCGCGTGCGGTCGCCGACCCACAGCATGTGCGCCGAGCAGTCGTACCAATCGCCGGTCGTGCTATCGACGCGGGTCAGCGATTGCTCGTAGGGCAGCAGCAACGCCTCGTGCGAGGTGAAGAGATCGGTCTCGCGGATCTGCGGCGTGGTTTCGCTGGTGAGGCCGCACGCCGCCATGAAGTCGAGCGTCTCGCTGAGCCGGTCGGCCAGTTCCTGGTAACGCGCGCCGGCCGGGCTTTGTGCGACGAAGCCCTGCGTCCAGGAATGGACGCGGTGCAGATCGGCGTAACCGCCCTGGGCGAAGGCGCGCAGCAGGTTGAGCGTCGCCGCCGACTGGCTGTAAGCCTGGAGCATGCGCTGCGGATCGGGCTTTCGCGAAGCCGCGGTGAACTCCATGCCGTTGATGATGTCGCCGCGATAGGCGGGCAGCGTGACGCCGTTCTGGGTTTCGGTGTCGGCGCTGCGCGGCTTCGCAAATTGGCCGGCCATGCGCGAGACCTTCACCACCGGACACGCGGCGCCATAGGTCAGCACCACCGCCGCCTGCAGCAGGACGCGGAAGGTGTCGCGGATGTTGTTGGGGTGGAACTCGGCGAAGCTTTCCGCGCAGTCGCCCCCTTGCAGCAGGAAAGCCTTGCCGGCGACGACATTGGCCAGCGCGGATTTCAGCCGCCGCGCCTCGCCGGCGAAAACCAGCGGCGGATAGCGCGTCAGCGTCGCCTCGACGGCCTCGACCGCCTTGGCATCGGGATAGTCGGGCGCCTGCTTGACGGGCTTGCCGCGCCAGCTATCGGGCGTCCATTTTGCTTTCGTGGCCATGGGTTAGCGCTTCGTGTTAGCGCAATAGATAGCGATTTCTGGCCGCAATTGCCAGCGAAAGGCCTGCGGGGCAGGCATTCTGCGGACTGCATTGCGAATGAGACCATAGCTACGCCCGCGCCTTACGCCCGCCATCAAGCACTTCGAACACAGCGTCGTGTGTTGGGCTCGCCCACGCTACACTACACGCGCACTACGTATATTTTGATAAATGACCACACTTGAGGAACTGCTTATGCCCTCGGGATTAAAGCCGGGCTGCGCCAAATTCGAGAAAAAACCGCTGCACGACGTTATAGCTTCGGCAGAACACTTCCTGGCAGCTGTGTTTAAGCTGCGGCAAACCTTATCGAACCGAAAGCTGTTATATCGAGGGCTTCCAAAGGCCAGCTACAAACTTCTTCCGTCAGTTGGTCGACCGCAAGAGTACGCTAAACGAAATGTAGAGTTGGATGACTCCGCGGAAATCAATTTGCTCCACCGGTTTAGGAGGCGTGCATTTCCGCACACCGACCGAGTCCTTGCTGCTGGTGAAGCGATCTTTCTAGCACGGCATCATGGATTACCAACGCGACTATTAGATTGGACGGCCAACGCGCTCTATGCGCTTTATTTCTCCTGCTACCAGGACTGGAACAATCCGGGGCGGGTGTGGGCGTTGGTTCGTCGAGAAACCGAAGAGCACGATCTCGACGCGTTCAAACTTGCGTCAGTCCAAGGCGAACGAGAGTTATTTGACCAGTTCCGCGCCCCATCAATCAAAATAGTACACCCGATCTTTAACTCTCCTCGGCTCCTGGCTCAGGACGGCGCATTTACGATCCAATCTAATCCGCGGAAACCAATTGAATCATTTGCCGGTGTGCCCTTCGAGGAAAAGAACCTCGATGTCGAAGCGCTCTATTGGTGGGCTATCCCGCGACGGCACAAAACACGGATCATCAAAGACCTAAGCGGTCTTGGGATCACGCATCGCACCGTATTTCCAGACCTCGATGGTGTCGCCCGAAGCCTCTGGGAAACGGAGGTATTGTGGTCTGGCCGTTGAATGCGCGCTGTCCCGAGAAGTGCCATTGCCGCGCTCCTATCCGCGCTTCGAGGCTGCCGCCTGTGACGCCGCGCCGGAGCGAGGCCCCTCAGCGGCCCTGCACGGCAAGTCCGCGCGCCTGATCGACGACTTCGTGGGCGAACACGACGCCGGAGGCGCTCACCGGCAAGCCGCTCACGCGCAGCGCCTCTGCCGTCCAGGTGTTGCAGGTGTTGGCGAGGCTGTAGGTCAGGCCGGAGGCATAAAAGCCGCTTCCGGGATAAGGGCCGTCGCCGAGTCGGCGCGGCAGATTTTGCCGATCTTTCTCGATCGATGCCCAGACGAATTGCGAGAGACGATCGAGCCCGGCTTGCGACACCGGGATCGCGAACACCGTCGCGCCTGAGCCGAAGTACGCGGTCGGAGATTCCCGCAGGGGAATGACCAGGACGACCGAAGGACCGGGCACCGTCGCCGCGAGCAGATCGCCGACGCCGGGATTGCGGGCCATGTAATAGTCCCGCTGGCCCCAGCCGAAGACGACATAACGGCTATCCGGCGAAACCGTCGGCAACGATGCGAGCGGCGTGGACAGCGCAGCGACCGGGACGCCGATCTCGGTGTGCCATCCACCCGCGATCACATAAACGGTTTGAAGCTTCGGCGCGGTGCCGGCATAGGGCTTCACGACCTCCACCGGCGACGTCGCGCAACCGGCGAGGCCTTGGGCAGCGACGAGCAAAGCCAACGCGACGATGAATTTTCGAAGCGCGGTCATCGCGCACAGCGTACCGTTACGCGAGCGTTCGATGCTCGAAGAACGCGTCGGCCGCGGCCAGCGAGCTATTGCGGCGGCTGCGCGGGCACCTGCTCCCACGCCTGCGGGCAGGACGAGACGTACGGGTAGTACGCCTTCTTGGAGCGGCAGTAATACCAGACGGCCGGCGGTGACGGCGGCGCGGCCGGCGCCGGCGCAACCGTATTCGGATAGGCGTAGGTGTAGGGATACGCGTAGGTGTAGGGATACGCGTAGGGGTACGGATACCCGTACGCGTAGGGATCATAGTAGCCGTACGGATAACCCCACGACGGACCCGGGCCGATATAGATACCGCCGCCCCAGCCCCAACCGCCGTGCCAGCCGCCGTGCCAACCGCCGTGCCAGCCGCCGCCGTGCCAGCCGCCGTGCGAGCCATACGCGGCCGCGGGATTAGCGCCCGACGACAGCAGGACGAAAGCGGCGACGGCAACTGCGCCAAGCTTTTTCACGAGCGCCTCCACTGGCATCGAGTGAGAGCAAAAGCATAGGCGCGCGCGGCCGCCAGCCCTTGATGCAGATCAAGGCCGCGCACAGAACGACGCCCCTACCCTGTGGACCGGATCGGAAGCACACTGCTGCGAATCATCGTCCGGCCCGAATGACGACTGCCACAGCCTCAGGAAACGCCATGAAGCTCACACGTGCAAGCTTGCGAACCATCCCGGCGATTGCCATGGGCCTTTTCGCGGCGTCGGCCATCGCCCTTGCCGCGATGCCCGCCGCACTCGCGCAGAGCGTGGCGCCGGCGGCGAACCATGAGAGTCAAAAAGCCGGGCCCGATCCCTACATCGAGGGACAGATCGCGTTCATGAAGGCCGCGCTCGAGATCACGCCGGCGCAAGAAGCGAAATGGAACAAGGTCGCCGCCGTCATGCGCGAGAACAACCGCGAGACCCAGCAGCTCTACGACAAGCAGCAAGCCGCCGAGGGCCAGACCGAAACCGCGGTGCAGCGCATCGAGACGCAGACGCAGCTCGCCGAGCTCAGCGCCAACGAAGGCAAGCGGTTCCTCGAGGCCTTCCGGCCGCTTTACGCCAGCCTGTCGAAGGATCAGAAAGCCAACGCCGACACGCTGATGGGGCAGCAATCGGCAGAAAATATCGCCGCGCCGCCGCCGCCGAACGAGCCGCCGCCCGCGGCGCCCGCATCGCGCTAGCGCACTCAACGCGCAAGACTGCGACGGAAGCCGCCCGCTTCCGCGTCCATTTGCCTCGCGCGTGCCAACGGCGGCTGGCGGAAGATAGCGCCGACCCAGGGAGGTGCCGATGCCCCGCTCCTATCCGCGCTTCAAGGCCGCCGCCTGTCATGCCGCGCCAGTGTTCCTCGACGCACGCAAGACGACCGACAAGGCGTGCGACCTGATCGCCGAGGCGACGCGCGCCGGCGCGCGGCTGGTGGTGTTTCCGGAATCGTTCGTGCCCGGCTTTCCGGTGTGGGCGGCGGTGCAGGCGCCGATCCGCTCGCACGATTTCTTCGCCGCGCTGGCAGCGCAGTCGATCACGCGCGATGGACCCGAGATCGCGAAGATCCGCGCGGCGGCGCGGCGTCATGGCGCGGTGGTGTCGCTCGGCTTCAGCGAGGCGACCGACGCCAGCGTCGGCTGCCTGTGGAATTCAAACCTGCTGATCGGCAGCGACGGCGAAATCCTGGTCCATCACCGCAAGCTGGTGCCGACCTTCTACGAGAAGCTGATCTGGGCAAACGGCGACGGCCGCGGCCTGCGCGTCGCCGAGACCGAGATCGGCCGCCTCGGCATGCTGATCTGCGGCGAGAACACCAATCCGCTGGCGCGCTTCGCGCTGATGGCGCAGGGCGAGCAGGTGCACATGTCCTCATATCCGCCGGTGTGGCCGACGCGGCCGGCGAGCGAGGCCGGCGGCTACGATTTGCGCCGGGCGATCGAAATCCGCGCCGGCGCCCACGCCTTCGAGGCCAAGGCGTTCAGCGTCGTGGCCTCGGGCTGCGTCGACGCCACGCTGCGCCGGGCGGTCGAACGGCTCGACAAGGATGCACGCGAGACGCTGGAGCATTCGCCGCGCGGCGTGTCGATGATCCTCGATCCGACCGGCGCGGTGATCAGCGACGTGTTGGCCGCCGAGGAAGGCATCGTCACTGCCGAGATCGACGTCGCGCGCTGCGTCGAGCCCAAACAGTTCCACGACGTCGTCGGTTCTTACAACCGCTTCGACATCTTCCATTTCGCGGTCGACCGCACGCCGCGCGAACCGGCGACGTTCCAGGACGCCGCCGTCGTTGAAGCGCCGGACGTGACGGATACGGAGCCGGCGCTGCAACGCGCCGCCGCCGAGCGCAGCGCGGGCGAGACGCGGCCATCCCGCGCGCGCAAGAAACGCCGGACCCGATAGCGCGGTTCGCTCGGGTGGCCGTGCGTTAAGCGGGGCCTCGCCTTCTCGCGAGAAATGACGCTTTTCCGCCCGCTGTGCCAGCGAAAGGGCCGCAACTCAGGCATTCGGTCGGTTCGGCAGCCGCGGTCCGCAGGCGCCAATCCACACGCCGCCGCGATCACTGCCGGCAGGTCGGCGGGTCCTTGCAGACGTCCTCGGAAGCGTAATCGAACTCATCCAACGCGAGGCCGGCGGCCGCGACGACAATGGCGAAGACGAGAAATCCGGTCGTAAGCACCGTTCAAATCCTCCAAAGGCGAGACCGGCCCGGAAGGGCGGCCTGGTTCACTCATATGTGGGCGCGAGCATCCGCAGTTAATGGCGCGCCGCCGCATGCTCCATATCGGATCGCCGCACAATCGGCCGCATCGATCGCTACACCACCGCGACGCCGAAGCTGTCGAGCACCAGGACGAGATTGAGCGCGAGGATCGCCGCGGCCGCCGCGCTCGCCAGCGCCGTCACCGCGCGCGGGTTGGCGTACGCGCCCATCACATCGCGGCGCCGCATCAGCAGCAGCAGCGCGATCATCGGCACCGGCAGGGCGAAGCTCAGCACCACCTGGCTCAGCACCAGGCCGCGCGTCGCATCGACGCCGGCAGCGACGACGGCGAAGGACGGCACCATCGTCGCCAGCCGGCGCCAGCCGACCGGAATGCGGAAGCCGACGAAGCCCTGCATCACCACCTGGCCAGCCAGGGTGCCGACGGTCGAGCTCGACAGGCCCGAGGCGATGAGCGCGGCGAGGAACGCCGCCGCCGCGCCGCCGCCGAGCAGCGGCACGAGCGTGTGATAGGCGGTGCCGATCTCGGCGATGCCGTCGTGCGTGCCGTCGTGGAAGACCGCAGCGGCCATCGCCACCATCGCCAGATTGACGAGACCGGCGAAGCCGAGCGCCACCGCCACCTCGCGGTGCGAAAAGCGGATCAGCTTGCGCCGCTCGGTCTCGTTGCGCGGCACGATGCGGTCCTGGGTCAGCGCCGAATGGAGGAAGATCGCGTGCGGCATGACGGTGGCGCCGACGATGCCGACGGCGAGCAGCAACGCATCGCCGCCGCCGAGCTGCGGCACGACGGAGTGAACGGCGACCTGGCGCCAATCCGGCGGCGCGATCACCAGCTCGATCAGATAGGCCGCGCCGATGACGCCGACGAGGCCGCCGATCACCAGCTCGAGCGGACGGAAGCCGTGCTTCTGGAGGCCGAGCAGCGCGTAGGTGATCACGCCGGTGACGACCATGCCGGCAAGCAGCGGCAGGCGGAACAGCAGCGCCAGACCGATGGCGGCGCCGAGGAACTCGGCGAGATCGGTCGCCATCGCGGCGATCTCGCTGACCAGCCACATGCCGAGCACGACCGGCCGCGGAAAATGCGTGCGCGCGAGCTCGGCCAGGTTGCGGCCGGTAACGATGCCGAGCTTGGCCGACAGGCCCTGGAACAGCATCGCCACCACGTTGGCCAGCACGACCACCCAGAGCAGCATATAGCCGTGCTCGGCGCCGGCCTGGATGTTGGTGGCGAAATTGCCCGGATCCATGTAGGCGACCGAGGCGATCACCGCCGGTCCGGCGAAGCTGAGGACCGACGGCCAGCGCCAGCCGCCGCCGGCGAGAACCGCGCGCGCGGCCTCGACGAGGCCATCGCTGCGCGTAAGGGCGCGGACCGCGGCGGTCATCGGCGCACCGCCGGACGGAGGCGGCCCCATGCGAGCGAATCCGCGACCATCCCACTATCAAAACCTAAAGCGCTCAAACCGATCCAAGCCATAATGCGAATGATAATAATTCGCAACTAGGCAAGTTTCAAGGATCGTCTGGGCGTCCCCGCCCGGGTTTCATCGGCTTTGTCGGCAAAACGCCCGCAACGCATGGGCACCCCGCATACTTGCATATTGATAGTGACTGCGCCGTTGGTTACTTTCATGACGCAATTCAGTCGCGGGGCCGTCCCATGCAGCGCAAAAGCTTCGGCACCATGCAGTGCCCGATCGCCCGCAGCCTCGAGCGCGTCGGCGAGTGGTGGAGCATCCTGATCCTGCGCGACGCCTTCCACGGCCTGACGCGCTTCGATCAGTTCCAGAAGAGCCTCGACATCGCGCCCAACATCCTGACGCGGCGGCTCAACGCGCTGGTGGCGAGCGGGCTGCTCGAGCGCCACCGCTACAACGCGCGGCCGCCGCGCTTCGAATACATGCTGACCGAGCGCGGCCGCGATTTCCGCCCGGTGCTGCTGGCCCTGCTCACCTGGGGCAACAAGCATTTCGCGCCCGAGGGGCCGAGTGTGGTCGTCGTCGACACCGAAACCGGCCAACCGGTCGACGCCGTGCTGGTCGACCGCGCGAGCGGCGCCGTGATTGCCGCACCGCGCTTCCGCACCGCGCCGGGACCGGCCGCCGACGAGCGCATCCGCCACCGGCACGCGTCGCCGCACCTCGGCTGAGAGGCACCGCCATGAGCGAACAGACGATCAACCGGTTGATGACGCGCGTTACCGTCGCGCCGACGGCAAAGCTGCGGCTCTCACGTCGGTCACTTGTCGCAATTGCGCTCAGCCTGCTGACGCTAGCGGCGCTGTGGTACGGCGAGCAGTGGTGGACGGCCGGCCGCTTCGTCGAGACCACCGACGACGCCTATGTCGGCGGCGACGTGACGCCGATCGCGCCGCATGTCGCGGGCTTCGTCGCGCAAATCCTGGTCGCGGACAATCAATATGTGCGGCAGGGCCAACCGCTCATCCGCCTCGACGCGCGCGATTTCCAGGCCGCGCTCGATCGCGCCACCGCGATCGTGAGCGAGCGCCAGGCCGATCTCGCCAATCTCGAGGCGAAAACTACATTGCAGCAAGCGACGATCCGCCAGGCCGAAGCCGATCTCGCCGCCAAGAAGGCCGCCGCTGTGTTCGCCGACGAGGACGCGATCCGCTATCGCACCCTCGCCCGCGTCAGCGCCGGCTCGGTGCAGGATTCGCAACGCGCCCTCGCCGCGACGCAGACCGCGCAGGCCGCGGTGCTGGCGTCCGCCGCGGCGCTCGACGCTGCCAAGCAGGAGCTCGCCGTGCTCGAAACCGAGATCGCCGGCGCCAAGGCGGCGGAGACCCAGGCCGCGGCCGACCGGCAAACCGCGCAGCTCAATCTCGGCTACACCGAGATCGACGCGCCGATCGACGGCTATGTCGGCGACCGCGCGGCCCAGATCGGCGCCTACATCACGTCCGGTACCGAGCTGCTCTCCATCGTGCCGGCCCACGGCCTGTGGATCGACGCCAACTTCAAGGAGGACGAGCTCGCCCATATGAAGCCGGGCCAGCCCGCCACCGTCGTCGCCGACGTGCTGCCGGGGCGCGTCTTCCGCGGTCACGTGCTCAGCCTGGCGCCGGCGACCGGCGCGGTGTTCAGCGTGATCCCGGCGCAGAACGCCACCGGCAATTTCACCAAGATCGTGCAGCGCGTTCCCGTCCGCATCGCGCTCGACGGCGCCGACGCGACGCTCGACCTGCTGCGGCCAGGCCTATCGACCACGGTGGCGGTGGACACCAAATCCGAGCCGCGCGCGCCATGAGCGAACTGACCGGCATTCGCGCCATCCTGCCTTTCGCCGTCATGTGCGTCGGCATGTTCGTCGCCTTGCTCGACATCCAGATCGTCGCGTCGTCGCTCCAGAATATCGGCGGCGGTCTGTCCGCAGCGCAGGACGAGATCAGCTGGGTCCAGACCGCGTATCTCATCGCCGAGATCGTCGTCATCCCGATGTCGGGCTGGCTGACGCGCGTGTTCTCGACGCGCTGGCTGTTCGCCGGTTCGGCGCTCGGCTTCACGCTCGCCAGCATGCTGTGCGGCATTGCCTGGAATATCGACAGCATGATCGCATTCCGCGCGCTGCAGGGCCTGCTCGGCGCGTCGATGATCCCCGCCGTCTTCACCTCGTCCTTCCACTATTTCGAGGGCCAGCGGCGCATCTACGCCGCCGCCGTGGTCGGCACCATCGCCTCGATCGCGCCGACGCTCGGCCCGGTCATCGGCGGCTGGATCACCGACACGCTGAACTGGCACTGGCTGTTCTACGTCAATCTGGTGCCCGGCCTGCTGGTAACGCTCGGCGTCGCCGCGTTGGTCGACATCGACAAGCCGGACCTGTCGCTCTTGGGCAAGGCCGACTACCCCGGCATCGTCCTGATGGCAATCGGCCTCGGCACGCTCGAATACGTGCTGGAAGAAGGCGCGCGCTGGAACTGGTTCAGCGACGCGACCATCCGCAACTGCGCGGTCATTGCCGCCGTCGCCGCCGTGCTGTTCGTGATCCGCAGCCTGACCACGGCGCAGCCGGTAGTCGATCTGCGCGCGCTCGGCAACCGGAATTTCCTGTTGGGCTGCATCCTATCCTTCGTCACCGGCGTCGGCATCTTCTCGACCATCTATTTGACGCCGCTGTTCCTGGGCTACGTGCGCGGCTTCTCCGCGTGGCAGACCGGCGTCGCCATCTTTTCGACGGGCGCGGCGTCGCTCGTCGGCGTGCCGATCTATGTCGCGCTCGGCCGCAAGGTCGATTTGCGCTGGCTGATGATGTTCGGCCTGGCGAGCTTCGGCCTGTCGATGTGGGCCTTCAGCTTCATCACCCACGACTGGGGCGGCGACCAGTTGTTGGTGCCGCAGATCCTGCGCGGCTTTCCCCAGGTCTTCGCGGTCGGACCCGCCGTCACGCTCGGCCTCGGCAGCCTGCCGCCGGCGCGCCTCAAATACGCCAGCGGCCTGTTCAACATGATGCGCAACCTGGGCGGCGCGGTCGGCATCGCGGTGGGCGGCGCGATCCTCAACGACGCGACCAACCGGCACTTCGTCGACATCGCCTCGACCCTGACACCGGCGAACGCGGCGATGGGACGGCTGATGGCGGGCATGAGCGCGCGCTTTGCCGCGGTGCTCAGCTCGGCCGGCGCCGGTCATCTCGCCGCGCTCGAACAGCTGCGCGCCATCGCCTATCGCGAAGCGGCGACCATGGCCTATGCCGACGCCTTCCGCGCCATCATGGTCGCATTCATCCTCGCCACGCTCCTCGTGCCGTTGATGCGCAAGGTCGCCGCGCCGGCGCAGCCCACATCCTCGCGGCCGGCGGACCCAGCTCACTGAGTGGCCTGTGGCGAGACCAGGACCCGAAATCTTAGACCCTCAAGCTCACGATAACCTGACAGGAGTTTTATTCATGACCGACCAATCTCACGCCCAAACTCAAGCTCCCGCCTCGTCGACCACGGGTGTCCTTGCGCTGCTAAAGGCAAAGCCCGGCGTAACACGCGAGCAGGTCATGACCATCATGCCCGCCGAGATACGCGCGACGGTCCAACTCTATCTCGATGGGAAAATCCGCGAATGGTATTCGCGAGAAGACGGCAGGGGAGGCGTTTTCCTCCTAAACACCCGAGACGTCGCAGAGGCGAGAGCCATCATGGAGTCTTTGCCGCTCGCTAAAGAGCACATGCTGGATCACGAGTACATCCCGGTCGGCCCGCTGATGCCGTTACGTCTGCTAGTCGGGAGCCCTTCAGCCAAGCAGTAACTCGGCGCACTGATCCAAACTGACAACCAAGGGAGCCTGCCATGCTCGACCAAATCAGAACCATCACGCTGATCGCCGCGATCGTTTTCAATTTCGGCGCCATAGCCACGGCGATACCGGCATCGCGCGCAACGCGCCTCGCCTTCCTCGCCGTCGTCGGATTGTGGACCGGCTTTGCGTTCGTGATGGCGCAGAGCGGCGCCTTGCTCGGCGCGTTTGCCGGCCGCATACCGCCGATCGGAATCGTGGTGGCGGTGCCGCTCCTTGTGGCGGCGCTCGCGGCGGCGCTTTCGCCAACCTTCCGGCGGATGGCCCTGGCGCTTCCAACCGACCTGCTGATCGGCCTCAACACCATCCGCGTGCTCGGCGTCTTCATGCTGTTGCTCGGCGTGGAAGGCCGAATCGCCGGACCGTTTCCCTACTCGGCGGGATTGGGCGACATGATTGCGGGCGTGCTGGCCGTGCCGGTCATTATTGCCCTGTCGCGCGGATCAAGCCGGTTGGCACCGCTGGCGTGGAACGCCTTCGGCACGCTCGACCTGGTCCTCGCGCTCGCGCTGGGCATGACGACTGCGCCCGGCCCGCTGCAACTCTTTAATACCGGCCAGACCGGCACGTTCGCCATGTTGACGCTGCCCTGGTCGCTGATTCCGACGGTGCTGGTGCCGTTTTACCTGATCCTGCACGGCATCATCTACGCGCAGCTGCGCGAGAGGCGATCTGTCGGTTCGGCGGCGATCGCCGACGCGCGGTAGCGTCGCGCGATCGAAGCGAGGCCGCCCGGCTTACTGAGCCGGCTTAGATGCGGCCGCGTTGCCGTTGGCCTGACTTGGCGAGGCCGCAGACGGCGCGGCCGAAATAAAGGCAGCCGCCGGGATCGGCGGCGGCGTCGACGACGTCGATGCCGACGGCGGCGCGATCGGCGTCGGCGCGGTTGCGGCGACCGGTGGAGTTGCCGGCACGATCGCTTGGCTGCCGGATTTGTTGGTGAGCGGCGCCGGCGTCTGCGTGGGCGGCGGCGCAGACGCAGTCACATAGTCCGGCACGATGCGCGCCTGCTTGCCCATGATGACGAGTACCTTCTGTCCGACGCTGATCGGCTTGTCCTGCCGCTGGGTCACCGAAATCAGATCGCCCTTGTATTCGCGGACGACGTATTCCCAGCCGGTGGTGGCGCCCGTCGTGTGCTCGACGGTCGTGCCGATCAGACCGCCGGCCAGGGCGCCGCCGACCGCCCCAAGCGCGCGCGTCACGGCATCCTCGCCGGCCTGCGACCCGAGGACGCCGCCGGCGGCACCGCCAGCGATGGCGCCGACCGTGCCATCGGATTGAATTTCGACCTGGCGAAAGCCTATGACGACGCCGGGCACCACCTTGTTCGCCTGCTGCACGGCCTCGCCGGAATAGACGTTGGGCGAGTAGTCGGGGGCGCAACCAACGACCGCGAACGCGACAGCGAGCAGGCTGAATCTGATGAACCGCAACGACAGGATCACTCCCCCTGGCACTTATGCGGGCATACGGAATCGGTTCGACCGAGTCCTGCGACATTTCTGTGGCCTGCGGGTGGCGGCGCGGTAGCGCGCCGCGACAGGCGACTTGCGGCGGCCGGCGCGCCAGCCCAGTTTGAGTGCTAGCCACACGGAGCCATGCCTTGGGTTTCTACGCCGACCGGATCGTGCCGCATCTCGTTCATCTGGCCATGCGCAATCGCCGGCTCGTGCCCTATCGCGAGCGGGTGATCGGCGCCGCCACAGGCCGCGTGCTCGAGATCGGCGCGGGCTCGGGCCTCAACCTGCCGTTCTATACCGGCCGCGTGCGCGAGCTTGTCGCGCTCGATCCGTCGCCGCGGCTGCTGGCGATGGCGCGGCGCCGGTCGGTCGATGCGCTGGTGCCGCTCGAGGTGATCGAAGGCTCGGCTGAAGCGCTGCCGCTCGACGCCCGCAGTTTCGACACCGTGGTGACCACATGGACGCTGTGCAGCATTCCCGACGTTCACCGCGCGCTCGGCGAAATCCGCCGCGTGCTGAAGCCGAGCGGCCAGCTGCTGTTCGTCGAGCACGGCCTGTCGCCGGAACCGCGCGTGCAGACCTGGCAGGACCGGCTGACGCCGCTGTGGCGGCCGATCGCCGGCGGCTGTCACCTCAACCGGGCGATCCGCAATCTCATCGAAGGCGCCGGCTTTGCCATCCGCGAGCTCAGCACCGGCTACATGCCGGGACCGAAGATCTTGACCTATCTCAGCGAGGGCCGTGCCGAGCCGGCGTGACGACCCGCACGC
>Ga0307374_10004496_pt1 | contig 23184 bp, 14 predicted proteins | sample OX3MG_FD_202532 | JGI IMG/M metagenome (GOLD analysis project Ga0307374, IMG submission 202532) | Soil microbial communities from Risofladan, Vaasa, Finland - OX-3 | ecosystem: Environmental > Terrestrial > Soil > Coastal area > Acid sulfate soil | place: Finland: Risofladan, Vaasa | collected... | reverse complement strand
AGTGATAGCATCCGGTGGATGCACGGGAGCTTTCGCCATGTGAAGGGCTAGCTTAACTGCATCAGAGTTTTTTTCGCTGCTCGCGACCGCAAAGGTATAAACGTGAAAGCGAAGGCTCCTGGTGGTATTATCCGCCGCAGTTTGCTCTTGAGTGGGTTCAGTTGGTTTTCTCGCAGTAAACAACGATGACTCCCGTCCTGGCCCTGGCCGTTCCATCACGCCTCGTAAAGCTCGCACCCGTCGACTTGGTCATCATCGCCTTTTATTTTGCGCTGGTGCTGGCCATTGGGTTTTATCTGAAGAGGCGTTCGAGCACGGGCGAGGATTTCTTCCTCGCTGGGCGGGAAATGACAGCGTGGATCGCCGGCCTCAGTTTCCTATCGGCAAACCTCGGGGCGCTAGAGTTGATGGGATGGGCCGCGTCGTCCTACGAATACGGCATCCTGGCCACGCATGCGTATTGGATTGGCGCGATCCCCGCAATGCTATTCCTCGGCGTCTTCATGATGCCGTTCTATTACATTTCAAAAACGCACTCTGTGCCGGGGTATTTGAAACTGCGCTTCGGTGAATCGAGCCGCAGCCTTGCGGCGATTTCTTTTGCGTTTATGACGGTGCTGATGAGCGGCATCAACATGTATGCGATGGCGCTGATCATGAAGGTGGTTTTGGGCTGGAACATGAATTTCAGCATCTGGGTGTCGGCCCTGACTGTTGCGATTTATGTGGCGCTTGGCGGGCTACGTTCCGCCATATTTAATGAAGTGCTCCAGTTCGTACTGATTTGGGCAGGCGCGTTGCTGATACCTATCCTTGGCTTGATTGAGGCTGGCGGGTGGGGCCCGCTCAAAGCGCAAATCATCCACAATACGTCGATCGAGTATGTGCACCTGTGGCGCTATCTGGGGTCGTTCAGCACTAACCCGGAGGGAATCCACTGGACAGGCGTGCTGTTTGGGCAGGGCCTTGTCATATCATTTGGTTATTGGACGACGGACTTTTTAGTGGTGCAGCGGCTGCTCGCCGCAAAGGATTTGCGTTCAGCCAAGATGGCGCCCATCATCGGCGCGGCATTTAAAATGTTCGTTCCGTTCATCGTCATTCTTCCAGGACTGTTGGGATTGGCGTTGCTGCCGTTCAAGCTGACGGGTTCGAGCGCAGCCATTGCAGCGGGAGCACATAGCTACAATGAAGTGCTGCCCCTGATGCTGGCGCGATACTGCGGACCTGGATTACTCGGACTGGGAATCACGGCGTTGATTGCCGGTTTCATGTCCGGGATGGCTGGGAATGTGAGCGCGTTTTCCACTGTTTGGACGTACGACATATACCGAGCGCTGATACGAAAAAATGCGCCAGACGCGCACTACGTCTCGATGGGGCGCTGGTGCACAATTCTGGGAGTGCTGATCAGTATCGGCACAGCGTATTTTGTGATGCAATTTCTGAGCATTATGGATTATGTGCAGGCTTTATTCAGTATTTTCATCGCGCCGCTGTTCGGCACAGTCATTCTGGGCATGCTGTGGAAAAGGGCGACGGCAGCTGGGGGTTTTTGGGGGCTACTTACGGGCACAGCGTCCGCGGCTGCGATGTTTGGGTGGATCGAGGTTAATCCAGCAGCAGTGCGCTATGTGGCGCTTTCCAGCCATGCAAGTCCGATGGCTGCGGACATGTACCGCGCGCTTTGGTCCTGGATTGTGTGCGTGGTAGTTACAATTGCGGTGAGTCTTTTCACGCGGCCAAGGCCGGTGGCCGCACTGAACGGACTCGTTTATGGGGAAACCACGATACCTTCGGAAGGCCAGTTTCCGTTTTACCAGCGGCCCGCATTTTGGGCGGTTGTTGTTGGGGTCGTGTTCGTGGTTTTGAATATCATTTTCTGGTGAAGCGATGGAATCGAAGGGTTCAATCTCGATCTGGTTTTTTATCGGAGTATCGCTGTTGGTGAACGGCGTGCTGATTCTCGGTGCAGGTGTTTACGAGTTTGTGCATCCGCCAGAACATCGGGTGGTGCTGTTTCGACTTCACGCGAGCATATGGTGGGGGGCGTTACTGCTGATCCTGGGAGTGTTTTATTGTTATCGTTTTTTGCCGCGAGGTGATGCGCGAAAGTAAAGGACGTGGGCTGTGTTGAAGAGGCGTGCAGATGCGTGGAAACGGGGGTTTTCTTGACACGTGCGACGCATTGTTCTATAGGTGTGTTCAAGAAAACGTTTTCATAGCGTTAAGCGATATCAAATGTGGTAAGTACACGAAAAGATGAGGTGAGCTCCCATGAGTTCTCGGAAGGGTATTTCACGGAGGAAATTCGTATCCGGGGCGCTGTCGGCGGCGGCGGTCGCCTGTGTGCCGCGGGTGGCATTCGGGGGGGAACCGGGAGTATTGGCGAGCCTGCTCCAAGGTCCGGCACGTCCGCGCTTGGGACAGGATCGCATACAGTTCCTCGTTAGACCTTTCCCGATGCAGCAAGTACGATTGCTCGACGGCCCCTTTTTAGAAGCGGCCAAGACCAATCAAGCGTATCTGGGCTCTCTTCCGGAAGATCGGTTAGTGCACAATTTTCGCGTCAACGCGGGATTGCCGAGTTCAGCGGAGGCTTTGGGTGGCTGGGAGGATCCCAAATGCGAGCTTCGCGGGCACTTCACGGGGCATTATCTCTCGGCGTGCTCTTTGATGTACGCAAGTACCGGAGACGACGCGGTGAAGGCCAAGGGCGATGCGATCGTTGCGGATCTGGCGAAATGTCAGGAAAAATTCGGAAACGGATACCTCAGTGCATTCCCACAGAGTTTCTTCGACCGTCTGCGCGATGGCAACGGTGTGTGGGCACCGTTTTATACGCTGCATAAAATCATGGCCGGCAACATCGATATGTACACGCATTGCCATAATCAACAGGCGCTGGCAGTGGCTGAGGGCATGGCCCGGTGGATAGGGCATTGGACAACCGGCATCAGCGACGCGCACATGCAGCGCATTCTCCAGACGGAATTTGGCGGCATGAACGAAGCGCTCTATAACCTGTTTGCGATCACGGGAAAATGGCAGTACTTCGGGACAGCACGCCGCTTTGAGAAACCATCGTTTTTCGATCCTCTGGCGGGCCACCGGGACGAACTCAAGGGACTGCACGTCAACACGCATATTCCACAAGTGATCGGAGCCGCACGGAGGTATGAACTGACCGGTGATCCGTTTTATCACGAGGTGGCGAAGTACTTTTGGGATGAAGTAACGGAAGAACGTACGTACGCCACTGGCGGTACAAGCAATGGCGAAGGCTGGCGCACTGACCCGGGTAATCTTTCGACGGAACTAAGTGTTTCCTCGGAGGAATGCTGCTGTGGATACAACATGTTGAAGCTGACGCGGCACTTGCACCAGTGGACCGCGGAACCGCGTTATATGGATTATTACGAGCGGACACTCTTCAATTCGCGTCTCGGCACGCAGCACCCCGAAAATGGCCTGAAGATGTACTATCTTCCGCTCGAAACGGGTTACTGGAAGTATTTCAACTCGAAATTTAATTCCTTCTGGTGCTGCACAGGTACAGGCGCGGAAGAGTTCTCGAAATTCGGGGATTCGATTTACTTCCATAATGACCGCGACGCGTTTGTAAACCTTTTCATTGCGTCCGAGGTTCGCTGGCCCGAAAAAGGGATTTCGATTCGGCAGGATACGCGTTTTCCGGAACAGGAAGGGACGACGCTGACGGTGAAGGCAAATGCTCCGGTCGAGGCGGGCATCAATGTTCGGATACCAAGTTGGGCGGTTGATGGCGGCACCGTGACGCTCAATGGCAAGCAGCTTACTGCGTTTTCGAACCCGGGAAGCTATCTGGAGATTCACCGCACGTGGGCGGACGGCGACAAGCTTGAAGTGAAGCTTCCTATGCGTTTGCACGCCGAAGGATTGCTCGGTGATCCTACGCAACAGGCCGTGTTATACGGCCCAATCGTGCTGGCAGGGCGTTTGGGTCAAGACGGACTCACAGAACAGATGCAGTACGACCGCGACACTGGCCCTACGGAGCTTGCGGCTCGTGGCAGACCGGAAGGAACAATGGCAGTCGATTTGAAGTGGACGGACAACGTTGAATCGGCTTCGTGGGTCGAGCCGGTCAAAGGCCAACCGCTGACTTTTCAAACTGTGGGGCAGGGCAATGGCACGACGTTGATCCCGTTGCATCGAGTCTTCGGCGAGAGGTATGGTGTGTACTGGAAGGTGAACAAAAGTGGACCCAGAATGGGCTAATTGAACTTCCAGCCATCTATTTCTTTCGCGGAGAGAAGCTTTGAGCATTCATGAGGTCGCCCGACGAGCGAGAGTTTCAATTGCAACCGTTTCGCGTACTATTAATGGGGTCTCTACCGTTACCCCGCAACTCTCCCGGCGCGTTTGGAAGGTGATCGAGGAACTCGGTTATTACCCGAACACGCAGGCGCGGTCGCTGGTTTCGGGGCGCAGTCGCATTTTCGGTCTGATCGTTTCCGAGATTACCAACCCGTTCTTTCCTGAAATTATCCAGGGATTCGAGGACATCGCCGTTCAGAACAGTTATGAAATTCTGACGACTTCCACGGTACACGATCCAAAGCGAATCGCGCTTTCTGTTCGCCGGATGATCGAGCGCAGGGTGGAAGGCGTTGCCATCGTGACGTTCGGTATGGAGGAGGCGCTGTTCGAGGATTTGAAGTCTCGAAAAATTCCCCTCGTCTTTATCGACGTCGGTCCGGCACTTCCTCGGATCAGCAACATCCGAATCGACTACCAGCATGGAATTCGCCAAGCGGTGCAGCATCTGGCGGCACTGTGCCATGAACGCATTGCTTTTATTTCGGGCCCGCTGATATTGAAGTCCGCAATCGCTCGACAAAGCGCTTTCATTCAATCCATGGAAGAAATTGGCCTGGTTGTGGATCCGGACTACCTAATTGAAGGGGATCACACAATGGAGGGAGGCATGAAGGCGCTGAAGAAAATGCTCGTTTTCCCGAAGCGCCCAACGGCGGTGATCTGTTCAAATGATATGACAGCAATTGGCGTAATGCGGCAAAGTTACGAAGAAGGGGTCCAGATTCCGCGCGATTTATCGCTGGTGGGATTTGACGATATCCGCTTGGCGCAATTCATGATTCCACCGCTGACCACCATAAAAATGTCGCAGACAGAAATTGCCAGAATGGCGTTCAACGCCCTGCTTACAGAAGTGCAACGGGAAATACCTTCGCCAAACGGCAGCGAATACGTGCTGCGGACGAGTTTGGTACTCCGCGATTCGACAGCAATGGCGCCGGCGAGTGGGCGGACAAAAATGACTGCGGCAAGAGGGCGTTCGGAACAGCGAGGGTAAAGCGAGGCAGTCGCAATCGACCAAGAAAAACAGGGCGCGCTCTGAAAGTTGGCGCGATTGCCTGTTTTAAGGAAAACGCGTCCGTAAAGGCCTGACATGCTGCTCGAGACTCTCCGCCGAGAAGTGCTGGAAGCCAACCTCGAACTGGTTCGGCGGGGCTTAGTGCTTTACACATTCGGCAACGCCAGCGGAATCGACCGCGATAGGGGTTTAATTGTCATTAAACCCAGTGGCGTGCCATACGAAAAACTGGCTGCAGAAGATCTGGTCGTTACCGATCTCTCTGGGAAACTTGTTGAGGGGAAGTATCGGCCGTCATCGGACCTGCCGACTCACGTCGTGCTGTATAGAAGCTTTTCTGTCATCGGCGGAGTGACACATACGCATTCGGAATTTGCGACGGCATGGGCGCAGGCTGGGCGGCCGATTCCTTGTCTCGGAACGACACACGCCGATTATTTTCACGGCCCTGTCCCCGTGACTTCGGATCTTACGCCCGAAGAGATAGCCAGCGATTACGAGGGAAATACCGGCGTAGCGATCTCGCGGACGTTTGAAGAAGAAGGACTGGACGCGGGCAGCATTCCAGGGGTTCTCGTTCGAGGTCACGGGCCGTTTTGTTGGGGATCAGATGTAACGATGGCGGCTCACAATTCCGTTATTCTTGAGGCGCTTGCGCGAATGGCTTACTACACGGCGGGCTTGGCTCATGAACTGAGTCCGCTGGCAGCTTCGCTTCACGATAAGCACTATCTGCGCAAGCATGGGAGCAAGGCGTACTACGGGCAACTGCCGGACAAAAAGTGAGGCAGGCTTCTGCTTGCGGGTTTGTTAATTCTGCTAAATTGCACAACGTCGAGCATTTTCAAAGGTGCGGTTGTATTTGAATTGTGGCGGAGAAGCCGCCGATTAATTTTTGTTGTGCTACGAGGCAATGAATGTCGACCGACAAAAAGATGACAATGGGCTTGATCGTGGGAAACCGGGGCTTTTTTCCCGGGCATTTGGCGGAATCGGGCCGCAAAGACATGATCTGCTCCTTGCAGGGTGCCGGCATGGACGTCGTCGCGCTGACGGCGGTGCAAAGTAGGTATGGCGCAGTGGAGACGCACGAGGAAGCAAAGCGCTGCGCAGAATTGTTCCGAGCAAACGGCGAGCGTATTGATGGAGTGATTGTAACGCTGCCCAATTTTGGTGATGAGCGCGCTATTGCGGACACCCTTCGGCTGTCTGGGCTGCACGTTCCCGTGCTGGTTCAAGCGACTCCGGACGCGCCATCGAAGATGTCCATCTCGTTCCGACGGGACAGTTTTTGCGGCAAGATGTCGGCTTGCAATAATCTGATGCAGTACGGCATTCCGTATTCACTTACTTCCTCCCATACGGTTAGCCCTGACTCGGCGGAATTCAAGAAGGATCTGGAATGGTTCGCGGGGGTGTGCCGGGTAGTGAAGGGTTTAAGAAACCTTCGTATCGGCAGCATCGGCGCGCGTCCCGCGGCGTTCAACACGGTACGTTATAGCGAAAAAATTTTGGAGTCACAGGGAATTTCCGTGGAAACGCTTGACCTTTCCGAAGTGATTGGCCGGATCCAGCGAATGAAAGACACCGACGAGGCAGCGCAAGCGAAGCTCCAGTCGATCGAAAAGTACGTCTCGACAAATGACGTGCCGAAGGCAGCTCTGGTAAAAATGGCCAAGTTGGGGACTGTAATTGATCAGTGGATGAAGCAGACCGACGTTACGATCAGCGCTATTCAGTGCTGGACGTCGATCGAGGAAAATCTTGGCGTCGTTCCTTGCACGGTGATGAGCATGATGAGCGACGATCTGATGTCGAGCGCGTGCGAAGTGGACATTTGCGGAGTGCTCAGCATGCACGCATTGCGACTGGCCTCAGGGACGCCGAGCGCCTTGCTCGATTGGAATAACAATTACGGAGATAATCCGGACAAAGCTGTGTGCTTCCACTGCAGTAATCTGCCCAAGCAGTTTCTGAAAAATGTAAAAATGGATTACCAAGCAATTATCGCCGGGACCGTGGGCATGGAAAATACGTTTGGCACATGCGTGGGATTGGTTAAGCCGGGGCGCATGACCTTTGCACGGTTTTCTACTGATGATCGCGCGGGACATGTGCGCGGTTATGTTGGAGGCGGGGTATTCACCGATGACCCGTTGGAGACGTTTGGTGGAGCGGGAGTCGTGGAGATTCCGAAAATGCAGAAATTGTTGCGATATATTTGCGAGAACGGTTTTGAACATCACGTTGCGGCAAATTTTTCCTCCGTGGCGGGTGCGGTTCACGAAGCGGCGAAGCGGTACCTGGGGTGGGAAACTTACTGGCATACGAACTAGGAGTTAGGGCAACGATTCATGGCCATCGTAGCGGGTGTTGATTTTGGGACATTGAGTGTACGAGTTTCGATTGTGGACAGCGAGAAGGGAATGCTCGCTTCCGCCGTCTCCGAATATCCTCTGCACCGTAAGCGCGAAGATCCTGAGCTGGCGACGCAATCTCACGAAGATCACATGCGCGCTCTCGTCTCCGCCACGCGCGATGCCGTGAAACAGGCGGGAATCTCCGGCGACAGTGTCGAATCGATTGCTCTCGACACTACGGGCTCTTCCGTAATCCCTGTCGGTCACGACATGACGCCTCTCGGCGAGTATTACCTCTGGTGCGACCACCGCGCGAAATCCGAGGCAGCAGAAATCACCGAGATGGCTCACCGCGAAAACCTCGAAGCCATTCGCTGGTGCGGCGGTGTTTATTCTTCGGAATGGGGCTTCGCCAAGCTGCTGCACTGGCTGCGGCACAATCCTGCGAAGCGCAACGAATTCGCCAGTGCATTTGAACACTGTGACATGGTGGCGGCCACATTGTGCGGCGTCACGGATCCGCGCAAGGCCAAGCGCAGCATTTGCGCGATGGGGCACAAATGGATGTGGCATGCGGACCTCGGCGGTTTGCCGTCTGAGGAATTTCTGGTCAAAGTCGACCCTCTGCTCGCGGGCGTGCGCGCGAAGCTCGAGGGTTCCTACGAATCCTCGGACAAGATTGCCGGCAGGTTATCGCCGTTCTGGGCTGAAAAGCTGGGCTTGCGCGCGAGTATTCCAATTCCCGTGGGAGCGTTCGATGCCCATTGGGACGCGATTGGCGCGGGCGCTCGCGAAAAAGATATCGTGAACGTTGTTGGCACTTCCACGTGCATCATCGGAATCACGAAGCAGACGCAGCTCGTGCCGGGCGTTTGCGGCGTGGTGAACGGCAGTGTGCATCCTTCTTACACCGGCATTGAGGCGGGGCTTTCCGCGACTGGCGACATCTTCGAAGCCATCGCGCGCCGTGCGAATACTTCCATCTCCGAACTAAGCCGCGGCCTCGAAAAATATTCCGCCGGTCAAACGGGTCTTCTGCGCATGACTTGGGACAACGGTGACCGCACGGTCTTGGTGAACGCGAACCTTCGAGGCATGACGCTCGGTTGGAATTTGCAACACACCGCGCAAGATGAATTGTTCGCTGCCATTGAGGGAACCGCGTTTCATACTCGCGTAATACTGGACCGAATGGCCGAGCACGCCGTTCGTATCGAGCGCGTGATCAATTCGGGAGGGATACCGCAGAATAATCCCGTACTTAATCAGGTCTACGCCAACGTCCTTCGCAGGCCGGTACTGGTGCCGAGCCGCAAGGTTACGAGTCTTGGTTCTGCGATCTTTGCATTTCTCGCCGCCGGGACATTTAAGACGATCGAAGAGGCTCAGAAGAAAATCTGTCCACCCCACGTTGTTTACCAACCTCAAGCAGAAACGCACGAGGTTTATGACCGTCTCTGCGATCTTTACCGGCGCTTGTATTTTGATTTCGGCAGGGCGGCGAAGGATTCGACGTTCGGTGACGTGTTGCCGGCCCTTATAGAAATCGCGGAAAAACGAGTCTCCGGATTTGTGGAGAAGGCGTCAAATTAATTCGCGAGGGTAAGTATTGAACCGCATCAAAACGGAGGTTCATTGCCGGGGTCTTCTGTTTGACATGGATGGCGTTTTGCTCGACTCGACTCACGCGGTCGCACGCGTTTGGCACCAATGGGCCATCGAGCACGGGTTCAATCCGCAAGAGGTTGTGAGGGCTGCGCACGGCCGCCCGAGCATTTCAACGATCCGCGAATACTTGCCGAATTCCGATTATGCCGAGGAGAATCGCGACGTGGAAAGGAGAGAACTCGCCGATTTGGAAGGTGTCGTACCCTGGCCCGGCGCGATTGAACTCCTGCGTTCGCTTCCCATCGATCAATGGGCGATCGTGACTTCCTGCACGCGCCCGTTGGCCGAAGCGCGGCTTGTCGCCGGTGGACTTCCGCGCCCCAAGTTTTTCATTTCTTCGGACGACATCAAGAATGGAAAGCCCGCGCCGGATCCTTATCTCAAAGGCGCGCAGATGCTGGGCTTCGATCCGGTGGACTGTATCGCTGTCGAGGATGTTTCCGCAGGCGTGCGCTCGGCGAAGGCCGCGGGCTGCCGGACAATTGGTTTCTGCACAACGATGCCGGCGGCTGATCTGAGAAATGCGGGGGCTGATTGGCTGGTAGAGAATTGCAGTGCAATTTCACTGGCCACTCCGAACCAACGGGAAGACCATCTCACGCTGGTTATTCAGGAAGAAGAGTCAATGGCAGCGCTCGAATAATCGACGCTACCCCTGCAGCGTGATAACGCTGACGGAGTGCGCGGCGAATGTTTGACGAAATGCCCGGCTGGCGTTGGAAAGGGTCCGGCGCTTCGCCGTTACTTGAGTGGGGCTCGCAAACGTGTTTGTTGCGTCCAGGCTGGGCCCGTTGATTTCGTATAGTTCGCCAGACGCGCGCGGATCGAATCCGTCGATCGTGATGTCCGCCGCAATATTGTCGGTGGGATGCCGGCTGACGACAGCCAAAGTGAGTTTTGAGTTGCTCTTGTCCGTTGTCGCTGACACGTCGAGATACGGTACTTCAGGCGATCCGGGAAACGCGTCCGAACGAACTAGCGGATCGAGCGCGACGTCACCACAATAATCGGTGTAGACCTTGAGCGGATAGTACGTCGTCTGCCTGACGATCCCCGTGGAATTGGCCATGATTGGGGCAATCACGTTCACTAGTTGGGCCATGTCCGCCAATTTTACTGTCCGGCAGTTTCGGTGAAATGCGTTCAGGGCCGAGGCCACCCACAAAGCGTCGCGCAAGTTATAGACTTCTTCGAGCATGTGATTATTTCCGCGGTGGAACCATGACCGAAACCAAATATTCCATTCGTCAACGGCAATGGCCACTCGCTCCTTTTTTCTGGTTGTGGACATTGCTGCGGTGATAACAGCGTCAAGTACGCGAATTTGCTTCTCGAACTGGTGGGCGTCCTCGAATTCCTTTGCATTGTCTGTGCTGCCACCATAATGGTGAAGCGAAATATAATCAACGATGTCGACGAGCTTTTCGATGACCGGCATGTTCCATTGAACGCTGGGACCGCCGCAGGCAACGAGCTTGATCGATGGGTCCACCCAGCGCATCATTTTCGCGAATTCCAAGGCGTCAGCTGCGTAATCTGCGGCATCTTTGTGTCCCGCCTGCCAGCTTCCGTAGACCTCATTGCCGAGCGCCCAATACTTCACGTTGTAAGGATCGACATGGCCATTTTTTCTGCGCTGATTAGCCCAATAGGTGTTTGTGGTTGCATTGCAATACTCCACCCAGTCCGCGGCGTCTTGCATTGTGCCTGTGCCCATATTGACGCAGATGTACGGCTCCGCGCCGAGCTTTCGGCAATACTCAATGAATTCGTCGGTGCCGAAACGGTTCGATTCTTCTTCTTGCCATGCCGTATCCCAACGACGCGACCGCGCAGCTTTTGGGCCGATTCCGTCTTTCCAGTTGTAACCAGATGAAAAATTGCCGCCGGGCCATCGCAGCACAGAGACATGCATGTCGCGAGCAGCTTCGAGGACGTCCTTGCGAAAGCCTTCGCTATCCGACAACGGAGAACCTTCGTCATAAATTCCGCCGTAGATGCAGCGTCCCAAGTGTTCGGTAAAATTCCCGTAAATATTGCGATCAATCGCGCCAATCCGGCGGTCGAAATCTATTTTGATTCCAGCCGCGGCTGCGGGCGCTGCTTGTTCTTGCGCCGTGTACGTTCCCCAGGTCCGCGTGGGCGACGCGATGGGAATTGCAGTAGCTCCGATTGCGGCTATTCCAGTTTTTAAAAATCCACGCCTTCCAGGATCTTGGACTCTCATGCGAGATGTCTCCAATCGAACGCGTCGGTTACTCAAGCCAGAACATTCCCTGTGGGGGGAAGCTCCATGTGTATTTATGCCGAAAACGTTTACTCGTCAACAGGAGAAGCGGGGAAATAGCGCTTTCAGATTTTCGTACGCGGCTAAGCAAAGTATTTAGTGCATGTTGCGATAAAGCGTATATTATATCCGGTTCTGCGGCGCTCCGGGTCTAGCGAGCCAGATCGTTCCTTGAGACTGGCAAGCAGTCCCCGGTTCCCGAGAGCATGTTCTTCACGGAAGGAATTATTCCTTGCGCCCTCGCACGTTTGCACTGCTGCTTGCCGGTCTAATCATTTTCCCAATCGAGGCATTCGCTCAGCAAACTCTCACGAACTCGCAGTTTCAGGTTCGCTTCTCCGCCTCCGGAATCACTAGCCTGAAGCGTGTGCGGGACAAATATGACACGGATTATATAGCTTCCGGCGAAGCACTGGGCGACGTGATCATTCGATACCGAGCGCGCGGTGATCATGACTGGAAGCAAGCCTCCGCCGCGAAAAGAAATGATAGTTACCGCGCAGGCTCTTCTAAGGTGACATATAGCATCGGGACACCGATTCCCACCATTGCAACGTCTAGCCGTGTTTTGTCTTCCGTTCCTTCGCCAATGCTGTTTGCGTTGAACGATAAAATTGTTCCGCGCAGCTCAGGAGACATGGGAGCTCCGCGATTTGTCTGGAACGGCAAGAAGGGAACGGCCGAATGGGTTCAGTATGATTTTGCGAAGGCGGAGAAAATCTGGTCAACGCAAGTGTATTGGGCCGAAGATGACAATCCGGACGCGCCTTGCAAGCTGCCAAAGAGTTGGAAAGTCGTTTACCGCGACGCTGGCAATTGGAAGGAAGTGAATGCGGGGAGCGGTTTTCCTGTCGTGGCCGGTAAATTTAGCGAAGCGACATTCGATCCCATCACCACCTCGGCGCTTCGTATAGAAGTGCAACTCGACGATAACGCAACGGCTGGCATCTTCCAATGGCGCATCAACGGCGATGCCGGTGACAAAATAAATCCCACTCGAGACCTGCAAGCGACCGAGAGCTTCCGACTTCAGAACAACGTGCTGCTGTGGACGATATCTCTGCGCAACATGACGGATCACGAAATCGAAGTTGGAGATCTCGGCTTGCCGTTGCAGTTCAACACGCGATACGTTTGGGACAAGACCGAAACATATACCAAGCGTTTGATCCGTCACAGTTTCATCGGCGGCAATGGCTCTTTCATCTTTTTGATGCGGACAAATTCAGAGGGTCCGTATTTGGTTATGACTCCACTTGCCGGCACCGGCCTTGAATATTTTGACTTTTCGCGAGCCGGTCGGGGGTACGCCGCCTATATCCACTCGGCGGCCAGTGCGGAGGAGCTGCGTGCCAAGGGAGGGAACTGGCGGCTGCCGAACACGCGACTGATTCTCGATCCGCAGGGACATGCAGGCGATTCAGCGCGATATGGATTCCGCTTTCAATGGGCGCCGGACTACGCGGGTGTACGCAAGGTGCTTTATGAAGAGGGGCTCTTCGACGTGAACGTGGTGCCGGGAATGACGATTCCGACGGATTTGACGGCCATGTTTTCGCTGCACACGCGCAACAAGATTCGCGCCATTGTCGCCGAGCATCCGGAAAGCACGCAGCTTAAATACTTGGGCGAACATGGGAAAGATTCGCGCGTCTACAAAGTGAAGTTTTCTCGTTTGGGAGAGAACCTGCTGAAAGTGGAGTACGGCAAAGGCGAGTATCTTTCACTTGAATTTTTTGTGACCCAGCCACTCGAGACACTCTTCAAGAAACGCGCTTCGTTCATCGTCACGCATGAGCAACATCGGGACCCGAGCAAGTGGTACAACGGCCTTTTTTCCCAATGGGATATGAAACACCAAATTCTGCGCAGTCCAGACGATCTAGACGGCCTTCAGTCTTATGCTGTGGCTTGCGACGATCCAATTCTTGGCAAGGCGATGTACGTTGCGGGAAAAAACGTTTTTTATCCATCGCAAACGGAGATTTCCGCAGTTGAGTACTACATCAAGAACTATGTTTGGGGCGGGCTGCAGGAGACCGACAAGGAAGAATACCCGTATGCGATCTACGGAATTCCTAACTGGAAAGTTAATCGCGATAGCCCGTACGACAACGTGCGCGGAAAGAAACATGTGTGGAGAATTTACGATTATCCGCACGTCATCGCGATGTACTACTACATGTACCAGGTCGCCAAGTTTTATCCTTCCACGACAAAGTATCTGAACGACGACGGCTACCTGGAACGCGCTTTCGGAACGGCCAAAGCGTTCTTCACCGTGCCGGATGAACTGATTAAGTGGTCCGCGGACAAAACGGGAACGTATGACGAGCTGGTGATTCCGGCGTTGATTCAAGCGCTTTATGACGGCGGGCACAAAGATCAGGGCGATTGGCTGAAAACTGCATGGGAGAAGAAAGTCGAATACTTCATCAATGATCATCCGTATCTATTCGGCTCGGAATATCCGTTTGATTCGACGGGATTTGAATCAACGGAAGCGTTCGCGCATTACGCGATGGCGCATGTGGACGAACCGGGTGATTCCCCTCCGGCGAATGCGCCTGCAACGGCGTTCGCCCGCGCGGTGAAATATGATGACGCGCTGGCGTTTTTGAATGAACAAATGAAACTGAACATCGCCTGCCGCGGTTGGCTTGAGACTGCATATTATGATTTGGGAAGCGATTATCGCGCGAGTGGCAACGCCAGCTACACCCTCAGTTACATGGCGCAGATGGGCGGCTGGGCGGTCATGGACTATGCCCTCAATTTCGCGAAGGATCCGGCGACGTATATGCGGCTTGGATTCGCGTCGTACCTGAGTTCGTGGGCTCTCCTTAACACAGGCACGCCAGAATTTAACTACGGTTACTGGTATCCCGGGAAAAACAACGATGGCGGCGCCAGCGGCGGATTTGAGCCGCGCCCGTGGGGTCGCGCATGGCTCGGCAATAAGGAGATGGGCCGCGGGCCGTGGTGGTACTCCGGTGAAATTGATTTGGGCTTCACCGGGGCGCTACGCACGGCGGCAACAGTCGTTGTGGACGATCCAATTTTTGGGCTCTTCGCTTACGGCGGCGATCTTGAAAATAAGAACGGATTAACGCAGGTCATCCCGAAAGACGGCTTGCGTACGCGCTTCCACATTTTGCGGGGCGGTCAACGCGTGCACATTCTCCTCGGTCGCGACGGCTTCGCAAAGGGTCAGTCGGTGTCATTTGATGGCTCGTTGCGCCACATAGCGTTCACTCTGGAAAATCGCGCCGAGGGCCTGCACGAGACACCGATCGATGTTTCCGGCTTGCCTACAGGAACCTATCAAGTGAGCCTTGGGCATCGTTTGCTGCAAATGCTGACCAGCAAGCGGGGGGAAGATAAGCGGATTCTCGTTCCTGTGAATGGCGACGAAGTGGCGGTGGAAATCACGAGGGTACCGTCGACCATGGAATGAGAAAGCGAGCTCTTGCTTGCTGAGGAAAATATCGGTATAAGGTGTTTGAAATTCGCGCACACGACAGGGGTGAAGTTCTATTGTCTGAGTAAACGTTTTCCCGACGAATGGAGATCTCGATGACAAAGTGGGGAATGGTCGTTTTGCTGTGCCTGACGGTTGGCTCGATTGCGGTGCAAGCCTCGCCCGGACATGGATCCAAGACGCGCGCGGTGAGTTCGGGCGCGGGCGCAGCAGCGCCAGGTGGCGCTATTTCTATCGGAGGGGAGCCCGCAGTCATTCTGACGCGCCCGCGGCCAAAGGATCGAAAGAAGCCGCAATTTCTTGGAGCGACGATCCTGCCAGGCAACGGAATGAATCTACTTCAGATCAGGGCTTATTTGCCCGGCAAGGGAGACATTGACGTCCTCAATGCGCCAAGTTTGCCGGAAGTCAAAGATCTCCTCGAGAATCAAAACGACGCTTTTGGAAACAAGAGCTTTTCGATGGGCGGCGCGATCCTGCTGCCGTATCCGAACCGAATCCGCGGCAAGCTGTCCGCCGACGGAAAAACAATCGAGACGACGATAGGTGGGAAGCAACTATCGCTTCCAGCGAATTGGAAAGGGAAAAAACCGGGCGCTGAAGTTCATGCCATGCACGGCTTGATCATGTCGGCACACTTCCAGGATGTGAAGTTTCACAATGGCCCTGCGGAATCGACGGTATCGGCGTTCCTTCATGGCGGGAATTTTGGCGGCCACTGGCTGTCAAAGACGGACGTGAGCGTACGGATGGCTCTGAAGAACAACGCGCTTGACGTTATCGTCACAGCCAAAAACGTTGGCAATGAAAAATTGCCCATGGCGATCAGCTTCCATCCCTATTTCCGGTTTCCGAGCGGCAACCGAGCGCAGGCGAGGCTGCACTTGCCAGCCGACATGCGCACGGTGGTCAACAACTACGACGACGTCTTTCCGACCGGAAAGGTAGTGCCGGTTAAAGGTACGCCCTACGATTTTACTGCTCCGAACGGCGCGGCCCTTGGCCCGACGCTCTATATGGATGATTGCTTTACGGACTTGAAACGCGATGCGGCCGGAAACGCGGTGATCGAGATCATTGATCCTGCGGCAAAGTATGGACTTCGCCTCACGGCGCTTTCGCCTCAGGTTAAAGCGATTCAGGCTTACGCACCGCCGGACAAGGATTATATCGTCATCGAGCCCCAGTTTAACTTGGCGGATCCGTTCAATACGAAGATCTGGGGCCATAGAAATACCGGCATGGACTGGCTAGCGCCTGGGCAGTCTGTGTCATGGCACGTCAGGTTAGAGTTGTTTATTCCAGGACAATAGTGCGACTGGATGACGGGGATCTCGACGCGTTTATCAGTGCTTTTGTATTTCGCTACATTTCCTGCGCATTTTCTGTTCATGGAGGAGGCCGAATGCGGTTAGATCGCGGTCGCGTGATCGTTTCAGTCGCGAGTTTCTGTTTGTTGTTGATGCCTTCGATCACATCCGCACAAGGAACCCTTGCGGATTACCAGCGAGCGGAACGGTTCTTGCCCGGCAACATGCGGTCCATGGTTTCCCTGGCGGAAGTCCGTCCTACTTGGATTGAACACAGCGACCGTTTTTGGTACCGCACGGACGGCCCGAAGGGTTCGCAATTCGTGGTGGTTGATGCCGCTAAGAACACTAGCGCTCCAGCGTTTGATCAGAGCCGGCTTGCCGCAGGTTTGTCGCGTGCTTCGGGACGGACGTACGAAGGCACGAACTTGCCTTTCTATGCTTTTGAATATGCCGACCATGGCGATGCGATCCGTTTCCAGGTTGAGGATACAGATTGGACTTGCAAGCTAAGCAACTACGAATGCACGAAGAGCCCGCATCCCAATGCGAATCCTTACGAGAACGTGTCCCCCGATGGACGGTGGGCCGCCTACCTGAAGGACCACAATTTATTTGTGCGCGATACTTCGACGGGCGAGGTCGTGCAATTGACGCGCGATGGCGTGCCCGGATGGGATTATGCAACACCACTTCCCGACCTTCGCACGCTTGTCACCGAGGGAATTGAGCGCGGCGAAGACGCCAAGGAACGTCCGGAAGTATTTTGGTCGCCCGATTCCTCGAAGTTGATTACCTTCCGAATCGATTCGCGCAATGCCGGACGCTTCACCACTTTGCAGTTTGTTCCACCCGATCAGCTCCGGCCGAAGGCTTACGATTACGTTTACCCGTTGCCCGGCGAAGCTCTCCCGCATGCGGAGCTGATGGTTTTTGATGTGTTGTCTGGCAAGCGAGTCGACGTGAAAACAGCTCCCCTCGACCTCGAGTTTCAGGGCGGCCCCGGTTACTTCAGATGGTTTCCCGATAACAATAGCTTCTTCTACGAACGCGGTACGCGCGGCAACAAAGAAACCGAGTTGCGAGTTGTCAACGCCGAGACCGGCGATGAAAAAGTGCTGCTCAGTGAGCAGGATGGCTTGTATATCGATCCCGGCGAACACTTCTTTCGCTTCATTTCGGACAATGGCGGCATTCTTTGGTCCTCGGAAAAGGATGGCTGGAATCACCTGTATCTTTACGATGACAAGGGCAAATTTGAAAATCAGATAACGAAAGGCCCTTGGGTCGTCCGGCAGATTGAGAGTGTGGATGCGAAGGACCACCAGGTTTATTTTCTAGCCAGCGGTCGCGAGAAAAACGAAGACCCGTATCTGACGCATCTGTACCGCGTGAATTTCGACGGCTCTGACCTTGAACTTCTTACGCCAGAGAATGCAAATCACACGGTAAGCATCTCGCCGGATGGTCAATATTTCGTGGACAACTACTCGCGTGTGGACTTGCCCGGCGAATCGGTGCTTCGGCGAACGAAAGACGGCTCTGAAATACGCGTACTGGAAAAGGCCGACGTAAGCGCTCTCATCAAGGCTGGATGGAAATTCCCGGAGCCATTCGAAGGGAAGGCCCTGGACGGCACTACGGACTTATACGGTGTCATCGTCCGTCCGACAAACTTCGATCCATCGAAAAAGTATCCGATCGTTGAGCAGGTTTACACAGGGCCGCAGGGATTCTTCGTGCCCAAATCATTCGGCGCTGCAACGCGGCTGCAATCCATGGCAGAACTCGGTTTTGTGGTGGTGATGGTTGACGGGCGCGGCACGACGGGGCGTTCTCGCGCTTTCCACGAATTTTCCTATCACAACCTTGGAGGTTCGTTTGCGGATCATGTCGCAATGATCAAGCAGATGGCGGCAAAGTATCCGTACATGGACATTTCGCGAGTCGGAATCTACGGCACCTCCGCCGGGGGATATGGGTCCGCGCACGCCATGCTGCAATTCCCTGATTTTTACAAAGTGTGCGTATCGACATCGGGAGACCATGATCCGCGTCTCGACAAAGCCTGGTGGAACGAGCAGTATCAGGGTTATCCGGTCGGAAAAGATTATGAAGAACAATCCAATGTGACGATCGCCAATCGGCTGAAGGGGCACTTGCTCTTGATTCACGGCGATATTGATAACAACGTGAATCCCGTCGAGACGATGCGCCTGGTGGATGCTTTGATGACGGCGAACAAGGATTTCGACATGCTTTTTGTTCCGAACATGTTTCACGGTGATAGCGGCCCTCATGCACTGTACGTGAGTCGGCGCCGGTGGGATTATTTTGTTCAGTATCTGCTCGGGGTAACGCCGCCGGTAAATTTCCAGATTAAGGAACGAAGATTTCCGCCGATGCCGAGACGGCCCTAGGGTTTTCAAGACGCGATTTCGGAGAGGAAGAAGCTATCAGGCAAAGAAGCAAACGAGATCATGCACTAATCCTCATGAGGGGACCAGAATGCTGAGAATGAATCGAATGCCGCTGAACATATTTCTCTGTCTTTTTGTTATTACCGCTTGGGCCATTCCAAGCTTGGCCCAGCGCCGGTTTGGGCAAGGACAGGAACAGTTTCGCTTCCGTTTCATCGGCCCCACTGTGGGTAATCGAGTCGCAGCAGTAGCGGGTGTGCCGGGAAACCCCAATGTTTACTATGCCGGCGCGGCGTCGGGTGGCATTTGGAAGACGACTGACGGGGGAAATCGCTGGAGTCCTATTTTCGACAAGGAGCCGGCCACAGCCATTGGCGCGCTGGCAGTAGCGCCTTCGGATCCAAACGTGGTTTGGGCCGGAACGGGCGAAGCATGGGCGATACGAGACAGCGATGTAATGGGAGATGGTATTTACAAGTCAACTGATGCGGGAAAAACGTGGACGAATATGGGATTGGGCGCGACGGGACGCATCGGGCGCGTGGTGGTAAACCCGACCGATGCCAATACCGTTTTCGTGTGCGCGCTGGGGCGCACGACGGGGCCACAACAGGAGCGCGGCGTTTACCGGACGACTGACGGCGGGAAAACGTGGGATCGCGTGTTGTTTGTAGATGAAAATACCGGATGCTCGGGCCTATCGATGGACCCGCAAAACTCGAACGTGCTCTTTGCAGGAACCTGGCAGATCGTGATGCACACTTGGGGTGAATTCAGCGGGGGCCCCGGTGGCGGCGTTTATGTATCGCGCGATGGTGGAACAACGTGGAAGCGCATAGAGGGCCACGGTTTGCCGAAGCCGCCAGTGGGGAAGATTGACGTGGCGGTGGCGCCGACGAATTCCAACCGTATTTACGCACTGATTCAAACCAAGGATCAGGGCTCCGTATGGCGTTCGGACGATGGCGGAGAGAACTGGCGCGTCGTCAACTGGCAACGCGCGCTAATCGGCCGGGCTGGATATTACATTCGCATTGCGGTCTCGCCGGGAAACGATAACGAAGTATATGTTGCGAACAGCAGCTTCCAAGAATCGATCGACGGCGGCGAGACCTTTAAGGTGGTGCCGTGGGGTGGTGACAATCACGATATCTGGGTCGACCCCAAAAATCCAGGCCGCTTCGCGCTAACGAACGATGGCGGTCTGCTGATCACAAGATCGCATGGACAGAGCTTCCGCCGGGTGACGCTGCCGATCGGACAGATGTATCACGTAGCTGTCGACAATCAGGTTCCGTATTACGTTTACAGCAATATGCAAGACGATGGCAATATGCGCGGGCCGAGCACGTCATTCGGATTCGCGTTCGGTGGCGGCGAACAGCCGGGTTGGGATCACGCCATGGGCGGGTGCGAATCGGGCTGGACTCTGCCCGATTTGGCGGACCCCAATATCGTGTGGGCGACTTGCTATGGAAATGAAGTGACGCGTTGGGACGCGCGGACGAAGATGGCGCGCTCTGTGAGTCCGTGGATGCACACGCTCGATTCACCGCCGAATGAGACAAAATACCGCTGTCATTGGACGCCTCCGCTCGCGATTGATCCCTTCGACAACAACACCATCTACTACGGCTGCCAGGTGATTTTCAAAACCACGGATGGGGGCCAGAACTGGTCTGTGGTCAGTCCGGACCTTTCGACAAACGATCCGAGCAAGATCGTTCCCTCGGGCGGGCTGGTTGGCGATAACCTCGGGCAATTCTATGGCGAAGTCGTGTTCGCCATTGCGCCCTCGCAAATACAGAAGGGGTTGATTTGGGCGGGAACGAATGATGGACAAGTGTGGTACACGAAAGACGGCGGCGGTCACTGGAACAACGTCACAAAGAATATTTCCGGAGTGCCCGCTTGGGGAACTGTAACAAGCATCGAACCTTCGCATTTCGATCCCGGTACCGCATACGTTTCCATTGATTTGCACTTGATGGACAACCGGGACCCGTATATCTACAAGACCACGGATTTTGGGCGGAGTTGGACGAAGATCAGCGACGGATTGCCGAAAGATGAACTTTCGTACGTGCGCGTGATTGCGGAGGATCCCAACTGCAAAGGCCTGCTTTTTGCCGGGACGGGAAACGCGCTGCATTATTCCTTGGACGATGGCGCGCATTGGACGACGTTCGATAAAGGACTGCCGCACGCCACGGTTTCATGGGCCGTCGTGCAGAAACAATTTCACGATCTTGTGGTTTCGACATACGGGAGGGGGCTTTACATATTAGATGACATCACGCCGCTCGAGCAGATGGCGAAAGAGCATTCCGATGCGCCAGTCAGATTTTTTGCGCCTCGTGCGACTTATCGATTTGTTCGCGGCGGGCGGGCATTTATCGATTATTCGCTGAAGGCAGCCACAAAGGAGCCGGTCCAGATTGAAGTTCTCGACGAGCACGGCGGGATAATTCGCAAGCTGAAGGCGCCCGGCAAGGCTGGTCTCAATCGAGTAGCTTGGGACCTGCGCTACGAGCCGCCGCGGGTCGTCGCACTTCGCACCACAGCTCCTGATAATCCTCACATATGGGAGGAAGCTCGTTTCCGAGGCAAGGACTCACGGCCGATCACGCACTGGGGAATTGAAGGGGCGCAAGTCGGTCCGATCGTTGCGCCAGGAAAATACAGCTTGCGGCTGACGGTCAGCGGCCAAACGTTCACACAGCCTATTACAATCCTCAAAGATCCGCACGCGCCGGGCACGGAGGCGGATATCGACGCTTCTGTGAAGACGTTGCTGCGTATTCGCGACGACATTAGCCACACGTCCGACATGGTTAACCGGATCGAGTGGATGCGCAAGCAACTTGAAGACGTGAACGCAATGCTCGCCGATCAGAAAACGAAGGCGGATTTGCGGAAGTCCGTTCAAGAAATGGATCAGAAAATGCAGGCTGTGGAGTACGAGCTGATCACGCGCGAAGACGCGAACAGCGACGACAAATATTATACCGATGCTTACAAGGTATACCTGAACCTGATTTGGCTGAATGGAGAAGTGGGCACTGGCGCAGGAGACGTGGCGGGCGGAGCGGATTTTGCGCCGACGGCTGCATCGCTCGAAGTCTTGCAGAATATTGAGAAGAGCCTATCTGTTGCGACAGAGGACTACGAAAACCTAATGAACCGGGAAGTGCCGGCTTTCGATCGTTCACTGGCACAGAAAGGAATTACTCCGTTGACTGCCGAAGCGCAATCTCCGGCAGGTGCAACGGACGGTGCGGTTCGATAAATAATTGTCGCATGGCGCTGGCGAGTAACAAATCGGACAAATTGCAAATCGTCGAAAGAGGGATGGTCACATGGAAAAGGCGGGCAAGCCGTAAGCTACATCAGGCGCGCCTTTGTTTTACGAATTCTTTGAGCATGCGTCCGGCATTATGAATGTGGCGCTCGAGTAATTCGCAAGCCGCGGCGGTATTTCTCTCGCGGCACAGCTCGAGAAGCATGCGGTGTTCTTGCTTCGCTCGCTCGAACGCATGTGTTAAGTAAAGTTGAAGCCGCGTGTAGCGGTCCCCGTTGTTATTGATGGTTTGAATCATGGACATGAAGCGGGGACGGTTGGCCCGCGAATACAGAATGGAATGAAATTGCCAGTTCAGGCGGCCCCACGTCCCCACTTCTTCTTCCTTCCAGAGAGCCTTTTCGTACGTTTGCAGTATCGCTTCCGCCTGCTTAAAGTCGTCTTCGGTGAGGTTCGGTATAGAGAGCTTCAGCACCTCACTTTCGAGCAAAACGCGAATATCGAATAGTTCCTCAATTTCCTCGGGCGAAAGCGCGGAAACAACCCCGCCCTTATGAGGGACGATAGTTATCAGTCCTTCCGCTTCCAATTGGCGCATTGCCTCGCGAACAGGAATGCGGCTCACCTGGAAATCCGAGGCAATTGCATCCTGCCGCAACTGCTCGCCTTCCTGAATCTCTCCGCGAATGATCATTTCGCGGAGCTTGTCCGCGACCGCAGATGCAAGGGAAGTCCGCGGAATACTGTTGCGAGATGTCTTGAGTGCGTGGGTTTCTGCTCTTGCATTCATGGTTGCGTAGGTAACCAAATCAGGCCCAAATCACAGAGAAGATAGCATAGATTATTATCTTCTGGGGTACGATCTACACAATTTGGTACTTCATTTCTCCGAAAAATCAGTTCGAAGGTATTGAGCAATGATTCCAAATCGACGGGGGAGGCCCCGATGGCTGAAGCGCGACGAAACGACTTGCATA
>Ga0307374_10004494_pt1 | contig 23192 bp, 22 predicted proteins | sample OX3MG_FD_202532 | JGI IMG/M metagenome (GOLD analysis project Ga0307374, IMG submission 202532) | Soil microbial communities from Risofladan, Vaasa, Finland - OX-3 | ecosystem: Environmental > Terrestrial > Soil > Coastal area > Acid sulfate soil | place: Finland: Risofladan, Vaasa | collected... | reverse complement strand
AGTTGAGCACCTCGTGCTGGCCTGATTCCTCGATCTGGTCGGTGGTGTAGCGGTGCCACGTCGCGTAGTCGCCCTGTTCCAGCGCATCGTAGAGCGCGCGGTCGGCCGCTACATCGGGCCAGAGCTGCCAGTTTTTCTCGGTCAGGAACGAGTGCGACCAGGAGGACGACGCCATCAGCGCGACGCGCCACGGGCTGTCGGCCATGATCTTCGCGGTCGCCGCGCCGACCTGCATGCAGCGGTGCGGGTTGGGTGACGGCGGGTCGAGCGAGCGGATCTCGTCTTTCATCGCCAGCGGCAGGCGCAAGCCGCGCGCGGCGTTGACCCGGCGGCCGTAGCAATTCACCGAAAACTGTACCAGCGGATAGTCGAAGCCGCGGCGCTCGTCATCGAGAAACAGCAGCGTGTTTTCGAACGCGTGGCCCATCTTGTGGTGCAGCGGCTTGTAGGCATAGCCGACATCGATGCCGCTCTCGATCAGCTTGTTTGCGAGGTACTTCCCGGCTTCGCGGTGCCCGCGCACGCGGAAGGTTTTGTCCGCCGGCTCGTTCCACAGGTTGTCGGGCGAGCGGCGATGCGCCCAGGGCTGGATGTCCTGGTCCTCATAGGCCAGCACCGCAAACGGCGGCACGATGTCTTCCTTGAAATTCTCGTACTGGTCGTCGCCCCACATGACGATCAGATCGGGCTTGAACGCGTCGAGCGCCGCCCGCGCCTCGGCGAAATGCTTACGGTAGATTTCGCGATAGCGCGCGGCGGTTGCGGCGCCCCAATCGTTGCCAAGCTCGGCGCGCAGCTTTTCGGGCCAGGCGGCCGGCTGCTTCATCGCCTCCGGCATGTCGGGGTCGGCGAGCGAGGCCTTCATCATGCCGGTCCACTCTTCGTTCCGGCGCAGCATCACCGGCCGATGGGTACAGCCGATCCCCAGGATTTCAGCCATCATCGCCTCCCTGCTTTAAAAGCGGTGCCGCCGGTTTTCCGGCACCGGAATGTTCAGCAGCCGGGCGGCGTTGCGGCCGGCGATCGCGGCGCGCTCGGTGTCGTTCAGCGCCTTGCAGGCTTCGAGCTTGCCGACCGGGTCGATTTCGCCCATGTCGGCCGGGTAGTCGGTGCCCATCAGGATATGATCGACGCCGAATTCCTTTACCAGGTATTCGAGCTGGTGGTCGGTATAGACCAGCGCGTCGAAATAGAGGCGCTTGAGGTAGGTCGTCGGCATCTCGCGCAGGTGCTCGCAGCAATCCGGCCGCGCCGCGGCGCCGTGGTCGATGCGGCCCGAATAGGCCGGCAGATAGCCGCCGCCGTGCGACAGGCACATCTTGAGGTTCGGGTGGTCGCGCAGCACGCCGCCAAAGATCAGGTGATGCGTTGCGATCGTCGTATCGAGCGGGTTGCCGATCACGTTGTTGAAGTAGTGGTCATGCAGCCGCCGCGCCTCGGTAAACCCGTCGGAGTGCATGAACAGCAGCATGCCGAGTTCTTCGGCGCGGGCAAAGATCGGGCGAAACTTCGGGTCGGAAAGGTCCTGCCCGGCGACATGGGTCATGATCTCGATGCCGCGGAAGCCGAGCGAGTGGTGGCATCGCTCCAGTTCCTTCACCGCCAGTTCCGGAGCCTGGAACGGCACGGTGCCGAGCCCGGTGAAGCGGTCGGGGTACTTGCCGCAAATCTCGGCGATGAAATCGTTGGTCGCCCGCGACGCCGCGAGGCCGAGATCAGCGTCGGCGCCGTAATAGGTCTGGCGCGGCGCCGGGCTGATCGCCTGCATGTCGATGCCCATCAGGTCCATGTCGGCGATGCGCTGTTCGGGCGAATGGCCCTGCTCGGCGGTGCGCACGCCGTTGGCGCGGTTCTGCGCCTGGCTTTTCGGATTCGCCTGGGTTTCGAGGAACCATTTCGTCACTTCCTCGCGCCCCTCGACCATCTCGGCGGCCTTGGCGCAGCGCACGTGGCAGTGAATGTCGAGCGTGAACCATTTGCCGCGGGCATGCGCCGGGCCTGGAAACCGGCCGGGAATGCGGGCGCCTTCGGGCAGGCAGGTGAAAAGCATTCTTGTTCTCCTTATTTCACCGGCGGCATTTCGATGTTCAAGAGCCGCGCCGCGTTGCGGCCGAGGATTGCGCGGCGCTGCACATCGTCGAGCCCCTTGGCGCCTTCGACAAACCCGATCGGGTCCACTTCGCCCATATCGGCCGGATAGTCGGTGCCCATCAGCACGTGGTCGGCGCCGTATTGGTTCACCAGGTATTCGAGCTGGTGGTGGGTGTAGACGATGCTGTCGAAATAAAGCCGCTTGAGATAGGTCGTCGGCATCTCGCGCAGGTGTTCGCAGCAATCCGGCCGGGCCGAGGCGCCGTGGTCGATACGACCGGAATAGGCCGGCAGCATTCCGCCGCCATGCGACAGCACCAGCTTCAAATTCGGGTGGTCCTGCAACACGCCGCCGAATATCAGGTGATGCACCGCGACCGTGGTGTCGAGCGGGTTGCCGATCACGTTGGTGAAATAGTGGTCACGAAAGCGGCTGGCCTCGGGAAACCCGGTCGGGTGCATGAACAGGGTCAGGCCAAGCTCCTCGGCGCGGGCGAAGATCGGCCGGAAGCGCGGCTCGGACAGATCGGCGCCGGCGACGTTGGTGGCGATCTCGATGCCGCGGAGGCCGAGCGATTTGTGCAGCCGGTCAAGCTCGGTGACCGCCAGTTCCGGCGCCTGGAACGGTACCGTGCCGAGCCCGACGAAACGATCGGGATGCTTGCCGCAGATGTCGGCGATGTTGTCGTTGATGACGCGCGCGGTCGCGATGCCCAGATCGGCCGGCACGCTGTAGAAGGTCTGGGCCGGCGACGGGGTGATCGCCTGGATGTCGATCCCCATCCGGTCCATGTCTTCGAGCCGCTTGTCGATCGAGGTGAACTGGATGCGGGTGCGTCGCGCCTGCTCGCGGTTCACGTCGCGGGTGTGCTCGTTGGCGAACTGGTGGCGCGGCTGCCAGTCCATCGACAGCCCGGCCGACGCGACCATCTCCTCGGCCTTCGCGGTCAACAGGTGGCAGTGGATGTCGACCGTGAACCACTTGCCGCGGGCGTGCACCGGGCCGGGAAAACGGCCCGGGATCTGCGCCCCTTGCGGCAGACAGGTGAACAGCATTGCGTCTCCTTCCCAGCGGTTTCCAGTATCCTACGCGAGATCGCCGCGTCTCGCGCAAGCGCGACGACGGTTCACCCTGCCGGCACTTTTTCGAGCAGCACGCCGAGCCCCTTGAGCCCGTCCTTCGCGCCGAACTGGCGCAGCATCGCCCAGATCAGCGCCTGGTTGGTGGTGACGACCGGCTTGCCGAATTGGCGCTCCCAGCCGGCGACGTGCACCATCGTCGGGAAATTGCCGCCGGGCACGACAAAGGCCTCGATCTCCGGCCGGTCGATGCGGGCAAAGGCGTCGCGCGCGTTTTCCGGGCCGAGCGCGCCGATCGCATAGGAATCGGTCGCGGCAAACCCCTCGACCGCTGCCACCGCAAACCCGAACCGGCTTTCGAACAGGCGCTTGGCGGCGGCGTTGACCGGCTCGGAATAGGGCGAGACCAGCGCCACCCGCCTGGCGCCCAGCGCGTTGACGGCGCGGCCGATCGCGACCGCCGAGGTGATCGCCGGCACGCCGGCCGCCTCGCTCATCCGGCGGGTTGCGTCGTCGTCGTAGCCGTCGCGATGCAGGCTCGCCGAGGTCTGCACCAGCATGATCATCTCGACTTTGGCGGTGCCGAGCAGACGCGCCTGATAATCGAGGTCTTCGTCGCGCGGCGAGGAAAACGGCGATTTGCTCGGGCTGCTACTCAGCATCCGGCCGTAATGCGCCTGGTATTCGGGCGGCAGCAGATGGCTGTATTCGATCTCGCAGGTGGTGTTGGTCGAGGGGATCAGCGCGCCGAAATGCCGGGTCATGCGCAGGGCCTTTCGCTGGGTTGCGAACCGGCCCTACTGTGACAGACGCGGCGCGGCCGCCAAAGGGTGACGTGTCGCCCTCCCGGTGGCAAAGCCGCGCGGTCAGCAGCGGCGGTCACGCAGCCGGGCAGAGACCAGCCGGGCAGAGACCAGCCGGGCGATGGCGGCGGGCGCTTGGTCGGGGATCGCAAACACCGAGCTTACGTTGATCTCGCACAGCACGTAGGTGTCCGCGCCCGAAGCATCGCGCGGGCCGTAGAGGAAATCGGCATCCCAGATGATCGGCAGCGACCCGGCGTCGATGCCCAGCACCGCCATCATCTGCGGCGTCCATTCGCCCTCCATCCGTGCACGAAGCGCCTGGAACGGCGCAGCATCAGGCCCGTGCATGATCCGCGGGCCGGGTTGCGCCGCGGGTGAATCCGGCCCGTCCGGCGGCGGTGGGATCAGCGCCTTGATAAGCTGGTGCCCAAAGCCCACCACCCTGTCGGCGCCCATGTAGCAGCGGATCATGCCGTCGGGCAGGCGCGGCTGGAACGGCTGGTCGACGATGCAGCTGTCGGCCGCAAGATAGGCGCCGCAGGCCGCGATAAAGTCCGCGAGGGGCAATTCCTCCGGAATGCTGCCGCGGCGGGCCTGCAACACCCGCACGCGCCCGGTGCCAGGCAGCAGTTCGACCTTCCACACCCCCTGCCCGCCGTTGCCGCGGTTGCGTTTGACGACGCGGGGGCCGGCGGTTTGCAGCCGTTCCGGAAACCCGGCCGCGAATTCGGCGGCGGACCGGTAGAGCGCGGTGTCGGTGCCCCAGCCGAGGTGCCGGGTGCGGTGTAGAACCTCCTTGACCCCCATCTTCAAGGTGACATCGGGATGAGCGCTGACCCACGGGCCGCGCCCGGCGACATCGCGCAACAACGCGTCGAGTTCGGTGCGGTTCTTTCCGTCGTGAAGCGGATCAACCCACACCAGCACGCCGTCGGCCGCGAGAAGCTGCTCGCGCACCTCCGCGGCAAACGCCTCGTCGTACACCGCCGGCTCGGCCTCGATGCCGAGCGCCGCCAGTTCTTCAAAGACGCGGTGAAAGCGGTTGTTCTGCGGTGTCGCGGCCTGCCGGGCGGCGCGGTCGCCGCGCCAGAGGATCGCGATGCGGTGGGGTTTCATGGCGGTCATGTCGGGCTCCCGGGCACGCTCGCCGACGCGGCGAGTGGCGCAGAGCTTGGACGACCAGCCGTCTAGCGGGGTGCCTGCTTCGACCCCGCCGCGATGATATGGGGAGGGGTCGGGGCTGACAATCCCCTCCGACACGACGTCCCCTCCGACACGACAGCGGACCTCGGCTGCGAGAGAATGAGAGGGGCGCCGCGCCGCTGCCGAGGGTTATTTCGCCGTGGTTGTGGAAGGCTCGTTCGTCACGCCCTGCCACACTTTTTCCGCGCCCGGCGGCAGCTTGTTCATGTTCTGGAGAAACAGTGCCAGCGTCCACATCTGGCGTGTGCTCAACGTGTCTTTCCATGACGGCATGCCCGTCCAGCGGATGCCGTTTTGCAGTTTCCAGAAGGTCCAGCCGGGCGGGTCGTCCTCGACCCCGTCCGTCGCCAGCTGCGGCGGCTCTGGATACTCGCCCTTTGCGATGGGTGAGGCCGATGCGTCCCCTTTTGCGGTGCCGTGGCAGATCGCGCAATGCTGGGCGAATAGGTTGATGCCGTCGATCAGGTTGGCGTCCGTCAGCGGCACCGGGCTCGGCTCCTTTGGCGCGTCGCGCGACAAGGTTGCGCGCAGTGAGGTTCGGGCCGCCCATTGTTCGAGGAACAGCGGCTTTCCGTTCGCGGCGGCGGGGATGGCGCCGGAGACGATCATGCCGTATCCGACGGCGATGATGGCGACGACGGTCAAGACGATCCCGAGAAGAATGCCCTTTACCATGGGAGGCCTCCTTGTGGCTGACATCGGCAGCAACCGGCGCACGCGACATACGGTCCCGGAGCGGGAACGCGCAATCAGTGCTTTTGGTTCCACCCGCGGCAAAGTGTATCGCGCCTGCCTGTGCCGCCCGTCCCGCGCCTGGCAATGACGCTTCGACGTAATGCGAGAATCCTCTACGATGCCGGAATGTATTCCGTTGAGGAGAGACGAGGATGACGCTGCCGTTGAACGGCTTCACCGTGATCGATTTGACCGCGCACCGCGCCGGTCCGACCGCGGTGCGCCAGCTCGCCGATTGGGGCGCCGACGTGATCAAGATCGAGATGCCGGGCGAGCATACCGATGCCACCGGCAGCCGTCGAGACGGGCCGGATTTCCAGAACCTGCACCGCAACAAGCGCTCGCTCTCGCTCAACCTGAAGAGCAAGGAAGGCCACGCGATCTTCATGAAGCTGGCCGAAAAGGCCGATGTGATCGTCGAAAACTTCAAATCGACCGTGAAGCACCGGCTCGGGATCGATTACGAGGCGGTAACACAGGTCAACCCGCGCATCGTCTATGGCAGCATCTCGGGCTTCGGGCAGGACGGGCCCTATGAAGGCCGGCCCGGCGTCGACCAGATTGCCCAGGGCATGGGCGGGTTGATGTCGATCACCGGTCACCCCGGGCAGGGCCCGACCCGCGTCGGCATCGCCATCAACGACACCTCGGCCGGCATTCTGCTGGCCAACGGCATCACCCTGGCGCTGCTGGCGCGCGAGCGCACCGGGCAGGGGCAATGGGTCCACACCTCGCTGCTCGAGGCGCAGATCTTCATGCTCGACTTCCAGGCCTCGCGCTACACGATGAAGGGCGAGGTGGCAAAGCAGGAGGGTAATTTCCACCCGACCTCGCCCGGCACCGGCATGTTCCAGACCGCCGACGGCTACATCAACATCGCTGCCTCGGGCGACAATCTGTGGCGGAAGTTCTGTGAGATCGCCGGCGACAAGGAGCTGGCATCGAACCCCGATTTCGCCACCGTGCCGCTGCGCGCCAAAAACCGGGCGGCGCTGATCGCGCACCTCAACGACGTGGTTCGGTCAAAATCCAGCAAGTACTGGGTCGACGAATTGAACAAGGCGGGCGTGCCGTGCGGCCCGATCAACACGATCGACCAGGTGTTCGCCGACCCGCAGGTCAAGCATCTCGGCATCCGCCGCCCGGTCGATCACCCCACGATCGGCACCTTCGACATCGTCGGTCAGCCGATCCACATGAGCGCCTACCCGCAGCCCGAGCGCCTCAAGCCGACCCCCGACCAGGGACAGCACACCGACGAGGTGCTGGCCGAGCTGGGTTACGACGCGGCCGCGATCAAATCGTTTCACGCCGGCGGGGTGGTGTAAGGGGCGCGCCTCGAAGGACGCGCCGAGGGGCTCTCGGCACCATGAGTATGTCCGGAAACCCGACCTTCTTCGCGCTGTTGCGCGAGCAGGCGGTGCGTGCGCCCGGTGCGGTCGCCGTGATCTCGGGCGAGCGGGCGGCGACCTATGGCGACCTCGCGGCGGCGGCGGCGCGGATTGCCGGCGGGCTGCGCGCGCTCGGTGTGAAGCGCGGCGACCGGGTCGGCATCCTGATCGAAAACCGGCTGGAGTGGCTCGAAGCGGCGTTTGGCGCCGCCGCGCTCGGCGCGGTCGCAGTGCCGTTCAGCACCTGGTCGAAGCCGGCGGAGCTGGCCTATCTGTTCGCCGACGCCGAGATCGCGGCACTGGTGACGGTCGGCGGGTTTGGCGGCCAGGATTTTGCCGCCGCGCTCGACGCGCTGGTGCCAGAGGCCGGCGCAGCGCCGCCCGGCGCTTGGCGCTCGGCGCGCTTTCCGCATCTGCGCGCGATCGTCGCCGTCGATGCGCCGCCGCGGCGCGGCTGGCTCGCCTACGGTGACCTGGAATCTGCCGACCCGGTGGTCGGCGCTGATGCGGCGCACCCCGACGATGACGCGCTGATCCTCTACACCTCGGGGTCGAGCGCGCGGCCCAAGGCGGTGCGGCTGGCGCATGGCGCGGTCGTCGAGAACGGCTTTAATATCGGCGAGCGGATGCGGCTCTCCGCCGACGACCGGGTTCTGTTGGCGCCGCCGTTGTTCTGGTCGTACGGCGCGGCCAACGCGCTGCCGGCGACGCTGTCGCACGGCGCCGCGCTGGTGCTGCAACCGCGCTTCGAGCCGGGCGGCTGGCTCGGCCTGATCGAGCACCACCGCTGCAGTGTGGTCTACACGCTGCCGAGCATGACCGGCGCGGCGCTGCGCCACCCCGAATTTCGCCGTGCGCGGGTCGCGAGCCTCAGGACCGGGCTGATGATCGGCAGCGCGGAAGAGGTGCGGATCGCCGCCGAAGAGCTGGGCGCGGCGCAGATCTGCAACATCTACGGCTCGACCGAAACCTGCGGCAATTGCTGCGTCACCCCGGCCGCTTGGCCGCTCGCCCGGCGCATGGCGAGCCAAGGCCCGCCGCTGCCCGGCAATGTGCTGCGCATCGCCGACCCCGACACCGGCGCGGCGCTGCCGGCGGGCGAAACCGGGCTGGTCGAGGTCAAGGGCCACATCACGGGTGGCTATGCCGGCGCCAGCGCCGCGGCCAACGCGGCCGCGTTCACCGCCGACTTGTATTTCCGCACCGGCGATCTCGGGTTTCTCGACGCTGCCGGCGGTTTTCACTTCGTCGCCCGCGACAACGACATGATCAAGCGCGCCGGAATCAACGTGTCGCCGGCGGAGGTCGAGACCCTGCTGCTGCATTATCCCGGCGTCGCGCAGGTCGCGGTGGTTGGAGCCGCCGCCGGCGAGCGCGGCGAGGCGATCGTCGCGTTTGTCGTGCCGGCGGCCGGCGCGACGCTCGACGCTGAGGCGCTGCGCGAGCACTGCCGCGCGCTCGCCTCGAGCTACAAGGTGCCCGACCGGATCGAGCTGTGCGCCGCGCTGCCGACCACCGAAACCGGCAAATTGTTCCGCCGCGGGCTCAAGGAGATGGCCGCGGCGCTGATGGATTGACAGGCCGCCGAGCGAAATCGTTCGTGCCCGGTTCCCGTCGTCCCCATGTGGTGGCGGCAGACAGCGGAGCGGGAGCGGTAGATGAAATCGGGCAAGGGGCTTTACCGGGTTCACGGCAAAGACGGCCGGCCTGACGATGTCCGGATCGATCTCGGCGGTATTACCGCCCCGCTCGAGGAATCGCTGTACCGCGCGCGCGGCTATCGGCCGCCGGTTGATGAGTTGCCGTGGTTCGATAAATACGTCGCGCCTCACGAATAATCCGGCCGGCGCTTTTCGCGGAAGGCGGCAACGCCCTCGGCGAAATGCGGGCTGGCGCGCACCCGGTCGCCGAGCTGCTGTTCGAGCGCCTCGCGACTCTTGGCGAAATCGGCATCGGTGGCGCTGATCTGCTCCTTGACCGCCTGCACCGCGCTCGGGCTGTTGGCGGCGATCGCCTCGGCCGTTTCGATCGCCCATGGCATCAGCCCGCCGGGCGCGACGATCGTGTTGACGAGGCCGATCTTCTCGGCGAATGCGGCATCGACGAGCCGCCCGGTCAGCAGCAGATCCATCGCGTGGACATGGCCGATCTGCCGCGCCAGCTTTACGGTGGCGCCGCCGAACGGATAGATCGACCACTTGACCTCGGGCAGGCCAAAGCGGGCCGCCGGCACCGCCGCGCGGATATCGGTCGACAGCAGCAGTTCGACGCCGCCGCCGACGCAATCGCCGTTGACCGCGGCGATGATCGGCTTGGTGAACGGCGTGTCCTTGAGCAGCGCGCGGTTGATCACATGCGCGGTCTCGGTGCTGGCCGACAGATCGCCGCTGATGTCGGCGCCGACGCAGAACGAGCGGTCGCCGGCGCCGGTCAATATCACCGCGCGGCAGGTTTCGTCCTGGTCGAGCCGATCCCACAATTCGGCGAGGTCGGCCATCATCGCCCGGGTCATCGCGTTGCGCCGCGCCTCGTGGGCGATCGTCACCACCACGATGTGCCGCTGGTGGGTATTGAGGCGGATTTCCATATTGGGGCTCCTTCGGCGGTGGACGCCCCGCCGGCAATGACATGAAATAGCGCGCTGCCGCATTCGGAGAAACGGATCATGAGCCCCTTTGATCGCCTGAGCGTCATCGATTTCACGACGACGATCGCCGGGCCGCATTGCACGCGGCTCCTGTCCGATCTCGGGGCCGAGGTGATCAAGATCGAGGCGCCGGAAGGCGACATGATGCGCAGCCGTCCGCCGCTGCGCAGCGGCGCCAGCACCTCGTTCGGTCAGCTCAACACCGGCAAGAAAAGCCTGGTGCTCGACCTGAAGCGGCCGGAAGCGGTGGAGATCGTCAAGCGGCTCGCCAAGACCGCCGATGTCGTGGTCGAGAATTACCGCCCCGGGGTCATGCACCGTTTCGGCCTCGATTACCCGGCGCTGCGCGCGGTCAACCCGGCGCTCGTCTACTGCTCGATCTCGGGCTACGGCCAGACCGGACCGTCCGCCGGCCTGCCGGCCTACGCCCCGGTGATCCACGCCGCCTCTGGCTTCGACCGCGCCCAGATCGCCTACCAGCCAGAGGACCGGCGCCCCGATTACTGCGGCATCTACATCGCCGACGTGCTGACCGGCACCTATGCCTTTGGCGCGATCGCCAGCGCGCTGCACCAGCGCCACGAAACCGGCGAGGGGCAGATGATCGACGTGTCGATGCTCGAGAGCATGCTGTCCCTGACCTTGAGCGAGATCCAGGCGGCGCAGTTTCACGTGCCGCCGATCCCGCGCCAGATCTTCGGCCCGGTGCAATGCCGCGACGGCTACATCATGCTGGCGGTAGCGAGCGAGCGCACGTTCCAGAACGTGGCGATCGCCTCCGGCCATCCGGGCTGGATCGAGGACCCGCGGTTCAAGCTTTATGCCGACCGGCGCAGCAATTGGGGCCACCTGATCGACGAGCTGGAATTGTGGTCGAGCCGGCACGACACTGCCGAGGTACAGGCGATCTTCGGCCGCCACAGCGTGCCGTCATCGCCCTACCGCACGGTCAAGGAGGCGATGGACGACCCGCAGCTCGCGCACCGCACGGCGCTCGCCGAGGTGCACGACCGCGGCGGCAGCTTCCGCGCGCTCAACCCGCCGTTCCGCATGACCGGCAGCGACACCGCCGCCCGGCCCTATGTTACCGCGCTCGGCGAAGACAGCGCGGCGGTGCTGCGCGGTCTCGGCTACTCGCCCGACGAGATCGCCGCGCTGGCGGAAGGCGGGGTGACGGTGATGGGCTAAGAGCCGCGGCCGGCGCGTCTGCTGCGGGTCGGTACCCTTTGCCGCCGTCTCGCGTAAAAATGTCACACGGCGACCGATTTTTGCCGATGCCGCGAACGATTTCGCTATGTCAACATAGCGACGTGCAAAAGCCGCTAGCTTCTCCGCAATGAACGAAGACGCGACGTTTTTCCAAGAGATGGCTGCTCGCTGCTACGAGTTGGCTAAGCGATGCTCCCCCGCCGACCGTGACATCGCTGAGGAGCTCTTGACGCTTGTGCGCGTCTTGTCCAACCGCGCCATGGCCCTGGGGGTCGATGCCGACGAACTCCCTGAGTTTTAGCGATCGCTTGCCGGCCGACAAACTATCGCCCGGCCGACCGTTGCCGACCGACATCCGCCACAGGTTTGAGCAGGGCTTTCGCGGGAATACGTGACGGGTGGGCGCCACGTTCTATCGCGCGCTGCGCGAACATTCTCGCGAGGTCCACCAGGCCGCCGGCAATCGTCTTGTCGGCGCACAAGTCCGCCAGCTGCAAGCACTTACATGCTTGCTCGATCATGAACCCTACATCTGCCGCGGTGCTCGGCATTTTCGTGTCCCTGGAGATTCGCGTACCCCCTTGCCCCAGCGCCGGTGCGCTACATAAGAAAGGTTCGCCGCGCTCTGTAAGGACACATCCACGGCCGAGATCAATACCTAGTCTAATCTAAAAATTGAAATGCCTCAAGGTCAGTAAAGATTTTTGATAATCGAGTGGTTCGCAACTATAAAGATGGTAATTGATGTACCTTTGCGTTCACTGTGATCGGCACTGTTGCGACTTCTGGTAGAAATTTCTGAGCGATCTCAGCGCCGTGTCAACTGAGATCCGACCGATCGAGCAGGCTGCGTTTGATCGACCGGTCGGCTCTGGGTGCCGGCCATTTGACCGATCGTGACCGGGGGCTACACCGGCATCATGCGGCGCTGGTGGGCGCGGCCGATGCGGGCGGCCTCTTCGCTGTGCCCGGCGAAGACGCGGACGCCTTCGTCGATCTTGCCGACGATGTTTGCCGGCGTACCGATTTCGAGAAAGGCGACGCCGTTTTTGCGGCACGCGGCCATCACCTTGGCGCGTGCTTCCTGCATTTCCGGCGGGTAGTTGTCGCGCGGCATCTCGGTATAGCCGAGCGCGAGGCTGAGGTCGCCCGGCCCCAACTCGGCGAAACCGAGGCCCGGCACTGCGAGGATCTCGTCGGCGTGGGCGATGCCCTCGGGGCTTTCGAGCTTGACCCCGAGCAGCAATTCGCCCTCGGGGTTAAGGGGCCACGGCTCGCACAGCCGCATGTATTCGGCCGGCGACACGCCCCAGACCGCCGCCGCAGTCAGCTCCGAGCCGCGGCCGCGCGTGCCGCTGCCGAGCGTGCCGAGCGCCGGCTTTCCGGCGGCGCCGTGCATGCGCCGCAGCGGGGCCGGCAAGTCGGGATCGACCCCTTCGAGGTGATGCGGATAGCGGCAGCTTTCGACAAAGGCGCGTGCCGCGCCGGCGGTTTCGACCTGGCACAGCAGGATGCCGTGCGCGCCGCGTCCGAGGATTTGGCGAAACTGCCACGCATTGTAGCGGACGTGGTCCTCGTCGATGCCGTTGAGCGGCGCCTCGACGATGACCGTAGGGCTGCGGTGGCCTGAGCGGGTCGGCCCGGCATCGACGAGGCCGGCGAGATAGGCGGCGAGCCCAGTCATGTCGAACGCGCCGTGCTCCATGCCGACATTGATGTAATCGGCCCAGGTATGGGCGTCCTCGCGCCCTTGCTCACGGGTCAGCACATGGCCGGTATGGTTGCCGAGGTAGTAGATCGCCTGGTCCTGCGCGAGCAATTCGATCGCGCGGTTGATCCGCTGTGCCACCTCGGCCTCCCGTAAGATCGCAAGCCAGCATATACCGACGAGGCTGCGCGCGTCGCGCGGCGACGAGGTGCGTTCCTAGCGCTACCCCCGCTCTACAGGCTGGGCTCCCACGCTGGTACGCCGAGAACCGCGCCGCGCAGATGCGGATCGAATTTTGGTGCCGGCAGTCGGGCGGCGTCTCGCGACAGCACGTACCAGGTCTGACGCGGATGAAACCAAGGCAAGGGGCGGCCGAACAGGCCGGTCTGGCGGAGGATCGCCGCGATGGTCGCCGGGGCATGAGCGACGCTAGCCGGGTAGACCCAGCCCGAGCCGGCAAATTCGGCTACCCCGGCCTGGCCGGGGTGGATGAACGTCGCCAGCGCGAGCCCGGTCTTTGCCAAGGCGCGTGAAAACCCATCAAGCGCCAGTTTCACAAGATCGGCTCCCGTGTGGCTGAAGATCGACTGCGCCACGATGAAGTCGAAACCGAGGCCGCAGCGGTCGGCGCGAAAATCGTTGAAGGCGTGAAAATGCGGCCACTTCAACCCGACCAGATCGCGGCCCAATTGGCGGTCGATTGCATCCTCGATCAGCCATTCGTTCGGTTCGAGGCCGTGGTAGTTGCCGCGGCGAAGATAGGGTATCAGCAGCCGACCCAGCCGCAATGAACCGCATCCGAAATCGAGCACGCGGTGATGGTCGCGCAACCCGAGCGTTGTCAGCAGCCGGAATTGCGTGGCACCCATCAGGTCGTATTGATCGGGCGGGCCAACGAACGCGGTGTAGTGCTCCGCGCCAGCGCCGAGCCGGCGCGCGTCGGCATCGGAGAGATGCCGAGTAGTGGACCCACCCCCCATCGCCTCTACCCCTTCCCCCCGGTTTGCGGTAAACGTTCGCGGCAAAGAGCCGGGACGGGTGCCTGTGCGACCTCTGCAGGTCATCATCGGATTTCCTGCCCGTACGGACGAGGGCTTAGCCGCATCGCAAGGCGGCCCGGCATCCTCTGCCGCACGACCCGGCGAGAGAGCGTCGGGGACAAACCGAATCACCGGCTTCGGGTAGAGGGATCGGATAGGCGCAATTTCAAAAAAAGCTGCGACGGGAAGGTGGAGGGACAGGAAGGCGGGGCGCGAAGATGACACAGGAAACTTCAGCCGAAACCCACATCACCCACGACCCGGCCTATGAGACCGTGGGGGCCGACGATTTCGCGGCGATGGTCGCGATCGAGCGCTATGGGCGGCGCAGCGATGCGTTCGACGGCATTATCGGCGCGACGCACGACCATTTCTGGGACCCCTACAACCCGGCCTATCTCGATTTTTCGCAGCCGTTCGATCTCGACCGTGAGCCGCTCTTGCCGCTCGCACGCTTCCCGGAGCTGAACTGCGCCGCGACCGAACATCTCGACGACGGCACCAAAATTCGCCTCGCCAACCAGATCCAGCGCTGGAACCTGTCGAATATCCTGCATGGCGAGCAGGGCGCGCTGTCGCTGTCGGCGTCGCTGTGCGACATCCTGGTCGATCCCGGCGCGCAGGAATATGCCGCCAACCAGGCGCGCGAGGAGGCACGGCACGTCGCCGCGTTCGGCCGCTATATCGCCGCGCGCTGGGGTTCGCCGTACCCGGTCGGCCCGGTGCTCGGCGAGTTCCTCAAGGACATCGTGCTGTCGCCGGTCGTTTACAAAAAGCTGATCGGCATGCAGATGCTGCTCGAAGGGCTGGCGATGGGCGCCTTTGCCAACCTGCACGCCCATGCCCGCGACCCGCTGTTGAAGCGGCTGGTGCAATTGGTGATGACCGACGAGGCGTTTCACCACCGCTTCGGCAAGATCTGGGCCGACCGCACGCTGCCGAAACTGAGCCGCGACGAGCACGAACGGGTCGAGGACTGGACCGCGCAGGTGTTCGAGATGCTGCTGTTCAACCTGTCGAGCCTTGCGCAGCGCGCCTATGTCTACGAGGCGTTCGGGCTCGACGTGGCAAAGTTGCGCGAATCGGTGCGCGAGCGGTTTTCCGGCGGCCGGCGCAATTCGCTGCGCGAAGGCACCAACATATTCCGCGTGCTGGTCAAGACGCTCTTAAAGGCCGGCATCATCACCGACCGCACAATCCACATCTACGCCGCCTGGGTTGACACCGACGAGCTCGACGCCGAGGGCGACACGATGGTCGGCGATGCGATCGCTGCCGACGGCATCGAATATCTGCGTGCGATTAACGCGCGGCGGCGCGTGATCGGCCAGAAGGCGGAGGCCTGATGAAGGTGCCGATTTTCCCTGTCTTTTTTGTGTAGTACCGCCGGCAGCGGCATCAAAATCGGGCACTTAACTTCATATGGGGCAGATAACCTCGCGAACGGCGATCCAACCGAAAGTCCATTAACAGCAAATTGTCTCCAACAACTGCCGTCTAAATTTTCGTATACGATGAATGAAGCGCCTGGCCCGCCCCAGCCATTCCCGGCGCTTATTGTATTATTAATAAAATCAGTAGCAGGTATCGCCGCTAAACCAATAATAGCTAAAGTGACCAACAGTCTCCAAAGCTGACCGGGCTCATCCGTGCCTGGCGTTCTCAATTCATGCAACATTAACGGAAACCTACCCCGTATGGCTCCCCTTTTAACATATGTATGCAACGATAGGTAGAGTAATTTATATTAACAAATAATAATCGTATTTCCGGGACACCCGGAACGTTCTGTCGCCCCCGCCGTTATCCGAACCGATCCCCTGCGCGGTCGCGCGCAGTTTCTGGCGGGAGGGAACGATGGACGAACATATCTATCGCGTGATCCAGATCGTCGGCTCTTCAGAGAAAAGCATCGACGATGCCATCCACGTGGCGATCGCCCGCGCGTCGAAAACCTTGCGCGGCCTGCGCTGGTTCGAAGTCGCGGAAACCCGCGGCCATATCGAGGATGGCAAGGTGCATCACTTCCAGGTGACGCTGAAGGTCGGCTTCACGCTCGACGAGGACTGAGCGCGGCGATCCCTTTTGCGCGTCGGACTGATCGGCGCGGGGCACGCGGCGGCGCTGCATCTGCACGCGTTGCAGCGACTCCGCTCGGCCGAAGTCACGGGGATACTCGACTGCGACCTGCCGCGGGCGGCGGCGCTCGCCGCGCGCTTCGCCCTGCCGCCCGAGGTCGCGACCGCCGACCGCTTCTATGATTTCGGCCGGCCGCACATCGTCCATATCGTTACGCCGCCTGCATCGCATTACCCGCTGGCGCTCGACGCCCTCAACCGCGGCGTCCACGTGCTGGTCGAGAAACCGCCGGCGCTGACCACCCAACAATGCGACGCGCTATGGGAATGCGCGGCAGCGCGCGGCGTGACGATCGGAGTCAACGAGAACACGGCATTCGACCCGCTGGTTCGCCGCGCTGCCGCAGCGATTGCCGCGGGTGAGGTCGGCAGGCTGCTGCACGTCGACGGAGAGTTCTCATTCGGCCTCGACCCTGACGACATCCCTGCGCCGTGGGTGGCGGAGTTGCCTGGCGGCATGCTCGAGGACCTGCTGCCGCATCTTCTCGTGACCGCCCGGGCTCTTGCCGGCGCGCGGATGGCATCGGACTTCTGGCGGCTCGGTTCGGGCGGCGGGTTGGCCCATCACCGGCACGACACGCTGCGGCTGATACTGGTCTCCGAAAGCGGGGTGACGGTGGGCCTGACCCTGTCGCTGGCAGGGCGGCCCAAGACATTTCGGCTCGCTGCGCAGGGGACGCGCGGAGCGATTCAGATCGACCTGAGCAACATGCTCTACCAGTTGTCCCGAACCGGCGCGGGCGACGGCGCGCTGGCGCGGGGTTTCGCCGTCACAGCGGGGGCGTTCGGCGATCTCGTCCAGACCGGGCGCAACGCGCTGGCGCTCGCAGCCGGCCGGCGGGAGCGGTTCGGTGGCATGCTGCCGCTAATCCGGGCTCATCACGCGGCGCTCGCGGCGGGCGCGCCAGTGCCGGCGCCGCTGTCGCGAGCTATTGAGACCGTCCGGATCGTCCAGGCGATCTGGCCCCGCGTTGACGCTACCGCCGCTGCTGGCGGCGCAGGAAATCGATGAAGATCGCGGCGAGCAGGCCTTCCTTGGCGTCCCAGTCCTCGAACGCGACATCGACATCCATGCGGTCCTCGGCCAGCACTTCGTGGTACTCGCTGTTCGGCATCAGCCGGTGTGCTGCCTGGCCGGGGGGGCGCGGGTGCACCCGGTCGTTGCCGGGGATGATGCAGGCCGGCACCACCATCGAGCGCAGATCGGCCGGCGACAGCCCGATTACCGCGTGATCCGACCCGGCATTGAAGCTCTGCTGCCAGCGGGTCATGCGGGCGATGAAATCCTGCTTGTCCATCGCCATCAGCACGTCGCGGCTCTTCGGGTTGGCCTTGCTGACTTCGGTCCAGTGCTCCATCGCGCACACCGCCGCCATGCCGCCCTGTTGCGCCGCTGCGATGTGCGCGCCGTAATACTGGTCGCTGAGGCGCTTGGCGGCATAGGCGCCGCCGGTGACGCGCCACAACAAGAGGCCGCGCACGTCCTCGGGCCGGCGCAGCGTCAGGATCATCGCCAGCCGGCACCCCGACGAACTGCCGCCGATATAGGCCGGCAGCGCGTCGATGCTTTTCAGCAGCTCGTGCAAATCCTCGGCCCACAAATCGTTTTCGCTGTCGCCCTCGATCGCCACGCTCGAGGCACCGGTGTTGCGCCGGTCATACACGACGACGCGATAGCCGGCCTCGGCGATCTTCTCGCCGAGCGAGCGCACCGAAACCGCGCCGCGCCGTCCGCCGGGCTGCAGCGCGACAAACGGGCCGCGATCGCCGAGCACCTCGTAATGCAGCTCGATACCGCGGATTTTGGCGACTTGCATGCTGTTCCTCCCCTGGTCGCAAGCGCGAAGCGGCGGCATGTTAGCGACATCAGCAATCGCGCGACAGTGACCCGGGCACATGCAAGTCGGTTTCTTTTTCTGGCCGTTCACTCCCGATCTCGTGCGCCGGATGGCCGAGGCCGCCGACCGCTACGGCTTCGACCTGATCGGCATCGCCGACACGCCGGGCAACGCGATGGACCCGTGGGTGGCGGCGACGCTGACCGCCGGCATCGTCGAGCGCGCGCGGATCGCGCTGTGCGTCACCAACCTCGAATCACGGCACCCGGCAGTGACGGCGGCGGCCACCGCCTCGCTCGATCTGCTGGCACCGGGGCGTGCGATCCTCGGGCTCGGCACCGGGCACAGCGGCACGCGCAATCTCGGCCTCGGCCGTTCCGGCACGAGGCAGATGGCGGCCGGTGCCGATTTCGTCCGCGCGCTGCTGCGCGGCGAGCCGGCCGGCTGGCAGGGTGGCGAGGCGCAGCTGCCGTGGGTAAGGCGCGCGAGCCCGGTATTCCTCGCCGCCTCGGGTCCGAAATCGCTCACGGTCGCCGGGGCGCACGGCGACGGCGCGTTTGTCAATTTCGGCATTGCCGCCGAAAACATGACCGCGACCGAGGCGGCGGTGGTCGCCGCCGCGCAGGCCGCCGGCCGCGACCCCGGCGCGGTCGAAATCTGGCAGATCGCCGCGCTTGATTGCCACCGCGACGGCGCCGCCTCGCGGCAGCGGGTCGGCGCGATCCTCGCCTTTATGGCCGCCGGCTACATCCTGCAGGGCGACCTCGCCGCCCGCGGGGTGCCAGCCGAGCTGCACGAGGCGATCGGAGAATTGCGCCGGCGCTACAGCACAAGGCCGGGCGCCGCCGACGCCGCGCTGGTCGACGAGCTGGGCCTGTTCGACTACCTGGCGCGCCGGTTTGCGGTGTTCGGCACGCCGGATGCGTGCCGGGCGCAGGTACTGGCGGCGCAGGCGGCGGGGCTGAGGCGCGTGATGTTTACGGTCAGCCTCGCCGCCGATCCGGTCGCGACGGTCGAGCTGTTCGGCCGCGAGGTGCTGCCGGCGCTGCGCTAATTCCCGGCGGCGCCGGCCCGCGCGTCGGCCGCGGGCACGGAAATAGCCGGTTCTCCCGCGTCCGCTAAGCGGTATAAGCTCTCGCCCGAAGACGCCGGCGGGGAGGCCTGCCTGGCTCGAAAGGCTCGAAAGACGGGCGAGGGAGCTCCAGATGAAGTTACTGTATTTCGATGATTACAAGCTCGGCGTGCTCAAGGGCAATGCCGTGGTCGACGTGTCGGCGGTGGTCCAGGATATCCCGCATACCGGGCCGGGCGACCTGATGAACGGGCTGATTGAGCGGTTCGACACCTACCGCCCGAAGATCGAGGCGGCGGTGGCGAAAGGCACCGGCGTGCCGCTGTCGAGCGTCAAGATCCGCCCGCCGCTGCCCAAGCCGACGACGATCGACTGCATGGCCGTCAACTACATGGAAGACGGCACCCGCAGCGCCCCGGCGCCGATCAACGCGTTCCACAAGAGCCCGAGCGCGATCATCGGCGAAGGCGACACGATGGTGTTGCCCGACGTGCCGGCGCCGATCTTCGAGGGCGAGGCCGAGATGGCCGTCGTCATCGGCAAGAAGGCGACCAATCTTTCCGAAGACCAGGTGATGGACCACATCTTCGGCTACACCAACTTCATCGACGGCTCTGCGCGCGGTTTGCCGCCGCCGGGCAACGTGTTCTTCCAGATGAAGTCGCGCGACACCTTTGCGCCGATCGGCCCGTTCCTCGTCACCAAGGACGAGATCAAGGACCCGCAGAAGCTGCAGATCCGGCTGTGGAACAACGGCCAGCTGATGCAGAACTTCAATACCGACGACATGGGCCACAGCATCAAGAAGTCGGTGGCGTGGCTGACCTCGATCCACACGCTGGTCCCCGGCGACATCGTCGCCACCGGCACCAACCATCGCGGGCTCAACCCGTTCATGGACGGCGACAAGATCGAGCTCGAAACCGAAGGCCTCGGCAAGCTGACCTTCAGCGTCCGCGACGACCTCAAGCGCACCTGGGCCCGCAAGACCCGGCTGCAATGCCACGAAGAGGCGAACGAAAAAACCCCGGGCGCCTACCCGGACTTCACCAAGCAGCTGACGGGCAAATACGCAAAGTAGACGGCAAGCCCCGCCTCCGCTCACACTCCCTCTCCCCGTTCACGGGGAGAGGGCTGGGTGAGGGGCTGATCGGGCGTCCGGGCTCGGCGCCCCATTGTTGCGGGCACCGATGTAATTCGGTTCCGACGTCACCAGACAGGGCCTCACCCACCCCGGCGGTGCCGAGTGGCCGCGGTTCGACCGGTGAATCGCCGGGTCGCTACCGGCACTCGGGCAGGCGCAGCAGGTTCTCGGGCTGCAGCCCGTCAACCTCGGTCTTGATGTATTTGCGGCCGTATTTGCTGGTGGCGACGACGACGTCCCACCGACGCCCGGCATCGGCGACGAAAAACTGCCAGCGGCCCTCCTCGATGCCTTCGATCGCCGCCGCTTCGCTGATCTTCCACCACGAACCGTCGCGGTTGACCCCGCCGACCTGGCGCAGCCGCTGATGGTGGTTCAGGAACTCGCTTCTGGTAACGCAGCAGATCTGGTAGCGCGATGTCATCGCGGTGCCGACAACCCCAACATTCCCTTCAGTAGAATTACCACACCCTCATTCGCGCCGAAAGGTCACGACCAGCACGTCGCGGTGGCCCGGCAGCGCCGGGTCGAGCGGCGAGACCGGGGTCACGCCGTGATACACCCGGTTGTCGTCGGTGAACGCGGCGTCGAGCGGTTCGGTCAGCGTGAAGCTGCCGAGTTCGTTCCTGGCGAGGTCGTGGATCGAGGTTTCGCCGCTGGCGATGTTGACCCGGTTGACCAGCAGCACGAGCACCCAGTCGACGCCGTCGCGGTGCATCCCTTCTGGGGTCGGCTTGCCGGACTGGCCCTGGCGCGCCTCGATGCGGAACTGGTGGGTCTCGATATGCCACGAGGCCGGGCGCACATCAGACGGGGTCAGCCGGGTGAACAGGTCGTGGCAGGCGCCCAGGATCGCGCGCAACGCCGGGTGGCGCGCGGCCGCCTCGGTCACCGGGTCGAACCAGCGCTCTATGCCGCCATTGAGCGGGTTGTAATCGCGGCTCTGATAGTGCGGCTGGTGTGGCTTGCGCTCGATCCCGTGCCCGCTGCCGCGAAACGCGGCAAAGCGGCGGCGGCGATAGCGCCCGCCATCGGCCATGAACATGTCGACGCCGAGGTCGTCCCAGGTCCGGGCAAAGCTTTCCCAGTCGCGCAGGCCGCCCGCCGCCAGCAGCGCCTGCATTTCCGGCGCGCGCATATAGGCAAACCCGGTGCGGCGAATCTGCTCGGCGATCGGGGCCAGCGCGTCGGTCATCGGCGCTCCTTGGTATTGTACATTAGATGGTCAGCCGCGGTCGCGCGGCCGTGCGGTTTTGGGCAGTCTAGCGCAATAACCTCGGCGCCGGTCGCGTGTCGCTTGCCGGAACGGCCGGTCGGTGCCTACGCTTTGCCGGGCGCGCGGCGGGGCGCGAGCGGCCATGGGTCTGCGATCGAGGATCAACACGATGAAACGGCAATTGCATCTCAATCTGTTCATTCACAGCCGCGGCCATCACGAGGCGTCGTGGCGTCACCCCGGCACCTCGCCGGTCGCGCTGACCGACATCGGCTACTATCAGGATCTGGCGCGGCGGGCCGAGGCGGCCAAATTCGATTCGATCTTTCTCGCCGATCAGCTGGCGCTTGGCGAAGACGCGGCACAGGCGGCGCGCACCTGGCTCGAGCCGATCACCGTGCTCGCGGCGCTGGCGGTGTCGACCAGCCGGATCGGGCTGATCGCGACCGCGTCGACAACCTATAGCGAACCGTTCAACCTCGCCCGCCAGTTCGCCTCGATCGACCATATCAGCAACGGCCGTGCGGCGTGGAACATCGTCACCTCGTGGCTGGCGACCGCGGCGCGCAATTTCGGCAGCGCCGGGCAGGTCAGCCATGACGACCGCTATGCCCGCGGCGAGGAATTCATGGCCGTGGTCGAGGCGCTGTGGGACAGCTGGGCGACCGACGCGGTGGTCGACGACCGCGCCGGCGGAATTTACGCGCGCGCCGACCGCATCCGCCCGATCAACCACCGCGGCGATTTCTATCAGGTCGCCGGGCCGCTCAACATGCCGCGCTGCCCGCAGGGGCGGCCGGTGCTGGTGCAGGCCGGCTCGTCCGATACCGGCCGCCGGTTCGCGGCGCGTCATGCCGAGGCGGTGTTCACCGCCCATATGGCCAAGGCGACCGCGCAGGAATTTCATGCCGATCTGAAAAACCTGGCACGGGCCGAGGGACGCGACCCGAGCCAGGTGCTGATCCTGCCCGGCTTGAGCCCGATGATCGCCGGCACCGAGGCCGAGGCGCAGCGCCTGGCGAGCGAGACCAACGACCTGACCGACCCGGAGGTCGGGCGCAAGCGCCTGTCGGGCCGGTTCGGCGGGCACGATTTCTCGCACTTGCCGCTCGACAAGCCGCTGTCGCCTGGGGATTTTCCCGATCCGGGGACGGTGCAGGCGGCGCGCAGCCGCACCGAGGTCATCATCAACCTCGTCCGGCGCGACAAGCTGACGCTGCGCCAGCTGCTCGGCTACCTCGCCGGGGCGCGCGGGCATTACGTAACCGCCGGCACGCCCGAGCAGATTGCCGCGCTGATCGAGGACTGGTTCAACGACGGCGCGGCGGACGGGTTCAACGTGATGCCCCCGCTGCTGCCGCTGCAATTCGATGCGTTCGCCGCCGAGGTCGTGCCGATCCTGCAACGCCGAGGCCTGTTCCGCAGCGAATACGAGGGCACGATGCTGCGCCACCATTACGGGCTCGACTGGCCGCAGAGCCAATTCGCCGCCGCGGCGGAATAGGCCGCACGCCCTTCTGCCGTTCCCGGCGTCGCGCTCGCCGGTCCCACTCCTGCGGTCCGTGACGAAGCATCGCCCTTAGCGGGCCGGGAATTCTGCAGAATGTTCTCTTTGTCCTTCTTCGGCCTCGCGTTCTACGCGCTGGTGCTGATCGGCGCGTTCGCGGTGCGCAGCGCCGCGGGGTTCGGGGCGGTGCTGGTCGCGGTGCCGATGCTCGCCTTCATCCTGCCGATGACCACCGCAGTCCCGGTGGCGAGCGCGCTCGCCGTGGTCACCTCGATCCGCTACGTCAGCCGCGACTGGCGCCACATCGCGTGGCGGCAATTTGCGATCATCTCGCTGTACACAATCATCGGCATCTGCGTGGGATTTT
>Ga0307374_10004493_pt1 | contig 23198 bp, 18 predicted proteins | sample OX3MG_FD_202532 | JGI IMG/M metagenome (GOLD analysis project Ga0307374, IMG submission 202532) | Soil microbial communities from Risofladan, Vaasa, Finland - OX-3 | ecosystem: Environmental > Terrestrial > Soil > Coastal area > Acid sulfate soil | place: Finland: Risofladan, Vaasa | collected... | reverse complement strand
AGATGAAGTTGAACAGCCGGTCGATGAAGGCGAACGCCACCAGGCAGCCGGCGGCCACGGCGGCGACGGAGTACATCAGCCGCCGCCGGAGCTCGTCGAGATGCTCCAGGAACGACATCCGCGCGCCGTCGCCGCGGCCCTGCTCGTCGGCAGGCTCGGACGGCGCGGCCGGCTGAGAACCCGGGAAGGGAACGAGTGCCATCGACCGGATCAGGAGCGCTGTTCCGCCGGGCGGACGGGGCTCCCCCCTTCGCCTTGGCCGGCCGGCGGCGTGGCATCAGCCGCCGGGGAGGGCAGCGACGGCGTCCGGGCGGCGGCCTGAGCCTGCTGTTGGAGCTTTTCCTGCTCGTGTTCGATCCGGATCTCGGCTTCCAGCGAACTGCGCAGGTCCGACGAGGCCTTCTTGAATTCGTTGAGGCCGCGCCCCAGCGCCTTCCCCATTTCCGGCAGCTTGCGCGGGCCGAACACGATCAGCGCGATGATCAGGATCATCAGCACCTCGCCCGCACCGATTGAACCGAACATGGAACCGGGCTCCTCGCTGCGTCCCCGGGGCCGTCCGGCGGGGGCGGTGACTGCGTGCGACGCACGGATGGGCGTGGCGAACCCGATCGCCACTAAGTGATTCGAAGCATTATAGAAAGCCGTCCGTGGCCGGTCAAGGGTCCCCGGTCGGTCCGGTCGCGGGAACTCGTTGCCCCCCCAAGGGTTATCTGTTACCATCGAGAATCATGCGCAAGTATCGGGCAGTCTCCGCGGCCACTTTCGCCATCTTCGTCTGCGCGCTTGTCGGCGGCATCTTCGGCCGGGGCGTCTTCGCCACCGAAAACCACCTGCCGGGCGACTACAAGACCTTCACGGCCGCGCTGAGTGCGATTCAATCGCAGTACGTCGGACAGTTCCAGAGCGACCGGCTGGTCTACGGCGCCATCCAGGGGATGCTCGAGACGCTCGATCCGCATTCGAATTTCATGGACCCTCAGGAATACGCGCAGATGCGCGAACGCCAGGAGGGGCACTACTACGGCATCGGCGTCACGATTCAGGCGGCCGGCGGCGAGATCCACATCGTCTCGGTGTTCGACGGCTCCCCCGCGTTCGACGCCGGCATCCGCCGCGGCGACGTGATCGCCACCGTGGATGGGCAGAGCACGAAGGGCTGGACGAGCGATCAGGCGGTCGACCGGATCAAGGGGGCGAAGGGGACGAGCGTTGCGCTCGGCATCCGGCGCTGGGGATACGACCAGCTGATTCCGTTCAGTGTCGCGCGGGAAGAGATCCACCTGTCTTCCGTGCCGGCGGCGTTCATGATCGACGGCACGACCGGCTACGTGCGCATCGCGGAATTCGCCGAGGACACCAACGCCCAGCTGGGGCGCGCCCTGGACGCGCTGCAGGCCAAGGGCATGCGCCGGCTGATCTTCGATCTGCGGAACAATCCGGGCGGGGCGCTCGACCAGGCGATTCTCGTGGCGAACCGGTTCCTGCCGAAGGGCGACCTGATTGTCTACACCCGCGGCCGCGTGCCGAACTCGGACGAGGACTATCGCGCGACCAAGCCGAGCCAGTTCACGACCATGCCGATGATCGTGCTGGTCAACCGGAACAGCGCGAGCGCGTCGGAAATCGTCACCGGCGCGCTGCAGGATCACGACCGGGCGCTCATCGTCGGCGAAACGACGTTCGGCAAGGCGCTGGTCCAGTCGGTCTACCGCATCAGCGGCGGGGCCGGCCTCGCCCTGACGACGGCCCATTACTACACGCCGAGCGGCCGCCTCATCCAGAGGCCGTGGGATCCGTCGTTCGACAACTACCTGACGTACACGCTCCGGTCGCAGAAGAACCCGCCGAAGAACAATCCGGCCGAACTGCATCACACGGACGCCGGCCGGCCGGTCTACGGCGGCGGCGGGATCGAGCCGGATCGCCGGATGGACGGGCCGTTCGAAGGGTTCGACCCGACGCCGTTCGGCCGCATGCTCTACTCGCGCCAGGAATTCGCCAGCTTCGCCGAGCGGTTTTCCGCCCTGGGCGACCGGCGGGTCACCCTCAAGAGCACCGGCCGCACCCTGGTCGGCCGCACCTACGTCGTCGATGACGCGATGTTGAAGCAGTTCCGCACGCAGCTGCAGCGGGACGGGATCAAGATCAACGAGGCCGAGTACACCAAGGATCTGCCGTTCATCAAGGCGATGATCCACTACCAGATCGACCTGGCGCTGTTCGGCACCCAGGACGCGCGCGAACAGCTGATCAAGACCGACCCGCAGGCGCAATTCGCGCTCGGGCTGTTTGGCGAAGCTGAACAGTTGACGCAGTTGTCCAAGGCGAAGGCCGCCGGCCGGGCGGGCAACAGGCCGTAATCGAACGGCAGGGGTGCACCCCAAGATTTTGGGGCTGGAGTTTACCCTTGCCCCAACGGCTTGGCCTTGTTACACTGGCGACCGTTTTCGAGGGCCCACAGGGTCCCTCCTGCCGGGGCAGGGGGATGGGCTGATCGAGCGGTCAATTTGTCAGGTCGATTCCCAGCCAACCGTTCACCACGGTCCAGAGCGTTCCCAGCCGCTCGAACGGCGTTGCTCGTCCGCCCGCTCGTGCTGCTGGTGGTGTCTCTGCGGTCCGGACAGACCGCGGGATGAATGCTCTGTGAGGACGTGTACCTATGCGTCTGCAACGCCTCGAGATCTCCGGTTTCAAGTCGTTCTCCGATCGCGCTGAGCTCGCCTTCGACGCGGAGGTGACGGCGATCGTCGGGCCGAATGGCTGCGGCAAGAGCAATGTGGCCGACGCCATCACCTGGGTGCTCGGTGAACAGAGCGCCCGCAGCCTGCGCGGCGATCGGATGGAAGACGTGATCTTCAACGGCAGCGATGCGCGCAAGCCGGGCGCGTCGGCCGAAGTCCGGCTGCGCCTGACCCAGGTCACCACCGCGGCGCTGCAGACCCAGACGAACGGCCACGGCGAGGACGACGCCGGGACGGGCGGGGCGCACGGGCCCGAGGGGAACGGAAACGGGAACGGGCACGGGCACGGGCACGGGCACGGTGGTCTGACGCCGGCCGAGGTCGAGGCGATGGCCCGTGAAGTGGAGGTGACGCGGCGCCTGTACCGCTCGGGGGAGAGCGAGTACCTGATCGACGGCGCGCAGTGCCGCCTGCGGGACGTGCACGACCTGCTGATGGACACGGGGCTGGGCGCGAAGGCGTACGCGATCATCGAGCAGGGGAAGATCGGCCTGATCCTCAGCTCGCGCCCGACCGACCGGCGGCAGCTCATCGAAGAAGCGGCCGGGGTGACGAAGTACAAGGCGCGGCGGCGGTCGGCGGAGCTGAAGCTCGAGGCGGCACAGCAGAACCTCACGCGGGTCGACGACATCGTCTTCGAGGTCGAGAAGCAGCGCGGCGCGCTGAAGCGGCAGGCGGCGAAGGCGCGCCGGTACCGGCGGCTGCGCGAAGAGCTCCGGCGCTGGGAGAAGACGCTGTTCGCCCGCCGGTACCGCGAGCTGGCCGAGGCGATCGACGCGGCTCGAGGGCGGCTGGCGGCCGCGCGGGCCGACGAGGTGGCGGCGGCCGCGCGGGTCGCGGAGGTCGAAGGCGATCTCGGCCGGCTCCGCATCGAGCTGGTGGAAAGCGAGTCGGCGGCGACGACCGTGCGGGAGGCGGCGCACGCGCGGGAGCTCGACATCAATCGCCGCCAGCAGCAGATTCAGTTCAGCCGCGAGCAGGCGGCCTCGCTCGAGGCGCGCGCCGGCGAGGTGAGTGCGGAGCTGGAGCGGCTCGAAGCCCGCCGGGAGCCGGCGCGGCTGGCCATCGAGGAGCGCCGCGACGCGGCGGTCCGGGCCGACCGCGAGTGCGACGAGGCGGCTGCCGGGATGGCCGCCCGGACGGAGGCGTACGAGATCGCCCACCGGGAAATCGAGGGGCTGGAAGGAGACGTCGAGGCGGCTCGCAGCGAGGTGTTCTCCGCGATGAACGCCTCCACGGCCCTGCAGCACGCGATCGAACACGCGGCCGCGGCGCGCGAGCGGGTGGCCGAAGAGCTGACGAAGCTGGACGCCGAGCTGGCGGATCTGCGGATCGAGTCGGACAAGGCCGGATCCGACGGCACGACGGCGGGCGACGGCCTCCGGCGCGCCCAGGAGGCCCTCGAGGCGGCGCGCGTGGCGCGCGCCGCGCGCGAAGCGGAGCTGGCCAGCGCCCGGATCGAGCATGCCTGGCGGGAGCAGAGCCTGCGCGCGCGGGAGAAGGAGCTGGCGGCCCTGTCCGCCCGGCTGCGGTCGCTCGAGGAGCTCGACGCGGCCCGTGCCGGCTACAGCGACGCCGCCCGCCTGGTCCTGGCGCAGGCGAACGGCCGCGTGGGGCAGCAGGGGGCCGTGGCCGACTACCTGGAAGTGGACCGCCGGTACGAGCGGGCGGTCGAGGCCTGCCTGGGCGATCTCCTCGAGCACGTGCTCGTGGAGCGCCGCGACCAGGCGGCGGCCGGGCTCCAGCTCGTGCGGGAGCAGGGGGCCGGACACTGCGGCTTCCTGGTGACCGATGGCGCGGCCGGAGACGCGGGCGAGGCGCCGGTGCCGGCCGACGGGCTGGCGCCGCTCGCGTCGGTGGTCCGCATCGCCGGACCGCACGCGGCGGCCATCCGGGCCGCGATCGGCGACGCGTGGATTGCCGGGACGTTCGAGCAGGCGGCCGCGGGGGCGGCTGCGACGCGCGCGCCGGTCGCGACGCCCGACGGCGACGTCTTCCGCGGCCCGCACGTGCTCGCCGGCGGCGATCGGAGCGAGGCGCGCGGCATCCTGACCACCAAGGGGGAGATCAAGGAGCTGCGCGGCCGGCTGGCGGAGGAGCGGGCGGCCCTGGCGCGGCTCGCCGAGGACACGGCCGCGTTCGACGCCGTGATCGCGCAGGCGACCGGTGCCATCGCGGCGCTCCACGCCGAGCAGCACCGGCAGGAGAAGGCGATCGTCGGCTACGAGCTGCAGCTGGCCCGGGCCGACGAAGAGAACCGGCGGCTGGCGCGCAAGCGCGAGGTCGTGATGCTCGAGCGGCGCCGCGCGGAGGAGGAGCGCAACGGGCTCGACGCGCGCCAGGCCGAGGCGCAGGCCTCCGTCACCCGCATCGAGCACGATCAGCGGCTGGCGGACGAACGGCTGTCGCTCGCGCAGCGGCGGCTGTTCGAGGCCCGGGAACGGATGGACGAGCTGAGCCGGGACGCGGCCGACGCGAAGGCGACGCACGCGGCGCTCGTCGAGCGGGCGACCGCGATCGCGGCCGACGTCGCCCGCCTGGAAGAGACCTCGCGCGACCTGGTGGCCCGCATCGACTCGGCGGCGCGCGACCTGGCGGCCGCGCGCACGCGGGTCGCCGAGCTCGAGGCGTCGGCGGTGGAGCAGCAGCGCCTCCTGGACGAGGACGTCCGGACGCTGGACGGCCTGCAGCAGCAGGTCCGCGAGGCGGACGGGCGGGTGGCCGCGCTGCGCGAGCAGTCGGACGCGCGCGAAGCGACGCTGAAGACGGCGCGGGCCGGGCTCGAAACGGCGCGCGGGCTGGTGGCGGAGCTGGACGTCACGCGCGCGACCGCCGAGAACGAGCTGTCGCACCTGGCCGGCGCCTGCCTCGAAACGGTCCAGGCGACGCTGGACGAGGTCGTGGCGGAGGTCGATCTGGCGGGGCACGACGGCCCGCCGCAGGCGGCCGCCGCGCTCGTCGACGACGCCGACGAGGCCGAGGAGGGCGACGCGGGCGAGCCGGCGGCGGTCGCCGTCGCGGAAGCCGCCCCGGCGGCGGCGCTGACGGCCGAGGAGGCGATCGCGCAGCTGCGCGAGAAGATCGATCGCCTCGGCCCGGTCAACATGATGGCGATCGAGCAGTTCGACGAGCTCGAGACGCGGCACACGTTCCTGACCACCCAGCGGAAGGATCTGGTCGACTCGATCGCCGCCACCAGCGAAGCGATCCGGCGGATCGACGAGATGACCCGCCAGCGCTTCACCGACGCGTTCGTCGCCATCAACCGCAACTTCCAGGAGACCTTCAGCACGCTGTTCGGCGGCGGGCGCGCCGGGATCGCGCTCCTGGACGAGTCCGATCCGCTCGAGAGCGGCATCGAGATCATCGCGCAGCCGCCCGGCAAGCGGCTGCAGAGCGTACAGCTGCTCTCCGGCGGCGAGAAGGCGCTCACCGCGATCGCGCTGATGTTCGGCATCTTCAAGTACAAGCCGAGCCCCTTCTGTCTGCTCGACGAGATCGACGCGCCGCTCGACGACGCCAATATCGGGCGCTTCATCGAGATGCTCCGCGGGATGCAGGCGCACACGCAGTTCATCCTGATCACCCACAACCGCAAGACCATGGAGATCGCCGATCGGCTGTACGGCGTGACGATGGAAGAACCGGGCGTCTCGAAGCTCATCTCCGTGCAGCTCAACTGACGCCGGCGCCGGCCGCCGGCGGCGCGGCCGAACCTTCCCGCACCGCCGGCCGTATGTACGAGGCGAGGAGGCCACGGTCATGGGACTCGAACGCGCAATCCGGTCGGCGGCCCTTGCCGCCGCGCTGAGCGCCGCGCTGGTGTCGGCCGCCTGCGACGCGCCCTTCAACCTGCTGTTCGCGCGGGCCAGCGACACCTGGACCCGCAGCTATCCCCTGACCGCCGGCGGCGACGTCGCCATCACCAACGCCAACGGGCCGATCGACATCCGGGGGGGCGACGCCGACAAGGTCGAGATCCGGGCGGACCGGACGGTGCGGGCGTCGACCGATCGGGAGGCGAAGCGCACGCTGGCCGGCCTGAAGATGACCGAAGATGTCGGGCCGTCGCAGATCCGGATTGACGCGGCCGCCGGGCTGCCCTCCGGCGTCAGCGTCGAGATCGCGTATCACGTGACGGTGCCGAAGGGGGCCGCGGTCGACCTGATCGTGTCCAACGGCGCCGTGAGCGTGACCGGCCTCAACGGCACCGTCCGGGTCCGGACGACGAACGGCCAGATCACGGGGCGGCGCCTGGCCGGCGGCGTCACGGCCGACACGACCAACGGCGCGATCCACATGGCGTTCAGTCAGGTCGGCTCCGGCGCGATCACGCTCCACACCGTCAACGGGGCGATCGACGTGTCCCTGCCGCCGGCGAGCAAGGTGGACGTGTCGGCCCACTGCAACAACGGGAGCGTCAGCGTGTCCGGTCTGCCGATGGAGCGCGACGTCGAGGCGCCGCGGCGGCTCGAGGGACGGCTGAATGGCGGCGGCACCCGCGTCGCCCTGCGGACGGTGAACGGCGGCATCCAGGTGAGCGCGGGCTCCTGACTGCCGGCCGGCCGCCCGCGCGGTCGACCACCATCGATGAACGAGGACAAGGCCACCCGCTACCACCGGCTGAAGCGCCGCGTCAGCCTGCTGTCGCTCGCCTGGAGCACGCTGCTGCTCGTGGGACTGCTGCTGACCGGCGCGAGCGCCGCGCTTCGGGAGGCGGCCCGCGCGATCGCGCCGCCGGGAGCGCTCGCCCCCGGCATCGAGATCGCCGCGTACGTCGTCGCGCTGTTCCTGTTCAACGAGGCCGGGACGCTGCCGCTGGCGTTCTATGGCGGCCACGTGCTGGAGCACCGGTACGGGCTGTCGCGCGAATCGCTCAGGCGGTGGACGGCCGATCAGGCCAAAGCGGGCGCCATCGGCCTGGTGCTGGCGGTGGGGGCCGCCGAGGTCGTCTACGGCGCGCTGCACCTCTGGCCCGACCGGTGGTGGATCGCCGCCGGTCTCGCCTTCGCCGCGGTGATCGTGGTCCTGGCGAATCTGGCGCCGGTGCTGCTCCTCCCGCTGTTCTACCGGTTCCGGCCGCTGGAGCGCGAGGCGCTCCGCCAGCGGCTGCTGGCGCTCGCCGGCCGCGCGGGCACGCGGGTCGTCGGGGTCTACGAATGGAGCCTCGGCGAGCGCACCCGGCGGGCGAATGCCGCGCTCACCGGGCTGGGCCGGACCCGCCGCATCCTGGTGTCCGACACGCTGCTCGCCGAGTATTCCGACGACGAAATCGAGGTGATCCTCGCGCACGAGCTGGCGCACCACGTGCACGCCGACATCTGGAAGGGGATCGCCTTCGAGTCGGTGCTGATCCTCGCCGGGTTCGATCTGGCGCACGTCGCGCTGCGCGCGCTCGCGCCGGCCCTGGGGCTGCAGGGGCCGGCCGACATTGCCGGCCTGCCGCTGCTCCTGCTGGCGGCCGGCGGTCTGGGCCTGCTGCTGGTGCCGGCCGCCAACGCGCTGTCGCGGCGTCACGAGCGGCAGGCCGACCGCTACGCCCTCGAGCTCACCGGGAACCGGGCGGCGTTCGTGTCGGCGATGCGCCGGCTGGCGACACAGAACCTCGCGGAAGACGCCCCTTCCGGACTGGTCCGCGCCCTCTTCTACACCCATCCCCCGATTCGCGAGCGGATCGCGATGGCGGAGGGAGGGAAGGGGAGCATGTGACGGCGAGAGGGTTCCAGGGGTTCTGCAGGTTCCCGCAGTTCCGCAGGTTCTCAGATGCCGAGTTCCGTAGGTTCTGCGGGTTCGGATTCCCCGGGTCTCCGGAGGTGCTGACCTGCAGGATTTCGGTGCCAGAGCCGGCGTTCAGCTTGCTGTCGCCGCGCGCGGAACCGGGAACCCTCGCCTACGGCCTCGCCTTGACCACCAGCTCGCCCTGCATCTTGCGGCAGCCCTCGCTCATGGTCAGATTGCAGTAGTAAGTGAACGTCCCGGCCTTGTCGGCCTGGAACTCGAAGGTCACGGGGTGGCCTGGGCTGACGCGCTTGGCGATCCGGTACGCGTCGATCGTGAAGCTGTGCGGAATGTCCTCGGACTTCAGGAGGACCCGGACGAGGTCCCCCTGGGTGACCTCGATGCGGCTCGGGTCGAAGGCGCACCGGCGCGCGATGATGGTGAAGCGGCGCTCCGCCGGCGCTTCGTCCTGCGCGGCGCGGGCGGTCCGGGTGACGGGATGGTTCGGGGCGGCGCGCGGGACCGTCAGGCCCGGCAGCAGCAGGAGGGCGAGCGCGAAACGGGCGGTGCCGGCCGTGCCACGAAGCAGTCGCATCGGATCCTGCCTGGAGCGTAACGGACGGGTACGGCGGCGCCGGCCGCCGCACCCGTTGCGGGTCAGTGTTCGCGCCGGGCGTGCTCCCGATCGCCGCCGGGCCTGCCGCCCTGCGGATGCGGGGCGTGGTGCGGCTGGTCGCCGTCGTGCGAGTCGCCGCCGGCGGCCCCTCCCTCTTCCTGCAGCAGCGCCTTGCGGCTGAGGCGGATGCGCCCGGTCGGGTCGATGTTGATCACCTTCACCAGCACCTGCTCGCCTTCCTTGAGCTCGTCGTGCACGTCCTTGACGCGGTGGTTGGCGATCTCGGAGACGTGCAGCAGGCCGTCGGTGCCGGGCATGATTTCGACGAACGCACCGAAGTCGGTGATCCGCTGCACCTTGCCGAGATAGGTCTTGTTCAGCTCCGGCGTGGCGGTCAGCTCCTGGATGATGCCGATCGCCTTCTGGGCCGACGCTTCGTCCGCCGAGGCCACGTTCACGCGCCCGTCGTCCTCGACGTCGATCTTCACGCCCGTGCGGTCGATGATGCTCCGGATCATCTTGCCGCCCGGCCCGATGACGTCGCGGATCTTGTCGACCGGGATCCGGATGGTGATGATGCGCGGCGCGAACGCCGAGATGGAGGTGCGCGGCCCCGGCAGCGCCTCGTGCATCTTCTCGAGGATGTGGAGCCGGCCGGCGCGGGCCTGCAGCAGGGCCTTCCGCATGATGTCCGCGGTGATCCCGGTCACCTTGATGTCCATCTGCAGCGCCGTGATCCCCCGGCTCGTGCCGGCGACCTTGAAGTCCATGTCGCCGTAGTGATCCTCGGCGCCCGCGATGTCGCTGAGGATGGCGTGCTTGCCGGTCTGCTCGTCCATGACGAGCCCCATGGCGATGCCGGCCACCGGCGCCTGGATCGGCACGCCGGCGTCCATCAGCGCGAGCGCGCCGCCGCACACCGACGCCATCGACGAGGAGCCGTTCGACTCGAGGATGTCGGAGACGATCCGGATCGTGTAGGGGAACTTGTCCTCGCCCGGAATCATCGGCGTCAGCGCCCGTTCCGCCAGCGCGCCGTGCCCGACTTCACGCCGGCCCGGCCCCCGCAGGAACGCGACCTCGCCGACCGAGAAGGGCGGGAAGTTGTAGTGGAGCATGAAGCTCTTGTACATCTCGCCGTCGACCATCTCGATCTTCTGCTGATCCTCGGCCGTGCCGAGCGTGCAGGTCACCAGGGCCTGCGTCTCGCCGCGCGTGAACACGGACGAACCGTGCGTCCGCGGCAGCACGCCGGTCTCGATCCAGATCGGCCGGACCTGGTCGAACGCCCGCCCGTCGAGCCGGAGGCCGCGCTCGAGCACCTCCTCGCGGAGCACCTTTTCCTTCAGCTCCTTGAAGATCGCCTTGGCTTCGAGCTTCCGCTCCACTTCGCCTTCGGGCAGCGACGCGATCAGTTCGTCGAGCAGTTCATCGACCCGATCGTAGCTCTCGATCTTGCCGCGGATCCGCATCGCCTCGCTGAGCGGCACGTAGATCTTCTCTTCGACCTCGCGGTAGAACTCGTGGCCGATCGTCTTCTTCGTCACCGTCAGCTTCGTCCTGCCGGCCGACCGGGCGAGGTCGTCGATCATGTTGACGATCTGCTTGATCGCCGCATGGGCCGTTTCCAGCGCCTGCAGGACCTCGTCCTCGCTCGCTTCCTTCGCCCCGGCCTCCACCATCACCAGGCCGTCACGGCTGCCGGCGACGACGAGATCGAGCCGGCTGCGACGCCGCTGCTCGTAGGTCGGGTTGACCACCAGCTGGTCGTCCACCAGGCCGACCCGGACGCCCGCGATCGTCTTCTCGAACGGAATCTCCGAGAGGGCCAGCGCCGCCGACGCCCCGGTGAGCGCCAGCACGTCGGGATCGTTGTCCGAGTCGGCCGACAGCACCAGCGCGATGACCTGCGTCTCGTGGCGCCAGCCGGACGGGAACAGCGGCCGGATCGGCCGATCGATCACCCGGCTCGTCAGGACTTCCTTCTCCGCCGGCTTGCCCTCGCGCTTGAAGAAGCCGCCGGGAATCCGGCCGGACGCGTACGTGTACTCGCGGTAGTCGACCGTCAGCGGCAGGAAATCGATCCCTTCCCGCGCACTGGCCGCATAGCAGGCGGTCACCAGCACGACCGAGTCGCCGTACCGGACGATGACCGAGCCGTCGGCCTGCTTGGCCAGCTTACCGGTCTCGATCGACAGGATCCGTTCCCCAACTTTCACTTCGCGCGTGTGCATGACTCTTGTCTCGCTCCGGGGGACCACGGCCCCCGCCAGTTCGGGTGACGTGCGGAAAAAACGGCCCGCGGCAGGCTCCCTCCGGCGTCGAGCGGTCCCTGACGGGACCCGGGGGCCGGGGGAAGCGCGCAGTCGGTGTCCACGTGAGGGAAGGCGGCCCGGCACCGTCCCCGGGACGCCCCAGGCGGCCCGGCAGCGCCAGCAGCCGGATGGCCTATTTGCGGATGCCCAGCCGGCGGATCAACTCCGCATACCGCTGAGCGTCCTTGCCCTTCAGATAGTCCAGCAGGCGCCGACGCTGACCCACCAGCACGAGCAGGCCGCGGCGGGAATGGTGATCCTTCGCGTGCGTCTTGAAGTGCTCGGTCAGGTAGCCGATCCGCTCGCTCAGCAGGGCGACCTGCACTTCGGGCGAGCCGGTGTCACTGTCGTGCGTCTGATAACTGCCGATGATCTCGGTCTTGCGATCTTTCGTGAGCCCCACGCTGCGGTCCTCCACGAACGGCCCAGTCGACGAGCCGGGGACGCCCGGCACCAGGCCGCCGTTGTTGCTGACAGGACGACTTAGTCCAAAAGACTCAATATCTTACTTCAGAACGACGGACGGATGCAAAAACCGGGAGTCGGACCGCGGCTCGGCCACGGCGATCAGATGGCCTGCTTCGTCCAGCAGCCGGATGAGGGGCGGCCATGGCAGCGCCGGCCACCGGACGAGGTCGCCAGGGTCCAGATCCTGACCGTGTTCCACTTTCCGGAGGCCCGGCGCCCGCACCACCGCCGCCGGCACGTTCGGCAGCAGCCGATCCAGGAGGATGAATCCCGCCGCCGCGGCCGGGCTGCCCAGCGCCTCCAGCGGCACCGCCGCGATCTCCTCGAAGTCGCCGCTCCGGGTCCGGCGCAGCGCGGCCAGGTGCCCGCCGACGCCGAGCCGGCGTCCCAGGTCGTGCGCCAGGGTCCGGACGTAGAAGCCGGCCGAACTGACCACCCTCAGCTCTGCCGTACAACCATCGAACGCCCGCAGCTCGAGCGCATGCACCGTCACCGGCACCGCCCTGGGCTCCACCGGCGTCTGCCGCCGGGCCAGGTCGTAGGCCCGGACGCCGCCGATTTTCTTCGCGGAATAGGGGGGAGGCTGCTGCAGGAGCAGGCCGCGGAAGCCGGCGAGCGCCTCCTCGAGCGCCTCCCGGGTGACCGGGCGCAGCTCGGCGGCGACGCCGGGCGCCGGTCGGCCGGCGGCGTCGTAGGTGTCGGTTGCCCAGCCGAACTGGACGCGCGCCACGTATTCCTTCTCCGCCGCGGTCAGAAAACGGGCGAGCCGCGTGGCGCGGCCGATGACGAGCGGCAGCACGCCGGTCGCCGTCGGATCGAGCGTGCCGGTGTGGCCGACGCGGGCGGCGCCGAGGATCCGGCGGGCGGCGGTGACGACGTCGTGCGACGTCGGGCCGGCCGGCTTGTCGATGATGAGGACGCCGTCCATGGGGTTGGTCCCGGGGTGCGGTCGCGAGCGGCGCTCAGCCGGCGATCGACGCACCGGGTTCCCCGCCGGCGGGGCCGGCGGCCCCGTCAATCGCCGCCGTGAGGCGTTCGACGAGCATCGCCTTCAGGCCGTCGAGCGCCATGGTGATGCTGCAGCCTGCCGCGTTCCGGTGCCCGCCGCCGCCGAACTGCTTCGCGACGGCGCTGACGTCGACCGGCCCCTTGGACCGGAAGCTGACGCGGAACGCGTCGCCCTCGAGGCGCTTCAGGAACGCCACCGCCACGATGTCCCGCACGGTGAGCGGCTGGTTGATCAGCCCTTCGGCATCGTCGGTCGTCGCGCCGGTGCGGCGCGTGAGCCCGGCGTCCATGTACAGCACCGCCAGGCGCCCGCCCGCGGCGATGTCCATGTCGTTGAGCACGGCGCCCAGCAGGCGCAGCCGGCCCATGGTGTTGCTGTCGTACACGCAGCGTGCGACGAACACCGGGTCGACACCGGCCTCGAGCGCCTGGCGGCAGATGTCGAACGTCCGCGGCGAGATGTGCGAGAAGTGAAACGAGCCGGTGTCGGTCAGGATCGCCACGTAGAGGTGCGTGGCGATCTCGACGCTCAGCGGCACGTCGAGGGCGCGGACGAGGTCGAAGACCATCTCGCCGCAGGCGGCGGCCGTGCCGTCGAACCAGTTCAGCGCGCCGTAGCCGGTGTTGCCGGGGTGGTGGTCGATGTTGATGACGAAGAAGCGGTCGAGCCCGGCCACGCCGGTGCGGGCCAGGTCGCTGCATTCCATCACGATGACCGCCTCGGGGTCGCCGTCGATCGCGGACGCCTGCTCGATGGCGGTCACGCCGGGAAACGGTTCCAGCGTGGCGGGCGCCGGATCGGCGTTGACGACGCGGACCTCCTTGCCGAGCGCGCGCAGCGCGGCCGCCATGGCGAGCTCGGAACCGATCGCGTCACCGTCGGGGCGGGCGTGCGAGGTGACGACGAAGCGCTGCCGCTGCCGGATGGCGTCGCGGATGCGGAGGAGGGGCGGATGCGGGTCAGTCGTCATGATCCTCGTCGACGGCCGGCGCAGGTGCCTCGGCGTCGTGGATCTCCTGCAGGAGCCGCTCGATGCGGTCCTGCTGCGCGATCGATTCGTCGAAGATGAAGTGGAGCTCCGGGACGCGCTTCAGGCGGACCCGGGCGCCGATCCGGCGGCGGAGGAACGGCGCGGTGCGCTCGAGCGCGCGCTGGGTGTTCTTCCGGGCGGCGGCGTCGCCGAGGGTCGTGTAGAAGACGCGGGCCTGCTGGAGGTCGGGGGTCACCTGGACGCGGGTCAGCGTCAGGAACCCGACGCCCGGGTCGTGGACCTCGCGCATCAGCAGATCGCTCAGTTCCGCCCGGAGCTGATCGCCGATGCGATCGGGGCGTGATCCCTGGGACATGCGGTCTGACCTCGGTGGAGATGGCGCCGGCGGGCCGGCCTACGCGAGAAACTCGACCTGCGTCCGGGCGATGAGCCCGGGCTCGTAGCGCTCGATCTCGTCGACGACCGCCGCCAGCTCGCGGTCGACCTGCGTCCGGCTGTGGCTGACGGTCACCACGCCGAGCGCGGCGCGCTGCCAGAGATCCTGGTAGTCGACCTCCGCCACCGCGACGTTGAACTTCCGGAGGCGGCCCTTGACGCCCTGCACCACCATCCGCTTCTCCTTCAGCGACCGGGCGGCGGGGAGGTGGAGTTCGATCGAGAGCAGTCCGACGACCATCCTGCGATCCGCCGGCCGTCAGACCGTGGCCGCGACCCGCTCGACGGCGAAGGCCTCGATGATGTCGCCGACCTTCACGTCGTTGAAGCGCTCCAGGCCGATGCCGCATTCGAACCCGGCCTTGACCTCGCTGACGTCGTCCTTGAAGCGGCGCAGCGACGCGATCTTCCCCTCGTGGACGACGACGTTGTCGCGCAGCAGCCGCACGTGGGTGTCGCCGCCGCGGCCGATCCGCCCGTCGGTCACCATGCAGCCGGCGATGACGCCGACCTTGGGCACCTTGAAGATGTCGCGCACTTCGGCCGCGCCGAGCCGCACTTCCTTCAGGGTCGGCTCGAGCAGGCCGGTCATCGCCTTCTTCATCTCCTCGGTCACGTTGTAGATGACCGAGTGCAGGCGGATGTCCACCTTCTCGCGGTCGGCGACGTCGGCGGCGTTCCGATCCGGACGCACGTTGAACCCGATGACGATCGCGTTCGAGGCGGAGGCCAGCAGCACGTCCGACTCGTTGATGGCGCCGACGCCGGCGTGGATGATCCGCAGCTTCACCCGTTCGTCCGACAGCTTGGTCAGCGTGTCCGCCAGCACCTCCGCCGACCCCTGCACGTCGGCCTTGATGATGATCGGCAGCTCCTTCATCCCGCCTTCGGCGATCTGCTGCTGCAGCGACTCCAGGGTGAGCCGGCCGCCCTTCGCGCCGAGCGCCCGCTCCTTCGCCTGCGTCTGCCGGAACGTGGCGATCTGCCGCGCCTTCTGCGCGTCGGCCAGCGCCTGGAACGCGTCGCCCGGCTGCGGCAGCCCCGTCAGGCCGAGTACTTCCACCGGCGTCGACGGCTCGGCCAGCTTGACGTGCCGGCCGCGGTCGTCGATGAGCGCCCGGACGCGGCCGACGACGGGGCCGGCGATGAACGTGTCCCCGACCCGCAGCGTGCCGTCCTGCACGAGGATCGTGGCCACCGGGCCGCGCCCGCGGTCGAGCTTCGCTTCCAGCACCGTGCCGGACGCGTTCCGCTTCGGGTTGGCCTTCAGCTCGCCGATGTCGCTGACCAGCAGGATCATCTCGAGCAGCAGGTCCAGGTTCTGGCGCTTCTTGGCCGAGACGTCCACCACCACGGTCTGGCCGCCCCATTCCTCCGGCATCAGGCCCAGATCGGACAGCTCGCGCTTCACCCGCTCGGGGTTGGCGTCCGGCTTGTCGATCTTGTTGACCGCGACGACGATCGGCACGTTGGCCGCCCGGGCGTGGTCGATCGCCTCCCGCGTCTGCGGCATGACCCCGTCGTCGGCCGCGACCACGAGCACCACGACGTCGGTCACCTTCGCGCCGCGCGCGCGCATCAGCGTGAACGCCTCGTGGCCCGGCGTGTCGAGGAATACCACGTTGCGCTTGTTCACCTGCACGTGGTACGCGCCGATGTGCTGGGTGATGCCGCCCGCCTCGCGCTCGGCCACCCGCGTCTCGCGGATCGCGTCGAGCAGCGTCGTCTTGCCGTGGTCGACATGGCCCATGACCGTGACAACCGGCGCCCGCGGCACGAGGTCGGCCGGATTGGCCTCTTCGGTGTCGGCCTGCAGCAGCTCCTGCTCGAAGCTGCGCATCTCGACCGTGGCGCCGAACTCGCGCGCCACCGACGTGGCGGTCTCTTCGTCCACGGTCGAATTGATCGTCATCATCAGGTGCCGATCGAGCAGCTTCTTGAGCACGTCCTTCACGCGGACGTCGAGCTTGTCGGCCAGATCCTTGACCGTCATCCCTTCGGCCAGCGTGATGGCCTTCGTGATCGGCGGGGGCGCGATGGCCGGCGTCGGCGCCGACGGCATTCGCGCCGCCGGCCGCGAGCCTCCCGGGCGCCGGGGGGCCGAGGGGCGTCCGAACGGCGGCCGGGCGCCCGGGCGGGCCGGGCCGACCGCGGGCCGGGCCGGCCCGGCCGGCTGCGTGCGCACCGGCTGCGACGGCAGCGGGCGCGGGCCTCCGGGCGGCGGCTGCTGGTACGACGGATAGGCCGGCCGCGGCGGCGCGGGCCGGGCCGGGGCGCCGGGCGCGCCAGCCGGCGCCCCCGGGGCGGCCGGACGGGCCTGACGGCCCGCAGGGACCGCAGGAACCGCGGGCCGCGGCAGCGGCGGTCGGGCGGCCGGGGCCGTGAGCCGCGGCGTCAGCGGCGCCGCCGGCTTCCGCCCGGCTTCTTCGACGCGCAGCCGGAGTTGCGGTGGCACGAGCCGGCCCGCGCGAGTCGCGGCTGCCGGCGGGACCGCCGATTCCGGCGCCTCGCCTGGCTCCTCGATGGCGATCGCTTCGCTGGCGACCGGCTCCTCGACTTCTTCCGCCTCGGGCTCGACCGCCGGTTCCGGCAGGGCGGCCTGTTCGGTCGGCGTCGCCGCGACGGCCGGCTCCTCGATCGGCAGCTCCGGGGCGGCCGGGGCTTCGAACATCTCGACGGCGACCGGCGCTTCGGCGGCCGGCATCGCTTCCTCCACGGCCGGCGCGGCGTGCGCCACCTTGGCGGTCTTCACCAGACGCGGGGGCGGCAGGGTGTGAACGATCGCGGGCTTGGCGGCCTCGACGGTCTTCTTGCTGACGGGGCCCCGCTTGCCCTTGACGGCCGGGGCCTCCGCGAAGATGTCGCCGGTGGGCAGCGTGATGTTCCGCTGCCGGGCCAGACGGTCGACGAACTGGCGTGCGACGACCTCCTCGATCGTGCTCGACGCGCTCTTGACCTCGATGCCATGGTCACGCTTGAGCAGCGTGACCACTTCCTGACTGCTGGTGTTCAGCAGCTCCGCGACTTTGTAAATCCGAACTGTGGCCAACGGTTCCCCCGACCTGCCTGTGCGCTCGTGAACGTGTCAGTGCGCGACCGTGCCGGATCATCCGGCGCCCGCGCTCAGTGCTCGACTTCGGCCGGTCCCTCCGCCGTGACGGCATCCGCCGGCTCGTCACCGGCCGACGGTGGCGCGTCCGGCCCGCTCCCGGCCGCCTCGACCGGCGCCGGCCCGTCCCCGGCGGCCAGGTCCGGCGCGTCCACCGGCTCGACGCCGTCGGCGGGCAGTTCGAGCCCCTCGAACTGCGCCTCGACCTCGCGCCGCTTCTCCTCCTCGCTCTTGATGTCGATCCGCCAGCCGGTCAGCTTCGCCGCCAGTCGGACGTTCTGGCCCTTCTTGCCGATGGCCAGCGACAGCTGTTTGTCCTCGACCACCACTTCCATGACCCGATCGCGGTCGTCGGCGATCGAGACCCGCTGCACCTTGGCGGGGCTCAGCGCGTTGGTGACGAAGCTCACGGGATCTTCCGACCACTCGACGATGTCGATCTTCTCGCCGCGCAGCTCCCGGATGATGGCCTGCACGCGCGTCCCCTTCATGCCGACGCACGCGCCGACCGGATCGACGTCGCGCTCGCGCGAAACGACCGCCACCTTGGCCCGATCGCCCGCCTCGCGGACGGCGCCGCGGATCATCACGGTGCCGTCGTAGATCTCCGGCACTTCCTGCTCGAACAGCTTGATGAGCAGCGCCGGATCCGTCCGGGACACGATGATCTGCGGCCCCTTGGCGCTCCGGCTGACGCCCTTGATGACGGCCCGGACGCGGTCGCCCTGGGTGTAGCTCTCGGCGCGCGACTGCTCCTTGCGCGGCAGCAGCGCCTCGATCCGGCCGATTTCCAGGATCAGGTCGCCGTTCTCGAACCGCTTCACCGTGCCGCTGGCGACCTCGCCGATCCGCTGATTGTACTCGGTGAAGATGTTCTCCCGCTCCGCCTCGCGCACCTTCTGCGAGATGACCTGTTTGGCGGTCTGCGCCGCGATCCGGCCCAGCACGTCGGTCGGCTTGGGGAACTCGATCTCCATGTCGACTTCCGCCTCGTCGCCGTAGAGCTGCTGCGCCTCGCTCAGCGAAATCTCCGTCACCGGGTCGACCACCTCGGTGACGATCTGCTTGACCGCGAACAGGTCCACCTGGCCGGTCTCCGAATTGAAGCGCGTCCGCAGGTTCTCGGCCGTCTTGTAATACTTCCGCGACGCGGTGAGCACCGCATCCTCGATGGCCGAGATGATGACGCCGGGCTCGATGCCCTTTTCCTTGGCGAGCGCTTCGATGGTCTGCTGCAGTGCGTTGTTCATGGCAAGACTTCCGCTGTGATCTCCGTCGCCCCACGCGCCCGCGCCGCCGGGCGCGCCGTCAGAATTCCACGTCGAGCCGCGCGCGCGCGATCAGCGCGAGCGGGATCCGATGCTGCCGCGATCCCTCCCGCAGCCGCACCGCCCCGTCCTCGACTCCCTCAATCCGGCCGCGAAACGCCGTCTGGCCGTCGACCGCGGCCGTCGCCACGACCTTCGCCGGCCGCCCCGTGAACCGCCGGAAATCGTCCGCGTTCCGCAGCGGCCGATCCAGTCCCGGCGACGACACCTCCAGGGTGTACGCCTGGGGCAGGACGTCTTCCACGTCGAGCACCGCGCTCAGGTCCCGGCTCACGCGCGCGCAGTCCTCGATGCTGACGCTCTCCTCCGCGGTCGCGGCCGGCCCCGGTCGGTCGATGAACACCCGGACCACCAGGCCGATCGCCTCCCGCCGGAGCTGCACGTCGAAAATGTCCAGCCCGTAAGTCCCCGCCACCCGCGCCGCCGCGACCCGGACCCGCTCGCGCGCCTCCTCGGTGGCCATTGCTCGTCCGGCGGCCGACCCGGGATCGCCCGGCCGCCGCCCCTCAAAAACAAAAAAGTGGGCACAGGCCCACTTCAGTTGCCTAACCTCTGCTCCGAATCTGTAACTATAGCACAAACACCCGGTTACGGCAACGGACGGGCCACCAGGTCGTAGTCCCGCGCCCCGACCAGATCCGCCTCGACGAACGTTCCCGGCGCACAGCGGTCGGGGTCGCAATCGGTCAGGTAGACACACGGGTCGATGTCGGGCGCCTGCCCTTCCAGCCGCCCCCGGATCACCAGATCGTGCTCGGGCGACCGCCCGTCGACGAGCACCCGCACCCGTTCGCCCACCCGGCGCGTCTGGGCGGCCCGGACGATCCGCCGCTGGGCGGCCATCACGGCCTGCCGGCGCCGCCGCTTCACGGCCGGCGCCACGTCGTCCACCAGTCCGAAGGCCGACGTTCCCTCCTCGTGGGAATAGGTGAACACGCCGACGTGATCGAAGCGGACGTCCTGGACGAACTGCCGGAGCTGCCCGACTTCGGCCTCGGTCTCCCCCGGAAACCCGACGATGAACGTCGTCCGGAGCGTGACCCCGGGCACCCGCTCCCGGATCCGGGCCAGCAGGCGATCGTAGGTGCGGCGCGTCCCCGGACGGCGCATGCGCCGCAGCACCGCGTCGGCCGCGTGCTGCAGCGGGAGGTCGACGTACCGGCAGACCTTGTCGCACTCGGCCATCGCGTCGAGCGTCGCGTCGTCGATGGTGGTGGGGTAGAGGTACAGGAGCCGGATCCATTCGAGGCCGTCGATGGTGTTCAGCTCGCGCAGCAGGCGGGCCAGGGCGCCCCGCTCGTGCCGGTCGACGCCGTAGAACGTCGTGTCCTGGGAGACGAGCAGCAGTTCGCGTACCCCGCGGCCCGCCAGCCGCCGCGCCTCCTCGACAATCGAGGCGGCCGGCCGGCTGCGATAGTGCCCCCGCAGCGTCGGGATGATGCAGAAGGCGCACTTGTAGTCGCACCCCTCCGCGATTTTCAGGTACGCGTAGTGTCCCGGCGTGGCCAGCGTGCGCGGCGTGTCGGCGTCGTAGAGGTAGGTCGGCAGCGTCGCTGACGCTCCGGATCGTGCCAGCCACGCCTGTTTGTCGAAGAGCGGCAGCGGCGCGGCGGCTGGGGCGCCGCGGCCCTCGAGCGCCTCGACAATCCGCGGGACGTCGCCGGTGCCCAGCACGGCGTCGATCTCCGGCATGTCGGCCAGCAGCTTCTCGCGATACCGCTCGGCGAGGCAGCCGGTGACGACGAGGCGGCGGCAGGCGCCGGTCTTCTTCAGCTCCGCCATCTCGAGGATGGCATCGACCGATTCCTGCTTCGCCGAGTCGATGAAGGCGCACGTGTTGACGACCAGGACCTCGGCGTCCCGGGCATCGGCCGTCAGCTCGTGGCCCGCCTCGCGGGCGAGCCCGAGCATGACTTCCGAGTCGACCAGATTCTTCGGACACCCGAGAGACAGAAAGCCGATTTTCATGAATACTCGCAGCCCTGAGCGCCCCGAGCGCCCGGGCGCTCAGGGATACAGCCGGTACAGCATCCTCGGATACGGGATCGTTTCGCGGACGTGTTCGAGTCCGCACAGCCAGGCGACGACCCGCTCGATGCCCATGCCGAAGCCGCTGTGGGGCACCGACCCGTAGCGGCGGAGGTCGAGATACCACTCGAAGGCTTCCTGCGGCAGGCCGTGTTCCTTGATCCGCTGGAGCAGCAGGTCGTAATCGTCGAGGCGCTGTCCGCCGCCGATGATCTCGCCGTAGCCCTCGGGCGCCAGGATGTCGACGCACAGCGCCACTTCCGGCCGGACGGGATCGGGCTTCATGTAGAACGCCTTCACGGCGCTCGGATAGCGGTGGACCGCCACCGGCCGATCGAAGTGCCCGGAGATGGCCGTTTCGTCCGGGCCGCCGAGGTCGCCGCCCCATTCGAACGGCAGCCCCTTCTCCCGGAGGAGCGCCGCGGCCTCGTCGTACGACAGGCGCGGGAACGGCGCCTTCACCGCTTCCAGCTTCGCCGTGTCCCGCTCGAGCACCTTCAGCTCCCGCTGCCGCCGGTCGAGCACCCGCGCGACGACCGACGCCACCAGCCCCTCGGCGAGCTCGATGATGTCGTCGAGGCTGGCCCAGGCGACCTCGGGCTCGACCATCCAGAACTCGGTCAGGTGCCGCCGCGTCTTTGACTTCTCGGCGCGGAACGTCGGGCCGAAGCAGTAGACGCGGCCGAGCGCCATGGCGTCGGCCTCGTTGTAGAGCTGGCCGCTCTGCGTCAGGTAGGCGGTCGTGTCCTCGAAGTACTGCACCGGAAACAGGGTCGTCGTCCCCTCGCACGCCGACGGCGTGAAGATCGGGGTATCGGCGAGGATGAAGTCGCGGCTGTTGAAATAGTCCCGGACGGCGTTGATCACTTCGTGCCGGACGCGCAGGATCGCCTGCTGCCGCTCCGCGCGGAGCCACAGGTGGCGCCGATCGAGCAGGAAGTCGACGCCGTGCTCCTTCGGCGTGATCGGGTAGTCGGTCGACGCCCCGACGACGTCGAGGCCGGAGACGTCGAGCTCGTACCCGCCCGGTGCGCGCGAATCGGCCCGGACGGTCCCCTGGACGACGATCGACGTCTCCTGTCCCAGGTGGTCGGCGCGCGTGAAGATCTCGTCGCCCACCGCCTTCTTCGACATCACCGCCTGGAGGAACCCGGTGCCGTCGCGCACGGTCAGGAAATGGATCTTGCCGCTCGACCGGCGGTTGTGCAGCCAGCCGCGGATGGTGACCGGCTGGCCTTCGTAGCGACTGATGTCCTGGATGTAGGCAAGCGTCATGGGTGCGGTCTCGTCAGGCCCCCAGAATCCGTTCGAAGCGCGCGCGGGCCTGCTGCGCCTGCTCGAGCACCTGCCGGGGCGCGCCGCGGCTCGCCAGCTCCAGCAGGAACGTGCCTTCGTAGCCGACCTTCTGGACGGCCGTGAGCGCCGCTTCCCAGTCGATGCCGCCCGCGAACGGCACCAGGTGATCGTCGGTCCGCCCGCGGTTGTCGTGCACGTGCGTCGTCAGCAGGTGCCCCGACGTGATCTCGATCGCGTCGACGAGATCGCCGAGCAGGTGGGCGTGCCCGAAATCGAAGCAGATGCCGGCCCGCGGCAGGTCCATCTCCTCCTCGAGCAGCTGCACCAGCGCGCCGGCCGTCGAGAGGTTGTTCGGAATCACCTCGAGCGCCAGCCGGATGTCGAGCGGCTCGGTCAGCGGATACAGCTCCTCGAGGCTCCGGCGGGCGGCCGCCCGGCCGTTGTCCCCGATCGGCGGCGCCTCGGTCCGCGGCCGGCCGAGATGCAGCACGAAGAACCCGACCGGGATCCGCCGCGCGACCGCCAGCGCCGCCTCGGCCTCCCGGACGGCCTGCGCCCGGACCGCCTCGTCGGCCGCGGCATTCGAGAACGACCGGCCCCACCGCGTCCCCGACAGCGTTTCGACGATCGGCGCGTGAATCGCGTGCAGCGCGAGCCCGGTGTCGGCCAGCCACTCCTGCAAATCGGCGATCGCGGCCGGGTTGTGGTAGTCGAAATGCGTCCGCAGGGCGAACAGTTCGACCGCTTCGAACCCGTGCGCCGCGATCTCCACGAGATGATCGCGACTGAGCCGCTGGTCGTGGTACAGATGCGTCGACACCCCGAATCGTGGCGTTCTCAACACTTCACCCGCCGGTCACGCAGACTGAATCGGAAATTGTACCGCAAGTCCGAACACCGGCGCCATGCGCCTGTCCGCGACCGGCGCCGGAGCCGGCGGCCGGCCTCCCGGCGCGTCCGGACTACCTCAGTTCCGCCAGGTGAGCGGCGAGCAGGTCGCGCAGTCGGCCGAAGCGGGCGTACCGTTCCAGGTTGGTGCGGACGTACTCGAGCGTCCGGGGGATGGACTCGGCGTACTGGCGCCGGCCGCGCACGGCGACCTGGTAGCCGAACGTCCCCAGCGCCTTCAGATTCCGCTGGA
>Ga0307374_10004492_pt1 | contig 23200 bp, 23 predicted proteins | sample OX3MG_FD_202532 | JGI IMG/M metagenome (GOLD analysis project Ga0307374, IMG submission 202532) | Soil microbial communities from Risofladan, Vaasa, Finland - OX-3 | ecosystem: Environmental > Terrestrial > Soil > Coastal area > Acid sulfate soil | place: Finland: Risofladan, Vaasa | collected... | reverse complement strand
AACAATATAATCGAAGTCAAGACTTGCCGGGATGTCATCTATACGCTCCGGCTGCTCGAGGCGCAGGCCTGACTGATCAATTAAAAGTATGCGCAGCCCAGCTGCGCACCGATGAACTCCAATGTGAGCCTAAACCACATGATGTCGCTGCTTCTCTACCTGGGTCTTTTCGCAGCGCTCACTGCAGCGCCGTTGCTGATTGCTTCCTTGAAGCTGTTTCGCATTAATTCATTCTCGCCGGTTCCGCGTCTCACGTCGTCTTGGGTGGCCGCGATAATTGTGCTTGTTATCTCGGCCATGGGAACAAGCTCATGGCGTGCGTACCTGGGGCTCGAATGGCTCACGTGGCAAAGCCTCGGTCTGGCCATTCTTGCCGCAGTCGTGATGTGTTTGGTGTTTGGCACTCATCGGTACTTGCAAGGAAAGCTTGGCAAGGAATCACCGAAACTGATTCGGCACTACCAAAATCTTATGTGCCTCCCGTTCAGCCACAGGTGCTTTGTGCTGGCTACTGCCGTGGTCACCGAGGAGGTGCTGTATCGCGGCTACGCAATCGGCGTGGGTCAGCATCTGTTTGGGAGCCTGTGGCTGGCATGCATCGTATCGGTCGGCGCATTTACACTCACTCATTTCGGCTGGGGTCTTGCTCATCTGCTACCGGTCTTTGCCGCAGCGCTTGTGCTTACGCTGCTCTTTACGTTCACCCAAAATCTATGGGCCTGTATCATCGCGCACGCACTCGTTGATGCCATCGGCTTCCTCGTCGCACCTGCCATCGTGGCACGTCGGCGTCCAGGCGCGGCGGCGCGCGCTGGCTGACAAACCAGTTCACCGTTCGCGCCGCTGTTTATCTGCCAATGATTCCCCTGACTGCATCGGCTCGGCTTAGGTGAGTAGGAACCTAAGTGACCTGCTTTGCTGGGTGCTTAAGTAGATTTGGCGTGAATCAGTTTTGATACGAGTTTCTCTATTTAATTCATATAAAACAATAATTTAGAGCGAACAGAAGTGTATTTGAGCTGATTTTCTGGGCGTTATAGTATTGTGTAGTAATCATTTATACAGTTGAAAAATGATTATAAGGCTTGTAAAATGATTACTAATGGACAAGATCACTCAATCAAGGCCAGTCGGATACCAATGGCTCGTTGACCATTACGGGCTAAATTGTCTGCCCGCCGATCGCATCTCTCGGGTGGCCGGTGTCAGCGCCCCGCGAACTAAGCGGGACTTCGTCACTGGAAGCGGCGACACAGTTACCTTACAGACCTTTCCGTGGCGGTATGCCAAGGCGAACACATTTCAGGACCACCTAGAATTGGCCCTTAAGTACGAGGGGATAAACCCAGGAATCCTCAAAGCCGTCTTCCAGGAAGTTGGTCCAAAGGCCGTTGAGGAGTACGTCCGCTCTACACCAACCGGCCAATACGCTAAACGCGCCTGGTTTTTCTACGAGTGGCTAACTGGGAAACAACTCGACATCCAAGACCTCAAGATAAGCAACAACATTGACGCCGTGGATCCCGACGAGTACTACGTCGCTCCACCCATTTCCTCACCAAGACACCGAGTTATAAACAACGTCGCCGGCGTGCCTGGGTACTGCCCAATGTTCCGACGTTCCGAATACATCGACAGCATCATCGCCAAGGATTTGCCACGGCACCTCATGGTCCAGCTCCGACAGCACAGCCAGGACGTGCTGGAGCGCACAATGAACTACCTCTACGCCAAAGAGAGCCGTACATCGCATCTCATCGAGCGAGAGGTCCCTTCTGCCGAAAAAGCGGCACGCTTCGTGAAGCTCTTGCGCGAGGCTGGTGGTGAAGCACCATTAACTGACGAAGCGGTCTTTGCCATTCAGGTCACGATAATCGACGAAAAGAGACTCCATTACGGCTACGGCTGGCGCCCCGTCCAGGGGTATGTGAGCGAAACCCGTTTTGAAAAGCAGATCATTCATGAAATCGGCGCCAAACCCGAGGATGTCCCCGGCCTGATGCATGATCTTTTCGCATACATGGAGCGGTTGCACGGCTCGAATGTCCCACCGATTATCCAGGCTGCCGCAGTGGCGTTTGGTTTTGTGTTCATCCACCCGCTGGAAGACGGCAACGGAAGAGCACACCGTTACTTAATCCACCATGTCTTATCACGCGAAAAGTACACCCCTCGGGACATTATCTTTCCGGTGTCCGCAGCGATCCTAAATGACCAAAAGAGGTATGAAATTTGTTTGGAAACTTTCTCGAAACCACTCATGAGGCGGGTGACCTATACGAAGAATAAAAAAGGAGAGATGCAGGTCACCACGAAGAACACTGCTGACTTTTATCGTTATTTCAATGGCACACCAATCGCTGAGTATCTGACAAGGATGATAGAGAAGACCGCGCAGGAAGAAGTGATGCAGGAAATTGCATTCATCGAGCTATATGACAGCATCAAAACAGATGTGAAAGCCAAACTTCACAATATCAGCGATAGGGACTTGGATCTCGCAATCAAAGTCATTCATCAAAATGGCGGCAAGATCTCGAAGCGAAAGAGTGATGGAATTCTTACGGGTCTTTCTGAGGCCGATCGACTTCTCTTTGAGGAAGCCTATGCCAAGTATGCTTATGACATTCGGGCTGCTGGAATGGAGCTTCCACAGCCTGAATTCTGAAATGGCTTATTCCTCCAAACAAGACGAAAACCAGCGCATTCCAGACAACGATGTCCTGTCCGTCTGTCCGCGACAACTTGCCTAGCTGTTTTCGAGCGAACTACAGGAATGCGAGCCCTGCCATAGCTATGCCATAGTGCGGGTAAACAACGGCGTGCATTGGCGTGCAAGTACGCGCAATAGATTGGTCCCAATTGATTGATTTGATGCGCGCAATTGCGTGTAGTTGCGCGCGGATGTAAAGTTTGCCGAAGATTCGTAATGCGTGGGTCGGGAGTTCGACTCTCTCCGCCGGCACCAATCCCATCAATGACTTACCAGTTAGTTTCACTTGGCAGCGTACGTAAAGATCCCGTTCTCGTTCGTTATAGGGGAGGCGCGGGCCGCGATCGCCCGCTCACCTAGCAGTCAGGGCCACGTCGACTGGACCCCTGCATTGGATGATTAAGCCGTGTTACCGCACCTAGTCCTGGTAGTCCTCGTTCCCGGGAGTCGGCACGGGTTTCAACTTTGTGATCTCCGCTCGGTTCTCGAACTTCAAGGTGTAGAAGCCGCCATGGCTTGAGGTGACCCAGAGGTAAAGCTGACCATGCTGCCACACAAAGCGACTGTGGGCCTTCGACCACGCAAAGTTGATCGGTGGAGTCACGCGTTGGAACGAGTTCAACAATGAGCCCGGATCAATCTCGGTCGGAACCGGCGGTGCAGGGCCAACAAAATACGCGATCTCCCTCGGCTTTTCCGGATTATGAATGTCGAACACCCGAATGCCCGCCTGATGACCGGAACAGGCCAGCAGCTTCGCATCGCGGGGATTGTCGAAGGTGCAGTCGTGCACGCTGTAGCCGTAACCGCCCATGGTGGCCGTGATGTCATGTTCGGTGAGCTTGCAATTCTTCGGATCATCCACGCCAATCATCAGCTGGGTCACGAGTTTCGGCTTTTTGAGGTTGCTGATGTCGATAATCCTCTCGAGGCCGTTCGGTGGAAGGCCTACCTCACAGGCGTCGATGGCACCCTTGGGATAACTGCAGCCACCTGATCCACACTCATCGCCGACGCCCAGGTAGGGCTTTCCGTGGATGAACGCCAAATCGGGCTCGATCCCTATATCGCCGTTCACCCAATACAGCGAGCTGATAACCTTGATGACAGGATTTGGGCGACGCTCCTGTACCTGGCTGACATCATAGATGACCAGCCCGTTACCCGACTTGAAGACGCCGGGGCTGACCATGTTACCGACTACACCGCAGAACAGCAGCGTGTCGGGTGAATGGCCATCGACCGTAAACTGATTGAGGGAGATCCGGTGGCATATTTGGCCGGCCCCGGCGCCACCCGCCTGGCCGTTCGGAAAGTCCCAGTCGAGGATCTCTTCCGGATGCTTCGGGTCCGTGACGTCGATGGCGTAGAGACGACGCTTCGTGAACGAAGCGAGCCAATAGGTCTTGCCGTCGTAGGCGAAATTGCCTGCGTGGGCCACCAGATTCGGGTCCGGCAGCTGGACACTGGACAGCAACTTTGGGTGCGCACAATCGGACAGGTCATAGAATGAGACGGCGGGTTGCGGTCCGGCGCCCATCCAGCTCTCGGCGTTACCCAACAGCGCGCGCCGTGGGTTGACCGACCCGTCCTCCCAGTCATAGAGGGAGGCGGGATCATCCAGGTTGGTGACATACCTGGGCGCGCGCGGGTTCGACACGTCCAGCACCTGGATACCGGGGTGCAGGAGCGGTGGCACTTCCTTTTGCCCGGCCTCATAACCCTCTGTCGTGACGTAGGCACAATGGCCGTACCACATCAGCTGGTGACCGGCACCCTGGCCGGCGTATTCGCCGACGATGGCAAGATTGCAGTTGTACAGCCGGGTCGAAGCACCACTGGACCGTTCGGTCGACGTGAGCTGACCGTCCACCCCTTTCTCGGTCCGGTCTCCCGGTTGACAGACAGGCGCGGGCACGGGGCCGAGGAATGGGGTCTGCGCATTCACTTTCACAGGAATGGCCGCCGCTAGCACCAGGACACTAACAACGAGCGACAGTCCGAAACTTAGGCCCATTCGACAGACATCACGCATGGCGAGCCTCGCAGTATTTCCAAGAGGTTGTTTGAACAGGCTCGGGGAGCCACCCTTTATAAATACATTATTGCGCCTTGAATGCTAAAAAGGAAGAAAAGTGCCACGCCACAGACGCCCGCTCGCAATGCGGGTGTCGGGAGTTCGACACTCTCCGCCGGCACCAATAAAAATATATTAAGTCAAGACCCCTATTCCTCTATTTTGATTGGCCGTGTCGAGCGGAACAGATCCAAGGCTGTCACTAGGCCCTTCGGCACACGAGCAGGATTTCGTCGACATCGCTCGCTGCAATCATTCCTGGGGTAATCCGCAGCTTCTTTTGGAATCGCAATCCTAGCGGCATGAATACGCGGTTGTACCACCACATCGCCGGTTTACGATGCTGCAATAGCCACCACATGCCGATGTCAACGAGGCGCGACGAACGCGGCTGCATTCCGAATACGGCGCTACGCTCCACCAAGAAGTGGTGCTGCGCCAGTTTTGAGAGCAGATGTGGTGGGTCGTAGCGCCGCTTATGGCCCACGAAGTCGTCGAACGAGGTCCAAAGCGAGGCGTGCAGCGGCGTCGATATCAGGAGAGTCCCACCGGACGTCATAACCCGTGATAGCTCCGACAGTGCAGCATCATCGTCATCAACGTGCTCGATGATATCGAGGGCGCTCACCAGATCGAATGCACCACCGCCGAAGGGCAGGGAGGTCACTTGACTTAGCACGACTTGCGCGCCACACCCCCGAAGTTTAGCGAGCGCCGGCGCGCTGATATCCACGAATTGCGTGCCCAGGATAGGCAGTCGCGGTCTCAGGCCGGGCGCGACTTCGAGCCGCTGACCGGACGTGGACAGCAGCGATTGCACGAGTGGCCAGGTATTGAACCGCTGAGGGTCGATGAGGCTAGCATCGGCCCACAGCAAGTCGTAGAAGTGGCGGTTCTTTTCGAGAAGGTCTCGATCGCTGCGCCTCCGTGAAGGCCCTGGCGGCATCTGCGACTGCTGTTGATTCGCGGCTCTTGGTCGCATCCACCGCCTCATGTGCCGCTTCGGGCGGCCTTGGTAGCTTTTTGTCGGTTGTTGGAAAAATCCACGTGTCGGGGCACATTTCCCCTCCCACCATGGCGACAATTAAATCACGAAGCTAGCGGCTCGGGCTACTCTTGTGGGATACCAACACGGTGTTGGGGCCAGTGCCTGCAATCTCCGGTTGGACTGCTGCCGGTTTTACAGACACCGACTTAAGATGTGATGATGATACTGGAGGTGGTCCATGTGCCCGTGTGCCAAAATTGTGCCACGCCAGGATGCGCTGAGATACGTTTACTGGCTATTGAAATGCAGTCTCAAAAATGGCAAGCACCGTAAGTGACTGAAAGTTATAGAACATGATAGCTGCAGATTCTGTTCGTAATGCGTGGGTCGGGAGTTCGACTCTCTCCGCCGGCACCATCACTACAGTTATGTAAACACCCCAGTCAGTGCCGCATACACCCCAAAACCCGCGGTAATAGCAATCACGATGGCGACGATGACAGCGTAGGCACCTTTCAGACGGTGTGCCTCTGGCAATGCGCGCCGTGCCAGCAGGTAAAGAAATCCCAGCACGACCGGCAGGAGCAAGGCATTCATCACTTGCACGCCAACGCTGAGCTTGACCAACGAAATACCGGAGACCACCAGAAAGCCGCCGAGGATCAGCGACACGGTGTACACGCCATAGAACCACGGTGCCTCCCGGGGAAGGTATTCGAGTGAATGCCTGAAGCCCATCACTTCGCCGAGGGTGCGGGCGGCCGTGAGTGTCACCACGATGGTAGCCACCAGCGCCGCGCCGATCATTCCCAGTGCGAACATCAAGGTGCCGACGCGTTCACCCAGGAACGGTGTGATCACCTGGGCGATCTGTTGCACGGTCTCCAGGGATTGTATTTTGCCTGCGTATCCGATGGTCGCGGCAGTGGCGATCAAGACCGCCGCCATCACCATCTGGGTGATGACCGACCCGATTGCCGTATCCAGACGCGCGGAGGTCAGATCCTCTATCCCGAGTTTCTTTTCTACCACCGCAGATTGCTGGTAGAAAACCATCCACGGCATGATGATTGCCCCGATGTTGGCCGCCGCCAGATACAGATATTTGGGGTCGGTCAGCGGCAGACTGAAGGCACCCGCCAGCATGGCCGCAGGATGTGCATGTGCTTGCCCGGCGACGATCAGAAACACCAGCTCGAACATGCCGATGGCAATCGCGATGCGTTCCACTGACCGGTAGGACCCGGTGTAGACCATCACCATCAGTCCGGTGATGACGATGAACATGCTTATCCAGGTGGGGATGCTCACCAGCAGGCCGACGCCTGCGGTGCCGCTCAGTTCTGTGATGATGGCGCCGACACAAGCGAGGATCAGAGTCGACACCGACACCCACGCCCAAACTGCTCCAAAGTGATGGCGGATGAGTTGCCCGTGGCCCTTGCCGGTTACGATACCGAGACGCACCGTGAGTTCCTGCACTATATATAAGATAGGAATCAGCACGGCCTGCAGCAACAGCAGCCGATAACCCCATTCGGCGCCGCTCTGTGCGGCCGTGATGATGCTGCCGGCATCGGTATTGGCCAGCATCACCACGATGCCGGGTCCTACGACCGCCGCGAAGCGTACCCAGCGGGAGCGCAGGCGGGGCTGCATGGCAGTTTTACGCAAGGACATGTGTATTATCAGGAAGATTAATGATATTGGTTATTGGTTTTAAATTAGCATGTGTAGGAATTATCTGAAATAGTAATTAATGATCTATATCAATAAATGAATATCCAGCTGTGGTATCAGGGCAATATTCCATGACAGCATCAGATCACAGAAAATAAATGGTCTGGCCGAGGTTGGTAAAAACATGCTTGGATTCAAGTTCCAAAATCTTTAATGATTCACGGCTCAATTTAAATCAATATCCTCCAGTTACCGTAGGTATTTTTCGCGGTTGGACAACAAGCCTACCAACTACAGGTTATGGATGCGTGTGGCAAATGCCTCTACTTTCCGCCAGTTGGTGAAATCCTGGACAGTGGCGGGATCGGTCGGACCCCCTGTTGCCAGCATGATGAAACGGATGATCCAGCGATCCAGGAACCGGTAACGCCGATAGTCCAGCTTGCCGGCAAACACCGCCACCTCGGTTGGTCGCCAGGGAGTCTGCCGTAGCAATTTTTTTATGTAGGGATTGGATTCAGGCGTGTCGCGCCCCGGCTTACGCGCTACCAAATTAACGGTAAAAAATGAGCTTGGTTTGCTGTTGAGGAGATCTGCTCGCTGCTTCACAAAGCTCACTAGTGCGGGACGGTAGTTTCCGTAACGGATGCTCGCGCCGACGATGACCTTGTCGTATTCATCCAGTGCCGTGGCTGGCATTTCATCCACGGATGCCAGTCTGATCTGATCGCCGCAGGTGAGCAAGGACTCGCCGAGGTGTTTACTTATGCTATGTGTGTGGCCATCGACGGTGGAGTAGACGATCAGGATGTTAGCCATTGTTACCCCAAAATCTAGACACAACCTTGTGAAACACAAGCCATAAAACCTCCGAAGTATATCCAGCTTTGTTCGTAACCAGCCTGTTTTGCAGTATGTACCGTGCTGATTGCGCAGCGCTTGATCCAAGTCAACGATGCACGTCCGTGTTTACGGCCATGATAAAAACACTCAGTAAGACCTCAAGTGACCGAAATTAGGTTGCTGCGGTGAGTGATAAGTCCTGCATCATGGTGATCCTGGATAGGGGCTAGCAACAATCACCAGCATTGTTACGCGCGGTCGCTTTGGCACGGAAAAGCGGTGACCGTTTGCTGGAACTACTGAATTGCGATCTGCTAGCGCTCAAGCCGGATGGCTTCCGGGTGCGCCTGCAGACAGAATTGGGACATGCTGAATTGGGTGGTGATTGATGTAAACCTTGATTCGGATTGGAGGAGACAGATATGCCATTGACCATTAAAGGCCGCAAGATACTGCGGCAGATGGAAAAAGAGTACGGTGCCGAAAAGGGCAAATCAGTGTTCTACGCGGCGCGCAACAAAGGCCGCATTACCGGCGTGGACGTGCCGCGCAAGGCGGCTAAGAGGAACTCTCTGGCGCGACGTGCCGGGTCGCCAGGTTACTTGGCCCGAGGCTAAAAATCAGGATCAATTGATCCACGTCATGGCCAGACCGGTGGTGAGGGCTTAGCGTATGGTCGCATGTATGCAAGTTAAACATGCCATGACAGCCATCGGTTTCGATCCCGAGCTTGTGCGCCGTTACGACGTGGCCGGTCCGCGTTACACATCCTATCCGACCGCCCGGCAGTTTGGGCCGGCAGTGGACGAAGCGGTGTACCAGCACGCGGTGAAGCGCAGCAACGAAGATTTCATCCCCAGCCCACTGTCGCTGTATGTGCATTTGCCATTCTGCAAGAGCCCATGCTTTTACTGTGGCTGCAGCCGGCTTATCACCAGCAGGCCGGAACGCATCGCAGCCTATCTGCGACGCCTGCACCGGGAGATCCACCTGCAGGGGGCGCGCTTCGACCGTGACCGGCCAGTGCGCCAACTGCACCTGGGCGGCGGCACACCTACCTATTTAAGCGACGAGCAACTCATCGATCTATTCAATACCTTGCGCGAAGTCTTCACGCTCGAAGAGCGGGCGCTACGGGAATTTTCCATCGAAGCCGATCCACGCGGCCTCACGGCCAAGCGCCTGCAGGCCCTGGCTGATATCGGTTTCAACCGCATCAGTTATGGCTTCCAGGATTTTGATCCACAGGTGCAGGAGGCGATAAACCGGGTACAGGATCCGCAGCAGTGTCTGGAGCTCATCGCTGCTGCACGCCGCGCCGGTTTCTGTTCAGTGTCGGCGGACCTCATCTATGGCCTGCCGAATCAGACCGAAGCCGGGTTCACGGCGACCCTGGAGGCGGTGGCGGGGGCGCGCCCGGATCGGGTGGCGGTGTACGGTTATGCCCATCTGCCGCAATATTTCAAAGCCCAGCAGCATATCCACAATACCGAACTCCCAAATGCCGATCTGCGGCTGCGTTTGCTGCAGTGCGCGGTGGAAGTGCTGACCGGACACGGCTATGAATATCTGGGCATGGACCATTTTGCCCTTCCGGATGATGAGCTGGTGCAAGCCCGCATCCATGGCACGCTGCAGCGCAACTTCCAGGGCTATTCGATCCACGCGGGTCTGGACCTTGTGGGTTTCGGCATGACCGCCATCAGCCATGTTAGCGATATGTATGCCCAGAACGCCAAGGCCCTGGATTGCTACTATGCGCCCCTGGATGCCGGAAACCTGCCGATTGAACGCGGTTATGTCATGACAGCCGATGATTGCATACGCGCCGATGTCATCGGCCGGCTCATGTGCTATGAAGAGCTGCCGTTTGATGCCATCGAACGCCGCCATGACATAGTGTTCCGTGAGTATTTCGCGCGCGAACTGGTAGCTCTCGAACCCTTACAGATGGACAAGCTGGTGCAGGTGGAAGCCGATAGGCTGCTGGTATTGCCGCGCGGCCGTTTCCTGCGCCGGACACTGGCCATGGTGTTCGATGCCTATTTGCCGCGTGAAAAAACTGCCAATACCTATTCGCGTGTCGTATGAGTATTAGCGTCTATATCCACCACAGGCATTTCTGCTTTTGAGGGGAACACAGATAGGTTATCCTTAAGCCTCTAAATTCCGAGGCTATAAGGACCGTGCCTACTTCTTCGGTGGAAGTAACCAGCGTTTTGAAGGAAGCCTGCATGACCTGCTCGCTGCAGGAGTTGTGCCTGCCGCGCGGATTATACGGGCGGGATCTGGAGCGCCTGGACGCCCTGGTGGAACACCAGGGGCCATACCATGAAGGTGATCATCTGTTCCGCATCGGCGACAAGTTTGGGGCTATCTACGCGGTGCGCGCCGGTTCCTACAAGAGTTATACCGTGGACAGTGAAGGCCGAGAGCATGTGCTCGGCTTCCATCTACCCGGTGAACTGCTGGGCCTGGATGCCATCTATCCAGGCCATCACGTCTGTAATGCACTGGCGCTGGATACCGCCACGGTATGCGTCCTGCCCTATGCGCAACTCAGCGCGCTCGCCAGCCAGATCAGCGGGCTGTTTATACAGATCATGCGGTTGATGAGCAAGGACATCGCCGATACTGCAACCCTGGCCGGTGACTTCACCGCTGAAGAACGGCTGGCGGCATTCCTCATCGGCTTGTCGGAACGCTTCCGGCTGCGCGGCTATTCGCCCCATGAGTTCAACCTAGCCATGTCGCGCCGCGACATCGCCAACTATCTGCGGCTGGCCACCGAGACCGTGAGCCGGGTGTTCGCACGTTTCGAGAAGGACGGCCTGATTGCCGTGGACCGGCGCGCCATACGCTTACTGGAACTGCAACGGTTGCAGACCCTGTGTGAAGCCATGGGCGGCCTGCAGCGCTAGTTTTTATCCATAAATGCTTGATCTAAGTCAATTTCTGGGATGGGGGCTGTCGTTAAACTGAGGATCAGAAAATATCGAATAATCGGCACCATGAATGGCGCATTTCAGGAGTCATCCAAATGAATATCAAGTTTTCGCATAGTCTGCGTCTGCCGCTATTCTTCCTGGGGCTGCTGCTCGCGCTGATTTCCATGCAGGCACAGGCAGTCCCGAGTTTCGCGCGCCAGACAGGGCTCGCCTGCAGCGCCTGCCATACGATAGCGCCGCAGCTGAACGCATTCGGCCGCTATTTCAAGTTGCATGGCTATGTGCTCGGCCCGGAAAAGTTGAGCGGCGGCAGCAAGCAGCTCAGCATCGACCAGTTCCCGCCACTCTCGGCCATGATAATCGTATCCAACACAGTGACGCGCGCAGCCCAACCCGATTCGCAGAACGGCTCAGTGCAGTTCCCGCAGCAATTGAGTATTTTCTACGCCGGCGCGATTGCCGAGCATATGGGAGCCTTCGCCCAGATTACCTATGATCAACCCGGCGACCACTTTAGCATGGATAATACCGATATCCGTTACGCGCGTGACCTGAGCTGGGGTGACCACACAATGGTGTGGGGACTGACGCTCAACAACAATCCCACGGTGCAGGACGTATGGAATAGCACACCTGCCTGGAGTTTCCCGTTTATTTCCTCGGGTGTGGCGGCCACGCCAACAGCAGCGCCCCTGCTCGCTGGAGGACTGGCACAGAGTGTGGCTGGTTTAGGCGCCTACGCATGGCTCGACAATACTTGGTACGGCGAAATGAGTCTTTACCGTTCAAGCCAGACAGGCGTGCCTCAGCCTTACAACAGCGGTACCTCTGCAGTAATTTCGGGCCTCGCACCTTACGTGCGCCTGGCTTGGGAGCACCCCTGGTCTACAGGTGACGGCCAGAGCGATCTCGAAGTCGGTGCGTTCGGACTGTCCGCGCATATCTATCCCGGTAACGGGAACCCGCTGTTAGGCCCCACGGATGATTACCGGGACGTGGGTCTGGACAGTCAGTACCAGTACATCACCGGCCAGAACTCGCTGGCGGTGCATGCCAGATACATACACGAGCAACAGGACCTGAATGCAAGCGTTGCCTACGGGCTGGCGGCCAATAATAGCAACCATCTCAATTCTTGGAACTTCGATGCAAGCTACTACTGGGATGAGACCTACGGACCTACCATCGGCTATTTTAATACTACCGGTAGTGCTGACACAGTACTGTATGTACCCGCGCCGGTGTTTGGTAGCGCCACGGGCTCGCCCAATAGCAATGGCTGGGTATTGCAATGGACGTGGCTGCCGGCACTCAATGTCCAGGCCACTGCACAGTATGTGATCTATAATAAATTCAACGGAGGATCTGATAATTACGATGGCTCAGGACGCAGTGCTACGGACAACAACACACTGTATCTGGCACTGTGGGTGCTGTGGTAAATCGAGTTTGATAATAAATCTTGATATGAATCCAAATAATTGGAGTACAGAGCAATGAAGAATTTCTTGAAGGTCCTTATTGGCGTGTTGGGCATTCTGACTGCGGTACATGTCAATGCGGCTAATTTCGTAGTCAAGGAATTGAACACAGGCCCCGGCGGCACTTTCGTGTTCGATCCCACATTCTTGCATGTGCAGCCTGGAGACACGGTGACCTTTGAGGCTACGGACCTTGGTCATAACAGCAAGTCGGTACTAGTACCAACGGGGGCGAAACCGTGGGAGAGTGAGATTAGCAAGTCACTCACGATCACCCTCAGTCAGCCTGGCGTATACATCTATGAGTGTGTTCCCCACAACCTGTTTGGTATGGTGGGTGTGATCCAGGTAGGTGCGGCAGTAAACAAAGCCGAGGCAGACAAGCAGGCGCAGGCGATGGAGAAAAAGCAGATCATGAACCAGGGACGCATCAGCCAGACCATGAGCAAAATCCAGTAATCTTTACTGGCATCTCACCGTATGTTGAGTGCCGGGTTCAATGCTATTGGTATATAGATTTATATAAAAGGCCTACTGCAGCGGCTTTGCTACTGCAGTAGGCCTTTTAATTTTCGTTACTGCTCTGATAAATATCTAAAAACTCGGAAAGCATGTCAGTCAATCTACTCATTTGGCTTATCGACGGGCCAAGGCAGCAAGATCCAGTGTTATAAAGCATTTGATACGAGGCGCTGGCGATGCGCGCCACCCCGCATCCCGATGCGGTGTATTCAATTAAGCGCTAAGCTTCACAATATAGGCAACCTCATGAGGGCACATGGTGTCCATATGAACTGTCGACTGGACGACTCATGAAGTACAAAGACTATTACAGCGTACTGGGTGTTGCGCGCACCGCCAGCGAGGCGGAGATCAAGAGCGCTTACCGCAAGCTGGCGCGCAAGTATCATCCGGATGTCTCCAAAGAGCGCAATGCCGAAGAACGTTTCAAGGATATCGCCGAAGCCTACCTGACACTCAAGAATCCGGAAAAGCGCGCTGCCTATGATCAATTGGGCAAGCAGCAACCAGGAGAGGAGTTCAAGCCACCACCTGACTGGCAGCAGCGCTACAGCGATACCCGGTTTTCATTTGATGATATTGATCTAGCGGACCTGTTCGCTGGCTTGCGGGGTGGTAGAGCTCACAGGGCGCATGCGCCCGTGACTGGGCAGGACTACGAAGCCGTGGTGCACCTGACTCTCGAGCAGGCTTTCCATGGCACGCAGGTGAATGTGGATCTGAGCATGCCCGAATATGACGCCCAGGGCGTCATGCACCGGGTTCCACAGGTATTCAATGCCCGTATTCCCAAGGGCGTCACCGACGGTCAGCGAATGCGGGTGCCGGGCAAGGGTGGTGCCGGGATGAACGGCGGGCGCGCCGGTGATTTGTATCTCACCATCGCTCTGCATCCGCATCCGTTGTTCCGCGTCAGCGGTCATGATCTTTATCTGGACCTACCGCTGGCGCCTTGGGAAGCGGTGCTCGGCACCAGTATCGAGGTACCGACACCCGCCGGCCAGGTACGGTTGAAGGTGCCAGCGGGCACCCGCGCTGGCCAGCACCTGCGTCTCCCCAAGCGCGGGATGCCCAAGCCGCATTCTGGCGCAGGAGATTTATACGCCATGGTGCAAATCGTGGTGCCCAGCGAGCTAACCGAAAAGGAACGTGCGCTATTCACGCAACTGGCCGATGATTCCAAGTTTAATCCGCGCGGACATTTCAATCAGGAGGCGTGAAATGAAGGCCATACTCACTGAAATGCTGTGGTTGGATGAACATAATACGATCACGTTATCTGAACTTGCTGAACTGTCCGGCATGTCACCAGATGGCATCAACGATCTGATCGATTATGGCGTCATAATCCCAGTCGAAGAGGATAGGGCACAAGCGACTTTTCATGCCCATTACGTGATAACAGCGAAAACCGCACACCGCTTACGCAATGATTTCGAACTGGACGCGCGCGGGGTGGCTTTGGCGATGACGCTTATTGAACGTGTGCAAGAACTTGAAGCACAATTACGTGCATTGAGTGCCAAACTCCCGGGCGGTTCTAACGGGATCTGACATAGCTAAAAATCCATGCTTGATCTACAGTGTATTTGTATGCCTTATATCAGCCATAGCTGTAGACGAAGATTCAATCCGCCAGCCTCACTAATAGAGCTTTTGCCATTTGACCATGTAAAGATGCAATTGCGCGGGCGAAGTGCATAAGGCCTATCAAAAGCAGGATGCCGGTAAGTATCAGCACCGGCGTGAAGAACCATGAAACAACGACTGGGCCGTTGATATAGATGAAATCACCCCAGATGTGCGACAGCGGGGAAAGAATCAGTACCAGCGAAACCGCGAGCCAGGTGACCACCAATGTAAAGTACAGGATACCGAGCGGCAGCTGCAGTAGCATGTAAAATAGCGTTGACCAGGTGCGTCCATCCGAGAGCAGTTCCTTGATATGGGTAAACAGTGGCACAGAACCGCCTGGATAGGGTGGGCGGCGTGGCATGCGTACGCCGAGGAAGGTCTCGATGATGCGGCCTTCCACCAAAGACAGCAGACGCACACTGCCGAGAAATAACAGGAAGAATGGAATTCCGATAATCAGCGGCAGCAGTCCGAATGAGAGTGCTGTGCCTGTTACCACCCAAGTGAAATAGAAGATGCCGGTGAACAGCGCCAGCAGCATATAGAACAAGCTGGTATAGGCGCGTGGATCCGCCAGCACTCCGAAGAATTTACCCAGCAGGGAGGGGCGTTTTTGCGGGCGCGGTGTGCGCAATGCAGCTTGCACCTTGACTTCGGTTGTACGGTAGGCCTCAGCCACTTCATCGGGCGCACCGTAGGTAGTAGCGATGGCAGCCAGGATCTGTTCCTCGGTCTTATCCGGATGTTGGTGCAATTCGCCACGCAGGTATTCCTCGGCGTCGTAGAGTGCATCCTGGATGAGCGCTGGGTCGGCACCCGTCAGCTGCTCGCGCAATTGGTCTAGATATTCCTGAATGCTGCGGGGTACAGGTTTATTCATGGCGGTTGTCCTTCATGATGGTATCCACAAAATCCCGGGTGCTGACCCAGGCGTCCTTCCATTGTTTAAGCGCCATGACGCCGGCCTTGGTGATGGTGTAATAGCGTCGTGGCGGACCGCTGACTGAGGGTTCCACGTAGCTGTCCAGCAGACCGGCGGCAGACAGGGAGCGTAAGACCGGGTAGAGGGTGCCCTGTTTCATGACGGTGTTTTCTTCATTGTCCCGTTCCAGTTGTTTGGCGATCTGATAGCCGTACTGGGGCTCATGGGCATCAGCCAGGGTGGCGAGCAATACCAGCGCCACGATGCCGGCGTTGAGCTCCTTCTGAAATTTGCGTACATGGCTTTCTGCCTCACTCATGCCGCCCCTCTTAAGTACGCAATATTGTTAAATAATGTATATTAATAAGTTAGTAATAGTCAAGCATAAAACCAGTGAGTTACCGAATTTTCTGAGATTTAATGGCGAGGCCAGCCGTACCGTTGTAGATCGATTCGGCCTTTTGAATCGAAATATATGACTTCCGCCAGTAGCTTTTGACGCTGGTTATCCGACCCGCTGCCGTGCTTGCGTCTGCTGATCTCGCCTTTGTAATTGATGACACGATGCCAGGGTACCCGGCTGCCTTCCGGCAGGGCTGCCATGGCATAACCGACCTGACGGGCGCTGCATCCGCCCACCAGTCGGGCGATGCATCCGTATGTGCTTACCCGGGCACGTGGTATGCGGCGCACCTCGGCATAGATGCGCGTATACAGGGAATCTGCCTTTGTATCAGGCTTTGGGTTGTTCGCTACAAAGGATGAAATCCTGGTCATTTTCGGTGACGTATTGGCATTGGTAATGCTCCGGGTCCAGGGGCCGGTAGACATCCCGGTAGGGATAGGGGGGTGGAGCGGAGAGATTCTGGTACTGGGTCTGGTGCATCATCTGCAGATTCATCCAATCCTTGTATTGGCGCTGATCATCGATTTGCAGGCGGCAGGTGATATAACGGGGTTCCGGATAATGCCAGCCTTGGGATCGGCAAGCCTGATCGTCCTGTACTGCAAGTTTTAGCGTATGCGCGTGCTCATCACTGGCCAGGTGCGCGCAGCCTGTAAGCATGATTGCTACAACTACCAAAACAGCGGATTTCATGACAGTAAGATTAACCCGGCTGCAGCGCGTTGACCATGCCCGTTACAGAAATATCCAGAAACATAATTTACTTTGTCAGCAATGAGTTGGGCAACCCAGGAACCACCGGGGTAGTATATGCACTAATCAGTGTGCTAGCAGCTGTCGGCAGACATAAACAGAGGAACCGGAGACTCCCATGACCTTCATCAAACCGATTCGCACTGTGTTTTTCATCGTGATAACAGCTTTGATCTTGAGCGCCTGCGCCAGTAAACCGGAAAGTAACATGGGCATCAAGGACGCTCCTGATTGGGTAAATCAGGGCAGCCAGGCTCTCAAGGATGATGGAAATCGATACATCTACGGCATCGGTTCCGCGCCCACCATGAATGATCTGTCTTTACAGACTTCCACTGCCGACGGGCGTGCGCGTGCTGAAGTGGCACGGGTACTGTCCACATTCGTGCGTGTGGTTTCACAGGATTACGGTGCGTCCGCCGGTATGGGGCAGGATAATAAGAACGAACAATCCGTATCACGACAGATCGAGAGCATCACCAACCAGAACATCAGTGGCGCGCAGATTGCGGCACACTGGCGGGATCCGAAAACCGACACCATCTGGAGTCTGGTGAAACTGGATATGAACAACGTCAAAGCCATGGTGGCGAGTTCAGATGCCATGAATGCCGGTTTCAAGAATTACTTCGCAGGACATGCAGATAACGTTTTTGACAGCATGACCAAGGGTGGCAGCCAATGAGTAACGTCATGCGCAAATTTACAACGATTACAGTTTTGACTATCACCGGATTGTTGGCCGGCTGCTCCAGCATGCCCAAGGTGGAGCGTGTTTCACCGAACCAGGTGACCGACGTCAGTGGTTACTGGAATGATACGGACGCAAACCTCACGGCCCAACAGATGATCAGCCAGATGCTGGGCGATCCTTGGCTTGGCAATTTCGAGGCGCAGAATAACGGCAAGCAGCCCACGGTGATCGTGGGGCAAATCAATAATCTTTCTTCCGAGCACGTCAATGTGCAGACCTTCGTTGATGACATGCAGCGTGAGCTCATTAACTCCAATAAGGTACAATTCGTGGCTTCCGCCAACCAACGCAATGAAGTACGGGGCGAGCGCCAGGACCAGGATTTGAATGCGACTGCCGCCACCCGCAATGCCATGGGCCAGGAGATCGGCGCCAACTTTATGATGCAGGGCACTATCAACACCATCATCGATGCAGCCGGCGATACGTCGGTGAAGTACTATCAGGTAGATCTGCGCCTCATCAACATGCGCGATAACGTGATCGCATGGGTGGGACAGAAGAAGATCAAGAAGATCGTCACCAAGCCTGGGTTCCGTTTCTAAACGCATTGCATGACTGCGGAATGTGAATGGACCGTCCTGGAATGGCGATGGGTGGTGAGACGCTGTGGTGCGTATTTTATTTATTGCGTCAGCCTGCTGTTTCTAACTGGATGTGCCACCTATCGTGGAAATATGCAGTCGGTGGATCAGGCCTTGGCGGAACAGCAACCGGCAGCGGCACTCAAGGCATTCGTACCCTTGTCCAGTGGCCGCAACCAGGCACTGTATCTCCTTAACAAAGGCATGATCCTCCGCATCCAGGGTGATTATGCCGGCAGCGTGAGTGCCTTCGAGGCAGCCAAACCCCTCATGGAATATCTGGAAGCTACCAGTGTCAGTGAGAATGTCGGCGCGCTTACCCTCAGCGAGAATCTGCGCAGTTACCAGGGTGCGCTCTATGAGCGGCTGTTGCTGCACGTCTACCAGGCGCTGAATTATCTGCAGCTTGGCCAGCCGGATTCAGCGCGGGTTGAGGTGCAGCAGATTGACCTATTATTGCGGCGTCTGTACCCCGACAAAGATACCGCGCCCGACGGCGGCGACGCCTTCGCGCGTTATTTCTCGGGGCTGGTGTATGAGGATCTGGGTGAATGGAGCGATGCCATGATTTCCTACCGCAAGGCCTACCAGGCGTACCAGGCCCAGGGCGTGCCGGATGGCGCCATCCCGCCGGATTTGCAGTTAAGCTTGTGTCGATTTGCTGATTATCTGGGCCTTGACCAGGAATTGGATGATTATAAGAAGCGTTTCAATCTGGATAGCTGGCCACCGGTAATCACTGACAGCAGTGATCCCACCGGCCAGTTAGTGTTTATCTTCAGCAATGGCCTGGCGCCAGAAAAGGTACCCATCCAGACCGTGGTGCTGAATCCCGCCGATGGACATTTCTTCACAGTCTCATTGCCATCCATGCGACGCCGGGTGCCCGCAGTCACCGATGCGGTAGTCCATGTAGAAGGCCAAAGCGTATCTACTGTGCCGGTGGAAAGCGTCGCTGCGGATGCCGCCAAAGCGCTGGCCGCGGAGATGCCCAAGTTGATCGCCGACGAAGTGGCGCGCAATGTCACCCGTCAGATCGCGGCGAACCAGGCGGACAATAAGGGCCAAGGGCTGGGTGTGTTATTGAGCCTGGTGGGTGCGTTAGCGGATCAGCCGGATACGCGTATCTGGAATACATTGCCGGATGATATCCAAATGGCGCGCCTCAGCCTACCGCCGGGGACCTACAAGGTAACGGTGCAACTCCGGGGGCGCTACGGCGGCATCCTCAGCACGCAGAAATTTGACAACATCGTGATCCAACCAGGACAGATGACTTTTGCCACCTTGCATTGGATATCATTTTGAACGAGAGGAAACCATCGTGAAAATACCCCACTTGCCATTGCTACTCATCCTGCTGCTGGGTGTGCTCACAGCCTGCAGTCAGGCTACTAAACCAAATGCACGTCCGGACTGGATCATGGGACAGGACGTCAAATACCCGTCATCCAGTTATCTTTTGGGCCGCGGTCAGGGAGATAACCTGGCCATCGCCAAGGATCGGGCGCGGGCTGATCTCGCCAAGAATTTCTCGGTGAACGTGAGCGAGCAGACCAAGGATATTTCTTCATATGCTCAGGGCGCGACCGGGCCGGCAAAAAACAGCCAGGATGTGAGCCGAAGTCTCAGCACCCGCACCGATGAGATGCTGCGCGGTGTGGAGATCGGTGAGACCTGGCAGGATCCTGTGACCCAGGAGTATTACGCACTGGCGGTGCTGCCACGTCTGAAAGCGGATGCCGCACTGCGGCAGCAGATCAGCGATCTGGATGCCAGCACCCGGGCCTACCTGAGTCAGGCCCAGGCAAGCAATGATTTGTTCGTGAAAATCGCCAATGCTACCCGTGCGGTTGATGCCCAAACCACCCGTACCGGTTTGCAGCAGGAGCTCCAAGTAGTGGATATCACCGGCCGTGGCATTCCACCCATATGGACGTTGGGCCAATTGCAGGCAGACCGCAGCGCATTATTGGCGCGTCTGAAGATTTCCGCCGCCGCCACCGGACAGGATGCGGCGGCGGTACAACCGATACTCGCCGGCGCTCTGGCGGATGCGGGGTTCACGGTGGCCGGGAGCGGAGATTACACCATGACCGCGAATCTCAACTATGCGAACCTGTCACTGCGTGGCAACGGCTGGTACTGGATAACCGGTACGTTGCAGGTGTCACTGGATGCTAATAACGGCGGTCAGGCACACGGCGTACATCGCTGGGAGGTCAAAGTCTCCGCCACGGATCCGCAGCTGGTGCATCAACGCCTCATGGATCAGGTGGCTCTGGATCTGAACACTGACATCCAGGCGACCATCCTGAGCTTCGCGGATGGCAACGCCGCCGTACAATAATTTGGAATGTATATAAGGCTAAACAGTTGAATAACTGACCATCACAATCGGTGATGACGGTCATTGAGTGTGACCTGAGATAACCTTGGGTATTTGGTAATCCCGATACTCGTCACCTCTAAGGTTACGTTTCATCACGCTCGATGGGCTGATCATTACCCATGCTGTGATTACACCTGCTCAGAGAGACGAGCATCTGTAAATAATATTGTCGTGGCAGAATTACGCAAAGTGCTATAAAAAAGCAATGACGCCTGTTCGTCCCGCGATATAAACAGGTTCATCAAACGCACACGGGCTCTTGCTTGTTACCGATTTACTGCGCGTGTGGCGGGTACTAGTCTGGATTGCTCATTTACCCAGACAGCGAGTTCCACGCGGTTTTTTAGCCGCGTACGCCTGAGTATGCGCTTCATATGTACCTTGACAGTCTCCTCCGTGATGCCGAGAAGTTGTGCGATCATCTTATTGGTCTTACCCAGAGCTACGGCCGCAACAATTTCGCACTCGCGGCGTGACAACACATCTTTTATGTCCTGGCCATTATGACTGCCACTGTTGCTGTTAAGTACGCGGCCAAGGGCGGATCTTAGCTGTTGGCTAAGTATGATTTTCCCCTTCAGAGCATGCCGTACGCCTTCGAGCAGTTCTTCGGGTTCCATGTCTTTAAGTAGGTATCCAGTGGCACCATCGCGCAAAGCTTCAGTAAGATCTTCTTCCGCGTCGGAAACGGTAAGTATGACGACCTTGATAGCCGGCCATTGTGACCTGATTTTCCGCAACAATTCGAGGCCACTGTTTTCGCCCAGGCGCAGATCGAGGAGCACAAGATCTGGTTGCGTGGCCGCGATGCCGGTCAATGCCTCATCGCAATTGGCGGCCTCGCCTATCAGTTCGATTTCCACTGCCAATTGCAGTAATTGGCGTATGCCCCTTCGAAACACCGGGTGGTCATCTACTATAAATATCTTTTTTTTCTTATGTTCTTTGTTGCTCATCGTGTTTGACTTCCAGCATGCGGTTTGATTTGCAGGATTCCGGGATAAACGTCAGAATCACCATGGTCCCGTTCGCCCGCCGCTTCAAAACCTTAATCTTGCCACCCAATAGCCGGGCGCGTTCGCGGATGATACCCAATCCATAGCGTTTGTTGCGCCTGCTGTTAGATGTGACGGTCGGAATTCCGACTCCATCATCCTCTATTTCCATTGTCAGGTCGCCGTCATTTCTCAAATATAATCTCACCCACACGGATTCAGCCGATGCATGACGTTCTACATTGACAAGGGATTCCTTGAGAATCTGCACCATGTTGATTTGTTCGTTAGCCGTGAGCAAGGACCCCGGAATGGTATTATGGACATGCACATGTATTTTTGAGCGTGCAGCGGATTGGCTGGCAAGATCAGCCACAGCAGCCTCGAAACCTCCCGGAGGTATGCTTACGCGGAAAGTGCTGATCAGTTCACGGACCTGGGCATTGGCATGCGTTAGTTCCTGGGAAAGTTCGTTCACGATATCGGCCGATCCATTGGCTTGCCCATCTGTCCCCAACTGCTTGCGCAGGCGCAGCAGCTGGATTTTCAGGTAAGCAAGTGTATGTGCAAGAGAATCATGCAGATCGCGACCCATGGCAAGGCGCTCTTCTCGCAAAGCCCGCCGTTCACCTTCAATACGTAGCTCCGCAGCTTCAGCAAAATGGGCGAGGCGTGTTCCTAGGGTACTCAAGGTCGCGTGTTGGCGAGAGTTCAGCGAGACACCTTCGGGTAAACGAATCATAAGAACACCGTAGCGGGATTTTGAAGTTATCATCGGTACTCGCAGAACCCTTGCGCCGCCAGATACCGTGACCTCATGTGGCCTGCTCCCGGCCAGGCACGCACTACAATTGCCCGTTTGACAGAAAGTGAGACGCGCCTGTTTTTCTGAAGGTGTCGCAGCTAGCATGACTGCGGCTTGTTGTCCGGGGTTGCTTAGGCATATGGCTGCTCCTGAAAAGCCAAGCAGCTTTTCAATCTTGTTGAGCGCGCTCTGATAGCTAGCGGCAGAAGCAGGAGCTGCTGAAAAATCTTTTTCGATGTCGTAGAGACATTCCAGTGCACGGGTGATTTCTGTGAGATTCCGGTCGACTTTGTTGTGTTTTTCAAGCACAACATGCCGTGGCGGGCGTGGGTTCATGATCAAGGCCACCAGTACATTATTGCGAATCCAAGTTGGAACAACCGGGCATGTCGTTGCTGCAGCGATGCGAAGATAAACTAATTTTAAAGAGCACTGTGTTATTACAGGGGTTCATCTTTGGCAATGGATTGTCTTTGTGGGATTGTCGCAGGATAACAATCATTATACTAATATCGGTTGCCATGAAGTGCGCATGCCAGAATGCCATTAATAGAAAGGTGAGAACCTTTCTCATTCAATATGCTTAGGTACCGATTCAATCGTTGCTGGCCTACCAATCGGCATAATCCCCGGGCATTAACCGGTCTCAGGTGCTGTATACCTCGAAAGAGGTAATCCCTGAATCTTTAGTGGTACCACGGG
>Ga0307374_10004491_pt1 | contig 23201 bp, 18 predicted proteins | sample OX3MG_FD_202532 | JGI IMG/M metagenome (GOLD analysis project Ga0307374, IMG submission 202532) | Soil microbial communities from Risofladan, Vaasa, Finland - OX-3 | ecosystem: Environmental > Terrestrial > Soil > Coastal area > Acid sulfate soil | place: Finland: Risofladan, Vaasa | collected... | reverse complement strand
CGGTTTTACCAGGTCGACTTGCGCGACGCAGCCGCGGTGCGCGGCGTGATCGAGCGCGAGCGGCCCGAAGTCCTGGTGCATCTGGCGGCGCAAATGGACGTGCGGCGCTCGGTCGCCGACCCGGCCTTCGACGCGCAGATAAACCTGGTCGGCTTTCTCAACCTGATGGAGGCCGGGCGCGCACACGGGCTCAGCCGCGTGGTGTTCTCCTCCACCGGCGGCGCAATCTACGGCGAACAGGAATGCTTCCCCTGCGACGAGGAGCATCCGCTCCGCCCCGTCAGCCCCTATGGCGTGGCCAAGCTGGCGACCGAAAAGTACCTGTTCTTTTACCGCGCGCAATACGGCATCGACTACGTGGCACTACGCTACGCCAATGTTTACGGTCCCCGTCAGGACCCGCATGGCGAGGCCGGCGTAGTGGCGATTTTCTGCGGGCGTATCCTCGAAGGTCGTCCGGTGACGATTTACGGCGACGGCGGACAGACCCGCGACTACGTCTTTGTCGCCGACGTGGCGCGGGCCAACGTGGCCGCGCTCGCGACGACCGTGTCGGGCGCGTTCAACATCGGGACCGGGGTCGAAACCAGTGTCAGCCAGCTCTACGAATCGCTGGCCCACGCTGCGGGGACCAGCCGGGCGGCCGAATTCGGTCCGGCGCGCGCGGGCGAGCAGCGGCGCTCGGTTATCCTGGCCGAGCGCGCGGCCCGGGAGCTGGGATGGCGCCCGCAGGTGGAATTGCCGGAGGGCCTGGGGCAGACGCTGCGGTTCTTTCGCGATCGCGCGGCGCGCTAACCCAATGATGCTATGCTGGGGGCTGGGCCGGCCGCCGTCACGGCGGCCGTATCTTTGTCGATTATCGATTCCACAATGATCGCCTCCAAATGACCGACCCCGCACTCATCCGCAACTTTTCGATCATCGCGCATATCGACCACGGCAAGTCGACGCTCGCCGATCGTCTGCTCGAGCGCACGGGCGCGCTCAGCAAGCGCGAGCTCAAGGAGCAGTTCCTCGACTCGATGGATCTCGAGCGCGAACGCGGGATCACGATCAAGGCGCGCTCGGTACGGCTCAACTACACCGCCCGCGACGGCAAGACTTACGTGCTCAACCTGATCGACACGCCCGGCCACGTCGACTTCGCCTACGAGGTCTCGCGCAGCCTGGCGGCCTGCGAAGGTGCGCTGCTGGTGGTCGACGCCAGCCAGGGGGTCGAGGCGCAGACGCTGGCCAACGTCTACATGGCACTCGACCATGGACTCGAAATCGTGCCCGTGATCAACAAGATCGATCTGCCAGGCGCCGACGTCGATCGCACGCGCGCCGAAATCGAGGAGATAATCGGGCTCGACGCGACCGGCGCGATTCTGACCAGCGCCAAGGAAGGGGTCGGTATCGAGGAGGTGCTCGAGGCCGTGGTCGAGCGGATTCCGCCGCCGCGCGTCACACCCGGCGCATCCGCTCGCGGGCTCATCTTCGATAGTTGGTACGACGTCTACCAGGGAGCGATCGGCCTGGTGCGCGTGTTCGACGGCGAACTGCGCCGCGGGATGCAAATTCATCTGATGGGCACCGGCAAAACGGGCGAAGTGATGCGGCTGGCACACTTCACGCCGTTCGAGGCCGAGGTCGAAGCGCTGGGGCCGGGCGAAGTCGGGATGGTCGCGGCCAACGTCAGGACCGTGGCCGACATGCGCGTCGGCGACACCATCACCAGCGCCGAGCATCCGGCCACCGAAGCGCTGGCCGGGTTCAAGGAACTCAAGCCGATGGTCTTCGCGGGGCTCTATCCGACCGAGTCCAACCAGTACGGCGCGCTGCGCGAGGCGATCGACAAGCTGCGGCTCAACGACGCGAGCCTGATCTTCGAGCCGGAAAGCTCGCAGGCGCTGGGCTTCGGCTTTCGCGCGGGGTTCCTCGGCCTGTTGCACATGGAGATCGCGCAGGAGCGGCTGGAGCGCGAGTTCGGACTCAACCTGGTCATCACGGCGCCCACGGTCGCCTACCGTGTGCGCAAGCAGGACGGCGAGACCCTGATGGTGGACAATCCCTCGCGGCTGCCCGACGAGTCGGCGATCGAGGCAATCGAGGAGCCGTTCATCCTGGCTTCGATCCACGTGCCGCAGGAGTATCTGGGCGCGGTTATGAGCCTGTGCGAGGAGCGGCGCGGCGTGCAGCGCGACTTGCGCTTTGCCGGGCGCGGCCGCGCGATCCTGCACTACGAGATGCCGCTGGCCGAGGTGGTTTTCGATTTCTACGATCGTTTGAAGTCGGTCAGCCGCGGCTACGCCTCGTTGGACTATGATTTTCTGGACTTCCGCCCGGAGTCTCTGGTTAAATTGGATCTGCGGATCAACGGAGACGTGCTCGACGCGCTCTCCGTGATCGTGCATCGCGACCGGGCTTATGAGCGAGGGCGGGTGCTGTGCGAGAAGATGCGCGAGCACATCCCGCGGCAGATGTTCGACGTGGCTATTCAGGCCTCGATCGGAGCCAAGATTATCGCGCGCGAGAGCGTCAAGGCGCTGCGCAAGAACGTGACCGCGAAGTGCTACGGCGGTGACATCACGCGCAAGCGCAAACTGCTGGAAAAACAAAAGGAAGGCAAAAAGCGAATGAAGCAGGTGGGCAAGGTCGAGATTCCGCAAGAGGCGTTCCTGGCCCTGCTAAAAGTCGGCGAGTAAGGCTTCACGGTGGCCTCTCCCGTAAGCGATTTGCGCAAGCCCGGCGGTCCCGGCGTTAGCCCGTCGCCGCGCCCGGCCGAACCCGTCGAAGAGCGTGGCTCCGAGCTACGCGAATGGACCGAGGCGATCGTCATCGCCTTCGTCCTTGCGATCATCCTGCGCACTTTTCTCATCCAGGCCTACAAGATACCGTCGGGCTCGATGGAACCGACGCTGCTCATCGGCGACCACATCATGGTCAGCAAGATCCGCTATGGATTGCGGATGCCCGACTCGCTCTTCGGCTTCACTCCGTTTGCTGACGAGATTCCTTACGGGCACTACCTGTTCCATCTTGCCCAGGTCCACCGCGGCGACGTGGTGGTGTTCGTCTTTCCGCAGGACGAGACCAAGGACTTCATCAAGCGCGTCGTCGGAATCGGTGGCGACATGGTGCAAGTGAAAGATGGCCGGGTGTTCCTCAATGGCGCGCCGATGCCCGACCCGCACGCGCACTTCGAGGTCGCGCCGGGCGAGCGCTCGCCATACTCGCCGCGCGACAACTACGGGCCGACGACGGTGCCGGCCGGTGAATTCTTCATGATGGGCGACAACCGCGACCGCAGCTACGACAGCCGCTTCTGGGGATTCGTCAAACTCAACCAGGTCGAAGGCCGCGCCATGTTCATATATTGGTCATGGGGCGCTGACGACAATTCGCCCTTGGGCATACGCTGGAACAGGTTCGGCAAAGCGGTCAGATAGCGCCGAGGAGGGGGACACGTGCCAGTGTCGGATGAAGCCATTGATCGGGTAGGGGCGCTGCTCGAGCAGCTCGGTGTGCGTTTCGAGCTGGTGCTGGAGGCTGTCTCGGGATTCGGCGGACGGCTGGACGCGCTGCGCGAGGAAATCTTCGGACAGTTCACCGAGGTGGGACGGCAGATCCGCTTCCTCTCGGAGCAGATCGCCGAGAACCGCGACGCTATCGCAGGCGTGCGCTCCGACCTCGGCGCCGAAATAGTGCGCCTGGGCGAGACGCTGGGCGCGACGCGGGTCGATTTCCGCGAACAGCTGAGCGCGCTCAGACTTGCGCTGCAAAACGAGATGGGCGTGCGTGCGGCGCAGGCGCGCGACCAGCTCTCCGAGGAGGTCTCGCGCCGCGCCGAGGCGGTCCGCGTCCAGCTCGGTCAGGAAATCGACGGGCTGCGCGAGGGCCTGCGCGCCGACGCTGGCTCGCGCCGCGTCCCCGCGGCGACGCGCGAGGGCGTCGATCGCGCGATCGGCGAGGCCGCCACGCAGCTCAAGGCCGAAGTCGTCGGCGCCGCCGAGTCGGTCACCAAGAAGCTATCGGCCGAACTCAAGCAGACCAACAAAGCGGTCGCCGATCTGGCGCGCAAGTTCGAACGCTTCGACGACCGTATCACGATCCAGAGCCGCGACCAGGAGCAGCGCGTGCGCAAGCTCGAACGCGGCGGTCGCAAGGCCAGCTAGAGGCGTCGTTCACGCGCGAATACGCGCCGGCGCCGTGGTCCGACCGCGACGTTTATCAACAGGCGCGCGGTTATCCACAGGCGGACCACTTTAGCCGGGTCCGCCCGCTTCACGGCGCATCGGGTGCGCGCATCAGCTTGACCGGCCCATCGCTGCCGGGAGAAAATAGCTTGGCCTTTAACCCGCCACAGAGAGGGCGGAAAGGGTAAAACGATGAAAGTGTGTATGTCAGGACCCGGCTGCACCCGCAGGCGGGCCTTTTTTTGCGCCGTCGCGCCGCGAACCGTTCCACGCGCAGCCGCAAGCGGGCACCGATGAGCGCGCAGGGCAGCTTCAAGCCGGCGCAGGCGCTCGACGCGGCGGCGATTGCGCGCTCGGTCAAGCGGATCGCCCACGAGATCGTCGAGCGCAATAACGGCGCTGGCAACATCGTCCTGGTCGGCATTGTGCGTCGGGGGGCCAAGCTTGCCGAACGGCTGGCCGAGGCGATGGGCGAAGGCGGCAAGGGCGCGCCGCCGGTCGGCACGCTCGACATTTCCTCTTACCGCGACGACGGGCGCGGCGCGCCGGGCGACCCGCGGCTGCTCGGCCGCGACATCCCGTTCGCGCTGGATCGCACCCGCGTGGTGCTGGTCGACGACGTGCTTTACACCGGACGCACCGTGCGCGCGGCGCTCGACGCGCTGACCGACCTGGGCCGTCCCGAATCGATCCAGCTCGCGGTGCTGGTGGACCGGGGCGAGCGCGAACTGCCGATCCGCGCCGACTACGTCGGCCGCAATGTCGAAGCGCCGCGCGATCAGCGGGTCTACGTGCGCCTGGCCGAAATCGACGGCGTCGACGAGGTCGTGATCGGCGGCGCCAAAAAGACGGTGGCGAGCTAGGCGCGATGGCACGGCTGGGAAAAAACGACGTCGTCTCGATCGAAGATCTGACGACGGTCGATATCGAGCGGATTTTCGAGCTCGCCGATTCGTTCGCCACCGGCCTCGAACGCGGCGAGACGCTGGATCGCGCCCACGGACTCATCATGGCGACACTTTTCTACGAGCCGTCCACCCGTACCCGCCTGAGCTTCGAGTCCGCGATGCATCGCCTGGGCGGCGCCGTCATCAGCTCGCCCGACATGCAGGCCTCCTCCGCCGCCAAGGGCGAGACCCTGGCCGATACGGTGCGCGTGGTAGGCGCCTACGCCGACCTAATCGTGGTGCGCCATCCGCGCGACGGCGCGGCGCGGGTCGCCGCCGAATACGCGCCCTGCCCAGTGCTCAACGCGGGCGACGGCAGCCGTGAACATCCGACCCAGACGCTTTGCGACCTCTATGTCCTGCGCCGCAAGAAGGGACATCTGCGCGGGCTGACGGTCGCCATTTGCGGCGATTTGAAGTTCGGCCGTACGGTCCATTCGCTGATCTACGCGCTTGCCCGCTTCGGCGCCAACATCGTGGCCGTGCCGTACAGCGGGATGAACGTGCCGGACTACGTGCTGGAGCGGGTCGCCGCCGAAAGCAAGTACGGACTTTCGACGGTCACGATGGAAGAGCTGCGTTCGCTCGCAGGCGGAATCGACGCGCTCTACCTGACGCCCAACGCACCGCATCAGATGGCGCTGTTCACTTCCGACATGCCGTTGGATGGCGCACCGCCGGCGGCGGCGGCTCCCGCCGCGCTCGACGCGTTCTACCTGACGCGGCTGCAACGCGAGCGGATGGACGACAAGGAGGACGCCGGCGGCAAGTTCGGCCGCTTCGATGCGCGCGCGCTCAAGACCAGCCGCACGCACCAGGCGGTCGTGATGCATCCTCTGCCGCGCACCGACGAACTCGCCTATGAACTCGATAGCGACCCGCGCGCGGTGTACTTCGAGCAGGCGGCGGCCGGCGTCCCGGTGCGGATGGCGCTCATCGCGTGGCTGCTCGAGCAAAACGGAACCGAGCGCGCGCGTCCGGCTGCGCCGGTGCCGGTGATTCGCTTCAAGGCTCATCCGGCCCCGCGCTGTCCCAACCCGGGCTGCATCAGCCGCCACGAGGGAGCTTACCTGACGCCGCGCTTTCGCCTGGGCCGCTCGACCGACTCCTCCACGCTGCCGCTGGTATGCGAGTTCTGCGAGCGCGAACTGAAGATCGAGTTCGTCGGTCACGCACGCACGCGGCGCTACTATCGTTTCGACCGCAACCTGTACGGCTACGTGCGAAGTTGGATCGAGGAAGCCTCGCTCGCGGCGTTCGAGAGCGTCAAACAGGCCGAGGAGAGTGGCTACGAGCCGTACCGGCGCGGTCCCCAGCGCGAGATCATGAACGCCGACGAAGTTGCGGCGGCCTGCCGCGCGCTGGCCGCGCAAATCGCCGCCGACCTGCCCGACCTCGCCTCGGTCACGATCGTCGGCGTGGTCAGCCATGGTGCGATGCTCGCGATGCGCCTGCGCGATCTGATCGAAGCCGAAACCCATGTGCGTCCGCCGTGCTTCGCGCTCGACGTCTTCGGCGGCGAGGCCGCCTTCCATCCGCTCGACCCCGGCGGCGGAGCCCTCGAAGTGGAGGATCGCACGATCGTGCTGGTCGACGACGTGATTAACAGCGGATGGACCGTGCAGCGCGCGATGACCGCGCTCTGGCAACGCGGCCGGCCGGCCGCGGTCAGGCTCGCGGTGCTGATCGACCGCGGCCATCGCGCCGTCCCGATCCGGCCCAACTATGTCGGCAAGAACATCCCCACCGCGCGCGCCGAGCGCGTCCAGGTCCGCCTCGCGCCGCCCGAGGGCGCCACGCCGGGCCGCGCCAGGGCGCAGGACCGCGTGGTCATCTACTCGATGGTCGAGTCGCTCAAAGAAGGGGAGGATGCCGGATGAGCCGAATCCTGCTGCGTGGCGGGCGGCTTGTCGATCCGGCCCGCGAAATCGATGCGAACCGCGACGTGCTGATCGCCGAGGGCGAGGTCGGGGCGATCGAGCCACCGGGCCGGCTCGGCATCCCCGCGGGCGCGACGGTTGTCGACGCGACCGGATGCTGGATCGTGCCGGGGCTCGTCGATCCGCACGTTCATCTGCGCGATCCCGGCTTTCCCGAAAAGGAAACGATCGCGAGCGGGCTGCGCGCGGCGGCGGCCGGCGGCTTTACCGCGGTGGCCGCGATGGCGAACACCTCTCCGGCCAACGACAGCCCCGAAGTCACGCGTTACATGCTCGCACAGGCCGCGGCCGTTCGTGCCGCGCGGCTGGTGCCGGTCTCGGCGGTGACGCGGGGGCTCGGCGGGCGCGAGTTGGTCGACTGCGCCGCGATGGTGGCGGCCGGCGCGCGTCTATTTTCCGACGACGGAATTCCGATCGACGATCAGGCCGTGCTGGCCGATGCGATGGAGCAAATCGCAGGGCTGGGGTTCGCGATTTCATTGCACGAGGAGGACCGCGCGCTTACCGCCAACGGTGCGGTCAATGCGGGCGAGGTCTCGAAGCGCCTCGGCGTGGCCGGCGTGCCGGCGGCGGCCGAAACCGAGCGCGTCCGACGCGACCTGGCGCTCGCCATCGGGGCCGAGGCGCCGGTCCATATCGCGCACGTCTCGACCGCGCTTTCGCTCGAGCTCATCCGCGCGGCCCGCAAGCGCGGGGCGCTGATCACCTGCGAGGCCACCCCGCATCACTTCGCACTCGACGATCGCGCGGTGCTGCGATGGGGCCCGAATGCCAAGATGGCGCCGCCCTTGCGCTCGATGGGCGACCTCGAGGCGGTGGTGGCGGCGATCGCCGACGGCACGATTGATATGATTGCGACCGACCATGCGCCGCACGATCCGCATTCCAAGCGGATGGAACGGCTGGCCGGCTTTTTCAGCCCCGCAAGCGATTGCGGGCGGCTGCCCGAGAGCGAGGTCGAGGCGCTGACGCAGGCCGCCAACGGAGTGGTCGGGCTCGAAACCGCGCTGGGCCTGGCGCTCGAACTGGTGCATCGGGGCGTAATCGGTCCGGCGCGGATGGTCGAGATGATGTCGCTCAATGGCGCTCGGCTATTGAGAATGGATGGCGGCACGTTGGAAGAGGGCGCACGCGCGGATATGACTCTTATCGATCCGAATATGGAATGGACAGTGGACCCGACGAAATTTATCTCGAAAAGCCGCAATACCCCCTTCGCCGGGCGACGGCTTAAGGGCAAAGCGATACTGACGATCGTCGCGGGCGAAGTCGTTTACGACGGCAGAACGGGGGCGCGGACGTGAGCGCGCGGCGCGAAGCGATACTGGCGCTGGCCGACGGCCGCAGCTTTCGCGGCCGCGCCTTCGGCGCGATCGGCGAGACCGTGGGCGAGGTGGTCTTCAACACGGCGATGACCGGTTACCAGGAAGTGCTCACCGACCCGTCGTACAAAGGGCAGATCGTCTGCATGACCTATCCGGAGATCGGCAACGTCGGAATCAATGCCGACGATGCCGAGTCGGCGGGCGTTCATGTCGAGGGCTTCGTGGTCAAAGACTATCGCTCGCGACCGTCGAACTGGCGCTCCGAGATGGCCCTTGGCGAATACCTCGAACGCGCGGGCGTGCCCGGAATCGAAGGCATCGACACGCGCGCGCTGGTGCGTCACATTCGCACGCATGGCGCGCAGGAGGCGGTGATCTCGAGCGTCACGCTCGACCTTGCGGAGCTGGTTGCGCGCGCCAAAGCCTCGCCGGGCCTGATTGGGCGCGACCTGGTCAGGGAAGTCACCTGCGCGGAGTCCTACGACTGGATCCTCGGCGATTGGGAGCTGGGAACTGGCTATCGGCGGCCGTCGAAAGAGGAATTACGCGACGCGCCGCTGGTCGTCGCGCTCGACTACGGAATCAAGCGCAACATCTTGCATCGCCTGGTGGCCAGCGGCTTTCGCGTGCGCGTGATGCCGGCCACGGCGACCGCCGCCGACATTCTGGCGCCCAATCCCGACGGCGTGTTTCTCTCCAACGGACCCGCCGATCCGGCCGCGCTGCCTTACGCGAGCGAAGCGGTGCGCGGCGTGCTCGGCCGCAAGCCGATTTTCGGGATCTGTCTCGGCCATCAGATTCTCGGCCTCGCGCTTGGCGGGCGAACCTACAAGCTCGGCTTCGGCCATCACGGAGCCAACCATCCGGTGATGGACCTCCGCACGCGGAAAGTCGAGATAACTTCGCAGAACCACGGTTTCGCGGTGGACGCGGATTCGCTCGCCGGACGCGCGGAGCTGTCGCATCTCAACCTCAACGATAAAACGGTCGAAGGGCTGCGCGGCGTCGGCGTGCCGTTCTTCTCGGTGCAATACCATCCCGAGGCTTCGCCCGGGCCGCATGACGCGGGCTACCTGTTCACGCGTTTTCGCCGCCTGGTCGAGGCATTCCCGCGATGGGGCGCCGAGGCGCTGGACCGCATTGCCGCCGAAGAGGGGAGCCCGGGCGCAGGATGAACCGCACGGACGTGGACGTCTAAATGCCGCTTCGCAAAGATCTCAAATCGGTGCTGTTGATCGGCTCGGGTCCGATCGTGATCGGGCAGGCCTGCGAGTTCGACTACTCGGGCACGCAAGCGCTCAAGGCGTTGCGCGAGGAGGGGCTGCGGCTCATCCTGGTCAACTCGAATCCGGCCACCATCATGACCGATCCGGAGCTGGCCGACCGGACCTATATCGAGCCGATGACCGTGGCGGCGCTCGAGCAGATCATCGAGCTTGAGCGGCCCGACGCCCTGTTGCCGACGGTGGGCGGCCAGACGGCGCTCAATCTGGCGATCGAGCTTGCCGAGACCGGAGTGCTGGAGCGCTTCGGCGTCGAGCTTATCGGCGCCAAACTCGGCGCGATCAAAAAGGCCGAGGACCGCGACCTCTTCAAGCAGGCGATGATCGGTATCGGGCTGGAAGTGCCGGCCTCCGGAGTCGCGCGCTCGCAGCGGCAGGCCGAAGAAATCCGCGCGCGCCTCGGCCTGCCGCTGATCATCCGGCCCTCGCGCACGCTCGGCGGCACGGGCGGCTCGATCGCGCGCGATCCCGCGGAGTACCGCGCCAAGGTCCAGTGGGGCCTCGAGATGTCGCCCAATCACGAGGTGCTGATCGAGCAATCGGTCGAGGGCTGGAAAGAATTCGAGCTCGAAGTGATGCGCGACATGGCGGACAACGTCGTGATCGTCTGCTCGATCGAGAATCTCGACCCGATGGGCGTGCACACGGGCGACTCGATTACGGTGGCGCCGGCGCAGACGCTCACCGACAAGGAATACCAGATCATGCGCGACGCCGCGCTCAGGATCATCCGCGAGATCGGCGTCGACACCGGCGGATCGAATATCCAGTTTGCGATCGATCCCAAAAGCGGCCGCATGGTGGTGATTGAGATGAACCCGCGCGTCTCGCGCAGCTCGGCGCTGGCCTCCAAGGCCACCGGGTTTCCGATCGCCAAGATCGCGGCCCGCCTGGCGGTCGGCTACCGACTCGATGAAATTCCGAACGACATCACGCGGATGACTCCGGCCTGCTTCGAACCGACCATCGACTACGTGGTGACCAAGATTCCGCGGTTCGCGTTCGAGAAATTCCGCGGCGCAGCCGACGAACTCGGCCCGCAGATGAAGTCGGTGGGCGAGGCGATGGCGATCGGCCGCACTTTCAAGGAATCGCTGCAAAAGGCGTTGCGCTCGCTGGAAATCGGTTCGTGGGGACTGGAGAGCCGCGCGGCCGGGATGCGCGAAACGGCCGCGCTCGCGACCGTCCGCGCCCATCTTTCGCTGCCCAACAGCCATCGCCTTTATTACCTCGCCGACGCGGTGCGCCTGGGCGTCGCGCGCGAGGAAATCCATCAGCTGACCGGCATCGACCCGTGGTTTATCGACGCGGTCGCGGAAATCGTCGAGGCCGAAGCCAAAATCAAGCGCGGGCCGCTCGACGCGGGACTGCTCCGTGAGGCCAAGGAGAGCGGCTTTTCGGATCGTCGAATCGCCCAGTTGGCGGGTCTCGACGAAGCGGCCGTGGCACTGAAGCGGCGCGATGCCGCGGTGACGCCGGTGTTCAAGGCGGTCGACACCTGTGGTGCGGAATTCCAGGCCTTCACACCCTATCTGTATTCGACCTACGAGGGCGAAGACGAAGCGCCCCCCGACGATCGCCCCAAGATTATGATCCTCGGCGGCGGGCCCAACCGTATCGGCCAGGGAATCGAATTCGACTACTGCTGCGTGCACGCGAGCCTCGCGCTCAAAGCGGCCGGCTTCGAGACCATCATGGTCAACTGCAACCCGGAGACCGTCTCGACCGATTACGACATCTCGGACCGCCTGTATTTCGAGCCGCTGACGTTCGAAGACGTGATGGCGATTGTCGAGCGCGAGCGCCCGGTCGGCGTAATCGTGCAGTTCGGCGGACAGACGCCGCTGAAGCTCGCGGTGCCGCTGGAGCGCGCCGGCGTGCCGATTCTTGGCACTTCGCCCGACGCGATCGACCGCGCCGAGGATCGCGAGCGTTTCAACGTCCTGGTCGAAAAGCTCGGGCTTAGGCAGCCGCGCGGCGTGCTGACCCGGGGGCTCGATCAGGCGATTCGCGGCGCCGCGGAAGTCGGCTATCCGGTGTTGATTCGGCCCTCCTACGTGCTCGGCGGACGTGCGATGGAAGTCGTCGCGAACGAGACGGGACTGCGCCGCTACGTCGAGCAGGCGCTGCTCGCTTCCGAGGAGCGCCCGCTGCTAGTCGACCGCTATCTCCAGGGCGCAATCGAAGTCGACGTCGACGCGATTTCCGACGGCGAGACCGTGGTGGTCGGCGGCGTGATGGAGCACGTCGAGCACGCCGGGATCCACTCCGGCGACAGCGCCTGCGTACTGCCCCCGCGGACGCTGGGTGACGCGACGCAGGAAGAGTTGATGCGGCAGACGCGGATGCTCGCCCGCGAGCTCGGCGTCGTCGGCCTCATCAACGTGCAGTTCGCGATCTTCGAGGACGAGGTCTACATCCTGGAGGTCAATCCGCGCGCCTCGCGCACCATCCCGTTCGTTAGCAAGGCGATCGGCGTGCCGCTCGCCAAGCTGGCCGCGCTGGTGATGGCCGGCAAAAAGCTCACCGAGCTCGGCTTCACCGCCGAGCGCGTGCCGGAACACGTCTCGGTCAAGGAGTCGGTATTTCCGTTCGTGCGCTTCCCCGGAGTCGACACCATTCTCGGCCCCGAGATGAAATCCACAGGTGAGGTGATGGGAATCGATCGGACGTTCGCGATGGCCTTCGCCAAGGCCGAACTGGCGGCGTCAACCGACCTCCCGGCCAAGGGATGCGTGTTCATCAGCGTGCGCAACGAGGACAAGACGGGGCTGGAGCCAATTGCGCGTGGACTCTCCACGATGGGTTTCGAGTTGATCGCGACCAACGGCACCGCGCGTCATATCCAGGGCCTGGGTATTCCGTGCGCGATCGTGAACAAGGTCGCCCAGGGCTCGCCGCACGTGGTCGATCTGATGCGCGAGGGCAGGATCGCGATGGTGATCAATACGCCGGACGCAACGGGAGCCGCCGACTCGTTCTCGATTCGGCGCACGGCGCTCGAGATGCGGCTACCATTTTGCACCACGATGGCGGGGGCGCAGGCCGCAGTCGAAGGAATCGCGGCGCTCAAGGACGGACGCTTCGAGGTTCGCGCGCTCCAGGACTATCACTCCGATTGTAGCGCCGACAATCGCACTGATGACCGCACGCCGGAAGGCCGCCGCGGATAGCGCGGCGCCGCGCTCCGGCGCATCCGAGCGTTCCGTCCTCGCGCGCGATGCCGCTTGAGATGCAAACGCCGTTGAGCGCGCTGAGCGGTGTCGGCCCGAAACGCGCCGCGGCGCTCGCCGACCGCGGTATCGCGACCGTGGCCGACCTGCTGTTCAATCTGCCGTCGCACTACCAGGACTGGCGCTCGCGCACGCCGCTTGCGGAACTCAAGCCCGCGACCTCCGCCGTCGTCGAAGGCCGTCTCGTCGGACTCAAGGAGAGACCGATGCGCGGAATGCGATGGCGGCGGATGGCGACCGGATGGCTCGAAGGCGAGGGCGGCGCGCGCGTGCGCGTGGTCTGGTTCAATCTGCCGGCGTACATGAAGGGACGCATGCCCGACGGCGCGCGCGTCGTGATGCATGGCCGGGTTGCCGAAGCGCCCGACCGCGGCCTGGAAATCGTTCATCCCGAAGTTTATCCGCTGGATGCGGGCACACCGCCTGCCGTGCGTCCCGTGTACGGCCTGCCGGCCGAGATTGGTCAACGCGTCTATGCCGGGCTGGTTGCGCAGGCGCTGGTGGCGCTCGACAGGCGAATCGAGGGCGCGATGCCGGCCGCGATGCGCGCCCAGGCCGGCGTGATGCCACTTGGCGAAGCGTTGCGAACGCTGCATCAGCCGCCCGCCGACGCGGACCCGGCGAAGTTCGAAGCCGGCGACAGCGCGGCACATTTCGCGCTCGCCTTCGACGAGATGTTCGCGTTTCAGCTCGCGATAGGGATCGATCGGATGCGGGCGGCGCGGCGCAGCGGCGCGAAGATGGACGCTCCGGCAAATCTCAGCGCGCGCCTGCTCGAGATGCTGCCGTTTACGCCGACGCGCGCGCAACTACGCGCGATAGGCGAAATCGGCGCCGACCTTGCCCGCGAGCATCCGATGAATCGCCTGTTGATGGGCGACGTCGGCAGCGGCAAGACGCTGGTCGCACTATGGGCGGCGTTGCGCGCGGCCGAGTCGGGATGGCAGGTCGCGATGATGGCGCCGACGGAACTGCTCGCCGAACAGCACTACCGTAGCTTCATGGCGCTCTGCGGCGCACTCGGCGTGCCGGCCGCGCTGCTGCTCGGCAAAACTCCGCCGGCCGAGCGCGCGCGGACGCTCCGGTTGCTCGCCTCGGGCACGATCCCGCTGGTCTTCGGCACCCACGCGCTCATCCAGGAGGGCGTCGCGCTCAAAAGCCTGGGCCTCGCGGTCATCGACGAGCAGCATCGCTTCGGCGTTTTCGATCGCGCGCGTCTGAAAGCGCTGGGCCCCAGCGCTCACGTTCTCCTGATGACGGCGACGCCGATCCCGCGCAGCCTGGCGCTCACGTTGCTGGCCAACCTGGATATTTCGGCGCTCGACGAGATGCCGCCGGGGCGGACGCCGGTCCTGACCGAAATTTTTACCGAGGACCGGCTCGCCGAGGCCGACGCGATCGTGCGCGTGGAACTCGAGGCCGGGCGGCGTGCCTACTATATCGTTCCGCTGATCGAGGGCGAGGAGGAAGGCGACGAGCGATTTTCGGTGGCGGCGACGGCCAAGCGGCTCGGCGCGGGACCGCTCGGTGGTTTCAGAATCGGCACCCTGCACGGCAGGATGCGCCCGGCGGAGAAAGAGCGCGCGATGCGTGCGTTTCGCGACGGCGCGCTCGACGTGCTGGTCGCGACCACGGTGGTCGAGGTCGGGATCGACGTGCCCGAAGCGAGCGTGATCGTGGTGGTCGCGGCGGAGCGTTATGGCCTCGCCCAACTTCATCAGTTACGCGGCAGGGTAGGGCGCGGATCGGCGGCCTCGCGATGCTGCCTGGTGGTCTCGCGCGAGAACGGCGGCCGCACGCGGCTCGATGTGCGGCTCAATGTGATGGTCCGCGCCGCCAGCGGCGCCGAGGTCGCCCGCGCGGACCTGGAACTGCGCGGCCCCGGCGATTTGCTCGGCGCCAGACAAAGCGGCGCGCTTCCGCTGCGCTTTGCCGACTTCATCCGCGACGGGCGGCTTATCGAGCAGTCGCGGGCGATGGCGGAAAGCTGGCTGAAGCACGATCCCTCGCTCGAACTGCGCGAGTCCTCCGGCGCCCGAGCGGCGCTCCTGCGCATGCTGGATTTCGGCTTCAGCCTCGGAGATGTAGGCTAGTCGTGATGGCGCGGGCGAGATCCAAACCGAAAGGAAAGGGCTCGGAACCACAGATCGTGCGCCGGCGGGAGGTTTCCGCCGGCGGGCTCATCTGGCGGCGCCTCGGTGACGGGTCCGTGAGCCTGGTGCTGGTGAGGCCGGCAGGACGCAGCACTTGGGTGCTGCCCAAGGGGCATCTCGAGGCCGGCGAGACGGTCGCGCAGGCCGCGACGCGCGAGGCACGCGAGGAGAGCGGTCTTACGGTGGGCGCGATCGAGCCGCTAGGCGAAATTTCCTACGTCTATTCGTCGCACGAGCGCGGCGGAGCGGCGCTCGCGCGGATTTTCAAGCGCGTGCACTTTTTCCTGATGGAACACGCGGGCGGCGATCCCTCCGCGCACGACTCGGAAATCGACGAGGTGGTCTGGTTGACCTTCGATGAAGCGTTGGCTCGCGCGACTCATCCCAGCGAGCAGGCGCTGATCGCCAAGGCGCGCGCGATGCTCCGCGCGTAGGGTCGCGCCGATTTCCTTTTTCCTTGCGCTCGAAAAGCTCCGCGCAAATTCAAAATGGCCTATGGGCGAGGCGGAACGGGCCGCGCGGATGCGCCAGCGCCGATCACGCTCGCCCGCCATATGGCCGGCGCGAGTTCGCTCGATTGCGCGGCGCCCGGACCGATAATCGCCAGCACCGCGGCGCCGCGGCGCTCGACATAATGCGGCGCCGGCGCGCCGCCGCCGGCGCCTCGATCCAGGATCCTCTGGTAGGCGCGGGCAAAGTCCGCAGCATTTGTATAGTCGCTCAGCGCAACGATCCAGATGACGGTGAGCGCGCCGTCCTTTTGCAGCACCACCATCCGATCCCCGCGCCATCCGCGCGCCAGCCCCGCCTGCGCCGGGCCGCCCGGAGCGCGGGTCAGAATGACGCGCAGGAGCAACTCGCCGTAAGTGTTTTCCGCAACCTCATGCCATCCCCTGAGCGCCGGCGTCCATCCACCGACGGTTATCGCCAGCGGCGGTGAGGAATGATCGAAGTAGAGCGCCGGATCGAGGATCTGGCGCGTCGACAAGGGCGGGTTGCGATACAGCGTATTCACCGCCCTCCAGCCGCCGCGCTGGTAGACCTCGCCGACGAAGCGGGCCCCGTCGGTGTACTGAAAGATCAGCGAATCGCGCAGCGCCATCGGCGTGTCAGCCGATTGGACGTCGAAGGGCTGGGGCAGGTCCCCGAGATGAGTGAGCATCGTGCCGACAATCCCGGCGTTGACGAATCCGGCGTTATAGCAGTAGCCGACCAGCATCGCGTCGCCTTCGGCCACAGACTTAAGCGCCAGTGCGCGATCGTCATTATCGGCGATTCGATCGAGCGCGGTGTTGACGCCGAAATATTGATCCTGCAGCGCGTGGGTCAACCCGCGTGCGATCGGGATATCCTCCGTCGAATCGTTGCGGGTGAAAGATCCCGCAATCGCGGACCACAAGCCGGGCTTGGATTCGCGCTTGACCATGATCATCTCCCGATCCCCTGGATCGTAAAAAGCCACGCTCCGGCCGCTCAGCACGCGTATCGTCTGGGCCTTGAGATCGGTTCCTGGAGCATAGAGTCCGGTCAGGCTGCCGACTTCGGCCGCGCGCCGGAACCCGGCTTCGTCGCGATGATGGGCCACTTCGCGTTCCAGCAAGCGGTTGGCCTGCTCCCTATCCATCAGCACCAGCGGCACGTCGGTTCTGAAGTTGAGCTGGCGCAACTCCTGCACATTGGAATAAATCGGCTCGGCCCGCTGAAGGCTGACCCTGCCGCCGCTCGCCGCCCAGGCGCATCCGGCAAACGTGAGCAGAACGAGCGCGGCGCCTCGATGAAGCCGCGATGGGCGGCGCGAGCGCATCAGCGCGCGGCGGCGAGCCGGCGAAGCGATGCGGCGAGGCCGCGCGGCGCGCCGGCATGGAGTGACGGGCCGCCCGGCGTAATCGCCGGCGGCGGAGCCGTGATCGTGCTGGCCTTCCACACCGCCGGTGCCAGCCGGTCGAAATGTGCGGCCGCTTCGCCAACCATCACCAGCACCGCCTTGCCCTTGAGCTCGACGCGATGCGCCGCCGGATGGCCATGCAGGCGATCGAGCACTTTGCGATAAACCGCCGTGAAGCGGGCGGCCGAGTCGGCGTCGCGAAACTCCAGGATCCAGATGACGCTCACCGCTTCGCCCTTGCGCAGCATCACGATCCGATCGCCGGCCCATCTGGCGGCCAGCGCCAGGTCCGGCGAGGCCGTGCCGCGTGTGTTTTGCAGGATGATGCGCAGGCCGAGCTCGCCCAACGTGTCTTCGTCGGACTTATGCCAGCCGGGCAATCGCGACCCGTAGCCCGCGACGGTGACCGTGTACGGCAGGGTGGGGTGGTCGAAGTAGAGCGAAGGATCGATGATCTGTTGGGTGGATTGCGGCGGATCGCCATAGAGCTGGTCGACCGCCTTCCAGCCTCCGTGCTGGTAGGCTTCGGCGACGAACTGGACGCCCTCGGTGTACTGGAAGATTAGCGGCTCGGCCACGCCGCGCGGCACGCCGGCGGCCGCGCCCGTGAAGGTTTGCGAGAAGCTCTTGAGGTTGCCGATCAGTGTGGCGACGATGGCCGGGTCCATGCGGCCCAGCATGCAGGCGTAGCCCGCGATGGTCGCGTCGCCCTCGGCCACCGAGTGCAGGGCGAGCGCGCGGTCGCCGTTGCTCTTGAGCGCTTCGTCCTTGGCGCCGAAGTCGAAGTTCTGATCCTGCAGCGCGTGGGTGAACTCGTGCGCCAGGATCATGTCGTCGAGCCTGGTCTGGAGTTCCGGCGTTTGGCCGGGAAACTCGCGTTCGAGCGCTCCATCGACGACCACCATGGTTTTCTTCCTGAAGTCGTAAAACGCAATCACCTGGCTCTCGAGCAGGCTCATGTTGGCGGCCTTGAGATTGATCCCCGGCGGGTACAGTCCAATCAGCGCGCCGGCGCGGCCGTCGGTGTCGATCGTCTCGGGCGTGTATTCGCTTTCCAGTTCCGCCGCCAGCAGCTTGCCCACCTCTTCGGTGCTGCGGACCACGATCGGAACCTTGTGCTTGAGCTTGAGTCGACGTATTTCCTGGACGTTCCGTTCGACCGCGGCCGCCTGGAGTTTATTGATCTTGCCATTTTCCGCCTGCGCGTGCGCCCACGACGTGCCAGCCGTCACCAGGAGCAGCGCGGCGATCATCGAAAGCAGCGGATGACGCGGGCAGGAGCGAGTGGGGTGTTTCATTCGCTGATGATTATGACCGGCAGTCCGAAGCGCGCGGTCTGGACTGCGCGCGCATGGGCCTGCTCGCGGGTCGCGAACCCACCCATCCACACACGGTAATAGCGCCTGCCCTCGGTATCAAGCTCGCTCAGCCGGACGTCGGGGTAGTAGGCGGCAAGGTGAGCGCGAACATGCTCGGCGTTGCCCCGGTCGGCGTACGATCCTGCCTGAACGAAATATTGCGGCTCGCCGGTCGGATCGAATACCGGCGTCGACACCAGGTCCATCCGTACCAGCGCGGTGCCGGGACCAACCATACCGAGCGCGCACGCCGCGGAATAGGAGAGATCGATCTTGCGCCCTTTGCGAAACGGGCCGCGATCGTTGATTCGCACTTCGACCGCCCGCCCACTGCCGAGATCGGTAACGATCACGCGCGAGCCCAGCGGAAAGATGCTCGAGGCGGCCGTCATCTGGTCCTGGTTGTAGATTTCGCCGGTCGCGGTCGGCCGGCCGTTGAAGCCCGGCCCGTACCATGAAGCCTTGCCAACCATCGAGCGGATCGAACCCGACCCGGCCGCGGCGGCGGGCGCAGGCGTCGCGCTCGGCGCCGACTGGCGCGAGGCGCATCCCGCCACCGTCGCACAGACGACCGTCGCGAGCCCGAGCCACCGCCACATCATTCGCACCCCTCGCGCACCCCTCGCGCGACCCTCGCGCTCGAACCCGCAGCCCGGCGCGGCCGCTTCCTCATCGGACGATTATAGGCGGCGGTCGGCGGCTTAAGAAGTACGTCCGGCGCTTGGCGGGTGGTTCTCGAGAGGTTCTGTTGACAGCCGATGGGCGACGCGTGTCGGCGCGTCCGCTTGCGCGTGGTAGCATCGGTCCTAGCGCCGTCGGCCCCGGCCGCGCGCGCCACGATGCTGCGCAACAGAGAGGATCTCGAGGAGCTGGAGGCTCGCACGCTCGCGCCGTACGCGATGCTTTCGCGGATGAGCCGCGGACGGCGTTTTCCGGAGCCGGCGCATCCGATGCGCACGGCGTTCCAGCGCGACCGCGACCGCATCGTTCATTCCGCCGCCTTTCGCCGCCTCGAATACAAGACCCAGGTCTTCGTCAATCACGAGGGCGACTACTACCGCACGCGCCTGACCCATACGGTGGAGGCCGCGCAAATCACCCGCACGGCGGCGCGGGCGCTCGGGCTCAACTCGGAGCTGGCCGAGGCGGTCGCGTTGGCGCACGATCTCGGCCACACGCCGTTCGGCCATGCCGGCGAACGGGCGCTGCGCGCGCTGATGGAGCCCTACGGCGGTTTCGATCACAACGCGCAGAGCCTGCGCACGGTCGACTGGATCGAAGTCCGTTATCCGAATTTTCGCGGGCTTAACCTGACTTTCGAGGTCCGCGAGGGAATCATCAAGCACTCGGAGTTCAAGCTGCGCCCGGCGGCGGCCGAGTTCGACCCCGCGCTGTTCCCGTGTCTGGAGGCGCAGATCGTCGACCTCGCCGATGAAATCGCCTACCTCGCGCACGACGTCGACGACGGGTTGAAGGCCGGAATGCTCGCGGTGGACGATCTCGACCGCACGCGCCTGTTCCGCCAGGCGGCCGCGGCCGCGCACGAGACGAGCCCCCGGGCCGAGCCTGGAGTCGTGCGCTACCAGACCGTGATTCGCATGATCGACGCGATGGTGACCGACCTCGTCACCAACATCGACGCGGAGCTCGAGCGCGGCGCAATCGGCGGCGTCGACGACGTGCGGCGCGCGGGGCGGGCGCTCGCGAGCTTCGGGCCGGCGATGGCGCCGATGGTCGAAGAGCTCAAGCAACTGATGCGCGAGCGCCTGTATCGCCATTACCGGGTCAGCCGGATGACCGGCAAGGCAGGCAGGGTGCTCGAGCGTCTGTTCGAGACTTACATGGGCGAGCCGCGCCAGATGCCCGACCACGTGCTGCGCCGTATCGAGTCCGACGGCGAGGCGCTCGCGCGCGTGGTCGCCGACTATATCGCCGGGATGACCGATCGCTTCGCGCTCGACGAGTATCGCAAACTGTTCGACCCCGATGAACGTGTCTGACCCACCGTCAGACGGATCCGGAAGGAAAGGGCGGCCGACGGCGCGCATCCGCGCCGCGACGGTGCGTATTGTCATCCGGCGCGAGGATCATATCGGCGACGGGCTCGGCTTTATCTTTCTCGAAACTGGCGGCGTCGACCACGAAGCGATAATCCAACGGCTGCGCGAATACCTCGGCCCGCGCATCAGGATCCTCAAGGCCGAAATCGGCGCCGAGCAGATCGAAGTCGAGGCCGGCGGACGGCGCTTCGCCGAGGAGGCGGCGCGGTTGACCGAAGCCGCGCAGGGGCTGCGGCGCAAGGGTGCCTCGCGCAACGCGATGGCGCACTTCAAGGAGGCGCTCGCGCTTGACCCGCTCAACGTGATGGCGCTCCGTGGGTTGGGCGCGTTGCTGGCGGCGCGCGAGGACCATTCGGCGGCGTTCAGGATGCTGTGCAAGGCGCGCGAGGCCGGCGGCGACAGCGCCGAGGTGCTGCACGACCTCGGCCGGGCGGCGGCCGGGATGGGGCGAATCGCGACGGCGATCGTGTACCTCGAACGGGCCTGCGAACTGGCGCCGGACAATCTGGCGATTCGGCGCACGCTGGCGGATCTGGGGCGCAAACCGCGCGCCACGGTGAAACTCAAGGAGCGCGCGGCCCTAAACCAGCGCGATCGTCAGGACGGCGGCTAGCACCGATCCGACGGTTATTCCCGGGATATCCCCGGCTTGCGAGCCACCAGGATGACATTGTCGCTGAAAAACCTGCCGCGCAGCCATCGCGGCCAGTGAATTGGCGTAAACGGGATTCTCCCGGAATTCGTGATCGACATGAAGGCCTCGTCGCGCATCTCAACAATTGGCCATCTTGACCTGTTTATTCGAGTTTAGTAGCGTTGTGTAGTGGTTTAAGGGGGAGGGGTGACATGACCACAGTTTACGCTCTAATCCGGAAATCTTTGCGTGGCCAAACAGCGACCGAGTATGTGCTGGCCGCGGCGCTTATCGCGGTAGTTGCATACAGCCTCTACGCAACATTGACTGGCTCCGCCTCTTGAGCCATGCCGTCCTGGATCCGGACGGTTTCACAGGGGGCGCAGGTCATGCACAGGCATGAGGCGATTGATGACGTGGGATGGGGGAGGGCGTGGTAGGGGGCCGCATCAGTGGTTCGGCATCGGCGAATTGATGCGGAAATGCCGGACCAGACAGTTCCAATCCGGATGAGCGCGGCCGGCCGGAATCGGTCGCCGCGCTTTTCGCGAGCGTCGTGCGTGCGGTCCTGTTTATTTCGAGAGTTCGACGAACGCTTCCACGAAACTGGGCGCGTCCTTGGCAAAGTCGAGCGGTCCCGTTTCCATGTATGGGTCTGGCGATTTGGCGATCTCTTCCGCCAGGCCGTCGCAGTAGACCTCCAGCAGATGCCCGTCCGGGTCCCGGAAATAGACGCTCTTCGTAACTCCGTGGTTAACCGCTGAGACGATCCCGATCCCGTGGCCCTTGAGGTCGGTGTAGGCGGCGTGCAGATGCGCTTCGTCGCGGAGGCGAAAGGCGATGTGCGACAGCCCGACCCTGTTAGCCTCTGAATCTGGGGCCTTCACGTCGACTTCGATCAGGGCAATCTCATGATGGTCGCGGCCATTGCTCGCGAAGAAGGCCATCTTGATTGACGGCTCGACTTTCATGACCTGCAACCCCATGATTTCGGCATAGAACTTCTTGGAGCGTTCAAGGTCGCGCACCTTGATCACCACATGGCCAATTCGATCGGGGCATATCATATTTGCGGCCTCCGTCGGTCTGGCCGAGCGTATCGCGCACCAACCTTTGGCCGCAAGAGCGCTCTTGAGCGGAAATTCAATGGATGTCGACATCAACCTAAGCGCCATTCAAGTGACATAATATTTCAAGCGCCCGCTGAGCCCCTAGCTCAGGGATTCACTGCGGGGATCTTTGCATCCTCGATGCATTTGGTCGACGGGATTGCCCGTGCCAGGCGGCGGCGCCGGTCCGTGTCGGTTCTTATAGTTCCTTCTTTCACCTGCGATTCGAAATTGGCTCGCCACTTGGCCGCCGCCTGCTCACAAGCCTGCTTGGTTGGGAAGCCCGTTTTCGTCTCTGGAGCGCGGCTCCTTGGTAGGTTGATGACCAAGGTCCAGCTCACCAGCACCAGCGCCGCAATGAGATTTGCCTTCATGTCCGTCTCGCCTGTTTGTGGGCGCCTTCCGAACGCGCGATGACACAATATTTCGTGGGCCCAGCTCAACGACTCGGTCGGAGTCTTTCCGCTATGGGTGAGATCTCTTTGTGGGTAAGTTTGGCTTCTTGCCCGGCTAAATTGGTTATATAAACGAGCGGCGCCCGATTGTAAAACGCTCGATCGATTTCCCTCAGCTCTGTTCGCCTCAATCGCCGAAGCTCATACCTGATGGGAAGTAAGGCGAAGATTATCCCTGCGAAACCGAAAGCTCGAATTATCGCTGCTGGGGATAACTTCTCAGCTCTCCCGTTTTTGAAAATTTTCGTTCGGGTACTGTTGATGCCGCGTCTAAGACGAGGAGGCGCACACGCTCTTTATCGAATACGGCCTTGATGTCGACATAATATTTCGAGCGCCTGCTACAAACTGCGCATTCGTCTCAGGCTTGGCAAAGGAGTAACGCTGGATGTGCGTTCCAGACGCGAAGGAGCCAAACAATGGCAGGAAAAGCAATAGGGGAATTTTCATTCAAGGCCATCACCATCACCTACAGTCCTGGACCAGCGGGAAGCGTTCTTGACCAGGTGAATTGGGAAGGGACGGCGGCGGGATTCGGAACAGTCTTCGGCACGGCTACCTACGTCGGTGGTTCCAAAAACGGGACCTTCAGTGCGTGTTGGGTCGCTTACCTGGACAACGGCGAGCAACTTTCCGGTATC
>Ga0307374_10004490_pt1 | contig 23201 bp, 32 predicted proteins | sample OX3MG_FD_202532 | JGI IMG/M metagenome (GOLD analysis project Ga0307374, IMG submission 202532) | Soil microbial communities from Risofladan, Vaasa, Finland - OX-3 | ecosystem: Environmental > Terrestrial > Soil > Coastal area > Acid sulfate soil | place: Finland: Risofladan, Vaasa | collected... | reverse complement strand
AACCAGGACAGAACCCGCTGGTTTACGCGGAGTGGCTGAAAGCGCCGGGTAAGCCAACTCTCCTGCTCTACGGCCACTACGATGTCCAGCCTCCCGATCCGCTGGACGAATGGAAATCACCTCCCTTTGAGCCGGTGGTCCGCGGCAATGATCTTTTTGCGCGAGGAGCTTCGGACGACAAAGGGCAGACTTACATCCTGCTCAAAGCCGCAGAATGTTTCTTGCGAAGTGAAGGTAAGCTTCCCATCAACATCAAGTTTCTGATCGAGGGAGAGGAAGAGGTTGGCGGAGAACACATCGAAGAGTATGTTCCCGGGAATCGCTTCCGGCTGCAGGCTGACGCGGCCGTCGTCTGCGATACTGAGATGTTTGCGCCAGGCTTGCCGACCCTCACCACCGGGCTGCGCGGCCTGATTTACACGGAACTCGAAGCGCGCGGGGCCAGCCACGATCTGCATTCAGGAATGTACGGCGGAGCTGCGCCCAATCCCATGCAGGCGCTGGCTGAGATGATTGCGAGCCTTAAAGGCTCCGATGGCCGAATCCGCATTCCGGGCTTCTATCAAAAGGTCCGCAAACCCAGCCGGAAAGAACTTGAGGCCTGGAAGCGGCTGCCCTTCAAAGAAAGTGCCTTTCTGAAAAAGGAAGTCGGCTCGGAGGCCTTGACGGGCGAGCAGAACTTTTCTGTGCTGGAACGCCTGTGGGCCCGGCCGACCCTTGAAGTCCACGGCATTCGCGGGGGCTTTGTGGGCGAGGGCGCAAAAACGGTCATCCCCGCCGTCGGCATAGCCAAAATCAGCATGCGCCTTGTGCCGGACATGAACCCAAAGGAAGTGATCCGGCAGTTTACCTCTGCGGTAAAGAAGCTGACACCTAAGGGAATCAAGACGACGGTGCGAGTCATCAGCACGGCGCCCGCCTCAGTGGTATCAACCGACAGCCCCTACATCGCAGCGGCGGCCAAGGCGATGGAAAGCGTCTTCAAAAAGAAGACCGTCTACATGCGCTCCGGAGGTTCCATTCCCATCGTCGGCCTCTTCCTGCAGCATTTGAAAATTCCCAGCGTCATGATGGGTTACGGTCTGCCGGACGACAACCTTCATGCTCCGAATGAGAAGTTCCATTTGCCTAATTTCTATGGCGGCATCGAGGCGGTCATTCGCTATTTCGAGATGTTGGGGCATTAACCCGGCATGCCGGCCACCGCTCTGCATCACCTCGGGAGGTTCGTGTTCAAACCCTATCATGGGCTTCCTGATACGCCCAAGAAACTGACAAGCTCATGGCCGCCCCATCGTGCGCGGATTCTGGCCGGCACACACCCAGGCACGATTGGCATTCATGCCCGTAAACAATCGGGCCCCTTGCTCGATTCTGCTTCTGCAGATATCTTCCAGGAAAGATGGGAAAACACATGCGCCTATTCAAAAAACATCGTTGGCAGGTAGTGGTTTCCGCGCTGCTATTGGCGGCTGGACTTGTGGCCCTGCGCGCGAAGATTTTTGGCGATGAAGGCATGTGGACGTTTGACAACCCGCCGCTCAAGCAGTTGAAGGAACGGTATGGCTTTACGCCAACGGAAGCCTGGTTGAATCACGTGCGCCTCTCGAGCGTGCGCTTCAACGATGGCGGCTCGGGATCGTTCGTGAGCCCCCACGGGCTGGTGCTGACCAACCACCACGTGGCGCTTGTCCAGTTGCAAAAGCTTTCCACTCCAGAACACAACTACGCAAAGGGGGTATTCTATGCGCGCACTGAAGCACAGGAGCTGAAGTGCCCCGACCTGGAGTTGAATGTCCTGGTATCCATGGAGAACGTAACGGCGCGGGTGATGGCGGCGGTGAAACCCGGCATGACTGATACCGAGGCGCTTAAAGCCCGCCGCGCGGAAATCGCCAGAATTCAAAAGGAGAGCCTTGGTTCAACCGGGCTGCGCTCCGACGTAGTCCAGCTTTACCAGGGAAGCGAATACTGGCTCTACCGGTACCAAAAGTATACCGATGTCCGCCTGGTATTTGCGCCTTCGCAGCAAATCGCCTTTTTCGGGGGCGATCCAGACAACTTCACCTATCCGCGCTACGATCTTGACTTCGCGCTTTTCCGCGTGTACGACCAGGGCAAGCCGGTCGAGAGCAACAACTATCTAAAATGGGACATCCAGGGTCCGGCGGACGGCGGACTGGTTTTCGTCTCTGGAAATCCCGGCTATACCGGCCGCCAGGACACCGTGGCACAGCTTCAACTGCTGCGCGACCGCCTGTTCCCCATTTCGATCCAAACACTCCAGCGGCGTCTGGCAACCCTCGAACAATATTCTGCCCGGGGGCCGGAGGAGGCCCGCCAGGCTTCCAGCGCGATCTTTTTCATCCAGAACTCGCTCAAGGCCTATACCGGCATGGAGGCAGGGTTGCGGAATCCTGAGCTGATGGCCAGGAAAGAGGAGCAGGAAAAGGAGTTCCGCGAACGCATTGCCGCCAATCCCGAATGGCAGAAAGAATACGGCAACGCCTGGAACGAAATCGCCGCCGCCGAAAAGGAGCTGGCAGCCAACGTAAAGCCCTATCGTTTCCGCTCAATCCGCGGAGCTTCGCTGGCCGAGCAGGCGCTGACCATCGTTCAATACGTCGAGCAGGTCAGGAAACCGGACGGCGAACGGCTTCCCGGCTTCCACGATTCGCAACTCCCTTCCCTGCGATTCCAGATCTTTTCGCCCGCTCCTTTCTACCTTCCCATGGAGCAAGCACTGCTGGAGAGTGTCCTCCAGCAATCACTCGAAGAGTTGGGTCCCGATGACCCTTACGTGCGCGCGGCCCTCGACGGGCAAACGCCGCAAAAAGCGGCACACGAGGCTTTTGCAGGAACCAGAATTGGGGATGCCGCTTTTCGCAAATCGCTGATCGAAGGCGGCGAAGCCGCCGTCGCAGTCTCCAAAGACCCGCTGATCGCTTTCGCGAGGAGCGTCAACCCGGAGATTCTCTCCATGGTCAAGTGGCACGAAGATAAGGTTGAGAGCATTGAAACGCGCGCGGGAGAAAAAATCGGCAAGGCGCGTTTTGCGGCTTACGGCAAGAGCGCTTATCCCGACGCAACCTTCACCTTGCGCCTTGCCTATGGCACCGTTAAGGGCTACCCGATGAATGGGACCGAAGCGCCACCCCACACGACGCTCTACGGCCTCTATGACCGCGCCTACGGCTTTGACCTCAAGCCGCCTTTCAATCTGCCTGAAGCCTGGCTCAAGTTAAAAGACAAACTCGATCTGAACACGCCGCTGGATTTCGTAACGACCTGCGACGTGGTGGGCGGCAACTCCGGATCGCCGGTTATCAATCGCGAGGGCGAACTGGTGGGGGTCATCTTCGACGGCAACATTGAAAGTCTGGTCGGCTACTTTGTCTACAACGAGAAAGATAACCGCTCGGTGGCCGTGGCCACTCCCGCTATCATCCAAGCGCTGCGCAAGGTCTATGGCGCCGTCCCATTGGCTGACGAATTGGAAGGAAAGTCTGCTGCAACGGGCGGGCAGTAGCGCCGGCATCCTGCCGGCAAATGCGCCAAGATGGCGGCGCTACGATGCCCCGCTAACGACTCCTTCCGGCGCTGATTACCGAAACACGACGTGCCGGGGCTTGGGCATGGGAAGGTTGCCCTTGCGGTCTCGCCAGAGAATTCGGTTGAGCTCCGCGGCATTCGCCTGGTCAGCATGGACAAAGTCCATCCGCTCCGACGCCCGCGCGCCGGGCGCCTTGGGCGAGTTCTCCTGATAGATCAGCCCGTTTTCCCGGTTCCGATAGTCCGCAGTAAAAGAAGGCTGGTTCCCGGGGCCCGAAAACACCGGCGCCATCACCGGCGCCTGCGCGTCATTGTTATTCATAGGCGGCAACCCCAGCAATCCTTCCATGGTATGGACCATATTGACCGTCGTGTAGAAATGATGGTCGACAAAGGGTTGGCTGGCCGAGCCGGGAGAATATTTGCTGATCACAAGCGCTGTGCTGCGATGGGCGTCCACGTGATCGGGCCCGGCCTGGGCGTCGTCTTCCAAAATCAGGATGGCGGTATCGTCCCAATAGGGGCTGTGCGAAACGGCATCAGCCACCCGGCCCACCGCCAGGTCGTTGTCCGCAACGGAGGCTGAAGGCGTAGGCATCCCAGGCTTCGTTCCTGCAGTATGGTCGTCCGGCAATCGCAGGATGACAAATTGCGGGAGAGACTCCCCGTGGCCTGCCTCGCGAGCTTTCACGAATCCGTTGAATTCATTCAGGAATTCGTCGACTCGCAACTGGTCAGGGTAATCGAGCCGGAAGTCGGCAGATTTCGGGTCGAAATGATCCCTCAGTTCGGGCTCGGTTGCCTCATCAAAAGCAATCATCGGAACGGGCCAGGGCCAGGGGCTGGCGGAACCATGAGGGTCGCCCACGTTGGGCGGCAGAGGCTGGCCCTTGCGGACCACCTCTTCCCGGCAGGAGCCCTGGGACGCGAGTGGAGTACCGGCCTTGGGCGACGCGCCGGTCGGACCCTGGTCGCACCAGTGCGTCGTCACAAATTCCCCGTAGTTCCGATGGCTCAGGCCGTGGCTGGCCACGTCCGTCCAGATGTAACCTGTGCCCGGATCGCTAAGATCCGGGATATTCTCAGCAAGCGGATTGTGACCCATAAGTCTGCCCTCGGAATCGTTCAACCGTTGCTTACTCCGGTAGCCAATCTCCCAGTTCTTCTCGTTGTAGTCGCTGTTGATCGCGGCCATGGACCAGATGTGCCCGTCGCCCGAAACCTCACCGCTGCAGTAGAAATTGTCGATAACACCGAATTGTCTGGCCAGCGCGTGTTCGTTCGGAGTAATGTCCTCGCCGTACATGCACAAGGAAGGATCGCCATTGCCGGGCTTCAAGTCTCCAAAGATCTGATCGTACGTGCGGTTCTCTTTGATGATGTAAATAACATGGTGAATCGGACTCTTGGCGCCGTTAAACAGGGCCGTTTCTCCGGGCTTTGCCTGCATTAGATTGCTGATCTCAACCTCGTGGGTCAGTTCAGCAAGGCGGCTTTGAACGTCGCCCATGCTGACCACGGCAACCGAGCCGTGAAGCAAAGTAGCAATGTAAGGATAGGTTCTATTTTTTCGCGAGCGTGCCGTAACATGCAAGCCTGCGTTCGGCCCCGTTCCTTCCCCTTTTCCGGTAATCATTATGAGATCTTCCCCCTTGACCGCCAGCGCGGTCGGATACCACTCCGTAGGGATGAATCCCAACGCCTTTTGGGGCGCAGAAGGGCTTGGCGGATGGGCCTCCAAATCGCTTGTGTCGAAGACGGCCACGGCGTCGGAGGATGCGTCGGCGACAAACAGCCGCTTGCCGTCCGCGCTCTGTGCAAGCGCATCGGGGGTGCTGCCACCATACACTTGCTCGGGTAGTTCCGTGGACAGCAGACCGACCATCTCACCTTTTTCGACATTAACCACCGCCACCCGGTCACTGTTCGTGAGGGTAACGTAGAGATATTTCTGGTCCGGGCTCAGCAACATCGCCGTAGGATGGGAACCGGGAGCAATCGGAGATTTCGGCTCCAGAAGCGGAATGCGGCGAACCACCTTGCCCGTTTCCAGGTTCAGTTGGGCAATGGCCGAGGCGTTCCACAGTGAGCAAAATCCGGTCTTCCCGTCCCGTGTCGCGATCACACCGTAAGGAAAATCCGCAGGCACAACCGAGGCCGTGCTCAGCGGAAACCGTTCAAGCACTTTGCCATTCTCTGCATCAAGCACGATGGCATCATCCGCCAGATTTTCCGCCACCAGCAACTTCGTCCCACCCTGGCCGGGAAGCACAGCCAGGCCCGCTGGGTAGGAAATCGCCATGCCTTCCGGCACTGACTTTGAGTCTGCAATCGATTTCTTTCCCCGAGCGAGCGGAACGAGCGGGACCTTGATAAACCTTTCCGGCATGAGCCGTCCCTGGTGAAATGCGTACACCGCAATGCCGTTGCCGGTATCGGACGGCTTTTCACCGGTAGGATCGGTGAGCGAGGCCATTGACGCATAAAGCTTGCTCCCATCACGGCTGAAGCTCAGACCCAGGTAGTACGTTTGCTGTGCATGCTGGCCCAGGCGCGAATCCGGGAAGTCTGTGACCTTATGCGTCGTCAGGTCGAGAATCGCAACCGACTGCTGAAAATTGGATTGTTCCGTGCCGTAGCCATTGTTCAGGATGGCCAAATATCGGCCGTTCGGACTCAAGGCATCAGCCGTCGGAAGGGTGTTGATAGGCTGCGGGTGACCCGGCGCCGGAAGCATCAGCATTTTGCTGGTGGGAAGGTTAATGGAGCGCGGCTTAGCCTTGTCAGGTCTTCGTGTCAGCTTAAAAAAGCCGACGATCACAACCAGAATTGCCAGGATAACGAGAACAATACGCAGTTTCATTGGGCCACACTCCTCATGAAATAGGAAGCGTGCGCATTATCTCACAATAAGGACGCAATGCAACAGATTGTAGCGCAATCTTAACACAGATGGGGCAAGGGCTCGCCGCAGGGAGGAGACTGCACGGAAGAATGTTTGCGCAGGAACGGGCGGGAAACAGGCTGGGTAAAGCAGCCTGAAACCAGCCCGCCCAGCGCGTTGCACGCGATCCAATCGGCAGGGGCCCGACTAGTCTTTATCGTCCGGCTCAGGCGGAAGCTCAGGCGCCTGTGCGGCAGCTTCGTCGGAAGCCTTCTTCCGGCGCTCAGCCCGCTTGGCGCGCAGTTCAGCCCGCTGCTGCAAAACCTGAGTTCCGATCAGCTCCAGCACCGCCGTCTCAGCGCCGTCGCCTTTGCGCCATCCGGTTTGCACAATGCGGGTATAACCGCCATTCCGCGACTCATAGCGCTTTGCAATATCGTCAAAGAGCTTCTTCACCGCCGGAGCGCTGAGGGCATAACCCGCCGCGAGCCGCCGAGCGTGAAGGTCTCCCCGCTTGCCGAGCGTAATCATATGCTCCGCAACAACGCGCGCCTCTTTGGCTTTGGGGAGAGTCGTCTCGATCCGCTCTTCGATAATCAGCGAGGTCACCAGATTCCGCAAAAGCGCCCTCCGGTGCGACGTATTTCTTCCAAGTTTTCTTCCGTAATTACGATGACGCATCTTTAGCTTTCCTGCCCCCAGGCGGGTTGTTCTGAAACGGGCTGGTTGGCCGCGGGAAGGGGATTACCCCTTTCATCAAATTTCAGGCCCAGGCCCAGGCCCATCGCCGTTAGGATTTCCTTAATCTCATTCAACGATTTCCTGCCGAAGTTCTTCGTCTTCAGCATCTCCTGCTCGGATTTTTGAACCAGCTCTCGAATCGTAGAGATGTTGGCGTTTTTCAGACAGTTGTACGAACGGACGGATAGTTCAAGTTCTTCAACCGAGCGGTCAAGATTCTCGTTATAAACCGTCGCGGGCTTTTCCTCAGAAATCTCCTCGGAGATGGTTCCCTCTTCGAAGTTGATAAAGATGTTCATATGGTCTTTGATGAGTTTGGCCGCCAGGCCAATCGCATCCTGGGGAGTCACGGCACCGTTGGTCCAAACGTCAAGCGTCAGCTTGTCATAGTCCGTCATCTGCCCTAATCGGGCAGCTTCCACGGTGTAGTTGACCTTGCGGATCGGGGAATGCACGGAGTCGACAGGGATATAGCCGATCGGAAGATCCTCATCAAAATTCTTTTCCGCCGAAACGTAACCTCGTCCGTTCTTCACGCGCATCTCAATCCGCAGGCTCCCGCCTTCGCTCACCGTGGCGATGTAGGAGTCCTTGTCCAGGATTTCGATGTCCGCATCTTCCTGAATCATGCGCGAGGTGACCTCGCCGGGTTTGTTAACTTCCAGCGTGAGCGTTTTCGGCCCCTCGACGTTCATCTTCAAGGGGATTTGCTTGAGACTGAGGATAATGTCCGTCGCATCTTCCACCACGCCGGGGATAGAAGAAAACTCGTGCATCACCCCCTCGATTTTGACCGCCGTAATGGCCGCCCCCTCGATCGACGAGAGAAGAACCCGCCGCAGCGCGTTTCCGATCGTAGTTCCGAACCCGCGCTCAAAAGGCTGCGCGGTGAACTGACCATACTTATCGGTCAGAGTACTCGTGTTGCACACCAGCCGCTTGGGCTTTTGAAAACCTTTCCAGAGCATATTGCCTTCACCTCCCTGGGGCCGCCACCGCGGCCTCCAGCGCTATAAACTTGGACACAAAACTATTTCGAATAAAGCTCGACGATCATCTGCTCCTGAATGGGGAAGTTGACGTCTTCGCGCTTCGGGATTGAAACCACCTGAGCCTTCAGGTTGTCACGATCGAGCGTTAACCACGGCGGCACGCCGCGGTTCCCGGACAGATCGAGCGAGCGCTGAATCGATTGAAGTTTACGGCTCTTTTCCCGCACCGCAATCTCCTGGCCCGGAACCACATGGAACGAAGGGATGTTGACCTTCTTTCCGGACACCTGGATATGTCCGTGCCGGACAATCTGGCGTGCTTCAGCACGAGAAGCCGCCAGGCCAAGCCTGTAAACGACGTTGTCCAACCGCTGTTCGAGCAGCAGCAGCAGCGTTTCACCCGTCACACCTTTGCGGCTTGCGGCCTTCTCAAAATAGTTGCGGAACTGGTTCTCCAGAATCTGATAAAGCCGCCGAACCTTCTGCTTCTCCCGCAACTGAATGCCATAGCCCTGGGGCTTGGGGCGTCGCGCCTTTCCATGCTGCCCCGGGGGAAAATTCCTGTTTTCGATGGCACACTTGTCGGTCAGGCAGCGCTGACCTTTCAAAAAGAGCTTCTGCCCTTCCCTGCGGCATAGCCGACATACTGCTTCACGATATCTCGCCAAACAAACCTCCTGTAACTTACAAACCTGGATTGGGGTGGCAGCTTACTTCTTCAGGCGCTATCCAAGTTGCCACTCGCCGTTTCTTCAATCCCGGCACGCTTGCTAATCTTCAGACTCGACGCCGCTTGGGCGGACGACAACCGTTGTGCGGAATCGGAGTCACATCCTTCAGTTCCCGCACCTCCAGCCCTGATGCCGCAAGCGCGCGGATGGCTGATTCGCGACCCGCTCCCGGCCCTTTCACACGAACCTGAACGGTCCGCATCCCATGGTCCCGTGCGGTACTGGCCGCCCGCGCTGCCGCCTGCTGCGCCGCAAAGGGCGTCCCTTTGCGCGAACCGCGGAAACCCAGGGCGCCGGCGCTGGACCAACAGATCGTTTTCCCATCCGGATCCGAAATGCACACCATGGTGTTGTTGAAGGTGGCCCGGATATGCACCACCCCATAAGGAACAATACGCTTTTCCTTTTTCTTAAAGCTCTTTTTTTTGCCTGCCTTACCCGCTGCCTTCGCCATAATCCTCCGTTCAAAACCCCGCTACGGCTATCGCATAACACTCCGAAGCCGTTCTGTCCCCGAATGCCTAAGTCTTCGCGGCTGTCTTCTTCTTATTGGCGATCGTCCCCTTGCGAGGCCCTTTGCGCGTCCGGGCATTGGTGTGCGTCCGCTGTCCGCGTGCCGGCAGGTTACGCCGGTGCCTCGTGCCACGATAGGAACCAATTTCAATCAGCCGTCGGATATTAAGGCCAACCTCTTTCCGAAGGTCCCCTTCCACGCCGCCTTCTTCTTCGATAATTTGCCGAATACGGTTCACTTCCTCTTCGGTCAAATCCTTAACCGGCTTGGTGGAATCAACGCCCGCGCGGCTCAGAATTGAAAGCGCCCTCGGGCGTCCGATACCGAAAATATAGGTGAGACCGATTCCAACCCGTTTTCGGATCGGTAAATCGACCCCTGCAATCCGTGCCATAGAAAACCTCCAACTCCCTGAAACCCGCCGGCTTGATGCCGAAAAATCAGGTATGCCGCTACCGGGTGCGAACATCCTCCCGCAGACAAACTAGCCTTGTCGCTGTTTGTGTTTGGGATTCTCGCAAATCACCCGCAACACCCTGCCGCGCTTGACCAACTTGCACTTGGCGCAAATCTTTTTCACAGAAGAACGTACTTTCATCTCTTCCCTCTTTTTCCGTTACCGCGACTTCCAGAAGCGCTACCAAGCCGCAACTTCGTGCCGGGTTCGCAAGTTCCAAAGCTTCCCGAAAGGCATTCGCTTGCGGTCACTTGTAGCGGTAGACGATCCGGCCTCGCGTCAAGTCGTAGGGTGAAAGCTCCACAGCAACTTTATCACCCGGGAGGATTCGGATAAAGTTCTTCCTCATCTTACCCGAAATATGGGCCAGAACCCGGTGCTTGTTTTCCAGCTCCACACGAAACATAGCGTTTGGGAGCGATTCAATCACCGTCGCCATCACCTCGATCGCTTCTTCTTTTGCCATAAACCTTTTTCTGCCGCCGATCAACCTTCACGATCCGCCTCTTCCCGTGGCTACAACCGGGTTAAAACATCGGGACCGTTCTGAGTCACGGCAACCATGTGCTCGAAATGCGCTGAATAAGCGCCGTCGACAGTGACCGCCGTCCACTGGTCATCCAAGATCCGCAACCCCGGCCCCCCAACGTTGACCATGGGCTCAATCGCCAGCACCATGCCCTCCTTCAAAGGAGGGCCATAACCGGGCTGCCCAAAATTGGGGATCTGCGGCTCTTCGTGCAACTGGCGGCCAATTCCGTGGCCGACAAACTCGCGCACCACTGAAAAGCCGCTGCCGACAACGTGCTGCTCCACCACCGATGAAACATCGCCCAGCCGATTTCCCACCCGAACCTGGTCAATAGCTAATCCCAGCGACTCTTCCGTTACCCGAAGGAGTCTTTGGAGTGGTTCCGATATCGGTCCGACCGGGACTGTCAGTGCAGCATCACCGTAATAACCTTCGATAATCACGCCCAGGTCCAAGCTCACGATATCGCCTTCGTTCAACCGCCGGTTCGACGGAATGCCATGAACAATCTGTTCATTCACAGATGCGCACAAGCAGCAGGGGTACCCTCGGTAGCCCTTGAAAGCCGGCTTTGCCCCCGCTTGAGCCAGGCGCTTTTCAACGAACTTCTCCAGGTCTAAGGTCGTCACGCCCGGCTGAGCCTGCTCCCGCGTCTCTTCCAGAATCTTTCTGACCAGTTGGCCGCTCCGGCGCAATTTTTCAATTTCCGCCGCCGACTTACAGATAATCATGTGTTTTCAGGAGGCTCAACAGCCTATCCGTAATCACATCCGGTTCGCCGTTTCCATCCACCAGATGCAGTGCGTTCTTCCGCTCGTAGTAATCAATCAGGGGCAGGGTTTCCTGTTTGTACGCCCTCATGCGCCTCCTGATCGCTTCCTCGTTGTCATCCGCCCGCTGAAGAAGCTCGGCTCCGTCCTTATCACAGAGGCCGTCCTCGCGCGGAGGGTTCAAATAATTGACGTTGTAGATTTCTCCACAGCGTGGGCAAGTCCTTCGCGCGGTCAGCCGCTTGATCACCGACTCGGTATCAACATCGATGTGCAGAACCAGCGGCTCACCCAGCCCGGTTCGTTCGAGGATGCCGTCGAGAAATTGTGCCTGAGCAATGGTTCGCGGGAAACCGTCCAGAATAGCGCCTTCCCTGCAATCAGGCTTGCCCAGACGCTCTTCCACAATCGTGCACATCACGTCGTCCGGGACTAACTCCCCTTTATCCATCTTAGCCTTTGCGGCCAAGCCGAGGCTAGTTTTTTTCCGCGCAGCCTCACGAAGGATATCTCCCGTCGAGATGTGGGGAATACCCAGTACCCTCGCAACCTCACGTGCCTGGGTTCCCTTGCCGGCACCCGGGGGCCCCAGGAAAATAAGAACCTGCGCCATCGTTTGCCTTCTTACGCGTACCCTGCACTTACGATGCGGCGCGACGCCCTCGAACTCGCCCTTTCTTCAGGAAACCCTCGTAGTGCCTCATAATCAACTGGGCTTCGACCTGCTGGATCGTATCCATCGCAACACCCACCACAATCAGCAGTGAGGTGCCTCCAAAATAGAAGTTAATATTCAGACCGTGCAAAAGCCAACCGGGGAAATGCGCGTCAAACCATGCGCCACCCATCCAAACCGGCAGGTGATTCCACCGCAATCCAGCGAGCATGATCTCCGGAACCAGGGCAATCACAGCCAGGTAAAGCCCGCCCACCCAGGTGATTTTCGTCAGAACGTCATCCAGATGGTCTGCCGTCCGCTTGCCAGGGCGTATTCCGGGAATAAATCCTCCCTGTTTTCGAACGTTGTCCGCTACCTCGTCAGGGTTATAAATGATCGAAAGATAGAAGTGCGCAAAAAAGATAATCAGAAGAACGTAAATAAGATCGTAAAGCGGCTCACCCCAGCCGATAACCGACTGGAACGAAGCCATCATGCTTCCAAGAGCCCCTTGTTTCCCCGCAAACAGCGCGATGGTTTGAGGAAAGGTTAACATCGAGACGGCAAAGATGATCGGCATCACGCCGCCGCTGTTGACCTTCAAAGGAAGGTGCGTGGAAACTCCGCCGAGAACCTTGCGCCCCACAATGCGCTTGGCATACTGAATCGGAATACGCCGCTCGCCACGTTCGACGAAAACGATAAAGGCCACCACCACCAGCATGAACGCCAGCAGTAGGAACACGATCGGAAAGCTCCAGACCCGCGTCACAAAAACGTTCTGATAAATGTTTCCGATAGCGCGCGGCAGGCCGACAACAATACCGGCAAAAATCAGCAGCGACATGCCGTTTCCAATGCCCCGCGCGGTGATTTGTTCTCCCAGCCACATCACGAAGACCGCGCCGGTCGTCAGCGTCAGGACCGTGCTCAGGGTGAAGCTGAGGCCCGGATGATTCACCAGCGGCATATTGGCGCTGGTCTCGCGCTGCAAGGCAATGGCGATGCCGAAGGCCTGAAATCCGCTCAGTCCCACCGTCATCCAGCGCGTGTACTCGGTAATCTTTTTGCGGCCGAGTTCACCTTCTTTTTGAAGCTTTTCAAGAGTGGGTGAAACGACTCCCAGTAACTGAAGGATGATGGATGCCGTGATATACGGCATGATTCCCAGAGCAAAGACCGTCAGGCGATTCAGGCTGCCTCCCGAAAACATGGAAAGCAGTCCAAACAGCGTTCCGCCCAACCCGCTCAATGCCTGCGCCAGAACGTCGGGGTTGATCCCAGGCGTCGGGACGAACGATCCCAGCCGGTACACGGCCAGCATCAGGAGGGTAAACAGGATACGCTTCCGCAGGTCCGGAATCTCAGTAAGGCTTTTGAGATTCTCCATCATGCGGAAAGGACCTCTGCTTTTCCGCCAGCCTTGAGAATCTTTTCTTCAGCCGACTTCGAAAAATGGTGAGCTGAAATTTGAAGAGGGGCCGTGAGTTCGCCGTTGCCCAGGACTTTAAGGCCGTCCCGCAGGCGGCCAATCAGGCCGCGTTTCGCCAGCAGTTCCGGCGTCACTTTTACCTCGGGGTCGAAACCCTCCAGGTCCCTCAGATTGACGATGGCGTACTGCTTCTTAAAAATGTTTGTAAATCCGCGCTTCGGCAGTCGGCGGTGGAGCGGCATCTGGCCGCCTTCGAACCCGGGACGCATTCGCATGCCCGCGCGCGACCGCTGTCCTTTGCTTCCGCGCGTCGCCGTTTTCCCGTGTCCTGAGCCCATACCCTGGCCAGTCCTCTTGGGTCGCTTATGCGCACCGCCTGGAGGTCGAAGCGTTCCAATATGTATGGCCATGGCAGCTATTTCTTACCTTTCTTAGGCTTCGATTCCTCTTTGGCCGCAGATTTGGGCTCCTTGGCTTTTCGCCGCGACGCCGGTTTTTCGGAGCCTGCAGAAACCTGCTTCTTGGCGGATTCAGAGGCTCGACTTTTTGTTGCACCCGACTTCTTCTGTGGAGCAGCTTTCTCACTCCCGGCTGCAGCAGCTTCCTTCCGGGGAGGCGAAGCCACCGCCTCGGCATCCATACTCGCCGCAGGCGCCTCTGCCGGAGCCTTTTTGCCAGCCTTTTCAGCAGGCGGGACGCTCTTCGGGAGAGCTTCCGAAGGAATGATCTTGTATTCCGGCACGCTGGCCCAGGCGGGACTTACAGGCCGCTCGACGACTTCGACCAAATGGCATACCTTCGCAACCAAACCCCGCATCGACGCCGTGTCGAGCCGCTCGACCACCTGATTCAAGCGTCGCAGCCCGATGCTCCTGACCGCTTCCCGCTGTCGACGCGGAAACCCGGTCCCACTGCGGACCCACTTAATATAAATTGTCCCGGTCTTCTCTGGCACGATGTTCCAGCCTCCCTAAATTTCTTCCACCGTTTTCCCGCGCAACGCAGCCACCTCTGCGATGTTCCGCAGGCTGAGAAGGGCCTGCATCGTGGCTTTGACCACATTGTGCGGATTGGTCGTGCCCAGTGATTTGGTCAGAACGTTCTGAATCCCAGCCGCCTGAACCACCGCGCGAACGGGACCCCCGGCAATCACGCCCGTGCCCGCAGCGGCGGGCTTCAACAAGACCCTGCCCGCTCCGTAATGGCCGACGACTGCATGCGGAATTGTAGTTTCGGTGATGTTGACTTTGTGCAAAGACTTTTTAGCGAGTTCGATTCCCTTGCGAATCGCCATCGGCACTTCGCGTGCCTTTCCCGTGCCAAAGCCCACATGACCGTTGCCATCGCCCACCACCACCAGGGCTGAAAAGCTGAGATTCTTTCCGCCTTTCACAACCTTGGTCACGCGATTGATGGACACGACCTGGTCTTTCAGTTGTAACGTACTTGGGTCAATCCCAACAGCCAAATTGCGCTCTCCTTCGCGTTAAAACGTCAGGCCGTTCTTCCTTGCCTCATCGGCCAGAGCCTTGACACGCCCGTGATAGGTATAACCCCCGCGATCGAAAACGACCCGGGCAATTCCAGCATCCTTCGCGCGTTCCGCCAGCGCTTTTCCAACGACCTTAGCCGCCGCGATGTTACCGCCGCTCTTCAGGGTCTTGCGAATCTCCGCATCACAAGACGATGCCGACACCAGCGTGCAGCCTCGAACGTCGTCTACAATCTGAGCGTAGATATGCTTGAGTGACCGAAACACGTTCAGTCTGGGCGCGGACACGACACCGCGGACCCGGCGGCGGATACGCAGGTGAACTCCCTGGCGGCGAACGTTCTTTGATACTTGCGTCAACATGCCCTATGCTATTCCTTCCTGAAGCCTAACCCTTGGCGGCGCCTGCAGCCGCCTTGCCCACTTTCTTCTTCAACTTTTCGCCGGTATACCGGACCCCTTTGTTCTTGTAAGGATCGGGTGGGCGCAAGCTGCGAATCCTGGCCGCCGTCTGGCCTATCAGACGAAGGTCGGCTCCCTTGATCACCAGGTGCGTCTGCTTGTCAATACTGACGGAAATCCCCTCAGGGATCGGAAACTCGATCGGATGCGAGTAACCCAGGGCGAAGACAATTGATTTCCCGCTGACCTCAGCGCGATAACCAATCCCGACAATATCCAGGTGTTTTTCAAAGCCTTTGCTCACCCCTTCGACCGCATTGGCAACTTCGGCGCGAATCAATCCTCGCAGCGCCACCTGCTCCTCGTGCTCCATTTGAACCAGATAAGTCGCATCCGGCTTTTCAAGGCGAATCCCGCGGGGAAGAGGAACCTGGATATTCCCCTTGGGGCCCTTGACGGTCACTGCAGTGACCTCCACCTGTATCGTCACGCCGGTGGGAACCTCAATCGGCATTCGTCCAATTCTTGACATAACCCTCAGCCTTGCCCGAAGTTCGGGCCTACTCCACGTTACAGAGAATTTCTCCGCCCACCTTTGCCCGGCGGGCTGTTTTGCCCGTCATCACGCCCTGGGGCGTCGTCAGGATATTCACGCCCAGCCCGCCCAGAACCCTGGGCACCTCCCCGGCTCCGGCGTAGACGCGGCGGCCGGGTTTGGAAACCCGGTCGATCTTCCGGATCACGCTGGCGCCGTCCGGCGCGTATCGAAGGAAAACCCGCAAGGTCTGCTTCTTCTTCTCTTCCGAGACCTTATAATTGCTGATGTAGCCTTCTTCCTTGAGCACACGGGCAATCTCGATTTTCAATTTTGACGACGGCATGTCCACGCGTTGATGCCGCGCGCGAAATCCGTTACGAATTCGCGTCAGCAAATCAGCCACTGGATCAGAAACAGCAGACATATAGCTCCCAATTCAAAAAAAGTCCGTCGCAGCTTCGTTCTTTTTTGCTGCGATCGTTTATCCAACTACCAACTGGACTTCACCACGCCCGGGATATCTCCCTGCAGAGCGAACTTGCGGAAGCAGAGCCGGCACATCTCAAATTTTCGCAGATAGCCGCGGGGCCTGCCGCAAATGCGGCAACGGTTCCTGTGACGGATCTTGAATTTCGGCTTTCGAACCAGCTTTGCCATCTGGGATGTTCGGGCCACGTGTTTATCCTCCAGCCTGCTCAGTCGAATCTTCTTGAACGCCGTGCCGGCGCTGGACCTCGGAGCGGAAAGGCATTCCGAGATGCCGCAACAGCGCGAGCGCCTCCGCATCGCTTCGGGCGTCCGTCACGATGGAAATATTCATTCCCTTGACCTTTTCAATCTTGCCATACTCGACCTCAGGGAAGACGAGCTGGTCCTTCAACCCCAGGGTATAACTTCCACGCCCGTCAAACGATTTGGTCGAAAGGCCGCGAAAATCCCGAACCCGCGGCAGCGCCACATTGACCAGCCGGTCAAAAAACTCGTACATCCTGTCGCCGCGCAGCGTGACCATCGTCCCGATCGGCATGCCCTTGCGCAGCTTGAAATTCGCAATGGATTTCCTTGCCCGCGTCACCACCGGCTTCTGCCCGGACACCTGGCCCAGCTCGCGGGTGGCGGAATCGAGAACCTTGACATTCTGGCTGGCTTCGCCCAGGCCCATATTCACCACGATCTTGCTCAGCCGGGGCACCGCCATGCGGTTCGGGTATTTGAACTCTTCCACCAGAGCTGGAAGCACTTCCGATTGATATTTTTCCTTTAATCGCGCCGCCATATTCGCTTCGTCTTCCTTCGTCTCTAACTATCGAGAACTTTCCCGCATTTGGTGCACTGCCGAACCCTTTTGCCCTTCTCCCCGCCCGCCATGCGTTGGTGGCGGACACGCGTGGGCCCGCACTCACTGCAAACCAGGGCCACATTCGACACCTGAATCGGGCCTTCCTTCTCCAGAATTCCGCCTCGAATCTGCTTGGCAGGATTCGGCCGCGTGTGACGCTTAATCATGTTGGCGTGCTCCACAAAAACCTGCCGCTTTCCCGGCACCACGCTCAACACGCGCCCCGTCTTGCCTTTATCGCGTCCGGCAATAACCTGAACCTCGTCGTTCTTCCGGATATCCAGCGCCCTTCCCATCAAAGAACCTCCGGAGCAAGGGAAACAATCTTCAAGAACTTTTTCTCGCGGAGTTCGCGCGCCACCGGACCGAAAACGCGCGTCCCCACCGGCTCCCCAGTATCATTAATCAGCACGGCGGCGTTTTCGTCAAAACGGATGTAGCTGCCATCCCTCCGCCGCTGCTCCTTCCGCATCCGGACAATCACCGCTTTCACAACCTGGCCCTTGGGGACAGCGCTTTCCGGCGCAGCCTCTTTCACCGCCGCCGTAATCACGTCGCCCAACCCGGCCTGCAATCCCACACTTCCGCCCAGCGGCAGGATACACGAGAGCTTGCGGGCGCCCGAATTGTCGGCTACCTGCAAAATGGTGCGCATCCCAATCATACGTTGTCCTCCAAACCGGGACCCACCTGAACGGCCTTGGACAGAACCTGCACGACACGCCAGCGCTTCAGCCGGCTTAGGGGACGGGTTTCCTCAATCCTCACCCGGTCGCCAGGCTGGCACTCGCCTCTCTCATCATGGACCAGGAACCTCTTCGATGTCCTGGTAACCTTCTTGTACAGAGGATGCATAATTCTTCGATCCACTGTCACCACAATGGTCTTCTGCATTTTATTGCTGCTGACCATTCCGATTTTTTGCTGTCGCTTCTTATTCAGCATTACCCATCGCCTTGTCTTTTTGCCCGCGCGGTCCAGCCGGTCTTACGCATCCTTCTGAGCGCTCAACTTCAGGCCCCGTTCCCGCTGCACCGTATGAACCCGGGCAATTCCTTTCCGAAGCTGGCGCATCACGGGCAGAACATCTCCCTGGCCGCTTACAAGCTGAAACCGCAGCCGCAGAAGCTGCTGGCCGAACTGGGCCTTGTTGCTTTCAAGCTCCTCGTCAGTCCATTCCCGCATGCTTTCCGCGGGCCACTTCCACTTCTTATCCTTTTCGAGTTTCACGCGCTGCGTTCTCCAATCCGTTCAATGTGACGTTTCCAGCCGCGTGACAAACCGCGTTGGCAGGGAAAGCTTGTCACTCGCCAGGCGGAAAGCCCGCCGCGCCTCGGCCTCCGTCACGCCTTCCATTTCAAACAGGATTCTGCCGGGTTTCACAACGGCCACCCAGAATTCCGGCGCGCCTTTTCCCTTGCCCATGCGGGTCTCGGCCGGTTTCTTGGTGACGGGCTTGTCCGGAAAAACGCGAATCCACAGCTTGCCGCCCCGCTTGACAAAACGCATGATCGCCACACGACTGGCTTCAATCTGACGGTCAGTGATCCAGCCGGGCTCCAGAACTTTCAGCCCAAAATCACCAAAGGAAATCATGGACCCACGCCACGCCTTCCCCCGCATCCGGCCGCGCTGCACCTTCCGGAATTTCACCTTGCTTGGCATCAACATAAATCAATCACCTTTAGTCCCGTTTGCCGCGATCCGCGCCGGCCATCCCTTCGCTTTAAGCAACCGGAGCCGCTGCAGCCTCTTCCGTCCTTGCAGTGGGCCGCCGGCGCTGCTCGAGAATCTCCCCGTTGTAAATCCAGCACTTCACGCCAATCACGCCGTAGGTGGTCATCGCCTCCGCCAATCCGTAATCGATGTCCGCCCGCAGAGTGTGCAGAGGAAGACGTCCCTGCAGATACCATTCCGTCCGCGCAATTTCCGCCCCGTTCAGCCGTCCGCCAACCCGAACCTTGATTCCCTTGCAGCCAAAACGCAGCGCCGAATCCACGGCTTTTCGCATCGCCCGGCGGAAGGCCACGCGCTTTTCGAGCTGCAGGGCAATCGACTCCGCAACCAGCTGCGCATTCAGCTCAGGCCGGTGGACTTCCTGGATGTTGATCGGAAGCACTTCACGCCCCGTGCGCCTTTGAACTTCCTGGCGCAGGCGGTCAATTTCCGCTCCTTTACGCCCGATGATAATGCCGGGGCGCGCCGTATGGATCGTAATCTTCAGCTTGTTGCCCGGGCGCTCCACTTCAATCGAAGAGACCCCGGCGCTTTTCAACTGGGCCTTGAGCTCGCGCTTCAGCTTCAGGTCTTCGTGAAGCAGGTCCGCGTAACCCTTTTTCGCGAACCATCGAGACTTCCACGTCTTGATGACTCCAAGACGAAACCCGTAAGGATGTACCTTTTGACCCACCTACAACCTCCTTCGTCAATCCCTCGTCCGGCCGCCCGCTCCAGCCCGATGCCGGAGACTGCGGCCACGCGCTCCAGCCCGCTACTCTTTGGGCTCCGGCGATTCGACCACCAGGGTGATGTGGCTCGTCCGCCGCTGGTAGCGATAAGCACGGCCCATCGGAGCTGGACGAATCCGCTTCGCACGCGGCCCTTCGTTCACATAAGCCTTCGCAACCACCAGTTCGTCAACGTCAACGGAATCGGACTTCTGCTCGGCATTGGCAATCGCAGACTGCAGAATCTTCATCACTTCCTGAGCCACGCGCTTCTTGGTAAAACGCAGGGTATCGAGCGCTGCATTGACGTTCTGCCCGCGGACCAGATCAACCACCAGCCTGGCCTTCTGAGGTGAAACCCGCAAATATTTGCTTGTCGCTCTTGCTTCCATCGTTAGTTCCAGATTTTCGATTCTCGCTTCAAATCTACCTTGGGGCAGGGCTTGCCGTGCGCTCGGTCGCGGACTTCATGCTGTGACCTTTGAACGTGCGCGTGGGAGCAAACTCACCCAGCTTGTGTCCCACCATGTTCTCCGTGACGTAGACGGGAATGAACTTTCTGCCGTTATGCACGGCGATCGTGTGCCCGACCATTTCAGGAATTATCGTCGAACGTCTTGACCAGGTTTTGACCACCTTCTTTTCAAACCGCCGGTTAAGCAGTTCGATCTTCCTGATCAGGTGATCATCCACAAAAGGCCCCTTCTTAAGCGATCTCGACAACCTTTCCTCCCTATTTCTTCTCGCGTCGCCTGACAATAAAGCGATCCGTCAACTTGTTCTGCCGCGTCTTGAATCCCCGTGTGGGTTTGCCCCACGGAGTCACTGGATGCCGGCCGCCAGAGGTCTTGCCTTCTCCTCCGCCCAGGGGATGATCCACGGGATTCATCGCCACACCGCGCACCGTAGGCCGGATTCCCTGCCAGCGCTTTCGGCCCGCCTTGCCGATCGTGATATTTTCGTGGTCCAGGTTCCCCACCTGGCCAATCGTCGCCATACAGTCTATGTGCAGGCGGCGGACCTCGCCCGAGGGCAACCGAACCTGGGCGTAGTCACCTTCCTTGGCCACAACCTGCGCACTGCCTCCGGCGCTTCTGACCAGCTGCCCGCCTTTTCCAGGCCGCAGCTCAAGATTGTGAACGGTGGTTCCCAGGGGAATATTTTTCAAGGGCAACGAATTGCCCGCAACGATGTCGGCCTCCGGGCCGGCAATGACCTGGTCCCCAACCTTCAGCCCCTGCGGGTAGAGAATATAGCGCTTCTCGCCATCAGCATAGTGCAGAAGCGCAATGAACGCCGACCGGTTTGGATCGTACTCGATGGTCGCCACCCGCGCCGCAATCCCAACCTTTTCCCGCTTGAAATCAATCACACGGTAGTGGCGCTTGTGCCCCCCGCCCCGGCGCCAGATCGTAACTCTCCCGCGGTTATTGCGCCCGGAAATGCGATCTTTCGCTTCCAGCAGCGGCTTATGGGGCTTTGAGGTCGTCAGCTCTTCAAAGGTCGACCCGGTTTGATATCTTCGTGTTTCCGTGTACGGTCTGTATGTTTTAATTCCCATAATCGTCCGCTCGCTCTACAAGCAACCCGCTTAAACGGTCGCCGCGTACTCGGGAACCTTGGTTCCCGCTCTCAGCTTGACGTAAGCCTTCTTCCAGTCAGGCCGCCGTCCGCTGGTCCACCCGCGTCTCCGCACTTTTCCGCGGAAGGACGCCGTATGAACCGATTCGATCTTATTGCGAAGCTCGGCGAACATCTCTTCAACGGCCCCGATGATTTCCCGCTTGTTGGCGTCGCGGTCCACCTGAAAACACAGAATCCGCGCCGAGTCCTTCAAGTCCACACTCTTCTCAGTAATGATGGGCTTGCGAATGATTTGATAAGCGCTTTTCTTCATCGCAAAGCCTCCTGCAACCGCGTCAGCGCGCCTTCGGAAATCAGCAGCCGGTCATGGCTCAAAATGTGGTACGCGTGGATGTCATGATGGCGCACCAAATCGCAACCCACAACATTCCGCGAAGACAATTCCAGGTTCCGGTCTCGCGTGTCGCTCACAACAAGCGTCCCGGGCCCCACATCCAGCTTGCCCAGCGCAGCGACGAAAATCTTCGTTTTGGCCTCCGATAAACTCAAGCGATCCACCACGGTCATCTTATTTTCCTGAAATTTCGCCGCCAACGCCGACCGCAACGCGCCTTCCAACATCTTTTTGGGAAGCTTAATCGTATAATCGCGCGGCTTGGGACCGTGAGCGATCGACCCGTGGCGCCACAACGAGCTTCGAATGCTGCCCGCGCGGGCGCGCCCGGTTCCCTTCTGCCGCCAGGGCTTCTTGCCGCCGCCGGAAACTTCGCCCCGGCTCTTGGTCGAGTGCGTCCCGCGGCGCTGGCTTGCCAGATAAGCTCGCGTCGCCTCCCAGAGCAGGTCGCCATTGGGCTTGGCGGCAAACACCTCGTCGGCAAGCTCGAAATCTCGGACCTTTTCCCCTTCAAGATTTTTTACTTCCACTGTTGCCATGTGCCTGACTCTTTTCTGTCTGCTGCTTCCTCAAATTTCACTTGTGCGGCGCTCTTGCCTTTCGCACCACCACATAGCCGCCGTCGGGGCCGGGAACAGCGCCTTCAACCAGGATGGCGTTGTCGTCTGCCAAAACCCGAACCACCCGCATGTTCCTCGTGGTCACGCGGCTGACGCCCATATGTCCTGCTGCCCGCATTCCTTTAAAAACCCGCGAGGGAAACGCCGACGATCCGATGGATCCCGGCGCGCGGTGGAACATCGATCCGTGTGCACCGCCACCCCCACCAAAGTGATGCCGCTTATGGACGCCCGCAAACCCCCGGCCCTTGGACGTGCCAATCACGTCGACGGTATCGTTGGCTGCAAAAATATCCGCAAGAACCTTATCGCCAACCTTGACATCATCGGATTCCTGGTCCAGCCGCACTTCCCGCAGAAACCGCGCTGGATTTGCGCCTGCACGCTTAAAGTGACCTTCCACCGGCTTCGTCGTCCGCCGGCGGGGAGGAACCTCCACCAGGCCGATCTGGGCCGCATCGTATCCATCTTTGGCGGCGGTTTTGCGCTGAATCACCACGCAAGGGCCTGCCTTGAGAACGGTTACGGGAATGACATCGCCGTTTTCCGTAAAAATCTGCGTCATGCCCAACTTTTTACCCAGAATCGCCTTCAGCATAATGACTTCGCCGCAACCGAAGTTGCCATCGGACCGCACCGCGGTCCTTCCGCACAACTACTTTGCGTGCTCCTTCCCAAACGCTTTGATCTCGATGTCAACTCCGGCAGGAAGATCCAGCTTCGTCAGCGCATCGATCGTTTGCGCAGTCGGCTCCAGGATATCCACCAGCCGCTTGTGCGTCCGAATTTCAAACTGCTCACGCGACTTCTTGTCCGCATGGGGCGAGCGAAGGACGCAATACTTGTTCTTTATGGTCGGCAAGGGAACCGGCCCCGCCACCTGCGCTCCGGACCGCTTGGCCGTTGAAACAATATCAGCCGCCGACTGATCCAACACTCGATGATCAAAAGCCTTCAGCCGAATTCTTATTTTTTGATGCAGCATTTTCGCTCGCTTATTGAATAATTTCGGTCACGGAGCCGGCGCCGACGGTATGGCCGCCCTCGCGGATGGCAAAGCGAAGGCCCTTCTCCATGGCGATCGGTGTAATCAGCTCGATTTCCATCGACACGTTGTCGCCC
>Ga0307374_10004489_pt1 | contig 23202 bp, 20 predicted proteins | sample OX3MG_FD_202532 | JGI IMG/M metagenome (GOLD analysis project Ga0307374, IMG submission 202532) | Soil microbial communities from Risofladan, Vaasa, Finland - OX-3 | ecosystem: Environmental > Terrestrial > Soil > Coastal area > Acid sulfate soil | place: Finland: Risofladan, Vaasa | collected... | reverse complement strand
CATAGAGCAGATTGAGGGTGCCGGCCACGTTGTTCACCTGGGTGTACACCGCGTGCTTTCGATCGATCATCGAGTACGGGGCGGACCGCTGCTCGGCGAAGTGCACCACGGCATCGGGTTGGAACGAACCGAGGGTCTCGCTCACGAAGGTCGGGTCGGTGAGATCGCCCACGAACAACTCGATGGTGAGGTCGGAAATCTCCTGCCAGCGCCCGACCCGGCGCTGGAGGCTCACGATGGGCACCAGGCTGTCGACCCCCATCTCCAGGTCGTAGCCGCGTCGAGCGAAGTTGTCGACGACACCGACCCGGTGACCCTTGCGGGAGAGGTAGAGCGCTGTCGGCCATCCCAGATAGCCGTCACCCCCGAGTACCAGAATGTTCACGCTTCGTCTCCCTCTCGAACCGACACCATGGCTGACATGTGTCAATCGGCCTTGGACGATCGACACGGAGTTGTAATACATCTATCACCCATTGCCCCCCGACTTGGTGGCGGACAGACCGAGCCAAGGCCCCGGACGGACCGGTTCGGGGTCGATCGGATCGCGGCCCCCACCAGCCAACGAGCCTCCTGACCAGGGAAGTTGTCTCCATCCGAGGCAGGGGAGAAGACCGTCAGGATTTCACAGGGCGTTTACCTGTGAAGGTCCTTAGAACCTGTGCTCTTCCTCCCACGAGCCCGCACCCACCGACTCGTGCTCGACCGCTCCCCCACCGAGGTGTGGGAAGTCAAAGGTCGGTGGCGTCAGCTCCGGCGCCTGGAGGGCCCTGGTGGTGGCATCCACCGACGCTGGATGCGGGAGCTCCTTCTCCCCGATCCCGACGACACCCATCTCGACGAATCGCCGGGCCGTGACCAGCACCCGTCCCTCGAGCGATCCGACCGCCTTGTTGTAGGCCGCCACTGCGCTGTTCAATCCCTTGCCCACCCCCGAGACGTGGTCCCCCAGCAGGGAGAGGCGCTGGTACAACTCGGCCCCGAGGAGCTGCACCTCGCGGGCATTTTCGGCCAGCGCATCCTGCTGCCATCCATAGGCCACGGCCCGGAGGAGGGCGATCAGCGAGGTCGGCGTGGCCAGCAGCACATGGTTGGCCACGGCGTACTCCATCAGCCCGGGCTCGTGCTCGAGTGCGGCACTGAGCAGGGGATCGCCGGGGATGAATGCCACCACGAACTCGGGTGAGGGATCGACCCGCTTCCAGTACTCCTTCTTCGCCAGGGCGTCCACGTGGACCTTCATCTGGCGTCCATGACTGGCCAGATGGGCTCGGCGGACCGACTCGTCGTCGGCCTCGTTGGCATCGAGGAACGCCTGCATCGGCACCTTGGCATCGACGGCCACGTTCTTGCCCCCGGGGAGGTGCACCACCATGTCCGGTCGCATCCGTCCGCCGTCCCCGTCCGAGGTGACCTGTTCGTCGAAATCGCAGTGCTCGAGCATGCCGGCCATCTCGACCACCCGGCGGAGTTGCAGCTCCCCCCACCGTCCCCGCGTCTGTGGAGACCGGAGGGCGGTGACCAGATTTCGGGTCTCCTTCTGAAGCTGGTCGTGCGAGGTCGAAAGGGTCTTCATCTGCTCGGTCAGGGTCGAGTAGGCCCGCTGGCGTTCGACTTCGAGTCGCTGCATCCCCGCCTCGTACTTGCCGAGCTGCTCGCCGATCGGTTTCAACAACTGCTCGATGGCCTGCTGGCGCTGGGCCAGCTCGCCCTCGGCCGCCTGGCGTGTCTCGTTGAGCTTGGTGTCCGCCAACTGGAGGAACTGCTCGTTGTTCCGCTGCAGGGCCAGCGTGGAAAGGCGGGCGAACTCACCGGTCAGCTGCTGGCGCGTCTCATCGAAGGCCGCGGCACGCTCAGCGGCGGCCTGCCGCTCGTGGTCGAGCTCCGTCCCGAATCGCGCCACATCGGCCTGCAGCGACGTGGCGCGCTGTTGGGAGTGGGCCAGCTGTGACCGCACGTCCTGCAGCTCGTTGGTCAGCCCCTGGTTCTGGCCGAGGGCGTCGGCCAGGCGGGCCTGGGCGGTCCGGGCTTCCGTCACCTGATTGGAGCGGACCAGCAGCCCCACGGCCACCCCGAGCACCGCCCCGGCGACGAGTCCGATGATGAGTCCGCTGATCATGACGAGTCCTCCTCGAGGCCGACCGGCCCTAGGCCGCCAGCGTACCGAGGGGGTGCTTCACCCTTGGTGGACACTCCTCCCCTTCTGGCCGCACGGGTGCGTGTGTCAGCATGGTGGGGTGCACCGGGTCGTGATCGTCGGGGCCGGATTCGCCGGCCTGTCAGCCGCCCGGGCGCTGATCGACGGTCCGGTCGACGTCACCCTCGTCGATCAGCGGAACTTCCACACCTTCCAGCCTCTGCTGTACGAAGTGGCCACCGCCGGCCTCGACCCGGGCGACGTGGCCTATCCCATCCGGGCCGTCTTCGGGCGGGCCGACAACGTCTCGTTCCGCTTCGCCACGGTCACCGGGGTGGACTGGGACCGACGCCAGGTGGCGTTGGAGGGCTCCAGCCCGTTGCCCTTCGATTCGGTCATCGTGGCCAGCGGGGCCACCGCCCGGTATTTCGGGATACCGGGGGCGTCGGAGCTCACCTTCCCGCTCTACACCCTGACCGAAGCCCGCCGCCTGCGAGACCATGTCCTGCGCAAGTTGGAGGACGCCGATGCCGATCCTTCGCTGGTGGCCGAGGGCGCGCTGACCTTCGTCGTCGTCGGGGGCGGACCGACCGGCGTGGAGGTGGCGGGGGCGTTGGCCGAACTGCTGGACGTCGCCGTCCGCCACGACGGGTTCGCCTTCGAGCGTTCCACCGGCCGGATCGTCCTGGTGGACGGGCTGGACCGACTGTTGACCCCGTTCAAGCCGAAGGCATCCTCCTACGCGGCCCGTACCCTCGAGGGCCGCGGGGTGGAACTGGAGCTCGGGCGCATGGTCCGATCGGTCACCGCGTCCTGCGTCGAGCTCGACGATGGTCGCCAGATCCCCACCCAGACCGTGGTGTGGGCGGGCGGTGTGACCGTCGAGGGCACCGTGGCCTCGACATTGGGAGTGGATGCGGCATCGAACGGCCGCCTGGCGGTAGGCCCCGATCTCTCGATCACCGGTCGGCTCGACGCCTACGCCATCGGGGACGCAGCCGCCGTCCCCTGGGGACCGGGTGCGAAGGACCCCCGTGCGGTCTGCCCCCAGCTGGCCCAGGTGGCCATCCAGTCCGGCAGGCACGCCGCGGCCCAGATCGTCAATCGGGTGGAGGGCCGGCCGGTTGAGCCGTTCCGGTATCACGACAAGGGCATCATGGCCACGATCGGCCGGAAGGCAGCCATCACCGAGCTCCCCCGCGGGCTCATCGTGACCGGAACCCTGGGGTGGTTGGCCTGGCTCGGTCTCCACCTCCTGTACCTGATCGGATTCCGCAACAAGATCATCGTGCTGGTGAACTGGTCGTGGCGGTACCTGTCGTGGAGCTCCGGACCGAGGGTGATCGTCGGTGACGAATTGTCCCACGGCGCGGGATCCGATGGCGACACCCCGGCCACGAGCACCCCGGCCACGAGGGAGTCGGGGTAATGCCGCTCGACGCTCCGAGGTGGTCGTCGAACCGAGGAAACCGTCCGTCCGACGCGGGTACGGTTGCCGGTGTGGACGACGCCCTCGAACAGATCGACCGGAAGGTGTTTCAGCTGTTCGCCCTGGTGGGCGAGTCGGTCTCGGGAGCCACCGATGCCCTCCTGTCGGGGGACCGCGAGGCGGCGAAGCTGCTGGCCGACCGGGACGAGGTCGTGGATGTCCTGTACCACGACATCGAGCAGTTGACGCTGGAGCAGCTGACCGTGGGCGGTATCACCTCGCCCGAGGACCTGCGGTTCCTGGTCACGGTGATCAGGATGCTCCCGGATCTGGAACGGAACGGGGATCTGGCCGAACATGTCGCCCGCCGGGCCGCCCGCGGCCTCGGCGCGGAGTTGTCGGCGCGCAGTCGGGGCCTGGTGGAACGGATGGGCGAGGTGGCCATCCACATGTGGCGAGCCACCACCGACGCCTACGCCGAACGGATGCCCATGACCGTGTCACTGGTGGACACCCTCGACGACGAGATGGACGACCTCCATGTCAGTCTGACCATGGAAGTGGTCGCCGGGACCATGCCGTTGCCGGTGGCCGTGGAGCTGGCCATGGTGGCCCGGTTCTATGAGCGGTTCGGCGATCACGCCGTGAACCTGGCCAAACGGGTCGCCGTGCTGGCGCCGTCCACCGGCTGAGGCCCACCCGTCGCCTCAGGCGACGATGGACCTCGTCAGCAGCGCCTCGGCGATCTGCACGGCGTTGAGGGCGGCTCCCTTCCGGAGGTTGTCGCCACTGATGAACAGCGCAAGCTGCCGGCCATCGGCGCCAGCCCGTCGGATGCGGCCCACCAGCGACGGATCCCTCCCCGCGGCGTGCAGTGGTGTGGGTAGGTCGGAGAGCTCCACTCCGGCCGCATCGGCCAGCAGTTCCCGAGCTTCCTCAGGCGAGAGTTCCCGTTCGAACTCGGCCAGCACGGAGTGCGAGTGTCCGGTGAACACCGGAACCCGGACGCAGGTGCAGGTGACGTCGAGGCCGGGGATCTCGAGGATCTTCCGGCTCTCGTCACGGAACTTCTGCTCCTCGTTGGTCTCGCCCGAGCCATCGGCCACCAGCACGCCGGCCTGAGGGATCACGTTGTGGGCGATGGTGTCAGGGAAGACGACCGCCTCCGGGACCTCCACCGCAGCCCCGTCGAAGGTCAGGGCCGCCGCCCGGTCCACCGTCTTGACCAGCTGCTGCTCGAGCTCCGCCACCCCGGCCAGGCCCGAGCCGGACACCGCCTGATAGGTGGAGACCACCAGGCGTCGCAGTCCGGCGGCATCGTGCAACGGCTTGAGGACGGGCATGGCCACCATGGTGGTGCAGTTCGGATTGGCCACGATGCCCTTCGGGATGGAGTCCAGGGCGCCCGGATTGACCTCGGGGACCACCAGCGGCACATCAGGATCCATCCGCCATGCCGAGGAGTTGTCGATCACCGTCGCCCCCGCCGCGGCGAACCGGGGAGCCATCGCACGCGAGGCCGGAGCGCCACAGGCGAACAGGGCCAGGTCCAGGCCCGACACATCCGCCGTGCCCACGTCCTCGACCACCACCTCGGCCCCTCCGAACAGCAGGCGCCGGCCGGCCGAACGGGACGAGGCAAAGAGCCGAAGCTCGTCGACGGGGAAGTCCCGCTCGGTCAGAATCGCCTGCATCACCGTTCCGACCTGCCCGGTCGCGCCCACCACAGCCAGTCGCATAGGTGCCATTCTACGGATGTTGACCGTGCAGACTGAGCAGAGCAACCGGCTCCGACCGAGCCTCGGCGACGGTCAAGCCAGATCGAACGCGGCGTGCAGGGCGCGGACCGCCTGTTCGGCGGCGGCGGCACGCACCATGCACGAGATGCGGATCGACGAGGTGGAGATCATCTCGATATTGATTCCGGCATCGGCGAGCGTCTCGAATGTGAGTGCCGTGACACCGGGGTGGGTCTTCATGCCCGCCCCGACCAGAGACACCCTGGCCACGTCGGCATCGCTGCTGACCCCGCTGGCGCCCAGCTCGGGCACCAGGGCCTGGCACACCTCGGTGCTGACGGCCAGGTCGTAGCCCGGGACGGTGAAGGAGATGTCCGTCGTCCCGTGCAGGGACGTGTTCTGCACGATCATGTCCACGTTGACGTGTCGGTCGGCCAAGGCCCGGAACAGGCGGGCAGCCAGCCCGGGGCGGTCGGGCACGCCGATCACCGTCACCTTGGCCTCGGTGACATCGTGCGTGACTGCAGTGACGATCGCTTGCTCCATACTGGCGTCCTCCTCGACGACCCACGTTCCGGGCTCCCAGGTGAAACTGGAACGTACATGCAGTGGTACCCCGTGGTTTCGGGCGAACTCCACCGACCGCAACATCAGAACACGGCCCCCGGAGGCCGAGATCTCGAGCATCTCCTCATAGCTGACCCGGGCCAGCCTTCTGGCTTCGGGCACGATGCGCGGATCGGCGCTGAACACGCCCGACACGTCGGTGTAGATCTCGCAGGCGTCGGCGGCCAGTACGGCGGCCAACGCCACCGCGGTGGTATCCGAACCGCCCCGCCCCAGCGTGGTCACGTCCCGCTCGACGGACATCCCCTGGAACCCGGCGACCACCGGGACGCCACCGCCGTTCAGCGTGGCCCGCAGTCGGTCGGCCCGGATCTCCACGATCTTGGCCCTGGTGTGCACGGCGTCGGTGATGATGCCGGCCTGGCTGCCGGTATACGACGTGGCCTCCACGCCCAGTTCGGCCAGTGCCATGCACAGCAGCGACATGGAGATGCGCTCCCCGGCACTCAGCAACATGTCGACTTCGCGCGTCGGCTGCACCGCGCTCACGTCGTCGGCCAACCTGATCAGCTGGTCGGTGGTCTTGCCCATGGCACTGACCACCACCACCACGTCGTCGCCGGCACGCCTGGTCCGGGCGATGTGATCGGCCACGGCACGGATGCGGTCGGCGTCGGCCACCGAGGTACCGCCGAATTTCTGCACCACCAGAGGCATGGTGGCCAAGGCTACAGGGGCGGGTTCGCCCGGCCTCGACGAAGCCGTGTTGCCGACTTCGATGGCTCAGGTGCGACCGACTACCCTGATCCTCCGTGCCCACCGAGAAGCGTCAGCGCCAAAAAGCCGGTCGCCAGGCCCGTCTGGAAGCCGAGCAGAAGGTTCTGAAGAGGAAGCAGAACCTGCGACGCCTCATCACCATCGTCATCGCGGCCGCGGTGGTGGTCGGACTCTCCTACCTCATCTTCAACCGGCACTCCACGAAGAAGTCGGCCACGTCCACGTCCACCTCGGTGGCCGCCTCCACCACGACCAGGCCTCCTCCGGCCGGCGGTTCAGGCAACAAGTCACCGAGCGCCATCACCACCTCGGCCGACTGTCCGGCGAACTTCAGTGCCACGCTGAACAAGCCCTCGTGGCCGTCACCCCCGCCGATGACCATCAGCACGTCGAAGACCTACACCGCCACCATCACCACGGACATCGGGCCGTTCACGGTCCAGCTCGACCCCAAGGCGGCGCCCAAGGCCGTCAACAGCTTCGTGTTCCTGGCCAACCAGCACTTCTTCGACTGCATCACCTTCCACCGGGTCATCCCCTCCTTTGTGGACCAGACCGGCGACCCCACCGGTAGCGGAACCGGGGGGCCCGGCTACCAGTTCGCCGATGAGCTTCCGAAGGCCGCCTCGCCCCAGTACCCGCTGGGGTCATTGGCCATGGCCAACTCGGGGGCCAACACCAACGGGAGCCAGTTCTTCATCGTGGCCGGATCACAGGGGGAGACCCTGGCCCCGAACTACACCCTGTTCGGCAAGGTGACGTCGGGGATCGATGTCGTGCAGAAGATCAATGCCGCCGGTGCCACCAGCGGGACACCGACCACCCTCCACCGGATGGTGTCGGTCACCGTCACCCCGTCGTGAGCGGGGCCCGCTCCCCCGTTACCACCCCGGTCTGTCCTGCAATCCCCATCTGAGTCATCCAACCGCCCACCACACGAGGAGTAACCATGGCCCCCGAAATTCCGGCAACCGACGGCTCCAGCCCGAAGACCCAGCGCTTCGACGCGCCGCCGCCCATGATCATCGACCCGGCCAAGCGGTATACAGCCGAGATGGTGACCACCAGGGGCCCGCTGACCATCGCCCTCGATCCCATTGCCGCACCCGGGACGGTGAACAACTTCGTGTTTCTGGCCCGGTGGCACTACTACGAGGGCATCGTCTTCCACCGGATCATCCCGGGCTTCATGCTCCAGGGCGGCGACCCCGAGGGATCGGGGCGGGGCGGACCGGGCTACAAGTTCAACGACGAGCTCCCGGCTCCCGGGAGGTACGAGATCGGCTCCCTGGCCATGGCCAATGCCGGCCCCAACACCAACGGCAGCCAGTTCTTCATCGTGAGTGGGCCGGACGGGACGTCGCTCCCGCCCAGCTACTCGCTGTTCGGCAAGGTGGTGAGCGGGCTCGACGTGGTGAAGTCCATCGAGTCGGTCGGCAGCCGGTCCGGGGCTCCCTCCGAGGACGTGGTGATCGAGTCGGTGACCATCACCGAGGCGGACTAGAGGCGGGAACCCGTTCAGACGGGCAAGGTGCCGAGGCCGGCGTCCGCACGCGAACCGTCCAGAAAGACCGAGACCTCGCCCACGCCGGCGGAACGCCACCGGCCCTCGGGCTCACGGATCAGGGCGGTTCGCTCCGGAATACCCGCCACCGGTGTGCCGAGCGGTGCCAGGTGGACCGAACGGTGCAATTTCTCCCCGTGGCCGTCGTCGCGGGCGTCGCCGAAGTGGGGCACGACCGCCACCCCGCTCAGCAGCCCGAGCCCGATGGTCAATCCTCCACCCCGGGCATCCACCATCGGATCGGTGAGGGCCATCGCCGCGCCGGAGGAGCCGACCACCACGGCACCCGCCTTCCATGCTTCGACCAACGCCTTCCACACGGCCGAGTTCTTCAGCACGCTTCGGAGGTGCATGGGCGAGCTGCCGGCCAGGTAGACGAAGCGGGCCTTCCGCATGACCGCGGCCGCACCGGGGTCGTCGGCGTCGGCCCGGGACAAGACCATCAGCCCCTCGACACGACCTCCCAGCGGGGCGAACCACTCGCCCGCCCGGACCACCAGGCGCTCCGGGTGCTCGTACGCCGCCGCGGTGGGGAGCACGAGGACCTCGTCCGACCCCGACGCGGCCAGAAAGTCGGCATCGAACGAGCATCCGTCGTGCCATTCGTCGCCACCCACCAGTGCCAGCATTCCGGGGACTCGGTCCATGGCCCAACTGTAGAGGTCGCCGCCAGCCGCGACGGTGTCCGGCGCCTCCGGACGGCGGCCTCTGTCAGTCGGAGCGCGCCGATGGCGACGATCGGCGGATCAGGCGGCCCATGGCGTCGGACACCTCGATGGCCAGGGCCAACGAGTCGGGCAGGACTCCCATACCCATGAACCCGTGGACCTGGTCGTCGTAGCACCGGTACTCGACGTCGACCCCGGCCGAGCGCAGCGCCTCGGCGTAGTTGGCCCCGTCATCCCGCAGCGGGTCGAAGCCCGCCGTCACCACCAGGGCCGGTGCCACGCCCCGGTGGTCCTCGGCCAACAAGGGCGACGCCCGCCAGTCCTCCCAGTCGGCCCGGTCGGGGAGGTAGTGGAGCCGGGACTGCTCCATGCCCTCCCGGGTGAGGAAGAACCCCTCGGCCATGCTCCGGACGGACTCCGTCCCGAGTCGGGCGTCCACTGCCGGGTAGATGAGGCCCTGGGCCACCGGGGGTAGCACGCCGTCGGTCGACCCACCGCCACCCGGCCGGGTCGCGAGCGCCACCACCGCGGCCAGATTGCCCCCGGCGCTGTCGCCCATCACACCGACCCGACGCCGATCGATGCCCAGCTCATCGGCCTGACCCTGGATCCATCCGTAGGCGGCCACGCAGTCCTCCACCGCAGCAGGAAACGGGTCCTCGGGAGCCAGCCGGTAGTCGACGGACACCACGACGCATCGGCTGGCCACCGCCAACATCCGGCAGGAGGCGTCATGGGTGTCGAGATCGCCCGTCACCCATCCCCCGCCGTGGAAGTAGACGATGGCCGGTGGCGGGTTCCGGCCCCCGTCCCCGGCTCCGAGGCCCGAGCCGAACCGGCGATAGGCCCGGATGGGGATGGGCGGCGCCCCGGCGGGCCCGGGGACGACCCGACCCCAGACATGGACGTCGGTACGGACCGGCATCCTCGCCAGCTTCGCCGACCGTTTGAGCTGCGCACGCATGACCCACGGATCGGCAGCAACCGCTGCGCCCCCTGCGGCGTCGGGGTTGGGTGCGAACCGATCGCCCAACTCGACCAGGGCCTGCACGCTCCGGCTCAGCACCCGCCCGTCCCGAACCACCGGATCACGCTTGCCCAGCACCCCGAGCACCAGGTCGGGATAGGACAGCATTCCGGCGATGCCGCGGGTGACCAGGGACCGCCGTTCGTTGGCCCGTTGGATGGTGCGGTTGTAGAGGGCCCGGTTCTGTGGCCCCCGCCATGGAGCCCGTTCGGGGTCGGCGAGCGGCCCCGACGCAGCCCGGCCGGATGTGGTGGCCCCACCCCCGGACCGGCCCGTGGATGCCGCCGCTCCGGGACGCTTCCGGCTACCGGTGGCCGCCGGTTTGGCCTTGGTGACGGCCTTGATGACTGACGGCTTGGCGGCGGCCTTGGCCCGGGGCCGGGGCGAGGCCGGCTTTCCCGACCCCCGGGTAGGGGCGGATCCAGCGCCAGCCCCGTTGGAGCGCGAGGGTCCGGACGTGCTGGTTGGGGTATCCATTGCCACCATGGTGTCCGCAGGGTGGGGCGTTGGCAAGCGCTGTTGCCCTCGCCTCGGCATGGGACGACTGAGGCCGCCGGCGCCGGGGCCATGGGCGGCGGGCATGGACCGGCGAGACGGAGGAGTCTCCGGGGAGCGCCTTCGGCCGGGCCACTAGCATTGCTCCCCATGTCAATCGCACGCGTCGGAATTGTCGGATCGGGCATCATGGGCTCGGGGATCGCGGAGACCGCAGCGGTCAGCGGATTCGAGGTGGTGCTCCGGTCACGCAGCCAGTCGACCGCCGACGCCACGCTGGCGGCCATGGAGAAGTCGCTCAACCGGCAGATCGAGAAGGGGAAGAGGACCGAGGCCGAGCGGGACCAGGCCCTGGCCCGGGTCACCGGTACCTCTGACCTCACCGCCCTGAAGGACGTCGATCTGGTCATCGAGTCCGTGGTCGAGGACCTGGCCGTCAAGAAGGAGCTCTTCAACGAGCTCGACCGGATCACCGGCGACGACACGATTCTCGCCACCAACACCTCCACACTTCCGGTCATCGAGCTGGCCATGCAGACCGGTCGACCAGACAAGGTGTGCGGCGTCCACTTCTTCAACCCGGCCCCGGTGATGGCGCTGGTGGAGTTGGTCAAGCCCCTGACGGCCTCGGACGAGACCCTGGCCGCGGTCCGCGTGTTCGCCGAGGCCTGCGGCAAGACCCCGGTCGAGGTCAAGGACCAGGCCGGGTTCATCGTGAACGCCCTGTTGTTCCCGTACCTGAACAATGCGGTGCGGCTCTATGAGCAGGGTGTGGCGTCGATACCGGACATCGATACCGCCATGCAGGGCGGTTGCGGCTTCCCGATGGGACCGTTCGCCCTACTCGACCTGGTGGGCCTCGATACCTCGCTGGCCATTCTCGACGCGCTCTATGACGAGTTCCGCGAACCGAACTACGCCGCGGTGCCACTGCTCCGCCGGATGGTGGCGGCCGAACGGTTGGGCCGCAAGTCCGGACAGGGCTTTCTGGACTACCGCACGTAGGAGCAGCGGGACAACAATGGAGGGATGAGCCGCATGGATCAGGGGGGACCGTTGGACAGCGAACCGCTCCCGGACCATGCCACCCGGAAGGCGACCGGGGACACCGGCCCCACACCCGCTCGCGACAAGCCGTGGGTCATGCGCACCTACTCGGGGCACTCCACGGCCAAAGCCTCCAACGAGCTGTACCGGACCAATCTGGCCCGAGGCCAGACGGGCCTCTCGATCGCCTTCGATCTTCCCACCCAGATCGGCTACGACCCGGACTCGCCCGAGGCCGCCGGCGAGGTGGGGAAGGTCGGTGTACCGGTGGCCCACCTGGGCCACATGTCCCAGCTGCTCGACCACATCCCGGTCGAGTCCATGAACACCTCGATGACCATCAACGCCACGGCGGCCTGGCTGCTGGGCCTCTACATCGCCAACGCCGAAGACCGGGGCGTCGATCCGATGGTCCTGTCGGGGACCACCCAGAACGACATCGTGAAGGAGTACCTGTCCCGCGGCACGTTCATCTTCCCCCCGCTCCCCAGCCGGCGGCTCACCGTGGACACCATCGCCTACACCGTCCGCAACGTGCCGGCGTGGAATCCCATCAACGTGTGCAGCTACCACCTGCAAGAGGCCGGGGCCACTCCGTTCCAAGAGGTGGCCTATGCACTGGCCACCGCCATCGGCGTCCTCGACGCGGTGCGCGACTCGGGACAGATCCCCGATGGTGAGTTCCCCGCCGTGGTTGGTCGCATCTCCTTCTTCGTCAATGCCGGGGTGCGATTCGTCGAGGAGACCTGCAAGATGCGGGCCTTCACCGCACTGTGGGACCGGGTCTGCCGCGAGCGGTACGGGGTCGCCGACCCCAAGCTCCGCCGCATGCGCTACGGCGTGCAGGTCAACTCCCTTGGTCTCACCGAGGCCCAGCCGGAGAACAACGTCCCCCGCATCGTCCTCGAGGCCCTCGGCGTCACGCTGTCCAAGGGAGCGCGGGCGCGGGCGCTGCAGCTGCCGGCGTGGAACGAGGCCCTCGGCCTCCCCCGGCCGTGGGACCAGCAGTGGTCCCTCCGCATCCAGCAGATCCTGGCCTTCGAGTCGGACCTGCTCGAGTACGGCGACATCTTCGACGGCTCGGTGGTCATCGAGCAGAAGACGGCCGAGGTGGCCGAGGCATCGTGGGCCGAGCTGCAGAACGTCCTCGACCTGGGCGGGGCCTTCGAGGCCATCGACGAGTTGAAGGCCCGCCTGGTGGGCAGCCAGTCGGAGCGGGTGCGACGCATCGAGACCGGCGAGCTGCAGGTGGTGGGCGTGAATTGCTTCGTCGAGACCGCCGAGTCGCCGCTGGCTGAGGAGAGCTCCCCATCGGGGGGCGACGGCCCGGCCACCGGGGGTTCGATCCTGAGGGTCGATCCCGCGGTGGAGTCGGAGCTGCGGGCCGACGTGGAGGCGTGGCGGTCCGCCCGGGACGGCACCCGGACCCAGCGGGCCCTCGACGACCTGCGGAGGGCCGCCGAAGGATCCGACAACATCATGCCGCCCACCATCGCGCTGGCTCATGCCGGCGGGACCACCGGCGAGTGGGCCGGCGCGCTGCGCGAGGTCTTCGGCGAGTACCGGGCCCCCACCGGCGTGAGCGGTGGTGTGGGCCACCGGGGCAGCGAGTTCCGATCGGTGCTGGTCCGGTCGAAGGCCCTGGCCGAACGGGCCGGTGGGCCTCCCAAGCTGCTGGTGGCCAAGCCGGGCCTCGACGGCCACTCCAATGGAGCGGAGCAGATCGCCGTGGCCGCCCGTGATGCCGGATTCGAAGTCGTCTACCAGGGCATCCGTCTGTCGCCGGCCGAGATCGCCGCCGCCGCCCGGGACGAGGACGTCGATGTCGTGGGCATCTCCATTCTGTCCGGCAGCCATCTCGAACTGGTCCCCGACGTGGTCGACCGACTGCGGTCGGCCGGCGTCGATGCACCGGTGGTGGTCGGCGGGATCATCCCCCCTGAGGACGCGGAGATCCTGTTGGGCAAAGGGGTGGCTCGGGTGTACACACCCAAGGACTTCGAGATCGGGCAGATGATGGAAGACCTGCTCTCCCTGGCCGAGGAGCACCGAGCCACCGCAGTTCTGTAGAACCTCCACCCTTCGGTCCCGACCACCGGCTACGTTCCCGTCGTGCCCGCTCGCCGACGCCCGATGGCCGGGATCCTGTCCGGTCCCATCGACGCCCCACCCGAGGATCGGTTGGCCAAGGTGTACCCCCGCGTGGCCGCGGTGCCGGGCATGGCCCTCACCCACCGGGCCAGCGGATTCAGTGGCGTGCTGGTCCGGATGGAGGGCGGCGGCGTCGACATCCGGGGTCGCACCGGGCTCGAGCGCTGCTTCCGCCTCACCCCGGGAGCATTCGCCGTGTCGGGCCAGGCGGTCAGCCTGGTCCGTCCGGCGTCGTCCACCGGGGGAAGGGTGGGCGCCGGCGTCACTGCGTCGGGCTCCGTGGCCGTGCCCCGTACCGGGGCGCGCGTGGCGCGGGCCGGACGGGTGCTGGTGGAGGGGGTCCACGATGCCGAGTTGGTCGAGCGGGTGTGGGGCGATGATCTCCGGGTCGAGGGCGTGGTCGTCGAGCGCCTGGACGGGATCGACCACCTGGCGCACGCCATCGAGGAGTTCCGTCCCGGGCCGGCCCGGAAGCTCGGTGTGCTGGTCGACCACCTGGTCGAGGGGAGCAAGGAGTCGAGGATCGCCCGCGGCCTCCTGCATCCCCAGGTGCTCATCACCGGCACGCCGTTCGTCGACGTCTGGCAGGCGGTGAAGCCGTCGGTGCTCGGCATCGCCGCCTGGCCGCAGATCCCCATGGGCTCCGATTGGAAGACCGGTGTCTGCGAAGTGCTCCAGTTCGGCGACCCCCGGTCGACGTGGCGCCGGATCCTGTCGTCGGTTCGGACCTACGCCGACCTCGAGCCGGCACTGGTGGGAGCGGTCGAGCAACTCATCGATTTCGTCACCGACCCGACCTGAACCCGTGTGGTCCCACGGCCTACCCGGTCACGGGAGACCGGTGGCCTCAGCGGCTCACCGTGGGGCGATCCCTGCGCGAGGTGGCCGGTCGGGACCACCACCGACCGCTGAACCTCCACGCCGGAGCGATGCCGGTCGCCTCGGCCGCCACCGGTCGGGCGCGTGGCCAGGCCTGCTCGACGGCCGCGGTGAGCACCGCCATCACATCCGGGCCGACGTCGGGGCGACGGGCGATGTCGGCGGGTGGAGCCGCCGCCGATTGTGGGGTCACAGCGGCATGTTCCCGTGCTTGCGCTTTGGAAGGTCCTCCCGCTTCGACACCAGGAGGGCCAGGCTCCGCACCAGCACCCGCCGGGTTTCCGCCGGGTCGATGACGTCGTCGACATAGCCCCGCTCCGCGGCGGCATACGGGTTGGCGTACCGCTCGGTGTACTCCTCCACCAGCTCCTTGCGGCGGGACACCGGGTCGGAGGCCTCGGCGAGGTCACGCCGGTACACGATCTCGACCGCACCTTCCGGTCCCATCACGGCCAGTTCGGCCGAGGGCCAGGCATAGGCGAGATCCGCACCGATGGACTTGGAGTTCATCACCACATAGGCACCGCCGTAGGCCTTGCGGGTGATGATCTGCACCCGCGGAACGGTCGATTCGCAGTAGGCGTAGAGCAGCTTGGCGCCGTGGCGGATGATGCCCCCGTACTCCTGGTCGGTGCCCGGCATGAACCCGGGCACGTCGACGAAGGTGATCAAGGGGACGTTGAAGGCATCGCAGGTTCGGACGAACCGAGCGCCTTTTTCGGAGGCGTCGATGTTGAGCACGCCGGCCAGCATCTGGGGCTGGTTGCCCACGATGCCGACGGCCCGGCCGTCGATGCGGGCGAACCCGCAGACCAGGTTCATCGCCCAGTGGTGGTTGACCTCGAAGAACTCCCCGTCATCCACCACTGCCTCGATGACCTTCTTCATGTCGTAGGGCTGGTTGGGGGATGCCGGCATGAGCTCGGTGAGTTCAGGGGTGAGTCGCTCGGGATCGTCGCCCGAGACCACCAACGGAGCCTCCTCCAGGTTGTTGGACGGGAGGAAGCTCAACAGGTACCGGACGTCGTCGAGGCACGCCTTCTCGTCGGGAGCCACGAAGGCGGCCACCCCCGACTTGGTGGCATGGCTCATGGCGCCGCCCAGCTCCTCGAGGGTCACGTCCTCACCGGTCACCGTCTTGACCACGTCGGGACCGGTGATGAACATGTGGCTGGTCCCCTGCACCATGAAGATGAAGTCGGTCATGGCCGGGCTGTAGACCGCTCCCCCGGCACAGGGCCCGAGGATCACGCTGATCTGCGGGATCACCCCGGACGCCTGGGCGTTGCGGTGGAAGATGCCACCGTAGGAGTGAAGCGAGACCACACCCTCTTGAATGCGGGCGCCGGCGCCGTCGTTGAGGCCGATCATCGGAACCCCGATCGATGACGCCAGGTCCATCACCTTGTGGATCTTCTCCGCGAAGACCTCCCCCAAGGCCCCGCCGAAGACGGTGAAGTCCTGGCTGAACACGCAGACCCGCCGGCCATCGATGGTGCCGAACCCGGTGATCACCCCGTCGGTATAGGGCCGGTTCTCCTCGAGTCCCATGCCGTGCGCCCGGTGCCGGGCCAGCATGTCCAGCTCCTGAAACGAGCCGTCGTCAAGGAGGTGGTCGATCCGCTCCCGGGCGGTCATCTTTCCCTTGGCGTGGTGCTTCTCCACTGCCCGGGGGGACCCGGCGTTGCGGGCCAGTTCGCGGCGCTCCGCCAATTCTTCGAGTCGTTGGGTCATCGGGTGATCCATGGACTGTGAGGCTACCGGACCTGCCGTCGGGGGCTGAGAGACTCCGCCGCAGTGCATGGTGGCCGCTCCGCTGCGACCTGTCCAGAACATGCCATTGTGGAGGTAGGAGGCTCAGATGGCGGTGTTCACCCAGTGGGGCCCGCACCATACATACGTGATCGGGCTCGGTGTGCCGGCGCCCAGGTGTCCGGCGACGCTCTTTCCGACATAGCGCCGCTCGAGCTCCGCATCGATGGTGCCGGCAAAGGAGAACCGGTAGGTCGAACGGGCGGTGGACGCGGCGACGTGGCGGCGCTCGGTCCTACTCCGCAGCGGGGTGGCCTCCCACCGCTCGATCCGGTAGACCGCTGCCACCAACTCTCCCACCACGATGACGGCCCACTCGGGTGAGCGTCGCGACTCGATGTCGGTCCAGCGGCGACCGATCCGCCACCCGTGACGGACGGCCTCGTAGGAGGTGTCGGAACCCCTTCCCCCTACCCGCAGCAACACCACCTGATGAGCCCGTTTGAATTTGGCCCGTTTGGTCAACCGGGCATTCAGCTCGATCGCGGACTGCCGCTGGCTGCCCAGCTTCGGGTCGGCTCCCAGCCCGAGTGAGTCGTTGACCGCAGCTTCCACCAGTTGGGCTTCGGCCGGGCTCAATCCGTACCGCAGGATGTCGATCCGCACCTCTCGCCCGCTGGATTCGACGTCGCGGATCCGGTCGAGCACCGGGTACTCCTTGTCATCGTCGACCGGTGCATCCGAAGAGCCGGAAGGCGCCGACTGCGGACCGGATCGAGCGGCCTGGACATGGCGGAAGCAACGGTCCCCCCGGCCCCGGCCGACGTAGAAGGCTCTGCCGGTACGAGGGTCGACCAACAGATAGACATAGGACTGCAACTTGTCGACCACACCGGGCGCAAACGTGGGCCCGTCAGGCTCCTCCGGATCGGGTGGAGCAACCCCTGCCGGCGCCGCGGCTGCGGGTGTTGGCGGCGCGGGTGCCGGCGACGGCCGGGTCTCCGTTGGCCCTGTTGGCCTCGAGGATCGGGCGCCGGGACCGGGGAGCGGACGGCGCTCGAGTCCGATCCGGGGCGGAGCCGGCGGCGCCGGATTGACGACGATGGTGTCAGCCGGAACCGGTGCGGACCGACGGGCTTCGTACCGCTGGGACGCCGGAGGGGTGGCGGCGGGTGAGGCCTCCTTCGGACTGACTGGCGCCGTCACGTCGGCCGGGGCGGGGACGGCAACGTCGGTTGGAACGGAGACCGACGGCACCGGAGCGGGCGGGAGGACCTGATCGGCGGGCGCCGGAACGTCGGGAACGCCGATCGATGGAGGATCGGCGATGGTGAGCCCGTGGGAATCGTCGTCGGGCGTCGCCCCCGTTGTGTCCACGCGCTGATCTACTCCTCGACGAGTTCGATCAACGTGCCGAACGCACTCTTCGGATGCACGAATGCCACCGTCGTCCCCCGCGATCCCGGGCGTGGAGCCTGGTCGATGGCCTGGCCACCGTGGTCCTTCACCGACTGCAGCGCCTCGGCGCAGTCGTCCACCCGGTAGCCGACGTGGTGGATGCCTTCACCCTTCTTCTCGAGGTACTTGGCCACCGGAGAGTCGTCGCTGGTCGGCGTGAGCAGCTGGATATAGCTGTCCGCCACCTTCAACAGGGCCTCTTCCACGCCGTCCGAGTCGACTCGCTCCCGATGGGCCACCGTCGCCCCGAAGGTGTCGGCGTAGAACGCGATGGCTGCATCGAGGTCCTGGACGGCGATGGCCACGTGGTCGATCTCCGTCAAGAGCGGGGCGGTCAAGGCCGTACTCCTCTGCGCAGGCATGGCATCTGCTCACGCACCGTGTCGCCGGAACAGGGTGATCCGGTCCTCACCCACTTCGGCGCGGAACTCGGGGTCGTCGATACCCAGGCCCTCTTCCGGAGCAAGGCACAGCACACCGATCTTGCCCTCATGGAGGTTGTGATGCACCTGGTACGCGGCGTCGCCAACCCCCTCCAGCGTGTGCACCGCCGACAGCGGCGGGAGGATCTTCCCCTCACGTACCAGTTGGTTGGCGTCCCACGCCTCCCGATAGTTGGCGAAATGAGATCCCTTGATGGTCTTGAGTTTCATCCACAGATGCCGGTTGTCGTACTCGATCATGTATCCCGACGTCGCGGCACAGGTCACGATGGTCCCGCCACGTTTCGCGGCGAACACCGACGCCCCCATGGTCTGGCGGCCCGGATGCTCGAACACGATGTCGACGTCATCGCCGACCAGACCACGGATATCCTTGCCCAGGCGTCGCCATTCAGACTCGTCTTGGGTGTGCTCGTCCTTCCAGAACCGGTAGTTGGCCGCCTTACGGTCGATCACCGCCTCGACACCGAGGTCGTGGAGGAGGTCCACCTTCTGCTGGGACGACACCACCCCCACCGGGGTGCCACCGCCGTTGAGCACATACTGCACGGCATACGCCCCGAGGCCGCCAGATGCTCCCCACACCAGCACCTTGTCCCCCTGACCCATATGGGCGCCGTTCTTCGATACCAACATCCGGTACGACGTCGAGTTGCACAGCGCGTTGGCGGCCGCCTCCTCCCAGGTCAGATGGTTCGGTTTGGGCATCAACTGGTTGGCCTTGACCACGGCCAGATCGGCCAACCCACCGAAATTGGTCTCGAAGCCCCAGATCCGCTGATTGTCCGCCAGTATGGAATCGTCGTGAGAGCTCGGGCTCTGGTCGTCGACGTAGTTGCAGTGCACCGTGACCTTGTCGCCCGGTTTCCAGTTGCGAACCGCAGAACCGGTCCGGAGCACCACACCCGAGGCGTCCGACCCGACCACGTGATAGTCGAGGGCGTGCCGCTTTCCCCAGGCGCTCTCCTTGCCCAGGCGGTCGAGGAACCCGAAGGTGGGCAGGGGCTCGAAGATCGACGTCCAGACCGTGTTGAAGTTGATGGCACTGGCCATCACCGCCACGTACGCCTCATCGGGGGCCAGCTCGGGGACCGCAACATCCCCTACGTGGAGCGACTTCCTCGGGTCCTTGTCCTCTGATTCGAGCCCGTCGAACATGGCCGTCTCGTCGCGGCGCACGAACGCGCCGCGATAGCGCTCGGGTAGCGGAATGGCCAAAAGCTCATCGCCTGGGGCACCCGCCTGGATGGCTGAGAGGAATTCCTGCATGGGTGGTGAGGTTAGTCCGCGCACCGCATCCTGAAATGGGGTCGTCCACCCGGGCCGACCGTCGATCAGGGCCCACCGGCGCCCGGTACCCGATCGGGTGGTGGCGAGGCCGGGTTGGGCCGTACTATGGAGCCGTCGTTGTGGCGGACCCGTCGGGGATCGCCGCCTGATCTGGCCCGTGGGCCGCGGAGGTCGTCATGCCCGGAACCGTCATCGTCGCAGGTGCCCGCACCCCGATCGGCAAGCTGTCGGGCGCCCTCGGCGGCTTTGCCGCCACCGAGCTCGGTGGTTTCGCCATCGCCGGGGCGCTGGAGCGGGCCGGCATCGCCCCCGACCAGGTGGATTATGTCTTCATGGGCCAGGTGATCCTGGCCGGGACCGGCCAGATCACCGCTCGCCAAGCCGCCGTCAACGCAGGCATCCCGATGGACGTGCCCTCGACCACCGTCAACAAGGTATGCCTCTCGGGCCTGAACGCCATCTACCTGGCCGATCTCATGATCAACGCCGGGGAGGCCGAGATCGTGGTGGCCGGTGGCATGGAGTCGATGACCCAGGCTCCGTACCTCCTGCCCGGGGCCCGTGCCGGCTACCGGATCGGGGACGGGACCATTGTCGACTCGATGATGTATGACGGTCTGTTCTGCGCCTTCGACAACTGCGCCATGGGACTCGGTACGGAGCGCTACAACGGGGCCGACGGCATCTCCCGTGAACGTCAGGACGCCTTCAGCGCCCTCTCCCACGAGCGGGCCGCCACCGCCATCAAGGACGGCACGTTCGCCGACGAGATCATTCCGGTGAGTGTCCCCCAGCGCAAGGGTGATCCGCTGGTCGTCGAGACCGACGAGGGCGTGCGACCCGAGACGACCGCAGAGTCGCTCGGGAAACTGCGTCCGGCGTTCGACAAGAACGGCACCATCACCGCCGGAAACGCCTCGCAGATCTCGGACGGTGCCGCCGCCGTGATCGTGATGTCCAGAGCCAAGGCCGAAGCGCTGGGCCTGGCCCCGCTCGGTGAGCTGGTCAGCTACGGCCAGGTGGCCGGCCCGAGCCCGTCGCTGCTGCAACAGCCGTCGCACGCCACGTCCGTGGCATTGGACAAGGCCGGTCTGACGGTCAAGGACGTCGACTTGTTCGAGATCAACGAGGCCTTCGCCGCAGTGGGATGCGCGTCAGCCGACGACCTTGGTCTCAGCAGCGACCAGGTCAACGTCAACGGCGGCGCCATTGCGCTCGGGCACCCGGTCGGCATGTCCGGCACCCGACTGGCATTGACTTCGCTCCTCGAGCTGAAGCGCCGCGGCGGTGGCACCGCCGCAGTCAGCCTGTGCGGTGGCGGGGGCCAGGGCGACGCGGCCGTGTTCCGGACCATCTGACCGGATCGGCTTGCGCCCTGTTCGGCCGACTGGTCAGCCGATCTCCGGCACCTCCACCTCCACCGGACCGTCCGGGCTCGAATAGCTGGTGATCCGACGCGGCACCCGCAGCCCGTCATCGGTCTCATACCGGCGCCGGACAGCGAGGTGGTCGTTCGACATCGTGAGCCTGGCCACCGACTCCACGTCCGTGTCCCCGACCAACGATGTCCCGTCGCCGGCCAGGACACCCCAACCATCCCACGGCAGCATCTCGACCTTGTTGAGCGCGGCCAGATCACGGGCGATGTTGCCCTCGATGAACCACGTGCCCCACATGTCGAGAATGCCGAAACGATCGGGGTCCTCGGACCCGGCCTGGCACCGCAGCCACGCCTCGGCGGCGGGAAGGAACCGGCCCGGCGGCAGATCAACGGGGTCCTCGCCGAGGCCGATCGCCTCCCTCTGGAACGGATCGATCTGGGCATCGAGCACGGTCCAGCGCTCCCCGTTCCAGTGCTCCACCACCCAGTGGTCGACCCACTTCCCAAGCTCGAAGTAGTTGGCGAATCCGCACCGGGCCCGGGACGGGACGCCGATCCTCCGAAGCAGGGCGACGGCAAGTGTGGTGAAGTGCCGGCAATTGCCGACGAAGCGGTGGTCGGGCGCCCGTGACTCGGTCAGGGGGCGGGCGTCGAGCTCGAGGATGCGCCGGACCATGGCGGCCGCTGAGCGGGTTTGGAGCTCGCCCAACCGCTCGGGTGGGAGATCGACCCCATAGGCCTCGGCCCAGAACGCGTGCAGGATCAGACCCTGCACCACCAGTGCGAGCTCCGAGGGGTCAGCGGGCAGGCTCCCCATGGCCTGACCGACCTCGGCCAGATCGGTCATCACTCCGGGCGACGCGTAGAACTCCAACTCCTCGGTCACTCGGGCCTCCTTTCCCTCGATGGCGCCGCGCCGCCGGTGGGGACCCGGCCATCGGCTCAGTACGGCGGCTTGAAGACCCCAGCCAATCGACCGCACCCCGGGGTCACGTCCTCCCACGCAGCCACCTCGAGTGTGAGCACCGCCAGGGAGCAGGTGGGGAATCCGCGGGCCTCGAGGGTGGCTCGATCACCGGCGCGTTGCTCGGCACCTTCACCTCCGTCTGCACCGTCATCGAGCAGCTCCCAGGCCAGGCGGACCATGGTCGGGTTGTGCCCGACCACCAGCAGGCTGATGACTTCCTCATCGATCTCCCGCAGGTACTGGAGGACCAGGTCGGTATCGGCTTGATAGAGGGACCGGTAGGCATCCACGGGAAGTCCGTCGCCCATGGCCGCCGCGATGAGATCGGTGGTCTGGCGGGCCCGGACCGCGGCCGAGCACATGGCCAACTCGGGCCGCGGGATGCCCTCGAGCTCGAGGATCGGTCCCTCGTCGGCCAGTCGCTTTCCGAGCGCCGAGGCATCTCGGCGGCCCCGGGCGGTCAAGGGGCGCTCCTCGTCACCGCCGCCCCACGGGGCGTCCGAGGCGGCCTTGGCATGGCGGAGTATCCACAGGTGCCGGACGGGTGCACTCACGGGATCCGCCATGCCATCATGGTGCCCCACCAGCGGCATCCGTGCATCTTTGTCACCGGCGGGGCGACGACCGAGTCAGGCCTCTACCTCGCGCCGACCCTCGAGTGCCCGCCCGAGCGTCAGCTCGTCGGCGTACTCGAGATCGCCACCGACCGGAAGACCACTGGCGATACGCGTCACGGTGAGGCCCATCGGCTTCAGGAGTCGGGCCAGATACATGGCGGTGGCCTCACCCTCGAGGTTGGGGTTGGTGCAGAGGATCACTTCGGTGATGCCCTCCGCCTCCACCCGCACCAGGAGCTCCCGTACGCGGAGCTGGTCGGGACCGATGCCCTCGATCGGGTTGAGTGCCCCTTGCAGCACGTGGTACCGGCCGGAGAACTCGCCCGTCTTCTCCACCGAGACGATGTCCCGGGGATCCTCCACCACACAGACTGCGGCCGCGTCGCGTCGATCGTCGAGGCAGATGGCACAGAGGCCGCCTTCGGCGACATTGAAGCATCGGGTGCACAGGGTGATCCGCTCCTTGACGGCAATGATGGCCTCGGCGAGCCGGAGGGCGTCTTCGGGAGCCACCTTGAGCAGGTGGAACGTGATCCTCTGGGCCGACTTGGGACCAACGCCGGGCAACCGGCCCAGCTCGTCGATGAGCGACTGGAGCGGTCCGGAGAAGATGGCCATCTAGCGGACCTCTTCCGCACCCGGAAAGGCCTGCAGCACTCGCGCCTGTGCCGAGTTGTCGATATCGGCGATCTCCCCGAGCTCGGACTCGTCGAACGCCGACAGATCGGGGTGGTCGTCGAGGGGGTGCTCGTCATCCGCAGCGGTTGGAGGACCCGAGGATCCGGACTGCGCCGATCGCTCGGCCCGCGGGGCT
>Ga0307374_10004488_pt1 | contig 23202 bp, 20 predicted proteins | sample OX3MG_FD_202532 | JGI IMG/M metagenome (GOLD analysis project Ga0307374, IMG submission 202532) | Soil microbial communities from Risofladan, Vaasa, Finland - OX-3 | ecosystem: Environmental > Terrestrial > Soil > Coastal area > Acid sulfate soil | place: Finland: Risofladan, Vaasa | collected... | reverse complement strand
AAACACCATCCTTAAACAGCAAATCTTTTAGATGGTGTTGCCTCGACCTATCGAATCCACCCCCAAAGTGAGTTGTTAGCGGCTTCAGCGTAAGGAACTGAAATTAAAGAGGAAGAATGGCTCCCCTTCGTTGACGCGTTTAGAACTCTGTGCGTGTCCCCGAGCCCATCCTTCAAGTGCATATTTATGGAAATAAATGACTTCGATTCGGCCGAGCGCCAACATCAGACGCCGGCATCTTGATCTCGCGAGATGAGGGGCATTGAGGGACGGGATTCATTGGCGATCGGTCCCCATTCCTCGTAGGGCAGACGAAGAAACCAAGCGGCGGTTGCTCGCCACACCATGAAGCCGGAATATGTACAGTGGGCACTAGCTTTGTGTCCGCGTCAATCGCTACCCATGTCCAGACGCTACCGAATCCAAAGTGCCCTGCTTTGTCGGCTGGAACGTTCTTATCTTTCGCGTAGCAGAATTGCCAGATTTCGTCGCACTGAATCCGCTTGCATGTCAGATTACGGAGCGCCTTGTCTTGATAATCTGCACACACTCGCCCGATTTCAGGTACGAGCTTGAGCACAGTGTTAAATGCTACGTCGCACATGCGAGAGGTTGCTCGAAGTGAATTACCCTCGACCAAAGCCGAGATAATCTGAATTCGCTTTTCTTTCGTAAGTCGGTTCATGGTAGGGGCATTATGCCTCAAGTCATTTTAATGAGCAAGAGAATAGTAAAATACTTGCTTGTTTTCTTTAATGAAATCAGGTACAGTAAAGCCTTCATGAATGCCAAAGACTTCAGTTCTTCAAAAATGACCGGGAAGCTCGTTCCCGTCAAAAACGGGTTGCCGGGAATCGAGATTGCATTTGTGCCTAATCCGCTCCCGCCAAAATGGTCGTGGCCCGGACACTTGTGGAAGCTTCTAATTGAGGCTAGGAAATCTCTGTCCAGTCTCGACGGTACTGGAAAGCATTTGCCCAATCCAGAGATTTTGCTGCACCCGCTCCAAAGCCGAGAGGCTCAGCTATCATCTCGGTTGGAAGGGACGATTACCGATCCTCAACAACAAGTGCTATTTGAAGCTGATCCGCAATACCCAATATCTAAAAGCGATCCCAATAACGCCTATCAAGAAGTATTCAACTATCGTCGTGCACTGAGATTGCGATTAGACGGAACTAATACTCTGCCTCTGTCGCTTCGCTTAGCAAAAGAGCTTCATGCCGTTCTCATGTCCGGCGTGAGAGGTTCCGATCAAAGGCCGGGAGAGTTTAGACAGATTCAGAATCAGATCGGAAATCCAGCCCGTTTCATTCCTCCGCCACCGCAAAACCTCGAAGAATCTCTAAACTCATTCGAGAATTATCTACATGCGTCCGACGAGTTCGATCCTTTGGTAAAAGCATTTATCGCTCATTATCAGTTTGAAGCAATCCATCCGTTTCGTGATGGCAACGGACGTGTGGGCAGACTTCTTCTTTCGGTGATGATTGCCGAATGGTGTCAATTATCATGCCAATGGCTATATATGAGTCCTTTCTTTGAGAAGAGAAAAAGAGAATATATGGACTTACTATTGGGCATCAGCACGCAAGGAGATTGGGAGTCGTGGATTAAGTTTTGCCTAGAAGGAGTCGTTATTCAATCCGTTGATGCGGAGAAACGATGCGATAAACTTCTCGCACTGCATAAGGACTTTGACGCTAGGCTCAAAGGCGGAAGTGTCCGCCTTTCAAATCTGGTGGACGGTCTTTTTTCGCGACCTGTTATAACGGTGAGTCAATATAAATCCCACTTTAAGGTTTCTTATCCAACCGCACGTTCAGATCTTAAAAAACTTGAGGGTATGGGGATTATTCAGCCGTTGGAAGGACTTAATTTCATTACCTATTACTGTCCTCAGATTTATACGATTACGTTTGCAGATATCTCGACCTAATGACTTGTTTCGGCTTTGCGTATCGTGGCCCGAACCAGCTTAGCGGCCATTTGGTTCACATCTAACTGAGCCTTTCGCTTGCGGATTGGTTTATTTTTGGCCTTGCGTGGTTTCGGCATGAACTGAGAATCGCACAAAACTGATTTCCGCGCTAGACCCCTAAAAATCAAAATGAGTCACTACCCGGAACGGTCTTGATAATCTCTTCAAAAATCGTCGCGCTCCTAATCACAGCGTTCATTACTACCGGCGGATTATTAATTTCATTGCCGATGCCCAAGAAGAGTTGGAGGCGCATAAACTTCTTGGCTGACGGCGAGCAGCGATCCGCGTCAATCTCGGACTGCATCGTCTTGCTTAGGAATAAATCGTTCGTCTTCAGAAGACATCGTCCCAGAGACAATCGACTTTCTTGTTCGGCTCCAGGATCAATGCCGCCGGCCGGCATGGAGTGAACAATCGTCCACTTCAGAAGCGTAAGGACCTGTTGCAGGTGAAAGGCGAGCCGATATTCGACAGATCCTCGTATCCTTTCCTCCGCGCGGCGCAATACTTCTTTATCGAGGAAATTCACAATGAGATATCTTTGTATTTGGATGGTCTGCGCCGAGTCACGGCGGAAACGATCGATGTATAGGTGCGTCGCCATGCGAGCCAGGAGCACTGCCGTGCTCTGACGATTGCAAGTTCGTAAGAATTCCCAGATTTCCTCATGATTCGGCAGTTCGTCGAAAAGCTCTTTCCACGTAAGAAACACGGCTGGTCGATACGGCATCGGTGCGCCTCGCCTAGAGAAACCGAGCCTGCGTTGCCCTAGGTCCCACAAGCGTTGTCTCAGTTGCGGAGACAGCAACCTTCTGGTACGGATTGTAATATTGATCAGTGAATTCCTTATGGCCGGCGTCGGGGATGGGTGAAGTGGATGACGATACTGTCGTAAATTCTGCGAAAATGCTCGTGGCGCTCTGTCGCGCCGGATGCCTGTACGAGATCGAACAGTGGATAGCAGCAGGCAAGCCAGTTGACATTTCCGAAGCGACCAGACGCGGTCGACAAACCAGCCTCCTGGAGATTGCAGTCGACACCGGATTCCACAGCCTGGTTGAGCTAATTGCGAAACACGAGACTAGCCAATCAGCGAAAACCGCAGCGTTGGGCGATGCGGTGTCATCACGCAGGCTAGATCTCGTTGAATTGCTTCTGGCCAACGGCACCGACATCAAGTCTGTCCCCCTTGCACACGTACTGCTCACCTGGGAACCAAGACTAATTCGCTTCTTTCTCGACCACGATGCCGATGTCTTGGAGGGAAGGCCCTTCGCAGTAGCGTTTGGCGAAAGAGTCCGCACGGCACTTCGTCCTTTTGTCGACTACAGGCGGGCAAATCCGGAACTCGCCATGCAATTACAGGAACAGCTGGATTGCGCTCTGCGCCATTTCTGCGGAGAGGGAGACCTGAAATGGGTCAGCCTGCTCATGTGGGCCGGAGGCGATCCGCGTTCTCGTGGCCCCTGCCTAGAGAAGGAATACACAGAAGATCCGGAGTGCTACACCTCCGCTCTGGAAGAAGCGTGCCACTCGGAAAACCTCGACGTGCTGAAAAGGCTGAAACCGGACCCCAGCCGAGACAACTTCTCCGAACTACTACGCTCTGCCGCCATTTGGGGCCGGAAGGCAACCTTGCAATACTTGCTGGAAATCGGAGCAAATCCAAACGACAAACCCAATGGCGGATCGTCGGCGCTCGACGCCGCTTTACGGGATCTGAGTTTCGCACGGCTCAACCCGTACGGCAGTAAGCAGCTGAAGTCGAGATACGACGTTTCGAGCGCTCTTGACTGCGTGCGAGAGCTACTGGCTAGCGGCGCGATCTGGAATCCTGAAGGGACCTACGAACTGAACTCCCTTCGACGCGCGCTCCTTGAGTGTGAGCCGGATGTGACGATTGACTTGCTCCAAATGTTTCGGAAACACAATGCGTGTCCTGCCGAGAGGGTGCACCGGCTGTTGGGGACGCCGCGAGTGAAGGAGCATCTGAAACCCAAAACCGACGCGCTGTTGCGACTCGGAATCCATTTAGACACCGGTCCCAACGGCAATCGTCGCCGACAACCTGGCCGAGCGCAGCACAGTCGCTGACCAAATAGACCGACAAATAATCGCTGACCGGAGGACACCGTGTTCGAACAATACGATCGAGAAGAGCTGTATCGGAAAGTCTGGGAACAACCTCTATTGAAAGTCGCCGAGGACTACGGCGTATCCGCTGTCGCGCTCGGCAAAACGTGCCGAAAACTGCACGTACCGGTTCCAGGAAGAGGACATTGGGCGAAACTTGTACATGGGCACGCGGGGGCTAAGAGGCCTCCGCTACCGAAGGTCGACAAGCTCCCCGTGATCTATCGCTCTCCCGTCGCGCCGAGAAAACCGACCAACTCTGATCAGAATGACCCCGAATTAGCCACAATAAATCAGTTGCTTTCTTCTGGTGCACTAAATCCGCCGGCAATCGATCCTACCGCTCGCCCGCACCCTCTGATCCGAAACACCGCCAGCCAGCTGCGGAGTCGCAGCAGAAAGGATGAAAACGGCATTCTGCTTCCCCGTGAGACTGGCGGACTAGACGTGAAGGTAAGCGAGGGAATGCTGGACCGCGCGCTGCAGGTGATGGCGCAGGTCTTGGCCGTGTTGGAGCGACAGGGTCTCACCGTGGAAGTATCCGAGCAAGGCCGCACTTTGGTTCTGATCAAGGGAGATCACGTTTCTTTCAGCATGGAGGAGCCAATCCGGAGGGTCGTAACACAGAAGGCGCGAGTAGCCGATCCGACGGATCGATGGGATTACGACGAAGTCGTAACCGATGAGCCCGCGGGAAAACTGGCGCTCATCATTCACTCGGGAACATGGGAGCGACACGAACAACGAACGCGATGGAGTGACGCTAAAGTCCAGCGAGTCGAAAACCTCATTCCCGATTTTGTAGCCGGACTGATGCGAATCGCTGTTGCACTGCGGCGTCAGGAGGAGGAGCGTAAAAGGCGTGAGGCTGAGGAGGAGAAGCGAGAGCAGGAAAGGGCACAGCTCCAGGAGGATATCCAGGAAGAGGAGAAGAAACTAAATCAGTTCAAGGCGTGGATTGACGAGTGGGAACGTGCGGAGCGGATGCGACGGTTTATAGGCGTGTACGCGAAAAAGACTCGTTCCTGGAGTGCCGAGAAACAGCCAAAGCGCAAGGTATGGATCGAGTGGGCAACACGGCAAGCCGACCGAACCGATCCGTTTGTCTCCGAAAAGCCGGCCTCCGTGTTGGATCGCAAGCGAGAGTTGAGATCGTGGTAAGCCAGATACAATCAGGCCACTGAGGAACCACCCGCAAACCTGCCTTTCGTCGATTAACAGCAATGAACAACTGCCCAAAAACCCTTCCCTGCCCAAAATCCCACTTACGCGGCTTATTTAGAAGCGTTGAGGTTTCGCTTGCCCAGGAGTACGCCTTGGCGCCTCTCAAAAAGAACTGTTTCTGGGCATTCTGCGCAGAGCTCGTGCGACTTTCCCAGAACCCCGTTTCGGCCCCACTTCCGAGTGGCCGACCATACACTAAGTAATGGCCAGCCGGCCGTTGGACGATATGTGCTTTTAGGGTGTTCGGAGCGCGCAGCGCAACCAGAGGGACCCGATAGGCATTCCACGATATTCGGCGTCTACTGCTGTCGCGATTAGCGTCCAGCATCCGACCTGCCAGCTAGTTTCGACGGGTTGATTATTTGGGTTCGATACAAATACACGCTATTTTAGATCGCCCGGCATCTCCGAAGCGATGGGGTCAAGAACTTCGACATCTTTGGCTATGGATATCGTCCTCATGATCGAAGCGGTGGATCAAGCGTTTGTAAAGAGGTTCTGGGAATTCGTGGAAGCGGGAAAGTATCAGATCCGCGAAAAGGCGAGCGGAGATCGGGGGGGGCTACCGATTCACGAAACCTGAGGATGCGAGCTATTCTGAGCAAATGACTCAAACAATCTATTGCGATGAATCGGGTTTCACTGGAGCCAAACTGTCGGATAAAGCACAGCCCCATTTTGTCTATACGTCAGTTGCGATCACCCCGGATCGCGCCGCCGAGATAGTTCAAGAGGGCCGCCGCCTATCCCGCACTCAGTTGCCAGAGATAAAAGGGCAATCCCTGCTCAAACATACAAGGGGGCGGAAAGCAATCTCTTTGATCCTGGAAGCCTGTCTAGAACAGTCCAAACTCATTGTGACCAACAAGCAGTATGCGCTGGCATGCAAACTATTCGAGTACGTCTTTGAGCCTGCGTTGTCGAATAAAGGCTCGATCTTTTATCACTTAGGATTCAACAGATTCGTGAGCACTTTGTTGTTTGCGGAACTTCAAACCGGAGACAAATCGTGCAAACGGCTGTTCGATAATTTTGAAGACCTGTTGAGGTTAAACAATGCGGACGCCGTAGCCGCTTTCTTTGGACAGAAGTCCAGCAAGCGTCAAACGAAGAGTGTGGCAAAGGAGGTTATGGCGTTCGCACACGCACAACGTCAAGCAATCTTGGACGAATTGAACAGCATCGGCAATCTTGGTGTTGTTGGGAAATGGACCTTGGATGTCACTGATGCGTCGCTCTTCCCGCTGCTCTGCTTCTGGGGAACGAAATATAACCAACTGGATGTGTTCTGCGATGACTCAAAGCCGTTGAGTGCTTACATCAATACCGAGCATAGTTTATTTGCAAAGATGGTTGGCAGGACCAACAAGCAGTTCGTTGATATGGACGGTCGCGGGGCTGCACCCGTAACTTTTAATTTGTTACGGCCGATAACGCTCGCCAGATCGGATCAAACCCCTGGAATCCAGATAGCGGACGTAATTTCGGCAACTATAGCTTATGCCCTAGAGAATATGGATGAGCCTGAGTCTCGCGAGTGGGTGTGGATGGTCCATGAGCGCTCCGTCATGCACGACCACAGCATCCTCCCTAATCTTGAAGAGTTTCCGAATGAGCGCTACGTCCAGCTCAATAAGTCTCTTCTAAAGGAACTGGTAAGGCGCTCGCGCAAGAACGAAGACCTGCTCGAAAAAATCGAAGATTTCATAAGGTTTCCCTATCGACCGAGGTGTCGCCGATAAGATTTCGGGCACTTTCACGCAAGAGCTTCCCGACCTCCAAGGCCAGGTGGGGAGGCTTCGATTCCTTGGTGCGACGAATGCTTCCCGGTACCTACAGAAACCCGCGGATGGCCGAAAGATCAGCCCTCAAGGACTCCAACACCTGCTGAGTACTTCCATAAATCTGCTGATAGGAATGAGCCGCCATGTGAGAGTTGTAGACGTTCACGGATATCGCCCCAACAGATGGATCACGAGGAAAATTAACACTCGAAGGCTCAGCGAGCAACATAGCCTTCGTCGGCGAAAGAGGGTAATACAGCTCGAACTTCTCCGGAGGCTTCGTCGCCATGGGACTCGCAGCGATATTGATGACCGGCTGGTCAGCCGTCACGAACGGTACCTCGCTGGCGTTTCCGAGAAGAACGATTTTATATCGGTCGCGATCGATGTAGAGACTTCGACCCAGATTGATCGAGTAAATGTGCACGAGAACGTTGGCAACCCGCTCAAAGCGTTCGAAGTCGCTTGCTCTCCAAATCCTTCGTGCCTTTTTCACGAGGTCAGTTCGCAAATATTGAGCGGCAAGCCCTCTGCAAAACATTGACGCCTTGGCGGGGGCCGCGTAGAAGCTCAAATCGCCCGCGAGCATCGCTTCGAGGGATGGCTTGAAGTCATCCTCGATGGACGTGTGGAGATTCTCATTCATCTCTCTGATGACGCCATCGACTTGGTCCAGCAACTCTGGTGTCGCATGGCCGGACGTTTCCAACTCCCGCTTCGCAATGTGAGGCAAGGAAAAGGACCAAAGCAATTGTTCGTGGACTTCCCTCAATCCCTCGGGAGAATCAGCAATCGCAAGGTCGCGAATGAACTTGACGTCCTGCTCGCTCAACTCGCGGAGCCGATAGAAGTGATTTTCCGCAGCGACGTTCCGTACGTTGACACGTTCGATTCTGCCGTTTTGCAGGCAGAAGACCTGCGCGTGGTCCACGTCGCGGCCCTGTTCGTCCCAGGCCTTCAGATAGAAGCGAGCGACCTTGTGGTGTAATTTCTTTCCGACAGCGGGCATCCCTCAATTATAAGCGGGGAGAGAGTCCAACGAACCGGGGACTACTCAATGGCAGCGGACGCCAGTCGGATCAGTGGGATTTTGTTTACGACCCGGCCTGCAAGGAGCATCCTACTCTCGTGCCACCAGCAGCGCCTCATCGAGGCGCAAACCACCGATCTTCAAGAGGATGTCATTTAGAGTGCGCGCGTGATCCACTGCTAATTCTCCTTTGGCTTATTTTGGCCCTGGGCTTATGCTTCGTCTTTTTCTCGTTGATGTTCCTCCCAAACCCGACGCCCGGCTTCGTCGGTAAACAAATCTGTCACCATCGCGATCGACAAAGCATCAAGCCCAATAACTTTCTTCGCAACTGCTTCGAGAGACTGGTAGAACGTGAAGCCATCGCCCAACACATCCAGATTCACATAATCGACGTTTTGCTTCTTAGTCTTCGGCTCGGCGGGAACTCGGACGACTTCCAGGAACATCGCCTCGAACTCATCTTCGGCGACATTGACCGCCGCGATGTCGGGCCGTAAATCAGAGCCGAACTTCTCTTTGAGCTTCTCGAGTATCGCGACCCTGGGCGACTTCGCGCTCAGATCGAAATGGTAGGAACGAGCAACTTCCATCAACATCTGGATCGCCTCTTGGGGTTCGACCTCAAAAAATTCTCTCCTTGAATTTGGGCGCGAAGCTTTGAACCTTTCGTGGATCTTTTTTTCAACCTCATCCGAGTCATGTACCAATTCCTGCCAAAGCACGGCAAATTCTTTCGGCACACCCGTCGAATACAATTGCCGGTCTCGTGCTTTCGTCTGGTCCCGTGTCCGGCCGATCTTCACCAGGCCCGGCATGGCTGGGTTGAGCATGACATACACGTGTCCAACCTTCCGATCTCGATAGCTCACTTTTTCTCGTTTGCAGAAAGAGTCGGGGCGGCGAAGGCCCGACAATCTAATGGTACATCCTGAACGCAAGCGGAGTGGGATTCTGGTACGAAGAGTTGGCCGGTGGCCTGACACTCCGGAAGTTGGGCTGTTCCAAAATCATGTGTTTGTGGGCCACTGCGGAATCGCGGGATCCAGGCAAGCCGAATCAGATACTTAGGAACCTCGCGAATATAGGGTTATTGGGCAGGCTGCGGCCGCACCGCCAGACAGCAACAGAATTCGGTTCTGTGGCGTTCCCGACGAGGTGCTGGCACGTCTTAAACGATTTACGGTGCACGCAGGAGAGACGCGAGCAGAGCGTAACGTTGCATTTGCGCGCTGAGCCACACCCAAACGTTGGCTTCGCGGTCCCCAATGAGTACAATCCATCTCTGTTAAAGAGCGTGCGTACACAGGCGGGCCAGGACGAAGTCTCCCGGCATGTGTGCGGGTGTTCGCGAAAGAAGGTGAGCTTTGCCAGCCCAGTCGAGCAACGTCAAAGCGACCGTCCCCACCGTAGCCCATTCGTCTGACCTGACTTTTCTAACAAACGAGCCCGGCGTCAGTTTGCGTGACCGTTTCGGCGACCTGCTAGGCGAGGACACGCGCTATTTCGATTGCTTGGTTGGCTATTTCTTCATCAGTGGATTTCATAAGCTCTATCCCTCGCTGGACAATGTCGAAAAGATTCGCATTCTGGTCGGCCTGAAAACAGACAGCACAGCATACGAACTTTTGCAGCGAGCCAGAGAACAAGGAGAACTGTTACTCAAATCCCACGCCTCGACGAAAGAGCAAGTCGCGAAAGATGTGTTAGACGAACTCGAAAAATCACACGACAGCGCCGACATTGAGACCGGTGTTCGCAAATTTGTCGATTGGGTCAGGTCAGGCAAGCTCGAAATCAAAGCACACGCCAGCGAGAACCTCCATGCAAAGGTCTACATCATGACATTTGCGGAGGGAGATCGCGACAAAGGTCGCGTCATCACCGGTTCCAGCAATCTGAGCCAATCCGGTCTCCAAGATAATCTGGAGTTTAATGTTGAACTCAAAAATCGCGCGGATTACGAGTTCGCTCTTGCCAAATTTAACGAGCTCTGGGCAGTTGCAGTGGACGTGTCCAAGCCTTATGAGGACACGATCATCAACCGCTCACCTTTCGCGCAGTTCACGCCGCGCGAACTTTACCTCAAATTCCTCTACGAATATTTCCGAGACGAGTTGAATCGGCCCGCTGAATTGGAAGACAGCTATGTTCCGACAGAGTTCAAGCGCCTGAAATACCAGGAAGAGGCCGTTCTGAGCGCGAAAAAGGTGCTTGAGGAGTACGGCGGCCTGTTCTTGTCCGATGTCGTCGGACTCGGCAAGACCTACATGGCAGCCTTGCTTGCCCAACAACTAAATGGCCGTTCGCTCGTCATCGCGCCGCCGCATTTGCTGGACAAAAACAATCGCGGGTCCTGGCCCAATGTGTTCGGTGACTTCAGGGTCCCGCACACTGATTTTGAATCGCTCGGTAAGCTTGAGGATTTGCTTGAGCGGGACACCTCGAAATACGCCAATGTCTTCATCGATGAATCTCATCGCTTCCGTACGGAGACGACTCAAACGTACGAACTGCTCGCGCAAATCTGTCGGGGTAAGCGGGTCATTTTAGTCTCGGCCACACCCATGAATAACACTCCGAGAGACATCCTCAGCCAGATCAAATTATTCCAAAACGGCAAAAACAGCACGATTCCGAATGTCCGAAACTTGGAGGCGTTCTTTTCTAACCTAGAGAAGAACCTCAATGGCTTGGACCGCAAGACTGACCACGAGCAGTATTTCAAAACTGTCCAATCAAACGCAAAGACAATCCGTGAACAGGTACTGAAATATCTGATGATTCGTCGGACACGAACCGAAATAGCAAAATACTATGGCGACGACCTCAAGCTCCAGGGCTTGAAGTTTCCGAACGTCACGGACCCTCAGCCGCTGTTTTACAAGTTCAGTAAGACTGAAAATGAAGTCTTCTCTGAGACCATCCGTTTGCTCACAAAAGACTTCACCTACGCCCGGTACAAGCCGCTGATCTACTACAAGGGTGAGATCGAAGAGCAGAAGAAGCAGAGTCAGCGAAACCTCGCCAAATTCATGAAGATTCTGTTAATCAAGCGTCTTGAAAGCAGCTTTCATGCTTTTCGTCTGACACTCGACCGCTTCATCCGTTCCTATGATCGTGTCATCGCAGAATTTCACAAAGGCCATGTGTACATAAGCAAAAAGCATATCAACAAGGTTTTCGATCTCTTGGAGACGGACGACCAAGAAGGCATCGAGAGGCTCCTTGAGGCTGAAAAGGCCCAGGCGTTAGAAGCTAAGGATTTCAACCGGGACTTCATCCGCGATTTGGAAGCCGACCGGAAGATTCTTCAGCAAGTTGCCGACCTGTGGAAGCGGATTAAACGTGATCCGAAGTGGGATGCTTTTCGTGAAATCCTTCGCACCGAATCGAAATTGAAGAAAGGCAAGCTCATCATCTTCACCGAATCGCGGGAAACAGCCGAATATTTGGCCGACCACATTAAGGAAGAGGTGGAGAAGGACGTTCTCCTGTTCACCGGAAATTCTGACGAGACGGTCCGTAAGGAAGTCATTGCCAACTTCGATGCCCGCGCCTTTCATCCCAAAGATGAGTACCGGGTCCTTGTCGCCACGGAAGTACTCTCCGAGGGCGTAAACCTTCATCGGTCTAACATCGTCATCAATTACGACATCCCTTGGAATCCAACACGACTCATTCAGCGCGTAGGACGCGTGAATCGTGTGGACACCACCTTCGACACGATACACACGTACAATTTTTTCCCAACAGAAGAGAGCAACGACCTGATCAAGTTGAAAGAAGCCGCCGAGGCCAAGATTCACGCGTTTATTGAGATGCTCGGTGCCGACGCCCGCCTGCTAACCGAAGGTGAGGAAATCAAATCTCATGATCTGTTCGCCAGATTGACCTCCAAGAAGACGATTACTGGCGAGGACGAAGAAGAGGAAAGCGAGTTGGAGTACCTCACTGAGATTCGTGAAGTGCGCGACAAACTCCCCGATCTCTTCAGTCGCATTAAGCGCTTACCCAAGAAGGCCCGTTCAACGAGGGCGATTGGAGCTCAAAACATCACTGCCGTGAAATCGTTCCCGTCGCTTCTGAGCTATTTTCGTCAGGGGAGGCTCGATAAGTTCTTCCTGACCGAGCCAGGTGACGGCAAGGCTATCGAATTGGATTTCTTCGCCACCGCGATGGTTCTCAAACCATCGGACATAGACGAAAAACTACAACCCATTTCGCCCGACTTCTATACGCTCCTCGACAAGAATAAAAGCGCCTTCGCTGAGGCCACCAGCCCGGAGTTGGACGACGCGATCCCCAAACAACGAGGAGGAGCAAACGATGCATATATCCTAAAACGGCTCAAGGCGAAGGAAATTCGTCGTTATCACGGGTTCACCGATGATGATGAACTCTACATCCAAAGCGTCATCCAACTCTTGACCGACGGTGCGCTCCCGCGTCCGACGACTAAGAAGGTAGCGGAAGCTCTCAAGAAGGAGATCGAACCTCTCAGAGTCCTCGCGATCCTCAGACGTGATATCCCAAGCCTGTTCTTCCAGGCCACGCGCTCACAGCAGAACCCACATGCTCTCAGCCCTCGTGAGGTGATCCTTTCCTCCTATTTGTTGGAGGCCAAATGAACCGCGACCAGGCGCGTTTGCTCATTACGCAGACCTTCACCCGATCATTCGACAAGGTCCGTTTTGGCAACTTCGCCGTCAATTTGCTCAACCGCATTGACGAATCCAAGGCGAAGGCGTGGAACAGCCAATACGTCAAAGACGCTTTCAAGAAACACGTACATCGGTACGAACGGCTCGGAACCTACACCTCACCCGACAATGAGAAGCTGGACATATTGATTGTTCATCTTACAAATGAATACAAGCTAGAACACGCCCGTACGGCCATCCGCAATTTCGTCGCCGACCACCTCAAGACGCGTGAAGAAAAAGAAGCCGCGCTCGTCGCGTTCGTGTCACCCACAGAGGATCAGTGGCGATTTTCCTACGTCAAAATGGAATATGCCACCATTGAAGAAGATTCCGGCAACATCGTTGTAGACACACGACTAACTCCCGCTCGTCGCTTCTCTTACCTCGTCGGCGAAGGCGAAAGTTGCCACACCGCACAGACCCGCTTCATCAGCCTGCTCCAGGATGACCACGCCGATCCGGAGTTGGCGGAGATTGAGGAGGCGTTCAGCGTTGAGGCTGTTACCGAAGAGTTCTTCACGAAGTATGCGGAACTGTTCGAGGGGATCCACAAGGCGCTGGACCGATTGGTCGCAAAGGACAAGACCTGTCGAGATGAATTCAACACTAAAGGTGTCAATACCGCCGACTTCGCCAAGAAGCTCATGGGCCAGATCGTCTTCTTGTACTTTCTCCAGAAGAAAGGCTGGCTTGGAGTCGCTAGGGATAAAGGTTGGGGGCAGGGACCGCGCGACTTCCTACGCAAACTGGCAAATGGCGACTACGGCAAGTACGACAACTTCTTCAACGACGTCCTCGAACCACTATTCTACAACACGTTGGCGACTGATCGCGGACACGAAGCGTGGTGCGGCCGATTTGAGTGCCGCATCCCATTCCTTAACGGAGGATTATTCGAGCCGCTGGGCAATTATGATTGGCGCAAGGCCGACATCATCCTTCCGGACAAACTCTTCACTAACAAAGAGACTTTCGACGAAGGCATCGAAGGCACCGGGGTACTTGACGTCTTCGATCGTTATAATTTCACGGTCAACGAAGCAGAGCCGCTCGAAAAGGAAGTAGCCATTGACCCAGAAATGCTCGGTAAAGTCTTTGAAAATCTCATCGAGGAGAACCTTCGCAAAGGTCTCGGCTCATACTACACCCCGCGCGAAATCGTCCACTATATGTGTCAGGAAAGCCTAATCAACTATCTCGACACGGCTGCCAACAAGGAACGGGAAATGGTACCGCGCACTGATATCGAAACCTTCGTCCGTCTGGGTGAACAATTTTCATTTTACGAAGCTGCGAAGCAAGCAGGCACCATAGGAAAAGACTATCCAAAGCCACCCAAGAGCATCGAAAAGTACGCCCGACAGATTGACGAAAAACTTGCCGACATCATCGTTTGCGACCCCGCAGTCGGTTCGGGCGCGTTCCCGGTCGGAATGATGACCCAGATTGTCCGGGCGCGCCTTGCCCTCACACCCTACTTCAACGATGTTCAAGAGCGAACGCCCTACCACTTCAAACGCCACGCTATCCAGAGCAGTCTCTACGGCGTGGACATTGACGCAGGCGCAGTCGAAATCGCCAAGCTTCGGCTCTGGCTTTCCCTCGTTGTGGATGAAGAAGACGTTATGCAAATTAAGCCGTTGCCAAATCTCGACTACAAGGTACTGGTCGGCAACTCTCTTCAAGGCGTGGAAAAGAACCTGTTCAACGAGATGCAGTTCAAACGCCTGGAGGAATTAAAGCCAAAGTTCTTCGACGAATCAGATCGCCAGAAAAAGGCGGATTACAAGCAACAGATTGAGAAGCTGATACACTCGCTGACGCATGGCTTGGAGACTTTTGACTTTGAAATCTATTTTTCAGAGGTGTTCCACAGGAAGCGCGGGTTCGACGTATTGATTGCTAATCCGCCTTACATTAGCTATGGCCTACGCGGAGGCCAGAAGATGTCCAAGGAGGATAAGGAATATCTAAAGCGCAAATTTGCTCACTCTGCTGAATACAAGATAAGTATGTATGCCATTTTCATGGAGCTTGGTATCAGGATATCTAGTCCCGACAATGGGGTTTCATGTTTCATCGTGCCAGATAGTTTCCTGCTCGGGATGTACTTTTCAAAGATTCGCGCTTACATTCTTCAGCAGTGCGACATCGGACAATTGGTACTCCTGCCATTCAGCGTCTTCAAAGCAGTTGTGGGTTTCTCCGTGGTCTATCTGTTTGAGAGAAATGCAGGCGCTCACGAAGTGAACGTATTCCGTTCGATCATTGCCGACTCTTGCGATGACCTTGAGAGAGGACGACTAACAGAATTGCGCTATCCGCAAGGGTATTTTAATGACCAGCGTCGTTCTAAATTCCGCCTATTTTTCGACCAACGCACCTTTGACATTGTGGAGAAGTGCCGTGCGGACGCTACCGCGCTTGAGGCAGTGGTGGGTTTTTCGAGTGGTTTGATTGGCCTCGACGGACAGGATGCGATTATATCCGATGCAAAACGAGGGGCCAAATGGCTTCCTGGCGTTTTATCGGGAGGCGACATTCACAAGTTCATCGTCCAGCCAAGCGGTGCGTACATCTTGTTTGACAAGGTTCACATCAAAAGCGGGTATGATTGCGTCGACTATTCGGCACCGAAGCTATTCGTGCGTCAGACTGGCGATAGTCTGATTTGCGCGTACGATTTCACAGGGCTTCTTTGTCTGAATAACGTGCATGTCGGGAACAGCAAGGGGAGCGCGAATCTCGAATTCGTCTGTGGGCTTCTCAATTCTAAGCTCTTAAATTATTTCTATCAGGCGGTGTCCCTGGAGGTTGGTCGCGTGATGCCCCAGACGGATATCGAGACACTCGACGATTTACCGATCAGACGAAACCGCGAAGTAGAAGCAGAAATTGCCCAGCTTACACGCAGTTGCATCAAGTATTTAGAGGGGGGGCAGACGGCAGCCGCAAAGAGATCGGCAGATAAGATTGACTTGCTTGTGTATAAACTCTACGGCTTAAGCCTAGAAGAGGCCGCCTTCGTAGAAGACAAGGTCAAGGTCTAGTGTGAGCAACTCACCGCCCGGGAATGTCACTCTCCACTACTGACCAGCCCCGAGTTTTGTATCAGTTCCAGTGAGAGACTCTACATCACGGCCGTCGGCGGAAACATTCCTGCCGTGTCGTCGGCAGTCCGGAAGTTACTTGACTGATCGAACAGTGGCCATTCCCGCCGCCTGAAGGTAGTTTCGCCACATTCGAGGCTACAAACCACCGGCAGGACTCTGCTTGCCCAAAAACCTTCACGATTCAGGCCCTTATGGCGACTGAGCAGACACGGCTTAGATCGTGCATTTCACCTGCCCAGAAACAGATGGTTCTGGGCGATGAACTAAACGGCAAGTCCGGAACCGCAAAAAGTGACCTGCTGCTATGCACACGGCGGGATGTGTCCAAGCCTTTGAAAAGATGACGTAAAAAGTGCGCGGCGTTAGACCTTTGCAGATTGTATGGCTGGACGCGACGAGTAGTTACAGGTAACGCGCGACCCACACGCCCTCAGCATTAAAGCTCGGAGATCGGTCTCTCCCAAACATCTGGTGTGCCTGATCGCAAAAAGGTCGAATTATTCTGTCAGTATCGGTCAGATCGTCGACTTGCATATACGGGAATCTGTAATCACCTGCGGGCACTGGTGCTGTATGCTCCTCGCCGAGTCCGCCGACTGCGGCGTAAACTCCTACTAAGGGTTGCCGAGTCCGCAGCATCATACCCAGAACACATGGAGCGCCGATTGCCGATGCTTCGTAAACCGCACCCGCCCTCGACACGAACTGGCGGAGAAGAATATCCACCGCTGTTGGACCAATTTGATGCTCACCTTGCCGAGGGATTAAGGGCAATTGAAGGCTAACGTTCAGCAAACCATTGCGTCGGAACCTCACTGCGTACTCAAGTCGCTCTTCGCGCCGTTCAATGCCGTGGAAAGTATAAATTGGGTTGCCATACTCGGGGCGTCCCGCGCGACTGAAATTTCCAACGGCTAGACGGACGTTGTCCGTTCTCACGTCAACTAAGAAGTCTTCAAAAAATACGGGGATCATTCCGATTATGAGATACGGCGGATCGCCCGCTCGCGCTACTCCAAGAAACGAACTCTCCAACATTTCCTCAGCTTGTTGGAGACGGCTGGTTGTTCTCATGACGAGTTCTTTGATTTCTCGCACTGTCAGATGGTAACGCTGGCGTTCGCGACGGGACGGAAAATAGATGTGCCCCTGATGCCTTACGGAATGTGGCTTGCTGGCACTGTTGGGAACACGTATCGCAAGCAATCGCCGTCCTTGCCCCACGTCGATAGACGCCGCTTCAAGCGGCAGCCGTTCCTCAATCGCTTCCATGACACGGGCATCGTACGCGTTTAACACTGCCTCGGGATTTGGCACTTCCAGTCCAAGAGCTCCTGCAGGATCCGGCGCTCCAGTGGGCTGCCCCTGCTCATCCCGTCGCTCAGGTACGCCGATAAGCAAAATGCCGCCGGACGCGTTGGCAAACATACAAACGTCGAGAAGGAACTCCCTTCTGCCTCGATCGTTGTCCTCGTAGAGCGCGCTCTTGTATTCCAGTTGCAGGTGCTCTTCAAGACCGGATTCGAGGAGCTTGCGAACATCGATCTCGCGAATGTCGCGAAGGGGTCTGCCTTCCCATAGCATGGCTTCATTGTGCAGTGGCGGCCTGAACTTCAGCAAGCAGGTCAATCTGTAGAAATTGTGAATCTGCACAGATTAGCGGGTCAGACATGTCACCGTGAAATCTGATCCTCCGTTAGCCAAACGGCAGCCCCCGTCCAAACTGTTGAGTCGAAAAGGCCAAAAAACGGCGTTGCACGATCGTTGCAAAGCTTCGCTGAATGGGGACGATATGATCCAATTGAATGAACACGCCAATGTCCGAGAAGTATAAAATCGTCGATCGGCTAGGGATTGCGCCGCTGGCCCTCAGGTGGACGACCGAGCTAATGCGAATCAAAATATGGGCGAGTCTTGAGCCTCAATTTCCCAACAGAGGCCCATACAAAGCGTTGGATATTATCGAAAGAGATGCACTGTGTGGTGTCGGCGACGCGACGCACTATGGTCCCGTGATTTTGCTTCCGCCTTTTGCCGACGACGATGCGGATCAGAGTGTGATCGTACAACTGAATCCTGCCAGTTTGAACACCAGGCCAGCGGAGAGCGTGTCAGAAAAACCGCCCTCTTCCTACGACAAGATCGGATTGTTCCCTATCTACGTTGACCGCCATCCGTTCCCTGGTGATGAGCCGCCACCAAGCGGAACTTGCACGATTCTGGAGGCGGAGAATCTCACAGTCGAAGATGTGTCACACATGATAGCGCCTGACACCTTCTCACTCTGGCAGCAAGACTGCATGCTGCCGAAAGACACAATCGATGCGTTGCAAGGTGTGTTCTTTTCTATCGTCCACCGCTATTCCGCCCCGACAGATCGAGAGCCAGAGCTCGAAAAGTATTCCGCTGAGCTTATAAACTCGGCGGTTGCGTGCCTGTCTTTAGTTCGGCCAACCCGGAAAAGTCGCGCCGGTAGGATAGTCGGGTCGGTTAAGGCAGATGGAACGCTTGACCCGCAGGCTTTCGAGGCACACGAGCCGGCGGAAGTTCCAGAAGTGCAAAAGCTCTTTACGATTAGAAATCGAGACATCGAGACCTTGCGAACCGTCCTGCCTGAGTTCCTACGGCTTTATCCCAAGGATGCAGATGGAAAATTGAAAGACGAATACGAGCCCGTCAGGATGGCGGTGCAGCTGTACGAACAAGCTTACGCGATTCACTATTGGAAGGCTCGGCACATCCTTTGGTGGGCTGCCATCGAGTCCCTCTATGGAAATGCTGAAGACGCTGCGATGGCCAGAATCTTTGCGTTCTTCGGAAACAAGCGTCTCGTCGACGGATATCGCTGCTCGATCTACGAGCCCGGGGATGTCCCGTCTTGCTACCCACACTCGTCCGGTAGCGATCACACGCTGGGCGAAATGGTGCCTCTCATCTACGCCGTGCGCAACGCATCTGCCCACGGACAGAAAGTTCCAGATTCGCACTTTAGCCCAGTCGCACACCCGTTTGGAACGGTGATCGGTGTAGACGCTCTCGCCGAGGCTGCTACGTTCATCATTCGCAAGAGCGTCACTGAGATCCTGCGACGAGGTTTTCGGGAAAGATTCAAGGACCGTGATGCACGCGAGAATTTTTGGCTATATGAATATGGGTTGAATGGCAAACAGAGTAAGAAGCGGCTAAAGGAAATGCATGCCTCTTTAACGGTTACCGGACAGATGGATTCGATATAAACTTATTTGTAGAACGTGACCCAGAGATAGTGAATCAGGCTGAACGAAACGTTCAACAAAACCCAAAGGCCCAAAAAGAACACTACGTAACCGAAGCGCAGCCACCAAGCAGGCCAGATACGCTGGAGCATCACAGGTATTCGCTGTGCCGCACCTTCCTCAGAACCAACGTAGGAAATTATGTTTTCCACCGCGAAATTGCCAAAGACACAGTAAGAAACTGTGATCAGCGTTCGCGGAGGTATCACTGGAAACCGAATGGCCATCCCTCCGCCAGGTGTCGGAACGACTGCGCGAGGGATGTCGGGATAGACGTTGCAGGCTGGCAGGAAGTAGTGCCCGATGTGCGCTTCGCGCGCCGGAGCCTTTCCTTGATTGAATACGAATAGAGAAAAAGCTTCTATAGGAGCGATGGCTGGCTGTCCAGGTTGCGGCTGGAGAGTGACCCATTGCGGATGGCTAGTGTAGAAGACGAGCTTCGCACGCCTCGCGATGAATCGGTCGATGTACCACGCGACGAAAATGCTCAGTAAACCCGAGCCGAGGAACGCGCTGTATTTGAGGAGCCAGGCCCAGAACAAAGCCATGCCATTCATTCATCCCCATTCTTACCGGCGTGCTCACATATTTTTAATGGCGAACGCAAGTAACAAACCAAGGCCAACTAAGAACGCGATTCGTGCGAGCCTGCCACACCAAATCCAGATGTATTGATAAAAGTTTTCTCGCCGTTCGTTCCATTTGGCGTTTGTTTCACTTCGCCGAACCATTTCTCGGCGCGGAGCCATAAACTCCTCGATCTCTGACCGAGTCTGCAGATTTGAAACGTTCAAGTGTCCGATCTCATCTATTTCAGTTTCGTATCTCTTCTTGACCGCCTCGCAATATTCTCGGCTGCGGAAGAAGTGCCCGTAGTGGGTGACGAAAAATGTGTAAAAAACGGAGCACGTCAAGCAAATAAATAATGAAATCCAAGTGCCGACCAACCACCCTTGGTGGACCACAGCATGATTAACCAGAGACTTGAGGTAACCGAGATAGGTAATGCTGAGAGCGATGGTACCGCCAGAGAACAGAGCAAGGCTATTGTAGAACCTCTCGTACGCTCGCTGGTTTTCTTCTGACTCCTGAAGGCGCTTGTCTTCTAGGGCTGCGACATGTTTCGCCGCCTCATCCATGTGCTTTTGAGCAAAATGCGCTTTAGCGGTTGGAGGGAGGTTCATCATCTCCTCACTTTGATCCACATCGTAACATGACTCTGTTAACCGCCCCGGGAACTAGCGGACCTGTGACTCTAATGGACGGATAGCGCCCTCTAACTTGCATACATGTTGCAACGATGGCTTAGAGCGATTGAATCCATGCGCCAAAACGCCGATTAGCCGTGAAGATAACGGCAGCTCAGTCCTTTTCTATTCGGCTTAGGAAAAATCCAGCCGGGGGCAACCAGGTGAAAAGGTCGGCTGCAGCTGCTATGGTGCCCAAAAACCCGTGGGGATTGGTCCAAGTTAGTGATTGTAGACGGCTTCCTGATGCAAACTCTCGAGACCCGAATTCATATGTTTTTGGGCAGGTTGCGACAGGCCGCGGGGTTCCTTTGTATTTCGATGACCCAGCTCGAAGTTTTCATCTCTGCGGTCACGCTACCCCCTAGACGAACAACCGAAACGAAGTCCGCTGGGAAAAGTCAGTACCAAGTCACATTTCGACCTCGCCGTCACCCTCGAGCCGGCGGCCCCGGGGGAGGACCCTGCTCGCTAAGCGCATCGGTTACGACCACTTAGCCCTCTGGAGGCTCGCCCTAGGTCGCTCCGGTCTAAGGGCTATATTTAAAGGTACGGATGGAGCATTCTTGCGGCTGTCTGCTCTCTTCTGGATGAGCGGCCTAGCGGAGGTACGAGAGACGTTTCCTCTCCCCTCACCACATTCACGCTGCAGTTCCCTTGCTCTGGCGGGGCTTCTTCGCCCCCTCCCGGGAGAGACCGACGAGACGGCGAACTTCGTCAATTGGAACGAGAATTCTGCCTCCGACTTTTTCTGCTCGCACTTCACCCGCCCAAATTTTTCTACGCATGGTCAACTCGGAGACAGATATCGTCGCGGCGGCTTCGCAGACCGTGATTCCCAACCTTTTCCTGAACATTAATTCCTCCCAAAAATACCTTGTAACCCCAGTTCCGTTTCAATATAATCCGTGATATACAGAGTATCTGTGATGTCTACATAACATCATATCACGCGCACTCGAGGGCAATATGACCAAATCCATCAAAAGTTCCGAATCACAGTCTCTGCCGTTAAATACTTCCTGGTTTCGCGCAGCCTCAGGCGCTTCTATTGAAGGTGAGGGCATAGTCGCCAAGGGCGAGAAGCTCTGGTATTTACCTGCGCCAATCAAGGATCTAACAGGCGAATTCGCGAGCGTTGCGGACGCAACAGGTGCTGTCCGCTTTGTAAATGAATATGGGCCGCTCAAGCTGCCACAGGGCGTATCGCGAGCGAGATTGAGTCTATCCGCCCCGATGGTTGAGGTGAGTGAATCGGTCGAGTCCATCTTGGATCAAGCAAAGAGAGTGGCCCGGATCCGGAAAGTTGCCGCTCTTTTCGCCGACAAACGCCCAGAGATACAGAAGAACTTGGTGACTACTCTGCTCGATCTTTGGCCTCTCAACTTTCCACTCGCCCCTGATCTTAATAAATCAGCCGCCGTACATCTTCCACTGGCACGTGTTAAGGGCATTCTCGATCGATTTATTCTCCAAGAATTGAATATGCACCTTCCGCGAAGTTCCGAGCGCGCCCACATTAACGTTCGTGGTGAATTTGAAAGTGTTCTGGCGTTCGACGATCTGTTGGCAGTTATATACCGAAAATTATTTGAAGAGTTGATGCGAGGGAAACTTCGTCTCTGTCATGAATGCGGCACTGTCTTTGAATGGACTGATCCCCGCCAGATGTATTGCAGTAAACGATGTGGTCTCAATCTCGCACAGCGGCGGTATAGAAAACGCCCGAAGAACCGAGATCGTTCTTCACGCTAGTGCCGAGCCGTATTTCTTGAGGATTGGCACTGGAAGTGAATTGCGGTGTATTTCAAAGGATGCGGCGTGCAGCCCAGAAGAATCGAGGACCAACGTATCTGCCAAGCGAGAGGACTTTTGGAGAGATTGAAATGATTGAGCAAGAAAATCAGAAGTCAAAAAGTACGCTGGCCGATGCCATCAATAAGCTATCCGAAGTGGTGCGGGATGGTCTCAGACACGGCTTCTTCGAATGCAAGATCACGAGCGAGATCTTAAATGGTCGAAAGCGGAGCCTCACTATAAAAGCAGGGAAGAGCCATAGGTTCGTAATTGAAGAGGAAGAGCTTTGAGAATGAGGTAGGAGGACGAAGACGACTCCTGTGATTGGAGCGTAATGGACGCAGCAATATCGCGGCCGCTCGCCATCGGTGTGATTCCGAGGCCGAGGACCACTGGAGCCCTATGGGCATTCGGTCTGATCTTCGGTGCTACCGATGCAAATGATGAAGCAGCCATTTATCGAGCAGACGCTCGAGGTCTGGCAGCGGCGCGCACCAAAGGCGCTGAACCTCGAGGATGCCCGGCAAATTACTGAGAATGTCACTGGGTTCTTCAAAGTCCTGCTGGAATGGGAGGCAGCCGAACACCATCGTGCCCACGAATTCGCAAAAAACAAGACACGGACGGATTGTCATGCCGGGGGGCGCCATCCGGGATGATTACATCCGTTTCGATCCATCTCGCTGAAAAATATGGCATCGATATTAAGCCAGGAGGTAAGGGCAACTGCCCTTTCTGCCGCCACACAACATTTTCCATTAAGCGCGACGACACGATTGGAAAATGCTTTCACCCCACCCTCGGGGGTCAGGTGAAAACCGGCCAACTGGGGTCACTTCAAAACCGGCCAACGGTGTGGCCCAGGACGTGATCCTTATTTACCCTGCTTTCTCCTGATCAAGCAAGTCT